>JACCDS010108669.1_pt1 | contig 17537 bp, 21 predicted proteins | sample 7446441 | NCBI WGS metagenome assembly JACCDS01 (sample SAMN15323445, study PRJNA562643) | freshwater metagenome | isolation source: river surface water | place: USA:Blue River Watershed | collected 2017-08-17
ACAATTTGTTGGTCTTGGGTGTGACCGCCATCATCAATTAAAATATCAATCATGCCAATTTTATCGATGATTGATCTAAGAAATAAAGGGTCTTCTTGAGATCCAATTAGGATATGTGTATTCTCGTCTTCTAATGATTTACATCTAGGATCAATGTCTATACCCCAAATAGTTGCTTCTTTGCCAAAATACTTACGCCACATTTGCAAACTACCACCTTGATAAACGCCGATTTCAACAATTGTAATTTTTTTATTTCTGAATTTGCTGAAATACCTTTCGTAAACATCAAAATAATGATCAAATTTATTTATTAATCTTCCTTCATTTTGTTCAAAATAATTTCTTAATTCGTTCATTCTTTTTATTTTTTATTAACCTAATAAGCCCTTCAAAGCATCAATTCTAAATTGAATTACTGGCCATGCTTTTGCTGGGGTTGCTTGCAAGATATATTTTATTCCTAAAATAACCGCTGCGCCTAACTTGAAAATATATTCAATGATTTTTTTAATATATGCCTCATTAGAGATGGCTTTTGTTCTAGTTTTTTCCCCTCTACCTATACCACTTGCTACTCGATACATATACTCAGATGTCAGCTTCTTCACTTCCACCACATGGTGCACGCATATTGCAGGGTCATAATAAATGGTATGTCCTAGGGCTAATATTTTATAGAATAATTCTTTTCCTTCTCCACCAATTCTTAAAGTGCCTACTACGCCAGGTAATGCGGTATTAAAGCCACCAATAGACTCATAGATATCTTTTTTAACAATCATATTGGACTCTAATGGATACTTCCCATTTTCAAAAGCGCAAGCAGTAGGAGCGTAATCAAAATTTCCTACAAGCGAAGAAACATAGTAGCTCATCCATCTAGGTTCTTCGGGAATATATTTTGGAATGATGCGTGCTCCAAATCCAACTGCATCAGGTTTGTTTTGGATATGCTTAAGGATGTTTTCTACATAGTTAGGTTTGGCTACTGCATCATCGTCCATAAAACATAGCCATTGTCCTTTCGCTGCAGCAGCACCTGTATTACGAGCAAAGGAAGCACCTTGATTTGTTTCAGTAATATATGTGAAACTTCCGTTGGGATGCGCTGCCCTCCATTGGCTAAAAACTCCAGTTGTATTATCCGTTGAATTATTATCAACTATAATGGCTTCAAATAAATCTAATCCAGCTGTTTGCGTATACAAACTATCCAAAGCATCGCTGATATAGCTTGCTCTATTGTAACTGCATATAACAATGGATAATTGCATTATTTAGCAGTGTTTTCTTTTTTATTCAAATTTTTAATTGCAAAGCCAATCATTGATGCCAAGGACAACCAAAGTAGGATAGACGCAACCCCAGCAATTTGTCTAGCACTTGTGATAGATGCTGGCTTGAATTCAAATTTGATGGTATGGTCTCCAGCTGGAACAGCCAATCCTCTTAACACGTAATTTACTTTTACAATTGGCGTTTCTTTATCATCTATATATGCTTTCCAGCCATCCTTATAATAGATCTCACTAAACACAGCTAATTGCTTTGCATTGGTTTTTGCCTTGTAAGTGATTTCATCGTTTTTATTTTCAACTAACTGAATACTTGCATTTGAGTCAACTTGTAAACCATCTAAATCTGCTATTTTATCTTGCTCATCCATTACTGCTGAATCTTTTGGATTGAAAAAGCTAAGATGATCCATCACAGCTCTTGGCCCTTTTTTAAATTCAATGCCTTTTACAAACCAAGCATTACCCAAAGCGTCTGGATTAGGAATGGTATCGGATGCCATATTGCCTGTGATGATGTATTTGGTATTCATCATATTTAATGTCGGCAAACAGTTAGGGAAATTATACCATTGATTTTCGATTAAATCTTGGTAGATACTCAATTTAGCAGGGTTGTATCCTCCCACTAATTTATGATGATAGGCTAGGATGGCACCTTCATTGAATGAGTTTTGTACACCGCGTCTTAGGTCAATAATTCTATAATGACTTTTATCATTCAATAAAGCATTGTCCAATGCTGTTAATGCAAAAGCATTTTCATTTTCTGCAGCTTCAACATATTGACTTGGTTTTAGGTATTGCACATTGATCTGGAATAGATCCACCAATGATAAAATACCAATCGCAATAATAAATACAGTCTCTAGTACAGATCGCTTAATGTATAAGTATATAAAGAGGAAGGCAATGCCAATAAAAACTAGGGTTCTAGTGATATCTGATTCAATAAAACCTTTTCGATCTTCTGCAATGGCATTCACCAAATCTCGTGCAGGAGTTTCAAATGCTGCTTTTTGATTTGGGTCTTGTATTTGCATGATCTGACTCATCAATTGTTTTTCGCTTTCAGATTTAAAATCAGCGTTAAAATACAATGCCATCACAGCAAAAAATACGAGGCTTAAGCTGATCCATCCAATTTTATGTTCTTGTAGGAAGTTTTTAAAATTTGTTGCTTTTGTGACCGCACTCAATCCATACATTGCCAAAATACCTATTAAAAGCGTAGGCACGACAATGATCATACTTGGTGCACGGAACTTATTATAAAGCGGTAAGTATTTTAAGATTACTAAATTGAAAGACTCAAAATAAGAGCCAGCTGCAAGTAAGACGGATAGCACAATTACAGCGCCTATCCACCATCGGTTCGGATTGGCACTACTTCCAAATCCAATAAATGCAAAGAAGCAAATAATGATACCTACATAAGGTGGACCTGCAGTGAAACCAATACCGCCCCAATAAAATTGTAAGAAGGATTGTAATTGCTGACCCACTTCTGGTTGCATTTGTTGTAATACTTCAATCGCTTTAGATTTAGTAGGGTCTACTAAATTTGGATCACTAGATGCACCATAAATATGCGGGAACATCATCACCAAAGGTTCTGATAAGAACATACTATAACTTAAAGCATAATCTTTATTCAAGCCTGTATTGGTGATCTTACTATCCTTAGTAGCCAATGCACTACCGCCTCTAATGGTTGATTTTCCAAATTCTGCTGTTCCAATGAGCATCACTGCATTCACAGCCAATCCCATTAATCCAGCTACTAAACTAAATCCAATCGTTTTATAGATATGTGTGAAATCTTTTGTTTTAATCCATTGCACAAGATAAAAGACAGACATTACTAAGACGATGATTAAACCATAATAGTTGATCTGAAGGTGATTTGATTGTACAAATAAAGTGGTTGCGATTGCAGTACAGATGGCACCCAGGTAATACTTCTTTTGAAATATTAAAAGGATAGAACCTATAAAGAAAGGTAGATATGCAATGGCATGCATTTTAGTGATATGACCAACCACCACAATAATTGGATTATAGGTTGCATAACTATAAGCCAATCCTCCAATGATACCAACCACGGTGGAGAATCCAAGTACTTGTGCTAAAAAATAAAAACATATGCTTGCTAAAAAGAATAAGCCAATTGGTTCTGGTAAATTCAGGGTGAATAATTGGTCTAACATGCCAATTGTGAATGTAGTTCCAGGGATACCCGTAATTTGATAAGCCGGCATACCACCAAACATATTATTGGTCCATAATGGGGTTGTGCCATATTGGTCTTTATAGTTTAAGGCGTCTTGAGCCATCCCTTTCCATTGAGTAATATCGGACTGTTGCAATACCTTGCCTTCTAATGCTGGTTTACAATACACAATCGCAACAATTGCAAAAATGGCCACGGCAATAAGATGGGGTAGTGCAGACTTAAAAAGAGACTTGAACATATGCATTAATTTATAGGAACAAACCTACAACTAAATAGGCTTTTTTGTACTTTTAATCAATTGTAAATATCAACAAATGCGCTCACGCTCCCCATTGGCCTTTTTTTCAAAAGTAGCAGTCATTTCTAACCTAGTTTACCTAGTTTCGACCCTATTTTTATTCATCACATGGATGAAGATTCCAAGAGATATTGCTCAATTTATCGCTGTTACGGGTTTGGAGTTGGCTCCAATGATCAACCTCATTTTTGCGTTCATCCTTTTAGTTCAGTTCCTTCAAAAAAAAGTGATTATTTTACCTGCTTGGCAAACTATTTTCAATCTTAGTATGTTATTGGTTCAAGCAGGCCTATTATTTATATAAATTCAATTATGATTCATCAAATTTTAAAGGATAAACCCACCAAATTATTTTTAGGTATCACCGCATTCTTTGTAGCGAATGCACTCATTGCAGAATGTATTGGAGGCAAGATTTTCTCACTTGAATCCGTTTTTGGATTTAAGCCAATGAACCTGACTTTATTTGGTGAATCTGGGTTGGCTTTTAATTTAACCTGTGGCGTTTTATTATGGCCATTAGAATTCGTGATCACAGATATTGTGAATGAATATTATGGACCAAAGGCTGTAAGAAGAATTAGTTTAATTGCGGTGGCTTTAATAAGTTATGCATTTGTCATGTTTTATTTAGCCATGTCTGCAGCGCCTGCAAGTTTCTGGGTAGAATCAAAAATGCAAAATGGTGTTCCAAGTATGCAATTGGCATTTGAAGCTATTTTTGGGCAAGGGATGTGGATCATTATTGGAAGCATCATTGCTTTTATGGTGAGTCAGTTGATTGATGTCACCGTCTTTCATCAAATCAAAAAAAGAACAGGAGAAAAAATGATTTGGTTAAGATCTACTGGTTCTACAGTGGTGTCTCAGTTAGTAGATAGTTTTGTGGTACTATTTATTGCATTTAAAATTGGTAACGGATGGGCATGGTCAACTGTTTTAGCAGTAGGCGTTGTCAACTATATGTATAAGTTCACCATGGCAATTGTATTAACGCCGTTGATTCATCTTATTAGAAACAGAATCGAAAATTATGTTGGCGCTGAAGCCGCTGAAAAAATGAAGCGCGAAGCAATGGGAGAGAACGCAGGGATTTAATTCAAATTTTATTTGGCGAATTTTTCTAACCACATTTTAATAGCTACTTTGTCTATAGGCAAGGTCATTGCATCTTCGGAAATTTCATTCAATGGCATCCACCTTAAATGTTCTGCTGTGCCATTGGGATCTGCAACTTCTTGAGGTAAAAAATCAAAAGCTTTTTCCTTTGTTTGAATAACCGAACTGTCTGCTGTATCCACTAAATAGTAGATGGAGATAATTTGGTCTTTATTGTTGAATGCAGAAATCTGAAAAAAATCTGTGGTATAAAAATGATCTCCTACATGGACTTCGATACCAGCTTCTTCCATAAATTCTCTAGCCAAGCCATCTCTTGTGCCTTCGCCAATTTCTAAACCGCCTCCAGGTAATTTAGTAATGTAATTGCCTCTAATATATTCATCGCTTACTAGTAATCCTTTTTCTGGGTCTATTAAAATTCCATAAACACGAACATTGAATAAGGGCATACAAGATTTATTTTAAATGGATGGTTCCTTTATAAACGAAAGTAGCAGGACCTTGAAGCCATATATGATTAAAATGGCCACCACCTTGATTGTTAAAGCTAACAGCTAGTTCGCCCCCAAGTGTATGAATGGCTACTCGATGCGCTCCTGTTTTATGTAAATGTGTTGTGATCGCAGCGGCTGTGACACCAGTGCCACAACTATAGGTTTCATTTTCTACGCCTCTTTCATAGGTGCGCACAAATAAGTGGTCTTTTTGGAATTCAATGAAATTCACATTGATACCATCTGCTTTGAATCGATCGTTGTAACGGATTGCTTTCCCATTAGCAAAAACTTCAAACTGTTTTATATCTTTTACTGATTGAACATAATGTGGCGATCCCGTATTGGTTACAAAAAAGTTTTCTCCAGTTTCAACTTGGTTCACGTCTGACATTTTTAAATGAATCCACCCATTGCTTTCAATCTTTGCTTCGTGCGGGCCATCAATTGCAATAAAAACATAGTTTTCTTTTACAATCCCATGATCATGCGCATACTGTACTAAACATCTACCTCCATTCCCACACATCGTACCTTCAGTTCCGTCTGCATTGTAATAGGCCATGGAAAAGTCATACTCATTGGCTTTGCCAAGCATAATCAATCCATCTGAGCCAACACCAAATTTTCGATCACATAAAAATGCAATTTGTGCACTGGATAAAGCAATGCTACCATCTCTGTTATCGATGATGACAAAATCGTTGCCTGTGCCTTGGTATTTTGCAAATTGAATTTCCATTGATTCAAATTAATTAGATAGAGGCAATAATGCCAAGACTTTTTTGAATCATATGATCAATCGCTTTTGCGCCATCTTTGCTAAATTCCTTCTTCACTCTATTCGCAACAATGACATTGATGCTTAAACACTGGTGCCCTAATAAATTACATAAGCCGTATATCGCACTTGTTTCCATTTCAAAGTTTGCAATATGATGATTTCCAAAACGGAAGCTCGTCATTTGATCAACTAAATTCGGCATCTTTAAAGGCAACCTTAAAATCCTGCCTTGAGGTCCGTAAAAACCAGGACAGGTCACTGTTATACCATGATTATATCCTTCCGTAAAATGCTTTAGCAATCCTGCACTCGCACTAGAAATATAAGGTTTAATATGGTGGGCTTGGATATTTGTATGTTGTTCAAAAGCAGCTAAAATAGCAAGCTCTTCGGGGTTGTTATTGGGTTGGTAAAAATGCAATAAATTATCTACGCCTAATCCATGCGTTCCCGCTACCAATTGATCCACGCCAACTTCACCTTGCAAAGACCCGCAAGTGCCAAGACGAATCACAGACACAGATTTTTTGATGTCGTTAATACATCTAGTTTCAAAATCAATGTTCACTAGGGCATCTACCTCGTTCAATGCAATATCAATATTATCCGGACCAATGCCCGTACTCATGACCGAAATACGTTTTGTTCCAATATAGCCTGTATGGGTAATAAATTCTCTATGTGCCGACCTATGCTCGATATGATCAAAGTATTGACTTACATGGGCTACTCGATCAGGATCGCCGACAGTGATGATGGTATCCGCAAGTTCTTCTGGACGAAGGTCTAGATGATACACTGCTCCTCTAGGATTAATGATCAATTCGGAAGCGCCAATGGGTTGTTGCATAAGCAGGATTTATAGCACAAATGTCGCTTAATTCGATTTAGTGGTAAAATTCTTTTATAATTAAGTTCTTTGCGCTATTTTCGCGTCCCAAAAGGGTCCTGTGGCCGAGTGGCTAGGCAGAGCTCTGCAAAAGCTTCTACAGCGGTTCGAATCCGCTCGGGACCTCTATTAAACCCCTGAAACATAATAGTATCAGGGGTTTTGTTTTTAAGGGGACAACATAGGGGACAACATATTGTATTGATTATTTAATCATTCTTTCAAGAAATTTCTTTTAATTTAGAAGAATGAAAAACATACTTTCTAATCCATATGGACGGGATTTCATTAGAGTTGGTTTATTCTTTATTTTAATGATTTCAGTTAAATACCTATATAAACCATTAGACAATAGTTTTGTAAATGGGTGTATTCAAGGTTCTATTGTTGGTTTTATAGTATTATTGATTAGATTTTACATTAAGAAACCCAAAACAGAAATATAAATGTTGAAATACCTTAAAATATTGATAGGGGTACTACTTGTTGGAGTAGTATTTTATGACTCCTACTATAAATTAAACAATCCTTATATAAAAAATGGGAAAGGAATTGTATTGTTATTGATTACAATTTATTTAACTCGTAAATTTATAAGTAAAAGGACTGAACTAACCGAAGACACAAAATCAAACTAATGAAAACATATAAATCTAAAATAGGATTGTTAAGAATACTAACTCCATTATTACTATTGATATTATTTCAAATTAAAAGTATAGGAGAGGGTAAGTTTGATGTATTCTTAAAAGTTATATTGATATACTCAGTTTTAATTACTCTATTATATCAGTTTACAAAATATTCTATCAATGGTAATATCTTAAATATTAAAGGTGGTTTTTTTGTAAATCAGAATATTGAAATACCTTCAATTAAAACATTAAAGTATAATAATAAAGACAAATATAGAAAGTATAGTTATTTACAGAATCCTATTCTTTCTTATGATTGTATAGAGGTGATTTATCAAAATGGAAAATCTATATTTGTTTCTCCTACACATAAAAACGATTTTATTAATGAAATACAACATATAAATCCTAATATTCAGGTAGTTTAACTTTTCATTTTTTATGAGTATAAGGAATATAATGAATGGTAATAATTTAACATTACTTTCAAATAGAACACAAATTGTAGAGTTTAGATGTAATCTAAATGAAGAACAGGTAAGAGAAATTGATAATTATATATCTCAAACACCTAACTTCTATAATGAAATGGTATATGATAAATTAGTTGAGATGGGTATTGATTTTGAAATTGATACAGATTGGAATGAACCCGAAGATTTTTTTGAAGACGATAATAATGAATTAAAGGAAGAGATTTATAGATTACAAATACCATTAAGAATAAACAACTTTAGGTTTTTAAGTCGGGATAATTCATTAGACAACGATATTGAATAAGTTGTAAATAAATTATAACTTAAATAATACAAATCCAAAATTTGATTGGTTTCAAATAATGAGACTAATTTCATTAAACAAAAAGGTATGAAATTAAAAAACCTAATATTAAAAATCGTAGGTGTGATTTCAATTGTATATCAGTTACACATATATTATTCAACGAATACTTTTTTATTTGTTAAAAAAAATGAAAAAGATTTATATGATTATATTTTTGATTTTGGATATTTAATTGGAATTAATATTTGGTTGATTTTAGGAATTATCTTTATACTTTTCTCAAAATACAAATTCAAATCAACTTAACTCAAATAAATCCAACATTTGTTTAGTTTCAAAGTTGGTATATTTTCAATATGATTAAATTTCTTTTTTTATCTCTTTTTAACTTATTTTTTCAATTAGGGTATAGTCAAATTGTAGTTTTTGATTCTATCAATAAGACACCAATTCCAAACGTATCAGTAATATTTGGTTCAAATACATTTACAACAATTTCAGATTTAAATGGTGAATTCAAAATTTCAAATGAATTTTTGAAAATTGATAGTTCAATCACCTTTTCTCATATATCTTACCAAACTAAATCCGTTAAATCTCAATTATTAAAGAAAAATGATACGATTTTTCTTACACCAATTACAAATAAATTAGACGATGTTGTCGTTTCTTCAAATACCTCTAAAGATTACTTGGTTCTAAAAGGTTTCTTTAGAAGTTATATTTATAATGACAACATTGTTTTTGGTTATTCTGATGGTATTGTAGAATATTTCATAAATCTAAATACAAAATCGAATTCGAATAAAAGTTTAACTAATAAGGTTATTTCTAATAGATTATACATTAGAAAATATGAAAACAATATTAAAAAAAAGGGATTTATTAAAATAGGTCATACTGTAATTCCTTCATTACTAAAAATTATACCTCAATCTTTATCACACATCATAGAATTGACAAAAAATGAGAATGAACCCAAATTTATCAATCAAATAAATGGGAAGACAACAAGAATAAATTATGATTTATTAAGTAAGAAGTCAAAAATCAAAAATATTTTGGGAATTAGAGTTGAATTTCTTAAAAAAAATTCAACAGAAGAATATACTGAAAGTAAATTAAATCCTCTTTTTATAAAATCTTTATCCAACAATTTAAGTGTGAAAGTAACTGTTAAAAATGAAGATTATATGAAAAGTTATTATGAAGAGTCTATTCAAGAATTTTTAATCCTAAACTCATATTACATATCAGAGAAATCCTATAAAAAAATTAAAACAAGTAAAAGTTTTATATGTCCTAATTCAAATAATATTGAAATCTTAACAGAGTATAAAAACAAGTATAACTTTCCTCTAACACCATCATTCATTGAAAATCAGATTGGTAATGGATTAGATATTAAATAATAATCATACTACATCAACTCATCAAAGGATTGGTATATATCCTTAATTTCTTCACGTGATATACCCAAGTATCTTCGGGTTATTGAAGTAGAACTATGATTTAAGATTGAGGACAATTTGATTAGGTATTCATCACTATGTCCGTTATTCTCCCAAATAAACCTACTACCACTTTTACGAAGTGAATGGGTTGAAATGTTCTTGTTCTTGATTTTCTCAATTTTACCACCTTCCTTCAATAACAGGTTTGTGTGTTGTAAAGTATATTGAAATACTAATTCCTCTTTATAGGGTGTTTTAAGTTCATTATAGGTGGTTTCAATACTCTCACGAAGTGTTTTACCTATTGTAATCTCTCTTCGTTTCCCTGTCTTCTTTTCGTTTAATACGAGGGTGTCTTTCCCAAGGACATCCACCCATTTAATTCTACTCAAATCACTATACCTCAAAAGTGTCTTAACACCGAACTCTATAAGGAGACACATTCTGTAATTTTCTTCTTTTCTAAAATACCTTGTTAGACGGAGTATCTCATCTGTGGTTAAATAATCACTTGTCTTGAATGTTGTAGTAGTCATTTTGTATCGGTTTTAACGATACAAATATATTCATTATTATATCATTATACTCATAAACGAATATATTTTTTATATAAAAATCATAACTAATTGATTTTCAATTCTAAATTCAATAATAATATAAACGAATAATTATTATACCCTTATACTTGTTTCAATAACAAATTGAAAAGACAACCGAACTGAAAATATGACCCCTTAATGACTATTTCCTCCTCATCATTCATTTTGAGGTCATCTAATACATTTTTTACCATTTTGATGGTCTTTTTATCAATTTCAGGGAATTCGTCTTTGAATACCTCTTTAAGGTCTATATAATGACTATTTAATTCCATTTCTGTTTTTGTTAATTAAGATAAATTCTTTTGGGTTTATTTTCTTGTCTTGTATTAGTTCTCTCAATTTATCAATAAGACGGACAAATTGGTCTTGTTTAAGTATCACTTTCATAATCTATGGTTTAAGTTTATAAAGTCCTCCAATAAATCGGGGTCTTTGGAATTGGTTATTAAAAATCTCATCTATGGTCTCTTCTCCAAGTTTCTTCAATACAGGATTGTTATAATCCACCTCTGTTCTGTAATCTATATTGGAATTTAATAGTTCAGGTGTGTATTTCCCTATATAGTTGATTGAAAAGGTGATTTTCGGGTCAATCATCTTAATACGGAATGTTAGTGGTTTCAATAACCTAATATCTAAATTGTCTATATGACTATAAACCAAGTAGTTTAATGAAAAGGTGGGGTAATCATTAAACTCATCATCAACCACACTGATAGTTCTAACCCCACCTGTAAAATTATCATTCCAAAACTTCCTATTAGATATACTACCCAATGAACTCATCCCATTGGTTAATCTTCTTGATATTTCTTGTAGTTTCTCCATACTGAATGTATGGTAGTTTTCTCTTGTCGGGAGTATTTTAAGAGTAAGTGAGTATAGGTATTTACCTTCAATGGTGGATTTTTGTTTCTCAAATCTATCCACAATCAACTCTCTAATATGGTTCTTATCAACCAAGTCGTATTCGGTGGTTTCATTTCCTAATGAATAATACACCTCTAATTTTTCTAATGTTTCCATAATAATAAATATTACGAAAAACCTGAAAAGAGTAATTGAGTGAGTAAGTTTATATAATTCCTACTTCCTTATTTCATTCAAGGGAGGGTGTCTTTTCAATAAAAACATTGTAAAAGTCAATTTCAGGACAAATACGGGATGGTTTTGGTAATTAGTATTTATGAGAGGTGAATTGAATTTAGGTGAGTGTATGAATATTAAAAAACAAAAGAAGTTCATTTTTAGTAGGGTTCTACTCCGTCAGGTAGGGAGGGACCCATATATAAGACAGGATACAACAGGACGGAGGTGGAGGACGGAGGTGGTTCTCAATCATATTCACCGATAAAGAACCAATTATCTATTTTCTTTTGTTCGTTTGATTTGGATGATGTGGGTTTCAATTCCTTTACACCATATCTAATTACCTTCTCTTTTTCTTCATTGTTTCTAATGGGTTTTGATGTCTTTGATACACCAATCAACCAACCACTTTCCAATATCAATTTCAGGTCTTGGTAATTTGTTTTTGAATTCAAAATGATGTGGGTGTGGATGTTAAGATTGTCTCCAATCTCAAAGAATACCAATGACCTGTCTATTACATTTCTACTATAAAGAAATTGAATGTATCGTTCTGTATAATCCTTCAAAGATTGGATAGTAGTTCTTCGTTCAGTAAAATGGTTTAGTTGAATTTCAAATTCTTGGTTAATCTTATCTACTTCTTTATTCATCACATCAAATTCATCCTGTTCTAAATGGTTTAGATTGATTGTCCCTGTGAATAGGGTATTGAAACCATAGTTCATAAATGAATGGACTATGTCGTCTTGGTATTTCTTATTGAAATTGATTGGTATTGTTAAATTCTTTACCTCTTTGTGAAGTTTCTTCTTTAATCTACAATTCCTTTGATTAGTCCTGTTCTGTTCTCGTCTTATGTTTATCCTATCTTCTTCATATAGGTATAATGGTGGTCGTCCAACTTTTCTCATTACTTAATGGGTTAATAATTATTGATGACACATTGGGTTATTCAACCCCGTCAAGTAATAAATATTAGTAAGTATTAGGAAAGTTTGGTTTGAGTGTAATTATTTTTTTGTGTTCTTATTTATTACCTTCTTTTTGGTTTCTTTAGTCTTTCTATCAACCCAAATGTCTGTTGGAGATATTCGTTTCTTTTTGTCTAAAAATTGTTTATTTACATCTTCAACATCTACTTTGTTATATCTTAATAGGGAACGGATATCAGTATGTCCTGTAGATTTCATCAATACCTCCATACTAATTCCGTCTTGAAGTGAATGTGTGATAAATGTTCTTCTCCCCGATACACTTGATATAATATCACATTTTTTATATTCAACTTTATTGGATTTCCTATTTCTCTTTTCTATAAGGAATACATTTTGGTTTATACCAATTTTGTCAAGAACTAATTTAACCTCTTCGTTGAAGGTTTGGTTTGGAACTTTTGGAAATAGTCTTGGATAATGAACCATATCAGGATATTTCTTCCCACTTAAATTAACTTTTTTAAGATTGTTGGATTTTAATTGGTCTATATAACCCCATAAGATTTTGACTTTTTGTTCTAATGTTCTTAAGGATATGTGAAAATGTTTAGAGGATAAGTCTAATTGAGGTATATAGATACTAAACTCTTTTATTAGTAGTTCAACTATATCTTCTGTTAAAGTGACTACAACTTTATTTATCATATTCGTCTTCTGTCTTATGTAAATAAAAGATAGGGTAGTGTCATTCTCCAAATCCTCGTTATTTTCTAAATCTTGATATGTTAGTTTGTCAAAATCCACATAAGACATACCTGTAAGTGATAAAAATAACATTATTCTTAAAATTAGTAATTCTCTATTGTTTAATTGGACCTCTGTTTTATCAAACCAATCTTCTTGTTTAATATCAATAAGTCCAATATAATATTTTATCATTAGTAGTTCAATCTTTGTAAAAACGACAAAGTCGGGTTTCTCTTTCATTACAACAAATGTCTCGTATTGTTCGGGTCTAACGAGTTTATATCTCTTGTGAGTATCTTTCAAGAATGTTTTTAAGTTCTTGATGTATTTTCCAATAGTTCCTTCTGTATTTCTACCACTATCTAAATAATAATCTACAAAATCATTATAGAAATCTTCATTAAATACATCCCAAGTTGGGGTGATTTTATTTGTTGTGAAAAACTCTTTTAACCTATAACCTGTATTAAGATATACTCGTTTTGTTCCGTGTGACAAGTTCTTCTTTTTTACATACTCTTCAACAAAATCATCATAATATACACTGATGGATTTGGAAACACCATTTATACCTTTTTGAGAGTTAAGTGTATTTTTTAATTCTTGAATGGAAGGGTATTTCTTATTATTATTAAAGTAGTATTGGTTTAATAAGTCCCTGATTTTGTTCTTTTCCGTTTCTAATTTTGATATAATCACATCTCTATTAGAACAACTCTTTCGGGGTATGTCTTCTTTTTTATTCCAATCTTTCGGTTTTACATTTTCACCTATTGGATGTCGGTATGATTTTCTATCAATCGTCACTCTAATAACAACAGGACATTCTCCGTTTGTCTTGATTTTGTCTTCTCTAATGTTATTTTTTAATGAATATCCCATAAATCTTTATTTGTGTAAAGATACGGGGGACAACATAGGGGACAACAAAATACGTATAAATTTTTATACATAAAATAAAATATAAAGTATAAACAATTGAAATAGAATAATATATTAATTTATATATTATGGGACCGAGACGGACAATAGTCCGCTCGGGACCTCGATACAAAGCCTCTCACGAAAGTGAGAGGCTTTTTTAATGCGAGCAGCGTCAAGAGCTCGCTCTTGTAAGCTAGCGAGTATTAAAAAAGCTAAAAGGATGCGAAGCATTCTTTTGAAAGGCTTTGGGTTTACCGAGATAGCCGAAGCGGAAGACAATGCTTGCATTGGCTATCCGAATTTGGCTTTGGGTTTACCGAGATAGCCGAGGCGGAAGCCAGCAAATGAAATGAGCTGACTATCCTTGAAGAGAACGGAAAGCAATGCTTGCATTGGCTATCCGAATTTGACTTTGGGTATTATTTTTTTGCAAGCAATTACCTTTTTCCTATTTTACTTCTCAATTCAACCCAATGCGCTCCATCTTCCTTATACTTTTATTTGTATCCAGCCAATTTGTAAAAGCGTGGAGCCAAAACATTGACCAAATTCAAGAAACAGAAGTATTGGTTATAGGTGGCACTGCCAGTGGTATTTGTGCAGGACTTCAATCCTCAAGGTTAGGTGTAAAAACAATCATTGCAGAATCCACTCCATGGTTGGGAGGGATGTTAACAGCTGCAGGCGTATCCGCATTTGATGGGAATCATAACATGCCCGCTGGGATCTTTGGAGAATTTAGAGCAAGGTTATATCAACATTATGGAGGAAGCAATAAAGTTTCAACGGGTTGGGTAAGCAATACTTTATTTGAGCCGCATATTGGAGATAGTATTTTTAAAGCAATGGCAAAAAATGAAAAGTATTTGCAAATTAATTTTCACTACGAATTATTAAGTGTGAAAAAAGAAGGGAATACAATCTCAGGTGTTTTATTTTATGACAACCAACTTCAAAAAAATATTTTAATAAAGGCTAAGCGCTACATAGATGCAACTGAACTTGGGGATGTTTTAGCAGCGGCTAATATTCCATATGATCTTGGAATGGAATCAGACGTCGTGACTAAAGAACAGGTGAATAAATATGGCGCAAATGATATCGTGCAAGATATTACTTATGTGGCTGTATTAAAAGATTATGTTACTCCGCAGCCATTAGTAGAAAGGCCAAAAAACTATGACTCCTTAGAGTTTGATGCAAGTAATCTTTCATTTTATAAAGACAGCACTAGAACAAAGCCTCCAGTGGATGCAATTAAGATGCTTAATTATGGCAAACTACCTGGAAATAAGTACATGCTCAATTGGCCCATTTATGGCAACGATATTTATTTGAATGTGGTTGAAAAAACACCAAAAGAAAGGGCTGCTTTATTAGAGATAGCCAAACAACAAACATTAAGATTTGTATATTTTATACAAAAAGATTTAGGGTTCAGAAATCTGGCATTGGCGGATGATGAATTTAAAACGAAAGACAAACTCGCTTATTATCCTTATTACAGAGAATCTAGAAGGGTAAAGGGATTATCAAGAATGGTGGTGCAACATATTGCTACCCCCTTTGAAACCGAAAGGCCATTATATAGAACCGGTATAGCAGTGGGGGATTATCCAATTGATCATCATCATAAAAAAAATCCAGCTGCACCACAACATTTGGATTTCTTTTCAGTGCCATCCTTTAATATTCCAATTAGTTGTTTGATTCCGGAAAATCAAGACAATATTATTATTGCCGAGAAGTCCATTAGTGTTTCAAATGTGGTGAATGGCACCACAAGATTACAACCCTGTGTGATGCAAATTGGCCAAGCAGCTGGATTATTAGCAGCACAAAGTGTCAAAGATAATCTTGCACCAAAAAAACTGTCTGTCAGAAAATTGCAAAATATTTTGCTTGATGCAAATGGATATATTATGCCCTATGTGGACATAAAGCAAACCTCGCCCTATTTTAAAGCCGTTCAAAGAATAGGCGCAACTGGATTATTAAAAGGAGTAGGTGTTCCAAATGGCTGGGCGAATACAACTTATTTTTATCCAGAAAAAAATATTTCATTTGTAGACTTTGTAAGTACTTGGAAAATGAAATTTGAGTATCCTTTTAATATAATTGAGCACGATATGACAATAGAGGATGCTGTAAATTTTGCGTCTATCCTTAATGGTAAAAATAGGAATGAAATACTACCAGGTTTTAGAACGCAATGGAATACTTTAAACCTGGTTGATTTTGATTTAAAAAGAAGTATCAAAAGGGTTGAGCTTGCCGCTATCTTAAATGAATACGACGTATTCAATCAGTTTAATGTGGATGTATTTGGCTTTTATATCAAATAATAAGGTGAAATTATTTATAACCTAGTTTATTGTATTTTTGTACTCATGAAACATTCTCAAACCATTGGTATCCTTCTGACATTATTGTTATTCTTTTGTACTACTCAACCACTTGTAGTTATTGAAAGTAGAAATTGGGTGGTGACAGGATGGGATGCTGGTGCGACAAATTTTGGACAATCAGGAAAGTTTTTATTTTATATTGGCATACTTGCTATCGTATTTTTTACAATACCATCCATCAATGTAAAGCGATTTAACATGGCATGGGCTGCATTATTAGTTGCGTGGAGTTTTAGAAACTACTTAGTTTTATCTACTTGTGCAATGGGGGAATGTCCTCAAAAACAATGGGCGTTATATGCATGTATTGTTTTAAGTTTTGGAATTTTAATCATGACTTTCTTGCCTAAGCTTAAAACAAAATAACCCTCTTTTGGAGGGCTATTTATTATTGTATTCAAAGGATTTTATTACGCTAATTGCGCTAGCCCTTTTCCAATTAATTGAACGGCTTCTTTTATCTGTGCTTCTGTGATAAGCAATGGTGGTGCGAGTCTAATTTTATCGCCATGCGTTGGTTTTGCAAGTATCCCTAATGCTTTAAGGTGTAAACATAAATCCCATGCTGCTTCAGGATTTTCATGTTTGATGACAATGGCATTTAACAATCCACGGCCTCTAATTGAAGCAATAAATGGAGAATTTAATTTGGCTAATTCAGCCCTTAAGATTTCACCCATTTTATAGGAGTTTTCTACCATATGCTCGGACTTGATTACTTCCAACGCTTTCATCGCAACTGCACAAGCCAATGGGTTTCCTCCATACGTGGATCCATGTTCGCCTGGCTTAATTTGTAACATCACAATATCATCTGCAAGTACAGCAGCAACTGG
>JACCDS012233588.1_pt1 | contig 17523 bp, 14 predicted proteins | sample 7446441 | NCBI WGS metagenome assembly JACCDS01 (sample SAMN15323445, study PRJNA562643) | freshwater metagenome | isolation source: river surface water | place: USA:Blue River Watershed | collected 2017-08-17
GAAGCGCTGGGGGCGGTCTATCCGGCCACGACGCTGCAGACTTGCATCGTGCACCTGATCCGGCACAGTCTCGATTACGCGAACTGGAAAGAGCGCAAACCGCTGGCTGCGGCGCTCAAGCCGATCTATCAGGCCGTCAGTGCGGAAGCGGCTGAAGCGGAGCTTAGCGCCTTTGAGGCAGGCCCCTGGGGCACCCAATTCCCCACGGTCGCCGCGTCATGGCGACGGGCCTGGAGCCAGGTGATTCCGTTCTTTGCGTTTCCCGCACCGATCCGCAAGGTGATCTATACGACCAATGCGATCGAGAGCGTCAATGCGCAGCTGCGCAAGATCCTCAAGAGCCGCGGGCACTTCCCCAGCGACGAGGCGGCGTCCAAACTGATCTGGCTGGCCCTGCGCAACATTACGGCTGACTGGAGCAGGGCAGCGCACGACTGGAAGCTGGCGATGAACCAGTTTGCGATTTTGTACGAAGAGCGGTTTCAGGAAGGAGACCGCTAAAATGAACCTGACTTGCCCACCGCGCCGCACGCTCTGGCGCGATACAGTCGGCCGTGCGCGGCGCCGTGGACAAGTCATTCCCAGCCTCGAACACAAAAAATCAGACAGTCCCGGTCAATCCCACTCTCCGATTTCCGAGGGCGCAAGATCATAGGTGCGGCTGGCTTCGGCTAGCGATGTGCAGGCCATTACAACCGTGCTTAGGTCAGTGCGCCAGCCTAAGCCTACCCAATCGACATTCAGGCGGCTTTGAATAACCGGTCGAGCGCACCTTGTCTTCCAGGGTGAATTCGATCTGGAACCAGAAGCACAGCGGGGTCTCGTAGCGATAATTCCAAACATAGCCCCGGTCGCGGGCGAGCATGAATCTGTCTTTCGACACGCCGATCAGAGTCACCACATCGCTGGCGTCCATCCCGCGAACGATCTTCGCGAAATTCTCTTCACTGAGCAATTGCCGAAAGTTTGCCACCTTGCCTCTTTCGTCAAAATATACCGAATAGGTATGCTTGCCGAACGGCCCGCGTGGAAAGTCTAGCCGCTGCGCAGTATCAAGATCCGATGGCATGGGATTCGGATTACCGAGTCGGGAGATCGCTTCCGCGCGGGTAAGCCCGATAAATGATTTGGAAGGCGCATAAGTCATGCAGCCAGCCATCAGCAGTGCCATTGTTGCTATTGCCGCCATTGCCATTCTGTCGAACAGATTTGGGTACGTAGGCATTCCTTGCACTCCTTCCTTAAATTCGCGATCATCCGCGCTTCATTATTAAACAATCAAATCAGGAGACGTGCATGACCGCCATAGCAGACAAGCCCGTGATCGGATTTTTCGGTATCGGGCTGATGGGCAAGCCCATGGCGATGAATTTGCTCGAAGCTGGTTATCCGCTGATAGCCTGGAATAGAACCACCACTAAAGCAGCCGAATTGAGTATCTACGGCGCGACGGTCGCACAGACGCTGAATGAAGCTGCGAAAGCCGACGTCCTGATTACGATGCTCGCCGCAGGCCCCGAAGTTTTGCAAGTCGTCAGTGCAATGGCCGACGATATCAAGCCAGGAGCTCTGGTCATCGACATGAGTTCAACCCGCCAATCCGAAGCGCAAGAACTTGCACAATTGTTGCGAGCGCGCGGCGTACATTTCATTGATGCCCCGGTGTCCGGCGGCGTGGTCGGTGCGGAGGCGGCAACGCTGGCCATCATGGTCGGTGGGCAACCGGAGCAGTTTGACCGCGCCAAGCCCATCCTGACCGCCCTGGGCCGCGCGACCCTGGTCGGACCTGAGGGATGCGGGCAGGTCGCGAAACTCTGTAATCAGCTAATCGTTGGTGCCACGCTGAACATAGTCGCCGAGGCCCTGCTGTTGGCTGAAGCAGGTGGTGCAGACCCTGTCGCGGTACGGGCAGCGATTCGAGGTGGCTTTGCAGAAAGCCGCATTCTCGAGGTGCACGGTCAGCGCATGTTGGACCGCACATTTCTCCCGGGCGGCCAGATCAAGACGCAGCTGAAGGATATGGAAAATATCCTCGATGCAGCCGAAAAAGCGGGAGTGCGACTTCCGGTAACAAGCCTCGTTACTGAGTCGTACCGCTCAATTGTCGGCACCGTGCCTTATGCGGATCAGTCCGCCATATTGTTGGCGGTGGAGCAGCAGAACCCAGGCAAGCGTGTCGGCAAGGGTGCCGATCGCCTGCCCGAATAAACTTTAAGCAAAATCAGCGCAAAGGCGGGCTCGAAAGAAAACGCTCCGCCAACGTGACCCAGTAGCTTGCCCCGATGGGTAGCAGGTCATCGTTGAAGTCATAGCTCGGGTTGTGCAGGTTGCACGGCCCGAGTCCGTGCCCGGACTCGCGGTGGCCCCCATCCCCGTTGCCGATGAAAACATAGCATCCGGGTTTTTCGAGCAGCATGAACGCAAAGTCTTCAGAGCCCATGGTCGGTTCGACACTGGTAAGCACGCCGCGCTCGCCGACGACTTCCTTCATCACGCCCTTCGCGAATTCCGTCTCAATCACATGATTGATCAACGGCGGATAGTTTCTTCTGAACTGAAACTTAACCGATGCGTTAAACGCCGCGGCCGTATGCTCGGCAATTTCGCGCATGCGAGTTTCGATCATGTCGAGAACCGGTATCGTAAACGTACGGACTGTGCCGATCATACTTGCAGAATCCGGGACGATGTTTGTCGCGCTGCCGGAGTGAATTTGCGTTATCGATAAGACCGCAGAATCAATCGGGCTGGTGTTGCGTGACACGATGGTCTGCCAGCTTTGTGCGATCTGCACCGCTACCATGATCGGGTCGATGCTCATATGCGGTTGCGCCGCGTGCGATCCCTTACCCTGAATGGTGAGCTCAAACTCGTTCGACGATGCCATCATCGGCCCCGACACGACGCCAAGGCAGCCTGCCTTGGCGCCGGGCCAGTTGTGCATGCCAAATACGGCTTCCATAGGGCACTGCTCAAAGAGCCCATCATCCATCATCGCTTTTGCGCCGCCGGCACCTTCCTCAGCCGGCTGAAAGATCACGTACACAGTGCCGTCGAAGTTGCGATGCTTCGACAGATAATGCGCCGCACCGAGCAGCATCGTGGTGTGCCCGTCATGGCCACAAGCGTGCATCTTGCCTTCATTCTTCGAACGGTGCGCGAACGTATTGTGCTCCTGCAGCGGCAGCGCATCCATGTCGGCACGGATGCCGACCGCACGAGAACTGGTGCCATTTTTAATAACGCCAACTATCCCGGTACCGCCGAGTCCGCGAATCACCGGGATACCCCAGTCGGTTAGCTTCTGCGCAACGAGTTCGGCTGTCTGAACCTCTTCGTAAGACAGTTCGGGGTTAGAGTGAATGGCGCGCCGGATCTGCTTCAATTCGGCGTGAAATTCGAGAATGGGTTCGATCAGTTTCATGGAGTCTCTTCCGGGCCTGTTCGCCTCTGCGGGCGCGTGTTAATCACCTGGCTGACAACCTTAGTCGCCACGTGTGTAATATTACCTTCAGCTTGTCCTTGCCGTAACTTGCCAAGACCATAAACCCTCATCCCATGTCGGAGTTCCAGATGACCACCCGAGTCGTGCGCGCCGCCTGCCCCCATGATTGCCCCGATACCTGCGCCATGCTGGTCACAGTAACGGATGGCAGAGCAACTGAAGTCCGCGGGGATCCTGATCATCCGAATACCGCCGGTGTGCTGTGTACTAAGGTGTCGCGCTATATCGAGCGCACCTACCATGCCGGGAGGTTGCTTTACCCAATGAAAAGGGTGGGGCGCAAGGGGGAGGGCAAATTCGAGCGGATTAGCTGGGACGAGGCCCTGACAACCATTGCCGACCGGCTGAAATCGATCGCCAGCCAGGACCCGCGTGCCATCCTGCCCTACAGCTATGCCGGCACCATGGGCATGGTTCAGGGCGAGTCGATGGCAATGCGCTTCTTCAACCGGCTTGGTGCTTCTAGGCTTGATCGCACCATCTGCTCGACCGCCGGCGGCACGGGCTACAAATACTCGATCGGTGCCAAAATTGGCACCGATACAGAGCAATACCAGCATGCGCGCCTCATCCTGATCTGGGGCGGCAATCCGATCGGCTCAAACCTGCATTTCTGGATGAAGGCCCAGGAAGCGAAGCGACAGGGAGCCATCTTGGTCGCTATCGATCCGTACCGATCACTCACGGCTGAAAAATGCCAGCACCACATCGCGCTGCTGCCGGGAACCGATGCGGCGCTGGCTCTGGGCATGATGCATATTCTCATCCGTGACCAGCTGCTGGATCACAACTATATCGCGCGCTATACGCTGGGCTTCGACCAGCTGAAAGACCGCGCGGCCCAATGGACACCAGAGCGTACGGCCGAAACCTGCGGCATCCCGGTCGAACAAATTGAAATGCTGGCACGCCTGTATGGCGAGACCGCGATGTGCGGTGAACCCGCAGCGATCCGTCTAAGTTATGGCGTACAACGTGTGCGCGGAGGTGGCATGGCCGCGCGCAATATCGCTTGCCTGCCCGCGCTCGTCGGCGCATGGCGCCATCCGGCCGGCGGCGTGCTGCTGTCGTCAGGCGAAAGTTATCCGAAACAGATCGATCAACTCGAACGACCGGATTTATGTCCCGCCGACCCGGCCAGACCGCCACGTACCATCAACATGAGCACGATTGGCGATGATTTGCTTCGCGATAGCTCGGCAGAATTCGGCCCCAAGTTGGAAGCCGTGATCGTGTATAACTCGAATCCTGTAGCGGTTGCGCCGGACTCGGCCAAAGTCGAGCGAGGTTTCGCGCGTGAAGACTTGTTCACGGTCGTGCTGGAGCACTTCCAGACTGACACGGTGGACTATGCCGACATCGTACTGCCGGCCACCACACAGCTCGAACATACCGACATCCACGCGAGCTATGGTCATCAATACATCATCGCCAATAGTCCCGCCATCGCACCGCTTGGGGAAGCTCGGCCAAATACGGAAATTTTCCGGCAACTCGCCGCACGGATGGGCTTTTCAGATGCCTGTTTTTCCGATGCCGATGATGAGTTGGCGGCACAGGCGTTCGATGCAAAGCATCCGCACGCGCGCCACTTTGACTGGGATCGCGTCAAAGCCGAAGGCTGGATGAAGCTCGATATGCCGGCAGCGCCATTTGCTCAAGGGGGATTCCCTACGCCGTCCGGAAAATGCGAGTTCTATTCCGAGCAGATGCTGCGCGCCGGCCTGGATCCGCTACCGGCCTATACACCGCCTTATGAATCCGTGGCGTCAGCGCCTGAACTAGCGAAAGATTATCCGCTGGCCATGATTTCACCACCGCAAAGGAACTTTCTCAACACCACCTTCGTCAATGTGCAGAGCTTGCGCGCCACAGAAGGCGAGCCGCATCTCGATATCCATCCGGATGATGCCGCTGCTCGTGGGATCAGCGATGGCGATCTGGTGCGTGCCTTCAATCAGCGGGGCGAATTGCATGCCCGTGCTCGTGTCAGCGACGCGCCCCGCAAGGGACTCGTTGTTGGGCTGTCCATCTGGTGGAAAAAGCTTGCGCCCGATGGCCGGAATGCCAATGAGCTGACCAGCCAACGCCTGACTGACATGGGCCGCGCGCCCACTTTCTACGACGTGCTGGTGCAGGTCGAGAAAATACAACCTTCCTGAAAGCCTGAGTGAAAACGACTTTGCCGCCTGATCGAATCTTCGCAATCCGCGCCCGACTCACCGAGCCGCGAAGCATGCGGTACGGGGACAACACCAAGTCTGTGGACGACAGAGTACACAAACATCAAGGCAGTCGAGCCCCGTGGGTGTTCACCCTCATCCTTCCGCTGGCCATGCTCGGCGGATGCGCGCAGCTTGGCTACTACGCGCAGGCGATGCAGGGACAGATGTCGTTGATGAGAAGCGCGAAACCCATCGACACATGGCTCGCTGACCCGAGCGTGGAGGACAAACTGAAAACCCGGTTGCGGCTCGCACGGGAGATTCGGGCATTCGCAGCCAGCGAGCTCGGCCTGCCTGACAATGGCAGTTACAAAACTTATGCCGATCTGAAGCGACCCTATGTCACATGGAACGTAGTCGCTACACCGGAGTTGTCCCTGAAGCCGACGCAGTGGTGCTTCCCGATTGCGGGTTGCGTCGATTATCGCGGCTACTACAGCCGCGACGCGGCACAGGCGTTTGGCGACGGACTGCGTGTACAGGGCAAGGATGTGCGCGTATCCGGTGTGCCGGCGTATTCAACGCTGGGCTGGTTCAATGATCCAATGCTATCCACCTTTATCGAGTATCCGGAAGTCGAGATTGCGCGTTTGATATTTCACGAGCTTGCACATCAGGTCGCCTATGCGCCCGGTGATTCGCAGTTCAATGAGGCCTTTGCGACAGCGGTCGAGGAGTTTGGTGTGGCTCGCTGGCTCGAGCGGCATGCGGACGATGCGATGCGCGAGCGTTATCAGCAGTACCGGCAACGCAAGGAAGACTTTCTCCAGCTGCTGTCAGAGCATCGCCGGCAACTTGATGTGAATTTCGCCCGCGATGTGCCCGATGCCGAGAAGCGCACTGCCAAACGGCAGATCTTCGCATCGATGAAGCAGCAATATGAAGTGCTGAAAACCGATCGCTGGCAAGGCTATGCGGGTTATGACCGCTGGTTCGCCGACGGCATCTCTAACGCCCATTTCGCGCTGTCCTCGACTTACCATGATCTCGTTCCAGCCTTTCGCGGGCTGTATGCAGAGCTGGATGATCTGCCTCGCTTTTACGCCCGCGTTAAGTCGCTGGCGAAACAGGACAAGACCCGGCGACGCGCTGCGCTGGCGGCCTATGCACCTGCCGAGCCTTCCCTCCCTGCACCGGGAACGCAAACTGTTGCGGCGAAGTGAGCAGACAATACCGCTGATTTCCGATAGCATCCCCGCCAGAAGAAGCCCGGCCGTCCGCTTGCAGCGGGCGGCTCTTAGCTCAGCGCCGTGATCGCTTGCTGTTCGTGCGCAAGAGCATCTAGACAGAGGTGTGAATGGACAAGTTCTGGTTGCGTTCCTACCCGGCTGGCGTGCCTGCGGAAATCGATCCCGCACGTTATCGCTCCCTTGTTCATTTGCTCGAAGAGGCTTTCGCCAACTATGCGACGCGCGATGCCTACGTCTGCATGGACCGCACACTACGCTATTCCGACGTCGACCGTCTGTCGCGCCAGCTCGGCGCTTGGTTGCAGGCGCAGGGCTTGCAGAGTGGTGCCCGGGTCGCCCTGATGATGCCTAACGTGCTGCAGTATCCGGTCGCGCTGGCGGCGGTACTGCGTGCCGGGTATGTCGTGGTCAACGTCAATCCGCTGTATACGCCGCGTGAACTCGAGCACCAGCTAAAGGATTCCGGTGCCGAGGCCATCATCATTCTCGAAAACTTCGCGCATACCTTGGAGAAGGTGATTTCGCACACGCGTGTGAAAGTCGCGATTGTAGCCAGCATGGGCGATTTGCTCGGCGGTGTGAAAGGCGCGCTCGTCAACTTCGTGGTGCGCAATGTCAAAAAAATGGTGCCGGAGTTTTCGTTTCCCCATGCGGTACGATTTAATCGCGCATTGAAAGAAGGCGCCGTACTGCAGCTACGGCCATCAACACAACAACTGACCGATATCGCCTTCCTGCAGTACACAGGCGGCACGACCGGCTTATCAAAAGGCGCGATGCTCAGCCATCGGAACGTGATCGCAAACCTACTGCAAAACGAAGCCTGGCTGCAGCCTGCGATGGACAAGCCACCGAAGGTTGATGCGCTAACCTTCGTTTGTGCGCTGCCGCTTTACCATATCTTCGCACTGACCGTCTGCTGCCTGATGGGCACGCGGCTGGGCGGCATGAACATCCTGATACCCAACCCGCGCGATATTCCAGGTCTGGTGAAAGAGCTGAGCAAGTACCAGTTCAACATGCTGCCGGCGGTGAACACCCTCTACAACGCGCTACTGAATAACCCGGATTTTGCGAAGCTGGATTTCTCTGCACTGAAGCTCTGCAATGGCGGAGGCATGGCGGTACAGAAGGCGGTCAACGATCGCTGGCGCGCCGTGACAGGTCGCAGCATCATCGAAGGCTACGGACTGTCGGAGACGTCGCCGGTCGCCACAGCCAATCCGGCCGATGTCGACGAATTCACTGGCACGATCGGATTGCCGCTGCCGTCGACCGACATCGCCATACTCGACGATGCCGGCACCGCACTGCCGCCGGGGCAGCCCGGCGAGATTGCTATCCGCGGACCGCAGGTGATGGAGGGCTACTGGCAGAACCCGGCCGAGACGGCCCGCGTCATGACGCGTGACGGCTATTTCCGCTCTGGCGATATCGGCGTGATGGACCTGCGAGGCTACGTCACCATCGTCGATCGCAAGAAGGATATGGTGCTGGTATCCGGCTTCAATGTGTATCCCAGCGAGGTAGAAGGGGTTGTTGTCATGCATCCCGGCGTGCTCGAGTGCGCCGTGGTCGGCGTGCCTGATGCGACCACCGGCGAAGCAGTCAAGCTGTATGTGGTGCGGCGCGATCCGTCACTGAGTACAGACGATTTGATGGACTACTGCCACGAGCAGCTGACCGCCTACAAGCGGCCGAAGCTGATTGAATTCCGCAATGAACTGCCGAAGTCCAATGTCGGCAAGATCCTGCGACGCGAGCTGCGCGACACAGCGTCGGCTTCGGCGTCTGCATCGGCCTGATTATTCCGCCGGCAGGGGTGGCAACGGGCGCGGCTTGCGATTGTCGCCGACTGCGACATAGGTCAGCGTCGCCTCGGTCACCTTGACCACTTCCGTCAGCAGGCGGTTACGTTCGGCGAAGACCTCCACATTCACGGTCACCGACGTCGTACCGGTCTTTACGATCTTTGCGTAAAACGACAACAGGTCGCCGACAAACACCGGCTGCTTGAAAACGAAGGAATTCACCGCGACCGTACCAACGCGTCCGTTGGCGCGCCTCACCGCCGGCAGCGCGCCGGCAATATCGACCTGTGCCATGATCCAGCCGCCGAACACGTCGCCATGGACATTCGCATCGGCCGGCATTGGCATCACGCGCAGGGTGGGCATGCCCTCGGGCAGGCGGGTCGTTTCGGTCGTGCTCATGGGGGCTCCTGAATTTCAATGCTTTCAGGCCGCAGGCGCTAGAATGACGCAGCGGCGACAGCCCACAAGAATAACCCAGCAGCAATCCCTCGTCTCCAACCTCATGCGCCGATACGCCAGCCATTACCCCGAAGCTCCTGCAAACCAGGGTACCCGCAACGATTGGGCGACCCTGAAAACTCTGTTCCCCTACCTGTGGGAGTGGAAGTGGCGCGTGTTGTTTGCGCTGGCTTGTCTGGTACTGGCCAAAGTGGCCAACGTCGCGGTGCCGATGGTGCTCAAGGAGCTGATCGATGGCCTCACCATCACGCCGGAGCGTCCGGCGTCACTGCTTGCACTGCCGGGGGCTCTGCTTGTCGCTTATGGCCTGTTGAGGTTGTCGACGACGGCATTCACCGAGTTGCGAGAATTTTTCTTTGCGAAGGTGACACAACGCGCAGTGCGCAATATCGCGCTGAAAGTGTTTCGTCATCTGCATGCGCTATCGCTACGCTTCCATCTGAATCGACAGACGGGCGGTGTCACCCGGGATATCGAGCGCGGTACACGCGGCATCTCGTCGCTGGTGTCCTACACGCTTTTTTCCATCCTGCCGACGCTGGTTGAAATTTCACTAGTACTCGGCTATCTGTCCTTGCGTTACGACCTGTGGTTCTCTGCGATCACCGTAGTTGCGCTGGTCGTCTATATCGCATTTACCGTGATCGTCACCGAGTGGCGCACGCATTTCCGGCGCACGATGAATGAGCTCGATTCAAAAGCCAATGTGCGCGCGATCGACTCGCTACTCAATTACGAGACTGTCAAATATTTCGGCAACGAAGAGTATGAGGCGCAGCGTTATGACGAAGGATTGCAGCGCTACGAGCGTGCAGCTGTAAGGTCGCAAAACTCGCTGTCATTGCTGAACACCGGGCAATCATTGATCATCGCGTCGGCCGTCACGCTGATGCTGTGGCGCGCGACGCTGGGCGTGATCAACGGCAGCATGTCGCTCGGCGACCTGGTGCTGGTGAATGCTTTTATGATCCAGTTGTACATTCCACTGAATTTCCTCGGCGTGATTTATCGCGAGCTCAAGCAGAGCATGGCTGATATGGAAAAAATGTTTGCCCTGCTCGACCAGCACCGCGAGGTGGCCGATGCGCCATCAGCCGCACCGCTGAAGATAGACAGTGCCGAGCTGGAATTCGAGTATGTCGATTTCAGCTATGAAGCCAAGCGGCAGATTCTGTTCGATGTGAATTTCACCGTGCCCGCCGGCACGACCACGGCTGTGGTCGGCCATAGCGGCTCGGGCAAGTCGACGCTGGCGCGGCTGCTGTTCCGCTTCTACGACGTCGATGCCGGCGCGATCCGGATTGACGGCCAGGATATCCGCCAGGTCACGCAGACGTCATTACGGCAATCGATAGGCATTGTTCCGCAGGACACCGTGCTGTTCAATGATTCGATCGAGTACAACATCGCCTACGGCCGCCCGGGCGCCAGTCATGAAGAAATCGTCGCGGCTGCGCGGGCTGCGTATATCCACGATTTCATCATGAGCCTGCCTGACGGCTACCAGACCACCGTCGGTGAGCGCGGGTTGAAATTGTCGGGTGGCGAGAAGCAGCGGGTCGCGATTGCGCGCACCCTGCTGAAGAATCCGGCCATCCTGGTTTTCGACGAGGCGACCTCGGCGCTCGACTCGCAGGCCGAGCAGGCAATCCAGTCGCAATTGAAAGATATCGCGCGCGATCGAACCACACTGGTGATTGCCCATCGGCTGTCGACGATTGCAGATGCCCACCAGATCCTGGTGATGTCCGGCGGCCGGATCGTCGAGCGTGGCACCCATGCGCAGCTGCTGGTAGCGCGTGGGCTGTATGCCGACATGTGGGAGCGCCAGCAGGCGCGGCAAGACGATACGGAAGTTTCTGACGACGCCAACTCCGCTGAAGCCGCCGTAGTGCGCTGACAGCGCGCCGGCTTGCCGCGTAGCCAGGCAGGTTCCGGCTCGCGGGCAGCGGTCCTGTAAAATTTGAGACTTTCCGTAATCAACACCGCAACGCCATGGCCAGCATGACCTCAATTACTCTCACTCGTCCTGATGACTGGCATGTGCACCTGCGCGACGGCGCTGTGCTGGCGGACGTGGTGCCGCATACCGCAAGACAGTTTGGCCGCGCGATCGTGATGCCGAACCTGAAGCCACCGGTCACCACCACCGCAATGGCCGCTGCCTACCGCGATCGCATTCTTGCAGCGGTGCCCGCGGTGATGCATTTCGAGCCGCTGATGACGCTTTACCTGACCGATAACACCAGTGCTGACGAAATCCGCCGTGCGGTCGACAGCGGTTTTGTGAAGGGAGTAAAGCTGTATCCGGCGGGCGCCACCACCAATTCCGATGCGGGCGTTAACGACCTGAAGCGCTGCATGGGTGCGCTCGAAGCGATGCAGGCCCACGGCTTGCCGCTGCTGATCCATGGCGAAGTCACCGATGCCGACATCGACCTGTTTGATCGCGAGGCCGTGTTCATCGAGCGCGTGCTCCAGCCATTGCGCAAGTCGCTGCCCGGCTTGCGCATCGTGTTCGAACACATCACAACCAAAGATGCGGCGGATTACGTGCGCGATGCCGACGGTGAAATCGGCGCGACCATCACCGCGCATCATCTGCTGTACAACCGCAATGCCATCTTCAAGGGCGGTATTCGTCCTCACTACTACTGCCTGCCGGTGCTCAAGCGGGAAACCCATCGGCAGGCCTTGATGCAGGCGGCCACGTCCGGCAATCCGCGCTTCTTCCTTGGCACCGATTCGGCACCGCATCCGAAAGGTTCGAAGGAGCATGCCTGCGGTTGTGCTGGCTGCTACACCGCGCTACATGCGATGGAGCTGTATGCGCAGGCTTTCGAGGCGGCCGGCGCGCTGGAAAAGCTGGAGGGATTTACGAGCTTCTACGGAGCAGATTTCTATCGCCTGCCGCGCAATGCCGACAAGATCACGCTGCAGCGCACCGACTGGATCATCCCGGACGAAGTTCGCATGGGCGACGCCACGCTGGTGCCACTCGACGCCGGACAGGCGCTGCACTGGAAATTCGTCTGAGCGAAGGCTGAAGACCATGGCGTTCGGGGCGATCGCCTGGGACCGGCCCTGGCTGGTACTCCTGCGCGAGTTGGGCGAGCCGCTGTCACAGCGTGATGACTGGATTGCGTTAGCGAGTGAACTGGCAAAGGAGCGTGGTCTGCAGAACCTGAATGGCCAGCCAGTTTCTTTCCGCCCGCAGGAGCAGCTGCCTGCCGGCACGCCCTACGAGGCGCATATCGCGGCTACCGGTGGAGTACCTACGCGGGACAACCTGCACGATTTTTTCAATGCGCTGGCCTGGTTGCACATGCCGGCTATTAAGCGTGAGCTGAACGCTTTGCACGCGCAGGTGTTGACTGTGCCTGCCACCACGGGCACGCGCGGCCGCCAGCGCGATGCGGCTACCCTGTTCGACGAGAATGCGGCCTTCGTGGTCAGCAGTGATCCTGGGCTGCTGGATGCGCTGCGCGAGCATGACTGGATGACGGTATTACTGAAAGCGCCGGATGATTTTTTTCGACAGTGCGACGTCGTGCTGTTTGGCCATGCATTGGTCGAGAAATTGGTCGTGCCGTACAAGTCCATCACGGCGCATGCATGGACTGTACGGGTCGAACCTTCGTGGTTTAGTCTGTCTTCGTCGCAGAGAATGGCAGATCTCGATAACCGAGTCGCAGATCAGATCCGGCAGGGCTTCAGCAGCGGGGATTTCTGTCATCTGCCAGTGCTGGGCGTGCCCGGCTGGTGGGCCGGGCAGGACCGCACCTTTTATGAAGATACCGAAGTATTTCGTCCAAAGCGGCTAAGCAAGCCGCCGCAGTACGGTTGAGCTATACGCCCGGCGCGAAGCCGGGCGGTCGCAGACTGCGCTTAGAAACCTTTTTGTATGCCCAGCATGAAAGCGTTAGACGAGCCGGCCTGCACCAGGCTCGGATTCGTACCTGCATCCACATTGCCTGAGTAAGACGAAGGCACGCCATCGGTTGCCCGGTTGAAGGCGGCATACAGATTTGTTGTCTTCGATAGCGAATAGACTGCGGACAGGTTAATGATTTCCGGATTGCCCGCGCTGTTATTACGCGCATAGTTGAGACCCACGCTGGCGCTGGGGATTACTTTCATTTCGGCGCCGATAATGTAGGTATTGCTCGAATCACCGATAGCCGGGTTGAAGCGCACATAGTTGGCGGCGAGCTTCACAGGCCCGACGGGAACGCTCGCGCCGATCAGGTACTGCCGATATTGCTGATCGCGATCGGAGCCGGCGATCACGACATTCAGGTCACCGAACGCATAGCCGAGATTGCCTGAGACAAAGCGGTTTTGTTTGGTCGAACCGGGCACCCCACCGAGCGCATACATGACACTGCCTGTGACGCCGAACAGCACTTCCGATGGCAACGTATAGGTGAATGAATTCGGCACGAAGAAGCCACCGGTCGTGCCCAGCGACGGATCGGCATCGGTGCCCCCGGGGAAAGCGGGTATCGGTGAGCCCGCGGTCGTTCCGGTGCCACTGATCACACTGCCATCGCGGTGCATCAGCAAGGCAGGCACATAGAAATTATTGCCGGCCAGGCCGAGGGTCGAGGTGTAAGCCGCGATGAATGGCGACAGGTTCAGACCCGCAGTCACCGAGCCAAACGGACCGCTAATGCCGGCATTGGCCATCCGGCTGAATACGCCGGTCGTACCGCCGTTGGCAATCGCACCGGTACCGGCATTGAAGCCGCCCTCGAGACGAAAGTGGGCCTTCAGGCCACCGCCAAGATCCTCAGTACCCTTCATGCCCCAGACCGACGGCGCCCAGTTACCTTCGCCAAAGCTCAGGCGCCTGTCCGAGCCTGAGCCAATGCCCGACGCGGTAACCAGCGACGCATCGATATTGCCGTACAAGGTCAGCCCCGACTCTGCAATCGCCGGTCCGCTTGCCAGCAGCCCCAGGACCGTGCATGCAAGAAGCCTTTTGTCCATCGCGTTTCTCCAGTGGTTGACAAAACTCCGACCAGTCTGGTGATGCGAGGTTTTCAGAGGGCTTCACAACACAAGCAGGGAAGGCGAAGCGCTTGTGAGGGCTCAAGGGTGGTGAACTTTTGGGTTTCTCGCGACCTCGGGATACGGACGGCTCCATGAATGAGGTCGGGCCAATTACTAGAGTTGGTGATGCTGGTGATAGCGCGGGAGTGAGTGACAAATTTCCAAACGAAAAAAGCCGCTCCGAAGAGCGGCTTTCAAGTACTGCAGTTCTATGCGGGTCGGTGCAAGACCGACGCGCTATTAGAATGCGTGCGAAACGCCAACGACGATCGAGTTATTCGACGTGCCGTCTTGTGCAATGCCACCGCCCAGTGTACCGATAGCAGCGCCAACGCCCTTACCGCGGCCATAGGTGCCGTATACGGTCGTGCGCTTCGACAGCGACTGAGCCAGCATCACGTTCATCAGCGACTTCGACTCATACTCAGCCGTCGAGCCCGAACGTGCGTACTGTGCGCTCAGCTTCAGCGATGGGGTCAGCGAATAGGCAGCGCCGATGTTCCAGCTACCGACGCGCTCTTCGCCTTCTGCCTTGCCGCTCATGTAGCCGATCGAGCCGGTCAGACCTTCCATCAGGTCGATCGTGCCGCCGATGTTCCAGCCGTTAACGGTGTTCTTGACCGTGTGGTAAGCCGCAGTCGCATTGAACGGGCCGATTGCGCCCATGACCGAAATCGCGTTATAGCTTTCGCCGGTGCCGAAGAAACCGTCACCATAGAAGCCGTTGCCGCGGGTGCTTCCCTTGGTGGTGGTCATTGCGGTAACCGTGAAGCCAGCCAGCGACGGCGACTGGTACTGAATGGCGTCGTTCACGAAGAACGCGCCAGCGGTGCCGCCCGGAACCAGAGTCATACGGCCAACGCCGAACATACCGTTGTAGTTCATCATCATGACGTTCGACAGAACGTACGGCGACAGCTGCTTACCGAGTTGCAGCGAGCCGAGATCGCCCGAGGACAGGCCGACGAACGACTGACGGTTGAACAAGCCGTTATTTGCGTTGCCCGTGATCAACGACAGACCAGGGTTGTCGCTCTGGCCGTTCGGGTTGAAGCCCATGCCGAGGCTGGCGTAAGCCTTCAGGCCATTGCCCAGGTCTTCGGAAATGTTCAGGTCCAGCGAGCTGTGGTCGTTGTATGCACCGTTTTCCATGTACATGCCGCCAACGCCGTCAACCTTCGAGGTACGGCCAACGCCGATGTCGATAACGCCCGACAGTTTCACTTCGGTAGCCAGTGCAGCCGACGAAGCCACCAGGGCCAGCGCTGCCAGAGCAACTTGAGTCTTTTTCATCGAATAATCTCCAAAATGTTGTGATGCTAAGATTTCGCTTTCGCTGTTCGGACGCTTCAAACGACTCTTTCAGCGAAAACGAGCCTCCAAGACCTGAGCGATCCAGAAGTCAACATGCATTGAAGCAAAAGTCGGTGACGCCAGCAAAGCTAATTTTTTATCCATAGGCAAATTGCTAATATTCTGTCTCTGATCCGCAACACTTTTCTTTAACCTTGGTTAAGTTATTAATTTATTGATGCTAATCGACTCTTTCATCTGTGCATTCGATCGCACGCTGCGCGTAATTGGCGGTGTTTCAACCGGGCATCGCATGAACCCGGCCGCAAAGCTGTCCGAGGCGTCCATGACGGACGAAGAGCGGCGACACAGTGCGGGCTTGATGCGCGTCAACCATGTCGGCGAGGTGTGCGCGCAGGCTTTGTATGAAGCGCAGGGTCGCTTCGCGAAAAGCGAGCTGACCCGCGAACAGTTTCGCAAGGCTCGGGAAGAGGAGATCGATCACCTGGCGTGGACCGCCGAACGCTTAAGCGAGCTGGGCTCGCGCACCAGCCTGCTGAATCCGCTCTGGTATGCCGGTGCGTATACGCTCGGTGCCGTCGCTGCCAGGATGGGTGACGCTTACAGCCTCGGTTTTGTGGTTGAGACGGAGCGGCAGGTTGAGGCGCATCTGAATAGCCATCTCGACCGCCTGCCGGTGCAGGACATGCGTTCGCGCGCGATTGTCACGCAAATGCGTGACGATGAGGTTGCGCATGCCGAGGCAGCGCGCGACCTCGGCGCTAGCGAATTGCCGGCGCCGGCAAAGCTCGTAATGAAGATGATGGCCAAGGTCATGACCGGGACAGCCTATCGGCTGTGAGCAGCGGGCGGAAAGCCGGGCGCCATCCGGAGCGCATCACGTCGGGACGCTAGCTCCTGTCCGGTCAGACAACAAGGTGGGCGAGATCAGACTGCCGGGGGCTGCTCAGCGAGGTCGTCGATGATCTCGAACGAGTGGGTCAGTTCCGCCGTCTTTTCCATCATGATCGATGCCGAGCAGTACTTTTCATGCGACAGCTTGATCGCACGTTCCACGAGGTTGGGCTTCAGGTTGCGACCGCGCACGGTGAAATGAAAATGCACCCTGGTGAAGACCTTCGGATCCTTTTCAGCGCGCTCGGATTTTAGCGTCACGTCGCAGCCGCGGATGTCCTGGCCGCTCTTGCGCAGGATGACCACCACATCGTAGGCGGTGCAGCCGCCGGTGCCGGCCAGTACGACTTCCATCGGACGCGGTGCCAGATTGCGGCCGCCGCCATCGGGCGCGCCATCCATCGTTACCAGGTGGCCCGAGCCGGTCTCGGCCGCAAAAGTCATGCCGGACAGTCCTGTCCAGCGTACGGTGCATTCCATAACAGTCTCTTTGGGGCTGAAAAGGGCGCCATTTTAAGGCGAAGCGGCGGGATTTGCTTCCGATTTGACGGCAAGTCCTTGAAAACACTATAATCTCCGGTTCCCCGGTATGCTCGGACGGGGATTCAGATAACAAGGACGCGTCCGCGACGGACTTTTACGGCGCGCGGAACCGCCGGTACGAGCTTCAACTTTAATTAGGATTCATCATGAAAACCTTTTCCGCAAAAGGACACGAAGTCCAGCGCGACTGGTTTGTGATCGATGCCACGGACAAAGTCCTCGGTCGTGTCGCCAGCGAAGTGGCACGCCGTCTACGTGGCAAGCACAAGCCTGAATTTACCCCGCACGTCGACACAGGCGATTTCATCATCGTCGTCAACGCCGCCAAGCTGCGCGTGACCGGTGCCAAGCCGATCGACAAGAAATATTTCCGTCACTCTGGCTATCCAGGCGGCATTTACGAAACGAATTTCCGCGACATGCAGGCGAAGCATCCGGGCCGCGCGCTCGAGAAGGCCGTCAAGGGCATGCTGCCGAAAGGCCCGCTGGGCTATGCGATGGCGAAGAAGCTGAAGGTCTACGCC
>JACCDS010201356.1_pt1 | contig 17520 bp, 11 predicted proteins | sample 7446441 | NCBI WGS metagenome assembly JACCDS01 (sample SAMN15323445, study PRJNA562643) | freshwater metagenome | isolation source: river surface water | place: USA:Blue River Watershed | collected 2017-08-17
ATACAACAATTGAGTCGTTGCTAAAAATTTCATACCAGGTTCCTGTGTGTTGGAATATAGGAATAACAGAATCTGTTTTAACATTAAAGTTGGCAACACAAACAGTGTTCAATGCATTGTCATTTACTTTGTAAACTTTTACTGCCGATGCTGCATTAAATACATAGTTGTTTGTTGAATATGATGCTTGTGTGTTTTTCAACCATCCTAAGATAGATGTTACTTCGTAGATTCTTTTGCGCGATGGATCTTGGAAGTAATCCCAACGAATAGGCTTATTGCCAATTCTTCCATTAAAATCGATAGAATAGTCGTAACCTAACTCACCAAACTGCCAAATCATTTTAGGCCCTTGTAAAGGTATTAAGAAACACATTGCAGCTTCTATTCTACGTAAGCCAGTTTTAAGTGTTTTAACATTATAATTTCCTGCACTATTTCCGAATTGAATGTTCTTGTACATTAATCGTTCTTCATCATGACTTTCAGCATAGGTAATTAAATGTGGATTTTGCCATCCTCTAGTTTTATAATCGCCACCATTCAAACTACCTGTACTTATATAGCCCATGGTAGCTTCGTTATAATTAAAATTCATATTGCCCCAAAGCATGAATCCATAATCGGATAATTCTTTTTCTTCAGAGTTATCAGCAAAATGTTCTAGAATTAAATAAGCAGTGCTATCGTATGTTCTCACTTTATTGTAGATACGTTTCCATGTTGCAATTCTTCCTGGATCGTATGCTCCCCACGCACCTACATCGGTTGTTGCTTTTTGAGTAAAGCCTTTCGACAAATCGAATCGGTAACCATCCACCTTATATTCTTCTAACCAAAAACGTATAACAGAATCGGCGAAATCTTTTGTAGCTTGACTTTCGTGATTGAAATCATAACCAACACCAAAAGGATGTTTATCAGTTTGATTAAACCATGGGTTGTTTGCACTCGGTCTATTGTTTGCATTATCAAAATATAAACGCACCATCGGGCTTTGTCCAAAAGAATGGTTTAGCACCATGTCTAATACAACAGCAATTCCTCTACGATGACATTCATCGACAAATTTTTTCATGTCGTTTTTAGTACCGTAATATTTATCAACTGCAAAATAAAAAGATGGATTATAACCCCAACTTTCATTTCCTTCGAATTCATTAACAGGCATTAGTTCAATAGTATTTACACCAAGTTTTTCTAAGTAATCCAAGGTATCTATTAAAGTCTTAAAATCATGTCGTGCTATAAAATCACGAAGGTGCAATTCATAAATAAACAATTTGCTTTTTGATGGTCGAACGAAATTAGCAGTATGCTGCCAGTTAAAAGTTTCCTTAACTGTATTAAGTATGGAAACATATTCAGATGTTTTTCCAGATGGATAAGATGGCAAATTCGGATAGGTAATGCTTGGTACAAATGGGTCGTTGTATGGATCTAAAACTGTTTCTGCATATACATCTGCAATTCTTATTTGTGTGGTGTCAACAAGGTATTGGAATTTATAATTTTGACCTTTAGTTAAGCCATTTATTTGAATCCAAAGTTTCTGACCACTTGGACTTTTTTGCATGTAATAATTGGGGTCCATTTCCCAATTATTAAAATCGCCAATTACATAAGCAAATTCCTTAAAAGGTGCATGAAGTTGTAGTATAACAGAAGTATCGGAAATATAGTTAATACCATCACGAGTACCTAGTGGAGCACTTGCAATACTTGGTGTTGTACGGTATACCATATATAATGTATCTCTGTAAAAATTTCCATTTCTAAAGGCTTCAAAAATATAGGTGTATTTACCCGGTACATTTGTATTTGCGGGGTCTGTGTAATTTAAAATTGAATCGTTTGCAAGAGTGCTAACTTGAACACCATTTTTATATAATTTCAAACTAGCTTTAGCAGATGTAATGGCTTTAATATTTACAGCTTGATTTGTTTTGAATAATTGTCCGTTGCTTGTTTCAAAACGTGCTTGGAAACCACCAGAAGAAAGCGGAACAAAAATATCAGCCCCATCCGACTCTCTACCTACCAAAGAACCATTTTGATTTCTAAAAACAAAAGCAAGTTTTAACACTTGCTCTCCTGTAGGTACTCCATAAAATGTATTAACTGTGTAAGTAATAGAAAAAAGATTATTGCCCAAATTAGTCATCTTCACTTTTGAGTCATCTGTTCCCCAATTCCCTTGAACATATCGCCAAGCAGTTGGACTACTACTCAAATTAGTTATAACACCGGTATGGGCGTATACGGTACTTTGACCTAATAATGCTTTGTTACCTTTGGAGGCATCAAAAATTACGGTAACCTGATCAAATTGCGTAGCAAATACTGGTGTTAGCGTAACTACTTGCGCCTTTAGGCCTAAACTGATAAAAAGACCAAATATTAATACTATAAACGTCTTTCTAGGGGATATTTTTAAACTAAACATAAATGCAATTTAATAAAAAATTGAAGAAAAAATAAGAAAGTGTAAAAATTACACTTTTTAGAATAATTATAGATAGTGTATTTTTTACACTAAAATTTTGAGATTATATATTTATGTGTTAATTTGGTTCAAACAAATATTAAAAAATCGTTATGAAAAAACTTTTACTAATAGTTCTATTGGCAGGTTTAGCCATGAGTACACAAGCACGCAAAGTGATGTTCCGCGTTGATATGACGGGACAAACTGTTGGTGCAAATGGCGTACATATGCCAGGTAACTTCAAAGATGTTAACTACGATGGAATTTTTGAAAATCCAAATTTAGTTAACTGGGATGCGGCTTCAAATGCTTTAACAGACCCAGACAATGACAATATTTTTACAGTTGTGTTAGATTTGGCTCCAAGCTTAGCTTACGAGTACAAATTTATTAATGGTAACGACTGGCCAGGATCAGAGTCAGTACCTACATTATCACAAGTAGGTGGTGGTAACAGCAACCGTTGGTGGTATGTTACTCCAACAACAGGAACAGATACATTAGTATTACCTGCTATTAAATTTGGACAAACTGCTCCTAATGGAATGAAAGCAATTCGCTTCCGTGTAAACATGGCAAAAGTAAGTGCTGTGAGTGCAAACGGTGTGCATGTTGCTGGTGCATTCCAAGGTTGGGACCCATCAAAAACACAAATGGTAAACTATGCAGGTAACGGTACATTCACAGGTACTATTTATGAGTACATTGGTTTTGCTTCTACTACTGCTAGTGGTGGCGATATTGAATTCAAATATGTAAACGACAATGCATGGGGTGGTGCTGAAAGCGTACCTTCTTCTTGTGCATCAAATGGAAACAGAGTGTTTGGTACATTAGCTACTGATACATTAATGCAAATTGTATGTTTCGGTTCTTGCGATAACTGCCCAACTAACCCAATTCCAGTTTACAATGTTACGTTCCGTGTTGATATGACAAATGCATGTGAATTCGATTCAGTAGACGTTGCAGGTGGTAAAATCAACAACTGGGCTGGTGGTACAATTTTAAGTCCTATTTCAGCTGGTAGCAAAATTTACGCTGTTACTGTAGCATTAGATTCAGGTGAAGTTGAATACAAATTCAGAAAATTAATCGCTGGTAATGCTAGCTGGGAAGGTGTTGCTAACCGTAAACAACAATTAAGCTCTGATACTACTTTAGAGTTAGTATGTTTCGATAGAGACACTGTATGTGGTCCTAACATCGCTCCTGCTGCTGTTCGTTTCATTGTTGACTTATCAAACGAAGTTCCAGATCCAAATGGCGACATTTACATCATGGGTAACTTCACTCAACCAAACTGGCAATCAGGTGCTATCAAAATGACTCCTGTTACTGGTCAAATTGGTATGTATGAAACAACTTTCACAATGTGTCCTCCAAGTTTTGCATTCCAATTCTCTAACGGTCCGGTTTCAAACAACTCAAACGTAGAGAGCTTCCCGAATGCTAACGATAGAGCATGTGTTGTTGATAATGGTGTTGGTGGTTGGAACCGTGTATTTGAGCGTACTGATGCTAGTGCAAAAACAATCGCATTCGTATTTAATACTTGTACTGCAGTAGCACTTGGTTTAGAAAACAACAAATTAGAAGCTACAGCTGTAAGCATGTTCCCTAATCCAAGTACAGAATCTACTTCAATTGAATTTAACGACAATGCATTATCACACACAGTAACTGTTTCTGATGTTACTGGTCGCATTGTTGCTAAATACAACAACGTAACTGAAAAATCAATTAACGTAAATACTAAAGAATTTAATGCAGGTATGTACATCGTATCTATTCAAAATAACAGAAACGAAACTGCATCATTAAAATTAATGGTTCGTTAATCTTTGTTCAATATTTTTATGAAAGACCTCAAGAAATTGAGGTCTTTTTTTTGTAACTTACATAATGAAAAAAATCAGTTTTCTCCTACTCTGCGTTAGTTTATTTTTATTCAAAAATTCTTTCGCCCAACAAATTGAAACCTTTCCTCCTCATTGGTACAAAGGAATGGAAGACTCCGTGCTTCAGCTAATCATTCATCATAAAGATATTAGAGATGCAAAGCTTAACATGATTTCCGACGCTGTTAAAATAACAAAACGTTACCCTAGCAATCATGTCGATTACATGATGATAGATTTAAGTATTCCAAAAGATTTTTTAGGAAATGTAATTCCATTTGAATTCATTATTAAAAAGAAAAAAGTACTGTTAAGTTATGAACTAAAAAACAAACCAGTATTAAAAAAGCCTATCTTAAATCAAACCGATTTAATCTATCTCATCATGCCAGATCGTTTTGCAAATGCTGATGAGAGCAATGATGTATTTACTACCATGGAAGAAAAAAAGGTAAATAGAAATGAACCCTTCGGTAGACATGGTGGTGATTTAAAAGGCATCGAAAAAAATCTAAACTATATTCAAAGTATTGGTGTAAATGCTTTATGGCTTACTCCTTTCCAAGAGAACAATGAGCCCGAAGCATCGTATCATGGTTATGCAATTACAAACCATTACAAAACAGATCCTCGTTTTGGAACAAACAACGATTACGTAAGCTTATCTAAAGAAGCACATAAACGAAATATGAAGATGGTGATTGATTTAGTTTTTAATCACATTGGAGATCAACATTGGATGGTGAAAGATATGCCTTTCCCATCATTCATACATCGCTTTGATACCTTTACAAGAACAAACTACCGTGCTAATACATTGCTCGACCCCTATGCTGCTCCATACGACAAGAAAATTTTCAACGAAGGTTGGTTCGATAAACGAATGCCTGATTTAAACATGAAAGATCCTGCAATCGCTCGTTATATGATTCAGCAAACATTGTGGTGGTTATATGTAGCGGAGATTGATGCCATCAGAATTGATACATACACTTACCCCGACCAAGAATTTATGAAGTTGTGGTATCAGGCGATTCGAAAAGAATTTCCTGAGATGAGCATTTTTGGAGAAATATGGGAACATGCTGTACCTATGCAAAGTTATTTCACTCCTAAAAACAAATCTTATTCGGAGGAAATGCAAAATGTGCTCGATTTCCAATTTTGTTTTGCCATGGATGAATTTGTAAATCAAGATTTCGGCTGGACAGAAGGTGTTTCAAAATTATATTATAGCATCTCGCAAGATTATTTGTACAAAGATCCATTTCACCATGTAACATTTATCGACAATCACGATTTAGATAGATTTTTATCACAAGTAAATGGCGATGTTTCTAAACTTAAAGTAGCCCTTGGGATGTTACTTACTATGAGAGGAGTTCCATGCATTTTTTATGGAACCGAAGTTTTGATGAAAGGAAAAGGTTCTCATGGTATTATTCGTGAGGATTTTAGTGGTGGTTGGAAAAATGATGCTATCAATAAATTTGATGAGAAGAATAGAAGCAAAGAAGAAAATGAATTGATAAACTACATTAGCAAAATACAAAACTGGAAAAAAAATCATACTGCTTTCAATGATTCTAAAATGATGCAGTTTATCCCTCAAGATGGAATATATGCATTTGCTAGGTACAGCAACGATGGCTCTGCTGCAATTATACTATACAACAGCAATAAGGATTCAAAAAAAATAAATACAGTTCGTTTCCAAGATATTTTAAAAGGCAAATCAGCAGGTACAAATATTGTAAACGATAAACCAATAGACTTGAGTATAATTTCAATTGATGCAAAAGAGTTGATGATTATCGACTTGAAATAATTTTTTTTCTAAGCGAATTTGGTGGCACGACTTAAGTGGTGCCACCACTTAAGTCGTGCCACCAGGTTCTACTTAAATATTCATATTCCTAAAATAAAACACTTGACAAATTTATTTGTCAGTAAATCAAAATTTTAGAATAAGATAAATACATTAAATATTACTTATTATCTTGGACGTATAGCACAGAAATAGCCGCACTGATCATAAATACACCTGCAAGAATAATCGCATACATAGCATTGTTATCGTAGAAATTTTTAACAATCGGTCCACCTACTACTCCGTTTATAATTTGAGGAATGGTAATGAAGAAATTAAATATCCCCATGTATACACCCATTTTACCTGATGGAATTTTGTTAGCAAGTATAGCGTAAGGCATTGCTAAAATAGAAGCCCAAGCAAAACCAACACCGATCATCGAATATACTAAGTCCCATTTATCATCAGCGAAGTACATACTCAATAAACCAACACCTCCTGCAATTAATGAAAACGCATGTGTTTTCTTTCTGCCGAGCATTCTAGCAATGTAAGGTAATAACAAAGCATATATTGCCGATACCCCGTTGTACACTCCAAAGATTATTCCCGTCCAGTTTTGTGCTTCTCTAAATTTATCGCTACTAGTGTCCTCTACAGCTAAGCCAAATACATGATGTGCAATGGCCGGTGTAGTAAATACCCACATACTAAACAATGCAAACCAAGAGAAAAACTGAACTAAGCCAAGCTGACGCATCGTCGTTGGCATCTTTCTAAAGTCTTTAAAAATATTACTGAATTTCGAATCCGTTTCATCCGATTTACCATGGTATTTTTCGTATTCAGCAGGTGCATATTCTTTCGACATAATCACCGTTACTAAAATACATACCATAAAAACAATGGCTCCAAAGTAAAATGAATAAGTAACATTATTTGCAACAAAACCTGCCGGAGCTGATGATGAAACACCAAAATAATTGTGCATGATATAGGGTAGCCATGAACCAGCTACAGCACCTATACCAATTAAAAATGTTTGTATAGAAAAACCTAATGTGCTTTGCGACGATGATAAATTATCGGCAACCAATGCTCTGAATGGTTCCATAGCAATGTTAATACTTGCGTCCATCACCATCAACATACCGGCACCAATTAATAATGCTGATTTTGCTTGAAAGAAGGAAGCAGAATTTGGCAGCAATAATAATGCAATACAACACAATAAGGTACCAACCATAATATATGGCTTGCGTCTTCCAAACCTACCCCAGGTTTTATCGCTGTAATATCCAATGATGGGTTGCACAATCATACCTGTAAGTGGTGCTACTAACCAAAACCATGAGAGTTGTTCAACATGTGCTCCATAGTTTTGTAAAATACCACTCGCATTTCCGTTTTGTAATGCAAACCCGAATTGAATTCCCATGAATCCAAAACTCATATAAAAGATTTGCAATAAACTTAATTTAGGTTTTTCTAATAAAGCCATATGCTATTATTTATAATAAATGATGTAAGAATGTGGTTGTAATTTTAATTCATTACCAATATTTTCTTGCTTAGCGTTTGATTCAACTTTCCATCCTGTTAATAACGACTTTAAATCAACATCTTTAGTTTGAACTTTAATTACATTATCACTAAAGTTTAAAAACACATATGCTTCGCTGTTTCCATTTTTTCTTTTGTAGGCATAATGCTGATCACCGGTTGCACCAACAACACTTAATGGTAACTCAACCCAATCGGCATTAGAGCCAGTATTATGAAATGCAGCAACATTATGTTTTAATGCAGTCATTTTTTTATAATATGCCTCACGCGATTTATTAGCCCATTCTGTTTTTGTAATGTTATCCTTCTCGAAAAATTTCATTCGTCTGTTTAACCCTATTTCTTCACCAGTATAAATTAATGGTAAACTTTGAGGTAAAGTATACACCATCACTCCAAATACTTGCCAATTTTTTCCGTACTTCTCATCAACTGTTCCATTCCAAGAGTTTTCATCATGGTTGGTTAAATAAAACAATTTATGCATGTATGATGGGAAGGCATCGTAATTCGACCTAAGTTCTTGTTTCAATTCTTTCAATGATTTAGTTCCTTTTGCAAAATCTGCAGTAACTCCCATGAAGTTCCAACCATATGCTGCATTAAATGCGTTTTCGAAATATGTATTAGGTTCTCTTGTTATGTCGGCATTCCATTCCATTTCTGCTAACATGTACACTGGTTTAATAGCTTCTAATTCTCTACGTAATTGTTCCCAAAAATCTAATGGCACTAAAAAGGCAACATCACATCTATATCCATCAATGTCAAATTCTGAAACCCAATATTTCATCGCCTCAATCATAGCTTCACGCATCTCATTGTTTTCGTAATTTAATTTCGCAACATCGGTCCAATCATATTGTGTTACTATATCACCTTGTTCATTTTGCGCATACCAATGCGGGTGCTGTTGAATCCAAGCATGATCCCATGCTGTATGATTTGCCACCCAATCAATTAATACTTTCATGCCTTGCGCATGTGCTGCATCTACTAATTCTTTGAAATCTTTTTTTGTACCGTAATCTTTAGATATTTCAGTATAATTCTGTACACTGTAATAACTTCCCATTTCCCCTTTTCTATTTTTCACACCAATAGGATGAATCGGCATAATCCACAATACATCTACACCAAGTGATTTAATTCTAGGTAAATCTTTAGTCACTGCTTTAAAGGTTCCTTCTTGTGAGTACTGTCTTACATTCACTTCGTACATTACAGCATTTTTCGACCACTCCGGTTGAGTTAATTGTGCCACAGATACACTTGTTAGTAGTGTGCACAAAAGAGTTAATAATTTATTTTTCATATCGTGTTTTAATCTATAGTAAATATTTCAAATGAATCGTTTCCTAATTCAACATTAATTGTGTTGTCTTTAATATTAACGCTTGAATTAAAATTCGCTTTTATGTTCGTTGGTTTGTATGGCAATTCAATTTTTGCACTGCCTTTAATTTTAGAGAATACAACAATTGTTTTTTTACCAAAATAATTTCTTTCAAATGCAAAAAATCCTTGTGTACATGGCAAAACTGTATAATCGCCATAAATAAGTTCAACTCTGTTTTTTCTGAGATTCGCCATTATTTGAACTTTTTCTTTCAAAGCTTTTTCTTCGGCGTTCAAATTCTCAAACTTCATCATTCGTCTATTGTCCGGATCGTTTGCTCCTACCATCGCAATCTCATCACCATAATATACAACAGGAATACCAGGTATTCCGAAATTGAGTGCCATCATTTGAGCCATTCGTAAATATCCTTTCTCTCCTACATGCTGAATATCTTTTGACCATCCTGCAAGTTTGGTGTCTTCATCATTTCTAACCGTACCTTCTGCCAATGATGCAAACCTTGGTTTATCTTGATTGCCACTTATGTTCCCCATTAAATGATGAGCACCATAGTATTTAAAACTTTCTTGAATAGTTTCTTTGAGTCGTATGAAGTTTTTATCACTCTCCTCTAATGATTTCACATCCATAGCAAATGCATTTACTCCCGCATCGTATAAATTAAAATCAAACTGTCCGTCCATTTGTCCTGAATTAACATAAGAACCAATTAACTCCGGACTTCCATACGTCTCCCCTATTTGATAAAAAAACGATTTGTTTTTTTGATGGTTCTCGTTTCTAATTTTTTTAGTAAGTGTTCTCCAAAATTGTTCCGGCACATGTTTACTTGCATCGTGTCTAAAACCATCGATATCAAAATTCTTCACCCAATACATTACCGAATCAGAAATTACTTCATTTACTTTTTCTTCTTGAAAATTTAAAGTTGGTAAAAATGTATCGAACCAAGTTGTTAAACGATGGTCATCCCAGCGCTCTGTATTCATTGTACCATCAGGCAAATACAAAGAAGTAACCCAATCGGGGTGTTGTGTATACAATGGGTGATCTTTATGAATATGATGTGCTACAAAATCAAGCACTATATTCATTTCTTTTTCATGAGCATTTGTAATAAAGTTGGCAAACGATTTATTACTTCCAAATCTTTTATCAACTAATGAATAGGAAGTTGGCCAATAACCATGGTATGCCGAAAATTTAGTAGTAATGTTTTTAGTCCACAAACCCCAAGCACTGTCAGGATTTTTAGCAATAGGCGATAACCAAATAGTATTGAATCCTAAATCTTGGAAATATCCTTCATTCATTTTTTTCTCAATACCTGCAATATCACCTCCATAGTAGTCGGCTTTAGGATGAACTCCAACTAATTTAGCTGGGTTATTTGATTTATCTCCATCATAAAAACGATCAACCATCATAAAGTACATGATTTGTGCATGCAAGTCGGAACGTTCTATCAAAGAACTAGAGTTTAACACTCTTCCATATTCTAATGGTATAAGCACATCGTTTGAAACATTACCATTTCCATAGGCATACACTCGGATGAAAGATCTTTTTTTATTTTTTGCTTCCGAAGGAATGGCTACTTTAAATTTTTTCGATTTAGCTTTTTCTTCTTTTATAAATTTATGATTCCAAAAAGCTATGCAATATTCTGCATTTGAAATTTCTAATTCAATAAAGTCTTTATCGAAAGCACTAGTTTTAATTGCTGGAATATTTTGTCCCTTCTGCCCTACTTCTAAAGCCACATTCGTGCCTCCCATACCATTCGATACAAGATTTGCATTGAGTGGATTTACTTCAACACCATCGGCAATTAATTTATATTGATGTTTCCCTGTATTTATTTTTTTCAATTCTATATTCCAACGCTTACTTGGCAAAGGATCTACAGAACTGATACCTTTAGCATTTGGAGCCCAAGAACTGAAAGTGCCTTTAATTTCTAATTTACGAGTTGGCTCTGCTAATTCAACAGCAATCGATACATTTTCCTTATCAGCATTAAAACATGGAATATCATAACGTTCTTTTTCAGCATAAAAACTGATATAGGAAATTTTCTTTTCGGCTTTGCCTTTTAATTTATATTCGTTTTTAGAAAATTCTAGTTGTTGTAATCCTTTCGGTAATCGTACCGAATCTATTTTTGTAGCAAAAGGAAAATAATCACTAAGAATAATTATGGTAGTATCAACTTGTAAAGTAATTGGACTGGCTAAAACCGACCAAGCATTTTGCGCATACAATGATACTGTACTCAGCAAGAATAATCCTACAGAGAAAATTGCTTTTTTAATTTGCATACTTTGTTTTTAATTCAAAGGTGTATTCAGTATTAGGTTTCATAACTACTGATTCTTCATACAAGTCACAATGGAGCTCTTGTGTAGCATCAACATACATTTTAATATTTTCTTTATTTATGTTGATGGTGATGATAGCATCTCTGTAGCGAATAGTAAATTTGAATGCATTCCATTTCGATGGTAACATTGGCGAAAAACTCAATTTGTTTTCTTTTATTCTTAAACCACCAAATCCCATAACTACTGCCATCCAAGTACCAGCCATGCTGGTAATGTGCAAGCCTTCGTGTACTTCTTTATTATAATCGTCGAGGTCTAAACGCGAAGTTCTTAAATACAACTCATACGCTTTTTCGTCGTAACCTAATTTTGCAGCTTGAACCACATGAATACATGGAGAAAGCGACGATTCGTGTACAGTTCTAGGTTCATAGAAGTCGAAATTTTTCTTTAGTGTATCTAAATCAAAATGATCTTCAAATAAAAACAAGCCTTGTAAAACATCAGCTTGTTTAATGAAACACGAACGCAATATTCTATCCCATGACCAATGTTGATTGATTGGCCGTTCAGAAGGTGATAAATCGGCAGCCATTTTTTGCTCTTTATCTAAATATCCTTCTTGTTGTAATATTAATCCTGAGTTTTCATCTACTGGAAAATACATATGATCTGTAATATGTTTCCATGAAATCAATTCCTCTGCATTGAAATTTGTTTTTGTACAAAAATCAAGGTAATATGATTTATCTACTTGTTCAATTTTTTGTATTACTTCTGTAGTATATCTCAAACACCACATGGCAATATAATTGGTGTACCAATTATTGTTTACGTTATTTTCGTATTCATTCGGACCAGTAACACCATGCATTACATACATTTTTTTAGCTTCCGACCAATGCACACGTTGTGACCAGAATCTAGAGATTCCGAGTAATACCTCTGCACCACCATCTGTAAAATAACTTTCATCGCCAGTGTACAATGCGTATTGATAAATTGCATAAGCAATTGCACCGTTTCTATGAATTTCTTCAAAAGTAATTTCCCATTCATTATGGCATTCTTCACCATTCATGGTAACCATCGGATACAATGCTGCACCATTTGTGAAACCTAGTTTTGCAGCATTCTCAATTGCTTTGTCGAGTTGATTGTATCTATACTTTAATAATTGCAATGAAATACTTGCATCGGAAGTGCCTAAATAAAAAGGTAAACAATAAGCTTCGGTATCCCAATAAGTAGAACCTCCATATTTCTCTCCTGTAAATCCTTTCGGACCAATATTTAGTCGAGGATCTCTACCAGTATATGTTTGATTTAATTGAAAGATATTAAAACGTATAGCTTGCTGTGCAGCAACATCTCCTTCAATTACGATATCAGACTTACGCCATACTTCAGCCCACGATTGTGTATGCTCTTTTTTTAGTTGTTCATACGAAAATGATTTTGCATCTGATAAATTCTTACGACAAGCATTTTGTAATTCCGATTTATCATAATACATATTTGAAACAATACTTACATACTTTTCCATGATGTAAGTTTTACCTGCTTTCATTTCAATATCCCAAGTAGTTTCAACAATCCATTCTTTTGAATTATACGATTTAGCTTGATACTCCTCACCATCAACATATAATTTAACAAAAAAACCTTCACATACTTCGAAATCTAATTTATTTGTTTTGGTAGTAATAAACGCAGCATCACTCTCTGTTAATTCGGAAACACGCGACCAAAATATTTCATCGTAATTAGAATCTTTATTTTTTACATGTGCATTAATATTTGCATTCCACGACAAAGTTGCATCGGCGTGCGCTTTTATTTCATAACGTATACAAGCTAACTCTTCACGCTCTCTGCTTATGAATCGCTCTACCTTTACCTCAAATTTTTTATTTTGAATATTAACACTAAAAGTTCTACTCAAGGTGCCCTCTTTCATATCAAGCACACGAGTAAAATTATCAGGTTTTATATTATTTAAATCGATAGAGGTATGATCAATGTTGATGTCCATGTTTATCCAACTTGGACTATTTAATACTTTAGCAAAGTATTCAGGGTAACCATTTTTCCACCATCCCACACGTGTTTTATCAGGATAATATACACCTGCAATGTATGAGCCTTGTAATGTTTTACCACTGTATTTTTCTTCAAACATACCACGTTGACCCATTCTCCCATTCCCAATACTAAAAATACTTTCTGCAGATTCATGCATTTCTGCATTAAATCCTTGTTCTATAATTTGCCAATCGTTATGTAAAAAATAATTCTTCATTAATATCTAAACTAAACTTTTTAATACTTCATAATTAAGTGAACGAAGATCTGGGAATACCAAATCAGCTTCTGTTAACACATCTTTTTCGCCAATACCAATGGTTTTAAAACCACCAGCCTTCGCTGCTTTAACGCCATTAATAGCATCTTCGAATACGATACACTCGCTAGGTGGTAAACCTAGCGCTTTTGCACCCAATAAAAATACTTCTGGATCTGGTTTCGATTTTGATGTTACCGTACCATCGATAATAACATCAAAGTAATCTTTAATATTTACCCTCGTGAGAATGAGAGCTGCGTTTTTACTTGCAGAACCTAAACCAATTTTGAGCCCTTTCGATTTTAAATCATTGAGTAACTCTTTGCAATTAGGTAATACTTCATCTGCTTGCATGGTATTTACTAATTCTAAATACCAATTATTTTTTTGCTCTTTCCAAACCTCTTTCTCCGATGATGATGCAGAAATTTTTCCCTTTTTCAAAATATATTCAAGCGAAGCATCTCTCGATAAACCTTTGAGTTGCTCGTTATCATGTTCTGTAAATTCAACTTGCAAATTATTGGCCAAACGTTGCCATGCAATAAAATGATACTTAGCAGTATCAACTAATACACCGTCTAAATCAAAAATACAAGCTTTCATTTAAGAGGCTATTTCTTGTTGAAATTGAACTTTTTTATGGTACTCCAATAAATTCATTATTGGCTCTTTTACGATTCTACCTATATTCACTCCATATTCTTTTGCTACTACTAACATCTCCTCTTGGAAATGAAAGGCTACAGAACCAACAAAATGCACTGGTAATTTTTGGTATTGCTCGTAACATTTAACATGGTATTCAAAAAACTCGCGCATTCCTTGCATTATAAATGCATTAATAAATGGATGTTCTTTATGTCGACCTACGAAACGCGTAAAACTTGCTAAGTAAACATTTGCATGTGGTTTATTATACACACGGTCAAAAATATCTTCTTTGCTTAAACCAAATTCTTTATCGAAATCGTATTCAATTTCTTTTGGTAACTTCTTATATAAATAAGCAGCGATTAATTTTTTACCCAAGTAAGATCCAGATGCTTCATCACCTAAAATATAAGCTAGAGCTGGCACTTCTTCATATATGGTTTGTCCATCAAAATAACAAGAGTTAGAGCCTGTACCTATAATACAAGTAATACATGGAGCACCATCATACGTTGAGTATGCAGCAGCTTTCATATCATGTTCTACGAATACTTTCGACCCAGTAAATGTTTTTTCTAGGGCTAACTTAACAACATTGTTTAATGATAGGTTCTCACAGCCCGCTCCATAGAAATACAATCGCTCTACTTTGTCGGCAATATGCATTAGATCTTTATGTGATGCTAAATCATTGACGATAAAATCCGTTGAATGAAAAAACGGATTATAACCCATCGTTTTGTATAGGTCTACATAATTACCTTGTTGATCAACTAAAATCCAATCACATTTTGTAGAACCACTTTCGGCTATTAAATACATTTTTAAATTATTATTTTATACAATTTTTTTTCTTATGTTTACTTTCAGTAACAAGCAATATTAAAGAGCAAGTTAATAGTAATTGTACAAAATACAATAAGTATTTCTTTTGAAGAAAAAAAAATGAAAAATAAACAGTCTTATTTCCAAAATTACGTATCTGTAGATTGTGTAGTTTTGGGTTATGATGAGGTTGAAAATCGCCTACAAGTGCTCTTAATCAAACAAAAAGACCCTGATAAACAGAATGTTGAAACTTATAAATCGCAATATGCGATTCCTGGCGATTTAATAAACGAGAATGAAAGCTTAGACGAGGCCGCAAACCGAGTACTTAATGAGCTAACACATATAAAAGGACTTTATTTACAGCAATTTTACACATTTGGCCATCCCGACCGTGTTCGCGACCCTAAAGATGCCGATTGGTTGAGAGTACACAGAAAAGACCCAAATGCTCGTGTAATTACCATTGCTTATTTAGCCTTAGTAAGAATCGACCACATCACTCCATCTGCTGGTTCATTTGCAGAAAATACGATTTGGCGCAGTACAAAAAAGATTCCAAAACTAGCCTTTGACCACAATCAAATCGTAAATAAAGCTTTAGAGCTAATTAGAGAACATCCGGAACAACATATTATGGGCCGCGAGTTACTCCCACCTAAATTTACACTAAGCCAATTGCAAAATCTTTATGAAGCAATGTCGGGTGTGAGCTTAGACAAACGTAATTTCAGAAAGTCTATCAAAAATGCCGATTATTTAATCCCTCTCGACGAAAAACAGAAAGGTGTATTACATAAACCAGCTCAATATTTCTCTTTCAAAAAGAACAAGAAATAAGTCGATCTGACTTAAAAAGTAACATTTGATACAGTTTCTCATACAAATGTCGAGTACCTTTGTATAAAATAAAATCATATGTTAAACTCAATATTATCAATTTTCGGTTTAGGTAAAAAAGTCGACTACAAAGAGCTGCTTCAAAATGGCGGAGTTATTGTAGATGTAAGAAGCAAAGGGGAGTTTAGTGGAGGACATATCAAAGGTTCCATTAATATACCTTTAGATCAATTAGGAAATAACTTAAAAAAATTCAAAAAAGATCAACCTATTATTACTTGTTGTGCTTCGGGCATAAGAAGTGGTGCTGCTAAAAGTCTGTTAAAATCAAAAGGCTTTGAAAATACCTTCAATGGTGGTTCATGGTATAGTTTAAATAATAAAATCTAACATGTCGAAATCATTTTCAGAAATACTTAAAGAAGAACCTCTAGTACTGGTCGACTTTTTTGCAGAATGGTGCGGACCATGCAAAATGATGAAACCAGAATTAGAAAAGCTAAAAGCTAAATTTGGTGAAGATATAACTATATTAAAAGTAGATGTGGATAAAAGCCCGCAAGCCTCTGCCGCCTTTCAAATACAAGGGGTACCAACATTAATGCTTTATAAAAATGGCCAACAAGTTTGGCGTCAATCGGGAGCGATACCAGCATCCGAGCTCGAGAAAATTATCAAACAACATTAATGAAAAATGCTTCTTGTAAATTATTTTACAAGAGGCATTCTTTTATAAAAAACAAATCCATTTTCTTCGTATAATAAGCTTACGTCTTTATATACTTCAATGTCTTGTTTTCTGGTATTTTTTACCACAATATAAACTGGCTTATCAATATTTCCTGAGCGTAACCATTCATGATCGTACGATTTTACATTGGTTACAGGTTGTTTTCTAGTATAAAATAAATGTGCATACGATTTAAAATACATAGGTTGCACGTATGCATCCTCGTTTTGTTTCGATTCGTAAAAACGAATAGCTGCTGCCTGAGAGAATAACTCTATTTTAGGTACTAATAATGCACTTGTTAAAAACACCATAATTGTCATCGAAAAGAATAATGCAACTATTGCTTTTCTATAATGATGTTGTGCATTTAATATAAAGTATAGCACTAATCCAATTAACAAAACAAAACCACCACTTGCATCCGTAATTGTCCAATTTATTTTAGCTTGTAAGTTTCCTACAGCAAAGGCATCTTTTACAAAATGCAACCACTCCTCTTTGTGGTCCATCATGTAAGGAAATAATAACAAAACAGTAATTAACAATAATCCAATAAAATACACGCCTACATGAATCACTTTATTCCAACGTGTTTTGCCGTGAACCATATAATACAAGGCATAAGCCGCTAAAAATGTTAATGGGAAATAACACAATGAAGAG
>JACCDS010051120.1_pt1 | contig 17519 bp, 15 predicted proteins | sample 7446441 | NCBI WGS metagenome assembly JACCDS01 (sample SAMN15323445, study PRJNA562643) | freshwater metagenome | isolation source: river surface water | place: USA:Blue River Watershed | collected 2017-08-17
AGATCCGGCGCGTACCGATGAAAAGGGCTTCACGTTGCTGCAAGTTGCTGCAGAAAATGGGCATCTCGATATCATCCAGTGGCTGGTTGACAAGGGCGCCGACATCAAGCAAGTGGATGACGATGACAACACGCTGGTGATGCTGGCAGCCAGAGGAGGCCATCTTGAAGTGATCAAGTGGTTACACGCGAAAGGCTGCGATATTCATTACTCCGCCAGATATGATCGTAATGCCTTTATTCAAGCCGCAAAAGCTGGCCACCTTGAAGTCATGAAATGGCTCGCAGAGCAGGGTTCCGATATTACTCATACTACTGACTGGGGAGGTTCCGCGTTGATGTATGCGGCCGAATATGGATACCTGAATGTGGCGGAATGGCTGATCGAAAAAGGCTGTGCTGTGAGCGATGGTGGTGGAATTGAAGATGAGCCTATTTACTGGGCAGTAATAAATAATCAGGCTGATATCGTTCGATTGTTATTAAGGCATGACGTTGACTTTGGTCCTTACTTGGATGGTCGGCCCGACGAGACCCTGTTCAAGGCCATCACGCACTCGCGGGCAGAGATTGTCGAATTGCTGATACCTCATTTCGATATGGCCATTCGCACTGAGAACGGCCTCACGCCATTGATGCTGGCCGCAGATCGCGGAGCGTATGACAGCCTCATTCCGTTGATCCTGGCCACCCTGAAGCACCCGAAAGCGAATGAGCTTTTACAGGAGGCGGCCAAAATGGCAACGGATGTGCTGGCCAGAGAGTTAATCGATGCGCCGGCCTTTCTGACCACAGGCCCGCTGGAGCACAGCAAGCTGTCAGAGAAAGGGCAGGTCATCATCACGAGCCACTTTGTGTTCGAGGAAGTTAACCGGACGCACCACCAATTGGGCGATCTGCTATTTCACCTCGGTTCGGAAAAAGGTATGCACAGTATGCAGATAGTCGCAGCCTCCTTCGGAATTCTGGCCGGACTGGTTCCGTGGAAAATCAGCCATTATCCCAAGGGCAATTTTTATAATATTCTGGCAAGGCTCAGACACAAATACCCCAACTTCGATGATTCTCTCGGCGAATTTTTGAAAGGCCTGCAGGAAAAACTCAATCAATTCACCGACGAAGATATCGACATCGTGACCGAGATGGCCCACGGCTGGGAGGAGAAGCACCTCGCTCCGGTTTTTGAGAATCTTTTTGAAACCTGCCTGAGTCACGCTCTGGGCGCCGATCCGGAATCAGCCATGGTCGATCAACTGACAGCCAGCGGGATTTATCAGCCATTGGCAAAAGGTATTGCCAAAGCCTGGCAAAAAGCATGGGCGCCGGTTTCAGCGGAAGCTAAACCCTTGCTAGCGCCAGACAATCCGGTAACAGTCGATGATTGGGAAAATGAAGATCTTGCCAATCTGGATCCGACCACCGGATTAGTGGCGCTGACGCCGGCGACTGTCGGCCCAAAGATCGACGGCTTCCTTGAAACAACGACCGCAACGACGCTTTTTGATGCGTTCAGAACCGCATTGCGACAGGAGTTTGATTCAGTCGCCACCTCTTATCTGCAGGTGAATGCGTCCGGGCTGAGTCAACCCAGCCGCGAACTTTATGCTGATCTGATCAATCGCCAGCTGAGCATGCTCGCGCAGTTCTGGCGGCAGTAAGAAGATTGGCCGGGAGCTCGTGGGCGGGCGTTTTCTGCAAATTATCGCGCTCATGGATCCGGCAGCTCCGAAAAAACGGCACCGGCGATCTGCCGGTGCCGTTTGCACATTGAATTTCACACGTCGATCAATTCTGGCCTTATATCCCGAGCTGTTTCGCCGGGTCTTTAACAGGCGTCAGGCGACACCCTCCACATGACCTGTCTTGTCAGCGTCGAGGCTTGCGCCTTGCTGCGGCATGAGTATCGATCAGGCATTGCCGGAATAGTTGCGTGACCCGTGATGGCGTCGGCGCGTGACGCGCGATACCGGAGAAGCGGCAGTCATAGCGGAACAGCCCTGGCTTGACCGCCTTCATCTGTCCGTCCGCAACGAAGCCGCGCGCATAGTGGTCGGGCAGGAAGCCGAGGAAGCGGCCCGACAGAATCAGCGTGGCGACCGATTCCTGATCAAAGCCGGTGGCATCGCGGCGCAGCTTCTCCCGGTGCGAGATCTCCATGTTGGGCGAGTGGTAGCCCAGGCCGGCAAAGTCGTGCGCGCGCAGCTGCGTCCAGCCCATCCGGCGCGTGTCGGCATCAAACAGCGGATGCGCAGCGCCGCAGTACAGCAGCATGGTCTCACCGAACAATTCGTCGTAGGCGAGGCTGTCCGAGCGCCGGTGCTCGGGAATGATGCCGTACTGATAGTCGCCGCTGATCACGCCGCGCTCGATACCGTTGATGGTGGATACATGCAGGTTCAGCGCGACCTCCGGCGCCTGTTCGCGAAACAGTGCGATCGCCTGCGCGATGCAGGCCTCCGGATTGCTGGCCGTCTTGTCGAATACCGCGAGGTGGAACTCGCCGGCAATGCGCTGGTGAATGTCATCCACGCTGGCGCGGAAGGCATCGGTCGCAGCCAGCAGTCTTTGTGTTTCCTGATGAATGCGCTCACCCTCGGGCGTGAGCGCGAAGCCGCCACGTCCGCGCCGGCACAGCGTGAGGCCGAGCCGGGTCTCGAGGTCTTTCACATGGCGGCTGATGGTCGAGGTGGCGATGTTCAGCTCGAGTTCGGCAGCCGCCATGCCGCCGCATTCAACGACGGCACGGAACACCCGCAGCAGGCGAATGTCGGTGTCACTGAGCTGGCCTAGCACGGCCTTTTTCCTTACTTGCATTTTTCTGCAACCTGACGTGGATAATTGCTTATTTATAAGAGTATCCACCAGCCGTGACAATGCCGCAAATTCACCCTGTCAAGGATGTCCCGATGAACATGTCCGCCCCGAAGCCATTGATGGAGGCTGCCGTGCGCACCGATGCCGACTGGCTGGAGGCGCACTGGATGCCCTATACCGGTAACCGCGAGTTCAAGGCCAACCCGCGCCTCTTCGTCAGCGCAAAGGATGCGTACTTCACCGATGCGGACGGCCGCAAGATCTTCGACGGCCTGTCCGGGCTGTGGACCACCGGGCTCGGGCATTGCCGGCAGGAGCTGATCGATGCCGTCAGCCGCCAGATGGCGACGCTGGACTTCACGCCCGGCTTTCAGTTCGGCCACCCGCTGTCATTTGCGCTGGCCAATCGCATGCGCGACTTCCTGCCGGACGGTCTCGACCATGTGTTCTTTACCGGTTCCGGTTCCGAGTCGGCAGACACGTCGCTGAAGATGGCGCGCGCCTACTGGCGCGCAAAGGGTCAGGGGTCGAAGACGCGCTTCATCGGCCGCGAGAAGGGGTATCACGGTGTGAACTTCGGTGGTGGCTCGGTCGGTGGCATCGTCGGCAACCGCAAGCTGTTCGGGCAGGGCGTCGAGGCCGATCATCTGCCGCACACGATGCTGGAGAAAAACGCCTTCTCGCGCGGGCTGCCGGCGCAGGGGGCGGAGTTGGCCGACGAGCTGCTGCGGCTGATCAACCTGCATGATGCCTCCAACATCGCGGCCGTGATCGTCGAGCCTTTCTGCGGTTCGGCCGGTGTGATCGTGCCGCCGGTGGGTTATCTTCAGCGACTGCGCGCCATTTGCGACCAGCACCAGATCCTGCTGATCTTTGATGAAGTGATCAGCGGTTTCGGCCGCAGCGGCGCATGGACCGGCTCGGAAGCCTTCGGCGTCACGCCCGACATCCTGAACTGTGCGAAGCAGATCACCAATGGCGTGCAACCGCTCGGTGCGGTGGTGGCGAAGAAGGAGATCTACGACACTTTCATGCAGAACGGCGGTCCGCACTACCTGCTGGAATTCCCGCATGGGTATACCTACTCGGCGCATCCGGTGGCCTGCGCCGCTGCGCTGGCCACGCTGGACCTGCTGCAGAAGGAAGACGCCGTCGGCCGCGTGAATGCGCTGGCGCCGCATTTCGAGGCGGCGGTACACGCGCTGAAGGGCTGCCGGCATGTGACGGACATCCGCAATGTCGGGCTGGCCGCCGGCTTCACGCTGGCTCCTGTACCGGGTGAGCCGGCGAAGCGGCCGTACGAAGTCGCGATGGCGATGTGGAAGAAGGGTTTCTATGTGCGCTACGGCGGCGACACGATACAGCTGGCGCCGCCCTTCATCTCCACGCGCGACGAGATTGATCTGCTGGTGAATGCGCTGGGCGAAGCGCTGAATTCGGTGGACTGAGTCGCGCGCGCGGCCGCCGCAGCCCATGGCTGCCGGTGGCCGTTACCAGCTGCCCGTATTCTTCATGGACACCCAGGGCTCGGCCGGCGGCAGCGGCTGGCCAGCCTGCAGCAGTTCGATCGAGATATTGTCGGGCGAGCGCACGAAGGCCATGCGGCCGTCGCGCGGCGGCCGCAGTATCGTCACGCCATGCGCCTGCAAGCGCTCGCACGCGGCGTAGATGTCGGCCACCGCATACGCGATATGCCCGAAGTTACGCGCGCCGCCGAGCTCTTCCGGATCCCAGTTGTAGGTCAGCTCGACTTGCGCTTCATAGTCACCCGGCGCCGCCAGATAGACCAGCGTGAAGCGGCCGGACGGCACTTCGTATTCGCGCACCACCTCAAGGCCGAGCGCATCGCGGTAGAACTTCAGCGAAGACTCGAGGTCGGTCACGCGCACCATCGTGTGCAGGTATTTCATCGGACATTTCCCTGGTAAGTCAGTCGGAACAATGGGCAGGCATTGTAGGGCATTGCCCGTCCTGCCGAGGCGAAGCAGCGTCAGTGGCCGCCTTGCGGCGGCACTGACCTTGCGTGTTACATCTTGCCCGACTGTACCGCGCCGATCTGGAAGTTCAGCATGCGCGCCTCGGTCACCGACGACCACTGGTTCTGCTGGTTCTGGAAGCGGCGGTAGTGCTCAAACATTTTCCTGAAGTTCGGGTTCTTCGCCGATTCTTCGGCCATCACTTCGCCGGCCGCCTTCAGGAAGGCATCCATCACCGGCTTCGGGAAGGCGCGCAGCTTTACGCCGCGCTTCATCAGCCGCGCCAGCGCCTGCGGGTTCTTCACGTCGTAATTCGCCTGCACCATCACATGCGCCTCGTAGCAGGCAGCCGACAGCGCAGCCTGATATTGCTTGGGCAGGCTTTCCCATTGCTTGCGGCCGACGATGGTGGTCAGCTGCGAGCTAGTCTCCCACCAGCCGGGCGTGTAGTAGAAGGGCGCCACGCGCTCGAAACCGAGCCGTTCGTCGTCGTGCGGGCCAACGAATTCGGCGGCATCGATCGTGCCTTTCTCCAGCGCCGGGTAAATGTCGCCCGGCGGGATCTGCTGCGGCACCACCTTGAGCTTTTGCAGGATGCGGCCGGCCATGCCGCCGACGCGCATTTTCAGTCCGTCCAGATCCTCGAGGCCTTTGATCTCCTTGCGGAACCAGCCGCCCATCTGCGTGCCGGTATTCCCGCAAGTGAAGCTCACCAAGCCGTAACCCTTCAGGAATTCCGCCATCAGTTCGCGCCCGCCGCCGGCGCTGAACCAGGCCGTCTGCTGCCGCGAATTCATGCCAAACGGGATGCCGGTTTCGAAACTGAACGCGGGGTCTTTGCCGAAATAGAAGTAGAGCGCGGTGTGCCCCATCTCGACGGTGCCGCTCTGGACCGCGTCGAGCACTTGCAGCGCGGGGACGATCTCGCCGGCGGGGAAAGTGCGGATGATGAACTTGCCCTGCGTGAGTTCGGCCACCCGCTTCGCGATCAGTTCGGCGCCGCCATACAGCACGTCGAGCGACTTCGGGTAGGTAGAAGGCATGCGCCAGTTCACCGTCGGCAGGTTGTCTGCGGCGAAAGCCGAAGCACTGAAGGCGGCGGCCGCGCCTGCGGCTCCGGCGATGAAATCGCGTCTCTGCATTTGTGTCTCCCTGTTGTCTTTTTGTGTAGGGCGGTCCGCCCGTCAGGCGGCGGCTCGGGCCATTGTATGCGAGCGATGCGGAGAGCGACCGTGGCAGAATACCGGCTTCTGGAAATTGAAACAGCCTTGCCCGCCGGGCAGGGGAACCGGCCCCGTCCGCCGAAGCTTAAACCGCCGAAGTGGCAGGTCTTGCCCCGCCTTTTCCGCCGTTGCCGCCCGCTCCGGAGGGAGTAGGCTGTCGTACCGGACAAGTCGGCCCTGTGGGCTGTTGATCAATAGTCCAAGTGGGACGCGGGCGGAGAGACGCATGTACGGATTGGTAAACCGGGCGCTGCAGCAGCTGGTCTGCGCGCAGCACGGCAAACGGGTATGGGACGAAATACGCGCACGGGCGGGCGTGGCTGACGAGGTATTCGTGCGCATGGAGTCCTACCCGGACGAAATGACGCACGGCCTGGTGACGGCCGCCTCCGAGGTGCTGGGCGAACCGTCCGAAGTGCTGCTGAAGGAATTCGGCCGCTACTGGATGCGCTACACCATGGTCGAAGGCTATGGCGCGCTCCTGTCCGGGCTCGGCCCGAGCTTCGCGGATGCCCTGGCTGCGCTGGACGCCATGCATGCGCGGGTCGCGCTGATGTATCCGGCACTGAAGCCCCCGCGCTTCACCATCAGCAATGTCGGGCCTGACCGGATCAGCCTGCATTACCGCTCCGAGCGTTCCGGCCTGGCGCCGATGATCATTGGACTGGTCGAAGGACTCGGCGAACGCTACCAGCTGCGCGTCGACGTCCGGCATGCAGTCGCGAAGGGTGAGGACAGCGATCATGACCGCTTCGACATCCTGATCGTCGAGCGTATCGACACGGACGCCCCCGCCGCGGCGCCCGGCTGATCGCGGTATCCGATATGCCTGAAAAGAACTGGACACTCGCTTTTCCGTTTGCCTTCCGGGTCGATCGCCAGCTGCGCATCGTCTCGGCCGGCACGCTCCTGCTGCGCACCTGCCCCGAGGTCGCCGACAAGCCGCGCCTGTGTGACTGTTTCGCATTGCCGCCTTGTGATCAGACCGACGTCGATTTCGAGCAACTGGCCGCCGGTGCGGGCAGTCTGCTGATCCTGCATCGCCGCGCGGGCGGCGCGATGCCGCCTTTGCGCGGACAGTGGATGCCTATCGACGACGAGCACCTGTTGTTCCTCGGCTGGCCGTGGGTGACCTCGTTCGGCCAGCTGGCCGACATGGGGGTCTCGCTGTCAGAGATTCCGCCGCACAATCCGCTGGCCGAGATACTGATGCTGCTCGAGACCAATCGCGGCGCGATGGAAGACGCCCATGAGCTGGCCGATGCGCTGCGCAAGCAGCACTCGGAACTGGAGCGTGTGAATGACGAACTCGCGCATCGCGCATTTCATGACGCGCTGACGGGTTTGCCCAACCGGCTGATGCTGCGCGATCGCGTCACCCACGCGCTGTTGCGCGCCCGGCGGAATCAGACCGCCTTTTCAGTACTGTTCATCGATCTCGACCGCTTCAAGATAGTCAACGATACGCTTGGACATCGTGTCGGCGACGCGCTGCTGTGCGAAGTCGCCGGGCGCCTCACGGGCATCATCAGGAAATCCGACACCGTCGCGCGCGAGGGCGGCGACGAATTCGTCGTGCTGCTGGAAGAAGTCGGCAATGCGCAAAATGCAGTCAAGGTGGCGGAGAAGCTGCAACAGACACTCGCATCGCCCTTCGTGATCGAAGGTCGTAGCGTGCATTGTGGCGGCAGCATCGGCATCGCCATGTACCCCGGACATGGCGACGACGCCGAGCAGCTGATCCGGCACGCAGACGCCGCGATGTTCGAGTCGAAGGCTCGCGGGCGCGGCCAGCTGCATCTGTTCACGCCGGAGTGCTGGCAGCGCATCGCGCAGCGCTTCAACATGGAGGCCGAATTGCGCGATGCGCTCGCATTGGGGCAGTTCGAGGTCTTCTTCCAGCCGCAGGTAGTGCTGCCTTCGGGACACATCAGTGGCGCCGAGGCGCTGCTGCGCTGGCGGCATCCGCAGCGCGGGATGGTGTCGCCGATCGAATTCATTCCGGTGGCCGAGGATACCGGCCAGATCGTGCCGATCGGCGACTGGGTGCTCGATACGGTATGCGCGCAGATCGCCGACTGGCTGCGCCGTTTTGGTCGCAGTCCGTCGGTGGCCGTCAACGTATCCGCGCAGCAGCTGCAGCAGCATGATTTCAGCCAGCGTATCGACGCGGCATTGTCGCGGCACGGGATACCGCCGGAGCTGCTCGAACTGGAGCTGACCGAGCACTCGCTGATGCAACAGCCGCGCCGCGCAGGCGAACTGATGTCCGCATTGCGGCAGCGCGGAGTGCGTCTGGTGCTGGATGATTTCGGCACCGGTTATTGCAACCTGATGACGCTCTCGAGCATGCCGTTCGACATGCTGAAAATCGACCGTTCCTTTGTCAGCGGCCTGCCCGACAGCGAGCAGAGCCATGCGCTGGTGAACATGATCGCGTCGCTGGCGAACCAGCTTCGGCTGAAAGTGGTCGCCGAAGGCGTCGAGACCCTCGAGCAGCAGGCAGTGCTGACCGATCTCGGTTGCTACACCATACAGGGCTTCCTGCACGCACCGCCGCTGCCCTGTGCCGATTTCGAAGCGCTGACCTTCAGTGCCGCCGCAGCATGACGCCGCGCTGCCGTACGGCCCGTTCCCGAGCGGCAGCCCGGCTTTCCGTGTGGCCTCGCTGACCGCGCTGCCGCTGGCCTAGTAGCGCGGCGCCTGCAGGCCGCCCGGCTGGTCATACAGCCCGCCGGCCCCGCCGCCCCCTTGCGGACTGCTGCCACTGCTCGGTGCGGGCGGTGTGCCCTCGGTGGTGGGTGCCGCTTCCGCACCACCCGTCGTCGCATCGCCGCCGGTCGCGCCGCTGCTGCCGGGCGTTGCGCCTGTGGATGCACCCGCCGCGCCGCCTGTCTCACCTCCCGGGGTCGTCCCGGTCATGCCGCGCTGGGTATCGCCGCGCGGGCGTGCCGGTTGCGGCGTTGCTTCGGAAGTGGGCGCAGCTTCGGCACCACCGGTCAGCGTGTGCGTGCCGCCTTCGCTCTTCTGTCCGCCGCCGATCGCGCCACAGGCCGCCAGCAGCGCGGCGCACGACATTACCGTCATCGATTTCATCAGCTCGCTCATGTTCTCTTCCCGATCGTCTGCGTCGAAAGACTTCACCGTAGGCGCTCGCCGCACACAGCGCTTGAGACTGCACAAGCGCAGCCATGTTCCTGCGCATGCATGTTGATGACAAGGCGGCCTCGATTGAAGCGCCTCAACGCGTGCAGAACATTCGTCACCGCCATGGTCGAACGCACAGGCTTCGCGCGCCGGCCATTTCGCGTCGAAGGAGAGTGCTCACGCTTTTTGAGGAGATAACGATGGTTCTTTCGCGCATCACGATGGCCCTGGCGCTGTCTGCCACGGGCATTGCCGGTATTGCCGCCGCACAGGGCAAACCGGATACGCTGCAAAAGCTGGAGGCAATGCGCTCGACCGGCGGCCCGATGACCCTCGAGACGGTGCCGCAGACCGGCCCGCGTGCCGATGCGATCCGGCGCAATCTGCAGAAGATTCGCCTGCCACCCGGTTTCCGCATCGACCTGTATGCGCTGGTGCCGGATGCACGCCATATGGCGATCGGGCCGTCGACCGGCATTGTCTTCGTCGGTTCGCGCAAGAACCGCGTCTGGGCTGTGACGGACCGTACCCGCACGCGGGTCGCGGACGAGGTCAAGGTGTTCGCGCCCGGCATCGACTTTCGCGTGCCGAACGGCGTGTGCTTCTCTCCGGATGGCTTCCTGTTTGTCGCCGAGCATAACCGCGTGCTCATGTTTCCTGCCGCCGAGTTCTTCTACGAGGGCGGCGATGTCGCCATCGGCCAGGTGGTGCCGCAAGGGCAGCTGATTCCGGTCGAGGAAGAAAGTTTCAACCATGGCGCGCGCACTTGCCGCATTGGTCCCGACAACAAGCTCTACATTTCGCTCGGGCAGCCGTTCAATGTGCCGCCGAAGGAGAAGCTCGACCTGTACGCGCGCACCGGCATCATGGGCATCGTGCGCATGGATCGCGACGGCAAGAACCGCGAGGTGATCGCCACCGGCGTGCGTAATTCAGTCGGTATGGATTTCAGCCCCAAAGACAAGACGCTGTGGTTCACCGATAACCAGGTCGATGGCATGGGCGACGACCAGCCGCCGGGCGAGATCAACCGGATAACGCAAAAGGGACAGAATTTCGGCTTCCCCTGGTATGGCGGCGGCAAGGTCCGCACCACCGAGTACCGCGAAGAGACGCCGCCGTCGAACCTGGTGTTCCCGCAGTCGGAGACCACGCCCCATGCGGCCGACCTCGGGATGGCGTTCTACCGCGGCGGCATGTTCCCCGAGCGCTATCGCAGCGGTGTCTTCTCGGCGCAGCATGGATCATGGAACCGTTCGACGCCGGTCGGCGCACGCGTGATGTTCACGCCAGTGCGACCGGATGGCACGGCCGGCAAGACCGAGGTGTTCGCCGAGGGCTGGCTGACGCCGACCAATGAGTTCCTCGGACGTCCGGTTGACGTGATCACGCTGGCCGATGGTTCGCTGCTGGTGTCGGATGACTATGCGGGCGCGATCTATCGCATCCACTTCACCGGCGAGGCGGGCAAATGAGGACGGCGGCCGCCACGCTGGCGATCGCTCTGCTGCTGGCCGGCCCGGCGGCACTGGCGGCGGATCCTGCCGCAGGCAAAGCGAGGGCCACGCAGTGCGCTGCCTGTCATGGCGCCGACGGCAGGGCCGTGCTGCCGGACGCGCCGCATCTCGCCGGCCAGAGCGACCTGTATCTGGCCAAGGCGCTGCGTGACTATCGCAGCGGCGCGCGCCGTCACGAACAGATGACGCTGATGGCGCGCTCGCTGACCGATGCCGATATCGCCAACCTCGCTGCGCACTACAGCCGTCTTGCGCCGGACTGTGCGCGCTGACCTGCGCGTACGAGCCCGGGCAGGCCGAACGGCAGCCTGCTAGCGGCCGGGCCCGAAGCGATACGCCATCCAGCCGCAGATCGCTGCGCCAATCAGCAGCGATGCCGAGGCAATGTAGATCGACCACGCGAAGCCGGTCGCGCGGTCGCTAGCGCGCGCCAGCATTGCCGCGGCGACCGGCGGGCCGATGATCTGTCCGGCCGCGAACGCGCCAGACAGCAGCCCGATGATGGCCGATGGCGATTGCGGATGCAGCCGCCGTCCCAGCACCATCACGAAGAAGGTGATCGCGGTGAACGGCAGCCCGACCAGCAGGCTGCCGATCGCGAAACCGGCCAGCGTTGGCAGCCAGATCATGAGCACGACGCCGAGCGCCTGCATCAGGTAGCAGACGATCAGCAGCAGCCGCTGGTCAATACGCGAGGGTATGCGCGAGGCCAGCAGCGCGCCGCCGGCCACGCCAATGCCCAGCATCGGCCAGAACAGGTCGGGCCAGATTGAGCCCGGTAACGCGGTGCGCGCAATCACCGGCAGGAAAGTAGCCGTGATGATGTAACCGAAGCCGGCCAGCCCGTACGCGATGGTCAGTGCGGCCTTCTCGGTCACGCTGCCGCCGCTACCATGTACTGCGCCGGACGCGCCACCCGGCTGCACTCCCTGATCGTCGCGGTAGACCGGCCAGACGATGGCCGTCATCAGCGCAGCCAGCAAAGCCACCGCAATCCATCCGCTGGCGGCGTGCCCGCCAGTCAGCACGATCAGGCCGGCCAGCAGTCCGCTGCTGGTGATGCCCACGCCGGGCCCTGCATAGACGATGCCGCCGGCTGCCGGGGCGTTGAGTCGCGCCAGCTGGCCGAGGCACCAGGTGGAGGTATAGACGAAGCCGACTGCTGTCATCATGCCGGCCGCAAAGCGCAGCGCCGGCCATGCGGCGGGCACGTCGAGCGCCATCGCGGCGGTCAGCAGGCAGGTGAGCGTGAGCCCGGACTTGACCATGACGGAAGCGCGCACCGGCGGCAGACGCAGCCGCGCCCACAGCGCGGGCTGGAACGTGCACAACATCGCGCCGAGCAGATAGCCGAGATAGTTCGCGCTGGCCAGCCAGCTCGCACTCTCGATATCGAGCAGACCCTCCTTCAGCATCATGGGCATCAGCGGCGTGAAGGCAAAGCGGCCGATGCCCATGGCGACGGCCAGTGACAGCGTGCCCGTGAGTGCGATCCGCAGCGGGCGCGCAGCTGTCTCGGAAGAATTTTTCATCCGGCGATTGTAGACGCAAAGCCAAGGGTGACGGCGTATGCGCTGCCGCTGTCGCGGTGGTTTGTCCGTCCACAACGGCCTGTGCGCGCCGCTGCCTACACTGGATCGACCGCCACCACGACAGGATGAGGATGGAGACCGAGCACAGGCCGCAGCCAACACCGCAGCAAGCGCCACAGCAAACGCATGACGAGACGCACGCAGACCGCGACAGCACCATCCGTGTACTGCCACGCGCCACGGTGCTGGAGCAGCCGGCCGCGTATACCGGCGAAGAGCCTTATCCGCCGTTGTCGCGACCTCAGGAATTCCGCACGTGGTTCGAGCGCGAGGGTTACATCCTGATGCGGGGTGCGATACCGCCAAGGCTTTGCCAGGCGGCTGTGGAAGCCTTCCGCGCTGATGTGCTGGGCGACCGCCTCGGCTTTTTCGAGCGTCATGTGTCCGGCAAGTTCGAACGACACCAGTACACCTCGGCCGGGTACATGAAATACCCGATCATGAACCTGCAGGACTTGTCGAATCGCCGGCATGCGGCCTTCCGCCGTGCCAGCCTGACCGTGCTCACGCATCCGGCGATACAGCGCGCGATGACGGTGCTGACGGGCGAAGCGGCGCGCTGCGTGCACACCATGTACTTCGACGGCAACCAGACAACCTGGGCGCACCGTGATGGCCACTATATCGATTCCGGCCAGGATGGGCAGATGATCGGCGTCTGGGTGGCGGCCGAGGATATTCATCCGGACGCGGGCCGCTTCTTCGTGCTGCCGCGCAGCCACCGGATGCGTGTGCCGGGAGAGGAATGCGACCCGAACTCCGCCGCCTACAAGGCGCGCATGGCCGACTTCGTGCGCAACGGTCCGCTCGACTGCGTGGCACCGCTGCTGCGGCAGGGGGATCTGCTGCTGTGGACGTCGATGGTGATCCATGGCAGCCTGCCCACCCTCGACGAACGCTGGTCGCGCCGCTCACTGACGGCACACTATGTGCCGGTCTCTCAGCAATACAAATGGAATGTGCGATCGCGCAAATCGGAGCGCAGCATGCGTTTCAACCGCGTTGAGGTGATGCTGCATGCGGACAATGGCACGCCGCTCGCGCGCCTGCGCAACCAGGTGCGCAGCGAGTGGCCGCGCATCTATGGAGCAGTGCGCTCTGTGTGGCGACGGCTGACCGCCGAAGGCCGTTAGGCCTGGGACAGATTGGCCGGTGCGCCTGCGAAGCGGGTGGCCAGATCATCGAGCAGGCTGTCACACGCGTCCTCGATCAGGTCAAGCACATGCGTGAAGCCGGCGTCGCCGCCGTAGTAAGGATCGGGTACGACCACGGCCTCATGGCGGCGGCAGAATTCGGCCAGGCGTCGCAGCTTGCGCCGGTGTTCCGGGGGACAGCATTCTTCGGCCAGCGCGTGATTGTCCCAGTCCATCGTCAGCAGCAGGTCATGGCGTACGAAGTCATCGCTGTTGACCTGGCGAGCGCGCAGGTCAGAGATGTCATAGCCGCGCAGCGCGGCAGCGCGCTGGCTGCGCCGGTCCGGGGGCTCACCGGGGTGGTAGTTGTGCGTGCCGGCGGAGTCGACCTGTACATGAGCGTCAAGGCCGCGCGAACGCAGCTTGTGCCGGAACACGCCGTGCGCGGTCGGGCTGCGGCAAATATTGCCCATGCAGATAAAGAGCACGCTGAACGGCGCGGATGAAGCAGACGGCTGGTTCATTCTTATCGTTTTCGTATTGGTCTGTGCCGGCCCTGGCGGGCGTTTCGCTCTCGCGGTGGCCTGCGTCGCAGTTTATGATGCCGGGATCCCGAGAGCCTAACACCGAGCTTTGCCAGGCACACGACAATTAGTACATCGGCCGGAAAAAACGACGTTCCGAGGCCGGCACAATGACGAGGAATCCCATGACCAGCACTGTCACCGCGACTGCCTTGCCCACCGAACCGGCCCTCTCCCGGGGCGCCCGCGCGCGCGTGAAGGCGATTCTTGTCGGCTCCATCGGCAACCTGATCGAATGGTATGACGTCTATGCCTATTCCGCCTTTGCGCTGTACTTCGCGCCGGCCTTTTTTCCTTCCGCCGATCCGGTCGCACAGCAGCTGTCGGCAGCGGCCGTGTTTGCCGCCGCCTTTGTGGTTCGCCCGCTCGGTGGCTTGCTGTTTGGCTGGGTCGCCGACCGCTACGGCCGCCGCCGCTCGCTGCTGGTATCGGTATTGTTGATGTGCTTCGGCTCGCTGCTGATCGCGGTCAGCCCGACGCACGCTCAGATTGGCGCGTGGGCGGCAGTGATGCTGGTGTGCGCGCGTCTGCTGCAAGGGCTGAGCCAGGGCGGCGAATACGGGGCGAGCGCCACCTATCTGGCCGAGATGGCCGAGCCGCACCGGCGCGGTTTTTATTCGGGCGTCTGGTACACGACACTGATCGGCGGCCAGCTGGCGGCGATCTTGCTGCTCTTGCTGCTGCAGAAGGTTTTTCTGTCGCCGGCCGAGCTGAGGGAGTGGGGCTGGCGCATACCCTTTGCGATCGGCGCGCTGCTGTCGGTCTATGCGCTGTTCATGAGGCGCGACATGCACGAAACCGATCACTACGAGGCGGCGAAGGCGACCGGGGCGAGCGGATCATGGAAGACGCTGCTGTCGCACTGGCGCGAGTTGCTGCTGGTGGTGGGCATCACGATCGGCGGTACCAGCGCGTTCTACACATACACCACGTATATGCAGAAATTCCTGAAGCTGTCGGTCGGCCTTGACGATACCCAGGTCACGACTGTGGTACTCGGCTATCTGGTGGTGGCGCTGTTGCTGCAGCCGCTGTACGGCGCACTGTCGGACCGCATCGGCCGCAAGCCCATGCTGCTGTGGTTCGGCGTGATGGGGGTGCTGTGCACGTATCCGCTGCTGACTTTCCTGTCGCAGACGAAGAGCCCGTGGGTCGCTTTCCTGCTGATCTGCGGCGCGTGGGTGATTGTGTCGGGTTACACCGCGATCACCGGCATCATCAAGGCCGAGCTGTTCCCGACCTCGATACGCGCGCTGGGTGTCGGCGTGCCGTATGCACTGACAGTGTCCGTATTCGGCGGCTCGGTGGACGCAGTCGCACTGTCGTTCAAGCAGGCTGGCTATGAGAGCGGCTTTTACTGGTATGCGACAGCATGCATCTTTGTGTCACTGCTGGTGTACTGGCGGATGGGCGACACCCGGGTGGGGTCGCGGATGGAGCAGCATGCATGACAGGACAGCGGCGCGTGACTGCGCCGCTGTTCACATGAAATTGCGAGTGTGCAGCCCGGACAGCCGGTCTGCCTCGTGCGCCGGAAACCCGAGCCGCACGAGCCGGGCCTTGCGGCCCACCGCCATGTCCTGCTTCAGTCGCTGCACGCGCGCAAAGCCATGCTGTATCGACGCCGCATCACTGCCGCCGGCGGCCAGCAGGATCAGCGCATCGAAGACCTCCTCGTTCAGCCCTGCGCTGGCCGACAGCGTGTCGTAGCGTTGCTCGATCGCGGCTTTCAACGCGGACTGATAGCCCGGATCCTGCGACAGCCGATACTCGAGGTGCGCCATGCCGAAGGCAACGTGCCTTGCCTCATCGCGCGCGACCAGCCTGGCAATCTGCCGTGTCAGCGGGTCTGGCCCGCACTCATGCAGGAAGTTCAGCAGGTTGACGAAACTACCCTCGCCCAGTACCGATAGCAGGAAGGCGCTGCTGGAAAAGTCGTTGGTCTCGAACAGCGTTTTCAGCGAGGCCTGCCCGCCGGCTCCTGACAACGCCGGGTTTGGCCGCTTCAGCGTCGCGCGCCGCGTGAAAACTTCGACATGCCGCGCCTCATCCGCGCACTGGACGGCCAGCAATTGCATCACTTCGCGGAAATGCGGATGGACCTGGCCGAGATGACGCGCCGGCACCAGCAGCGCGGCGTTCTCGTTCTCGATCAGGTAAGTCATTACCTGCACGACCGCATCTTCGATCTCGTCCGGCAGGTCGGGCGTGGCCGACCAGTCGATCGCGCTCTCGGGATCCCACTGCCCGGCGAGTGCCTGCTTGTACAGGTCGGCAGCGGTGTCGGCCCAGATATCGGATTTCTCGCTGAAGCGGAAATCGAAGCCCGGGCTGCCGGCCTCGACGGTCGCACCGCGCGCCGCCAGCCCCCAGCGTGCATCCGCGTGCTCGGCCACCGCCTGCACTGCCGTACGGTCGGCATTGCCGCCCCTGACTGCACCTGCCCAGCGGCCCTGCTGGAAAGGACCGCGCACAATGTCGGCGTGGTTACCGGCAAAGGTGACGGCATGGCCATTGGCACGGCACCAGGCGAGCAGATGCATGTCCCAGTCGGGCGCATCAGCGGACACGCGCAGCGCCGCACCGACCGGTACGTCGTCCAGCGCGCGCTTGATCAGCAGGTGCGCGCCCTGGTCGAGGCCGAGCGACTCAATAGCGATAGTCTTGTACGGTGATATTGCCGGCAGCATCGTAGAACCTCTCGTCATCGACCGCACGTTCGAGCGCGGCATAACCCGCAGTGCGGCCGGTCTTCCATTGCCGCAGACCTTCCAGTTCCAGCAGCGGACGCACGGCGGGATCGTCCCAGCGCATCCCGAGGATAAGCTCGGTAAAGCGCGTGATCAAGGCCGCAGGCGCGTCCGGGCTGACCGTGAAATTGCAGTGGTCGAACGGTGCAGTGCGTGCCAGCACACGGGTTTGACCCGCGGGCAGCGTGCCATCCGACGAGAAGGCGAGGTGATTACCGTCGATCATCCATGCAGCGTCGATCTTGCCATCTACCAGCGCCCTGGCGGCGTCGAGTTCGCCGCCGACATGGTCGCCGTGCTTGCCGCCGAGGACGTCGAAACGCCGCGCGGTGTAGTCACGGCCTGCGACGAGTCCGGCCTGACGCAGATGGTCCAGAGGGATCAGCGTCGCCTGCGGCGAGTCGATCGCGCCGAAGCCGATGGTTTTGCCGTGCAGCGCATTCACACTGTCGATGCCGCTGGCGTTCTTCACCACCAGTACCGAGGTGAGGTCGCAGTCGGTATCGCGCATGGCGATCGCTGATACTTTCAGACCTTTCGCTTTCGCGATGCGCTCGGCGCGCACCCAGGCCAGCGGTGAATTCCACGCGAGATGCAGCGTACCGTTGAACTGGTCTTCCACCTGCCGCTCGTAATTCGAGTAGAGCACGAAGTCGAATTCAAGGCCATGTTCACGGAACCAGGCCTTGAAGCCTTCCCAGATGGTGACGACCTTCGGTGCATAGGCAACGGCGCCCATGACCAGTACTTGTTTTGTCATGAGTATCCTCAGAACAGCGGCAGG
>JACCDS011623159.1_pt1 | contig 17515 bp, 15 predicted proteins | sample 7446441 | NCBI WGS metagenome assembly JACCDS01 (sample SAMN15323445, study PRJNA562643) | freshwater metagenome | isolation source: river surface water | place: USA:Blue River Watershed | collected 2017-08-17
CCCTCTACGGCGTCACCATGGAGGAGCGCGGCATCAGCAAGCTCCTGAGCGTCAAGTTCACCGGCCGCGACGAGCAGCTCCCGCCCGCCGCCGCCAGCAACAGCACCCTGCGCGACGAGACCAAGGAAGTCCCCGCCGCTACCGCGGAAGAAACGGCAGGATAATTTTTTAGAAACTTAGGAAACCTTTTCCCCCCACCCCGAGGAAGCGGCGCAGGATTGATTTCCCGCACCGCTTCTTCATGGAGTGGGGATTCAACAAGAGGCCGTCATGGATTAACAATTCCCATGCTAGACCTTACAAATCAGCGCATTGCGAGATATTCAAACTCCCGCGCCGAAATTATCTCGAACGGCTCAGCGAAAGTTTTTGCAGTGCATCGTTGACGATCAAGCATGATGTGCTACACCGCACACCATGCAGTTGCTCTCCCCTCGCACTTGTAGCACAGCGGCCGGCAGGAAATATGTTTTGTTCCTTTTTCTTGCGGTGATTTTTTCAGGCAGCCTTGGAGCCCAGACGCAGTCCAGTTTAAGCGAGAGGGTCGGCGCCATGTTCCGCGACCTTTTCTACGACAAAACCACTGTTCCCGCTACTGGGGCACAGACCAAGGAGCCAACCAGTCAAGGGACGCTCCTTGCCCCCCAGAAGTCCGGACAAGCATTGGTGATCGCAAGGATCTCGGATCCGTCCATTCCCCAAAACTTTGCGACGAAGCTCGTGCAGCAGTTCCTCGCCAAGGTATCGAATGCGAACATCAAGTTCGTCACCATTGAGGATCTCACCGGGTCAGCCAAAGAGGCGCTTCAATCAAAAGCCGGAGAAGGAGGCATGCAGGCATTTTCTTCCAACCAGCAGGCTCTTCAGTACGCAGCTTCCCAAGGAATTCCCGCAGTAGTCACCCTGAGTGTTGAAAATCTCAATGTCCGTCCTGCGCAAACTGCAGCGGGTATGTTCCTGGGAAGCGCCCGCGGAATGGTCTCCATGGTTTCAAATGCAGACGGGGCACGCAGCAAATCCGGGGACTATTCTGCAGGAGCAAAGAGTTTTAACGAGCAACAGATCAACGAAAAGCTGCTTCAAGACCTAGCGGCAGGACTAGCCGCACAGGTAGCATCATGGCAGCCGCCGGTGGCCGCAGAGGCCATTGCCTCAACCTGCGAGGTTCATGCCAAAGTGGAGGGTTTGAGCATGCCGTCATTCGTCATGACGAATGGAGTCCCGAGTTTCAGCAACCAGACCGTGCCGGTTTTTGCGTCCGGAGCCAACGTTGAACTGGACGGCATCCTTGTGGGCCAGACCCCCTGCGCCATCCAGGCCGGCAGGGGAATGCACGAACTCAAAGTAACCCGCGAGGGACTCAAACCTTACACGGCAACCATTAACCTCACCGGACAGAACCGGTATGATGTCGTCCTTGTGCCTTCGGACGAGACGTTGGCTAAATTCAATCAACAGCTTGCCTACATACGGAAGCTAGACATGAACCAGAAGGTCAATGACGCGGAGATCAAGGTTCTTGAGGGCTATGCAAAGATGCTTCGCCAGAGCGGGTTCCGGGTTGATCAACGGTCGATCAGCGACTGGGGCCACCTCTCGGTCGACCGGGAAGACGCAGCCAACAAAAAGTAAATTTCATGAAAGAAATACACCCCACCGGATATGTTGCCTTGTTGTTAACGTTTGCAGCCCTTTTCGTCTCCGGTCAGGCGAATGCACAGACCACCCAGGCTCCCAAGGTTCAGGTGGTGCAGTTGGAAAAACTGGAGATCAACGAGGGACTGATCACTGACGAGATCGCCAAGCGATTCAACACCAAGGTAAGAAAGCCGGTGGTCACCGGGGAGGTTTCGGCAAAGGATTCCATCCGGGTAAATCACAACCAGATCAGCCGTGAAGTTAGTGTCAAGGTGGATACAAAGACCGACTCCACCGAAATCGACAAGCTGCGGGCGAGCGTGGAAGACCGCATCAAGGGGGCTTTTGCGGCCACATTGGCCCAGGAGATGAGCGCCACAAAATTGATGCAACTGGCCGTTCGCGACCAGTCCTTGGAGGCGCTCAAGAAAGAATGGCAGGTCAGTGAGGAGCTTGGAAAACCCAGTGATGGTGGGCCTGACATGAGCATTCAGCAGGCGGATTACATCGCCACGGCGAAGATCACGGATTTTGTTACCGACAGGAAGGTGTTGGGTAACGAGGAAGCCGCTATTTGGACAAACTCCATCTCGGCTACCTTGGAAATCACCAAAGTGAACGGAGGCACGAAAAAAGCCATCACTGAAACCGTAGCCGAAGGGGGCAAGGGTCGCAGGGGTGTTGGAGGAGAAGCAGCAAACTTCAACGCACAGCAGATCCAGAACATTACCCAGAAGCTTTCAAAGCGACTGGCAGAGAGAATCCTGGACAATTATTCGCCGCCTAAAATCGTCGCCAGAAGGGGCGCGCTGATCATCATGGATCGTGGTGAGGCAGCCGGGGTCAAAGTCGGTGACACTTACAAATTGATAGAGCGTGTCGACGGCACCTATGGGACAGATGCCGGATTTCCCTTGGGAAATGCCACCGTGGAGATGGTGAACGAGGACACCTCGAATCTTCGTCTCGATCCGAATGTTCCTGAATTTACGGACAACAGCAAAATCACCGTTCAGAAAAACACCCCCGGCACCACTCCAACCCCAACCAAAAAACAATGAATAAAAAACTGATCTGCAGGATTGCCTTGGCGGCACTTCTTGGAACTCCCCTGCTCTTGACGTCATGTGCCAGTGGCGGACTACGCAGTGCTCAGAGTGCCTATCGTTCGGGATCAGTCGGCGGGGCGGTCAGTGGCATCAATTCCCTAGCATCAAAGGAGAAGGAGGGTGCCCGCGATAGCGAGTTGGTTTTTGTGGAGCAAGGCAATATCAATGCCACCGCCGGAAACGCCCAACTGGCCAAACAGGGATACATCCAGGCGGATCATTCAATCGAGAAGCACCTTATGGCTTCCAAGATTCAACTTGGAAGTGAAGCCGGCGCCATGCTCGTGAATCTGAATTCGCTCCCTTATCATACAAGCCCCGCCGAGCGCCTCATGGCTGCATCCTATTTGGCTGCGGCTCTGCTTCAAACGGGCGATCTGACGGGTGCCAGATCTGCCGTAAAACTTGCAAAAAACCGCCAACTCCAGATCAACGAGGAATTCAAGCGGCAGATTGAGAAGGAACAAGCTGCGCTCAGGCAGGCAGTGCAGGCAGACCCCAAAATGCAGATCAAACTTGATGAGGGTAAGATTGAGCAGCAGACAACGAACCTTCAGGCAGCCGTTGCCCAATATCATCCCTACAACGACGGGTTAAGCGTTCCCTATGCCGAGGCACTTGCGGGAGTAATTCTCGGCAGCGGACCGAATGCCGAGAAGCAGCGGGCAAACGAATCCTTCAACAATGCCCTCAAGGCAAATCCAGGCTGCAAAAGCCTAAACAAGGCCATTTGTTCTTCACCCAACAGCACCACTCACATCTTCATTGAAGATGGAGTGGCACCACAGCTGGGATCAACCCGATTCGATATTCCCATCTATATCAATGGTGCCCTGACGACCCTTTCGGCTGCATTTCCAGTCTTCGAGCCATCACCGATTGCAGGTTCGCTTGCCTCGGTCAAAGCAGGCGGTGCTGAGGCCAATGCCGAGGTCATTTGCGACTTTGACCGAATCGCGGGTGCAGAATACCACCGCAAAATCCCGGGCACGATTGCCCGCACAATGGCATCCTCGACCCTGAAGGCTGCTGCCGGTATCGCCGGCCAACTCGCAGCAAAGCAGTCCGGAGGCCAATACGCGGACCTGATCGCTAATGGTATCGGCGTTGCTTCCGTCATCTACAATGTGGCGAGTGCGCAAGCTGACCAGCGGATCTGGTCAACACTACCAAAGCAGGTCCGCTACGCATGCGTCGCCACCCCTTCGGGTGGAACTGTGGAAATTGGCGGAAAAACTGTCAAACTACCGACCACTGGCAGCAATCTCGTGATCGCCCGAGTAATCAACGGTCAGGTCTTCGCCCGAGCTGCATCACTCTCGGATGGAGGTGCTGCCACCGTGGCCACGGGCAGGGTTGCTTCAACATCACCATCCATCGAGACGCCGGCAAACAATCCACCTGCAAAGGTTGAGAATAACGAGTCAAGGACACTACCTGTTGCCGCAGCACCGGCACCTGTTACTCCCAGAAAAGTGCAGCCCAGCCCAGTCGCTCCAGCTGCTCCGGATCAACCTTCATCGGTCACAGATTTGACGGCAAGGGAAACCAAGATCAAAGGACTTGTAACCAGGGCACAATTTGACACGGAGGAGTTGCAGATAAGAAATGATGCAAGCCTTTCAAAAACAGATCGCTCAAAGCTTCTCAAGCTGCTTTGGAAGGAAGAAACAGAAAAACTTAAGTGATACGGACAAACCGGGATCATCAAAATAGATCAAGATGACACGCCCACATGTTCTTATGCGCATGATTGCGCTTGCGCTTGTTTTTTCAAGTGCATGCGCAAATGCAGGCACAGAACCTGTGCCCGTCAAAAGTTGGCAGGCTGAAAAACCTGGCGTCCCGGAATTTACATTTTTAATAAATTGCAATTCCGGGGCACCCTTTAGCTACAACCCAAGCCGTCCTTTTATCACGGACATCATGATGAGTAAAAACCCAGGAGGGTTCATGGTGATTCAGGCAAAAATCACCAATTCCGCTCCATGGAGAAAAACATTTCGCATCAAATGGGAATGGCGATCGGCTAATGGTCTCATGTCCACGGCACCAGCCGACGGAGCACTTACCATGGTGACATTGGGAGGTAAGGAGCAGCAAGTCATCCAGGGGACATCAACGGTTCCGAACCCAACTGGGGTAATTCTCTCATTATTTCCACACGCTAAATAGAATTAAAAAACCACCCAAGAAAACTCCACCCAATAATGAAACATAAAATACTATCCATACTATCCCTGGTCTCAGTATTCCTGCTGAGCGCTTGTGCATCAGTGACCAAAGTCAGCACAAGTCAGTTTCGTACAACGATGGGACTCGATCCGCAGGATGTGGCAGAAACTGCTTCTGCAATGTCCCAGTCGATGCTGGCTGCAAACGTTCTGAAGGCAAAAGGATCCGAGGGACGCTCTGTGATAGCTATTTCCACATTTCGAAATAACACCTCGTTGTATGATTTTGATCCCAACGTGATTTTTAATCCGATTAGGGTGACTCTCAACAAATCGGGTGTTGCTTATTGCTACGTCACCAATGACGCCTACGTTTCCAGAAATCGGGCTGCTGTAGCCCATGAAAATACCGTGAGGGATTTTCTTGGTGAGGGGAGGACATCATCGGGACCGAGCCCGCAGTATTCTCTGACCCTTGAGCTGATTGAGCAGACTGGATACATTGGCAACACAACACAAAAAGCCTATCAGATTCACATGACCCTTAACCAGATAGGCAGAGGGCTGGCTATCTGGGAGGACATGAAAGATGTCGGGAAAGTTGGGCACAGGGCAGCCATTGGATTTTAGTTAGGTTTGTGGTTGATTAAAATCAGCATGGCCCCGGGAAACCGGGGTCATGTTTGTTTATAGGCGATGAAAAATCATTTTAGTAGAACCTTAAGAGCGTTGGCTGCCGCACTGGCAGCGCAATCTCTCGTAAGTGTCCACGGGGTTTGTTCAACTGCTGAAAGCGCACCAGCCCAGGCATCTACATTGCGGGAACTGGAAGATCAGGAAATAAAAATCCGACAGGATCAAACCATTACAAAAGAGGAAAGACAGGCGCAACTGAATGCCATTTGGAAACAACAGCTGGCGTTAGGGAATGAAGCGCCGCGGCAAAAAGAAGCAGTTCGATCCGTGACCACCAATAAAAGTGCAGAAGCTTTACAAAAGTCTGCTCAAAGAACCCCTCAAAAAGGATTTTCCGCCCTATTCCCATCATTGTTTAACAAGAAACAAAATCAGGTGCCGGATCTGCACGTGATTGAAAAATCAAGGGCCCTTATCAGTGTCGTTAGTCAGAAAATATATATCTTTTTGGATGAAAAGCACTATCGGACATTCCCCGTTTCAACTTCGAAATATGGCGTGGGTGATGATTTTGGATCTTATAAAACCCCAACAGGTCTCTTCCGGGTAAAAACAAAATTGGGCGAGGGACTGAAGCCGGGTATCGTTTTCAAATCAAGACAACCGACAAACGAAATCGTTCGGCCGAACGCTCCCGACAGAGATTCGATCGTAACAAGGATCATCTGGCTGGAAGGCCTTGAAAAAAAGAACAGAAACGCCCTTGAGCGCTGCATTTATATCCATGGTACACCGGAAGAACGCAACCTTGGGAAGCCTGCGAGTTTTGGATGCATCCGGATGTCGTCAAGTGACATCATCAGAGCATACGACCTCATTCCCGAAAATGCGCATGTTGCCATTTCGGATAATATCGATCAATCAACTCTTAGAAAATTGCACTACTTGGAGGTTAAGGAAATTCCTTCTGGGGCGCCAGTAAGGGGTTCATCATAATATCATGAAACACTTCCATCCGATTATATTCATCATATCTTTTGGGATCTTCGTCCCTGCCAAGCTCTATTCAGCAAACGCGCAAACTGCGGAAGGTTCCTTTCGGGGACTCCCATTCGGGGCGACGTTGACCGACGCCGCTAATAAGAAGTGGGAACTCACGCCTGCCAATGATGTGTCCGGAGAAAAAACCAGGTTCCAGACGTTCATTCGCACTGATGAACAGAAAGCAATCGGTGACATCAACCTGCTTGAGATTACTTACTACTTCCTTGACGGAAAATTTTACGGAGTCCTCCTTCAAACAGCAGACGGAAGCCAAACTGAGATTCTTCGGCAAGCCCTTATATCGAGCAGAGGAGAACCTTTGACCACGTTGATACCTGCCGGGGGAACGATCTGGATTGGTTCTTCATCTACCGCAATTCTGCAGAGGAATCAGGCAACAGGAGAAGGAACTCTCTTGATTGTAGGAAACACCATCCAACAACGATATGAAGCTTATGTAAAAGATGCCGCTGGAAAGGCCAGTAAAGATCTTTAGATCAAAAGTTAGTTGTAGAGAAATTCACCTCCGCATCCACTACAGGTATTGGCGCCTTTTTGCAGGGAAGAAAGCAAAACCACCTCATCACAATGAGGACAGGAGGCGGAAGCACCCGCGGGCTGTTGTATGGGGATCTCAATCTGATGCTTTCTTGGGACCTCAAGGAACGTATGAAGTTCCTTGAGGTCACTTCTAACCAAAGCGAGTTCGTCTCTTAACATTTGAGACTGATGGAATCGCCTTCTGCGACGTCTTAAGGAAAGAAAAAGCAGAACCAAAAAACAGAGAAGGAGAAACAACACACAAGCAGTAGCCAAGACCAATGTATGAGCCCCAGGATTCATCCGTAGATGTGACACCGCATGACCCCAAGAAGAAACTACGGGGATAAACCCCGGATTGAGTGATTCTGGTGCGAGTGGCGGTGAAGCGGAGGAAGAGGGGGAAGGCTTAGGAGAAGGAGTGGGATGCCATAGCGATGTTTGTTGAACCGGAACGGTGCCGGCAAACGGGCCTTTGCTTACTTTCAAGATGTCGCTGGCACGATCCACAATTGTAAGGTCGGTTCCTGAAGGCAATTCCAAGCGAATCTCCCCGATCGGAGTAGCCCCGCCCACCATGACCCCTACAGACGCCTTGGTTTCCTTGTCCTGAGCCTGAGAAGGGCAAGATGAAATCAGCCACAATATCAAAACTCCTGAAGTGAGGATGGGACGCAAACCCCAGCGGTGGGTATTTTTTGCAGGGGTGAAAATGACGTTCATGGCAAGAGTCGCAGAGAAGACTGGAAAAGGCGTAAGATCTTTGCAACACCAAGTTCCTGCATGCGCGACCTTCACCACGATCATTTACTAACAAGGAGGAGGTTTGCAATCGGAGTTCTTTTTGCAAGCCTTGGACTTGGTCTTGGTCGGGTTTGGGCAGCGGTTGGAAAATCAGCCCCCACCGTGCTGATCATCGGCGATTCCATGGCGCTCTGCGGTTTTGGAAAGCGGCTGGACGGGAAATTCCGCAAATCCAGCCACCCCAAGGTTTTTACCTTCATGGCCTGTGGAACTAACCCCATGTCCTGGCTGAAGATCCACCCCTATACCAATGTGCGAACGCCTTGCGGATTATGGACCATCGAGTCCCGGGAAGACGGATCCGTAAAAGAATTTCAGGATACTTATGGTACCAGTCGTGGACACAAACCTGCACCTTACCCCGTGCCCAAGTTGGAGGACCTGTTGGAGGCAATCCACCCCGATTTGCTCATCGTGCAGCTTGGGAACAACCTGCTTGATCTTCCCATGGGGAACAAGGGGAATCCAGGAAACGTCTTTGATCCTTATATCAGGCCGTTTCTGGACATTGCGATTCCGAAGGTGGGCCGTGTCGTTTGGGTGACGCCCCCAGTTTCCGGAAGAATCCCCAAGGAGAAACAGGATCAGCTTGTCTCCCACATCCAGTCTTACCCGGCAAAAAATCTCAGTGTGATCGACAGTAGAAACCTGCTGACCTACCCCTACACCCATTTGCAGTCCGACAAGCAACACTTCATGGGAAAAGATATGGATCTCTGGGCGGACAAGGTCTTTGAGAGCATCTCCAGCCTCCAGCCCCTACCCGTTGATCGGTTGGCGGCGACGCCGTCGACACCGGTTCCCCAACACGAGTCGGCCAAAAAACAGCCCATCAAAATCACGGCACGGCTGGAGAAGATTACCCCTCCTTTTTCCAAGGAGGAGACCGCACCCTACTACAAATGTCTCGTGGAGGAGGTTTATAAAGTTGTCTCAACCAAAGACAAGTCACTCAAGGACAGGCGCATTGCTGTGATGCGGATTTATCTCTGGAATGAAAAAAGGGGGTGGCTTGGAACGGAACTTTCCGGTCGGTCGAAAGTGATGAGGCTTATCCCGCTGGAGGATTCTCTGCTTGCCACCTGGAAATGCCGTCACGATGCCAGGTATGCCGACCTTGCCCAATATGTGACTGCAGAGGACGATTTGGCCTCGGCCAATTCCGCAGAATGAAGCCACTGCCATGAATCCCCGTCACACCATAAGCATCATTTCCATGATGGCGTTGATCCTCTGCCCGGGTACGCTTCGACCGCAGGTTTTCAGGACCAGCAGGGATGCGTATTTATCTACATCCCAGGCGGAGACGCCGCGAACCATGCCCGTGTTGTGCGGTCCACGGCGTATCGCGGTAATGCTGATCGGTGATTCGCTCAGCTTCGGGCCGTTTGGTGAGAGGCTTGAGATGTTGCTTACAAAGGCAACCCGCAACCGCGGGGTCTGCATTTTAGCCTCCTGCGGATCCTCTCCCGAAAACTGGATTGATGGGGAGCCGGTTTATATGACCAAGTGCGGATACCGGCAGATCACCCCCAACCCGAGGGAATTTGTTTTCATCGATTTTGATCACGGCAAGAGGCCTCCTCCCATGGCCACGCCCAAGTTGGGCCGGATCCTCTCCAATTACCGCCCTGATGTGATCATTATCCAGCAGGGGACGAATTGGATGGACAGTTTTAATCCCCGCAACGTCGGGGACTACCGTCGGCTGGGTTTCGTCATCAGGGAAATGGTTTCCGAAATCAGGGCACGATCCCCCGGAAGCAAGATTGTCTGGATCCTCCCTCCCGCGGCATCCAAGTATTCTCAACAAGTCCAGACCCAGATTGCGGCATACATACGAAGCTGCGCCGTGGCTTTTCGATTCCAAACCATCGATTCACGGAAACTCACCGGAGCCTACATCAATGGGGTCACGGGAAGCGACGGCGTGCACTATTCGGCAGAGCCTGCAAACTCCTGGGCTGACAAAGTGTTCCTCAACCTCAGGGAGATGGAGCCGGAGTTGCTTGCGGGTCGGAAAGACGGATAACAGGAACCTTATCCCATCGTCCCTCCGTCAGGTCGCGTGCCGTGAAACACCAGATCACGGTTTTTTTCCCCGCAAGATTGTCATGCCTTCTGGCAAGATTCCATCGTGCCGCCGTGGCACCCGACCCCATCACGGCGACCAGATCGACCGGAAAGCCAAGTTCCAGGGCAAGCTGGTCCGGCAAACCGGCTCCCACCGCGTGCATGTCACCGCCGGAATGAAAAACCAAATTGTGACTGTCACCCAGCAGCAGGACCGGACTAGTGCGTGAAACGGCGACGGGATGCCCCTCGGAGGAAACGGATCGGAGAAGAACGCGCTCGGGGGTGGTCTCCGGGAGGGCAAGGTCCCCGCGGAACTCCAGCGCCTGTTCCGAATTCGTCATGGGGACCGATGAGGAGATCGGTTGTGCCAAAAGGCGTTGCAGGTTCCGCGCGATCTCCGAGGAAGCGATCCGGATTCCCTCCGGTGACCAGTGGGAGTCCGTTTTGCAATAAAGCGGATCTCCTTTGTCGCGGTTTGTCTGAAATGCCTCTGCCAGATCGAGAACCTGCACTCCGTTGGTCCTGAGCTTGGCGCAGAACTCACTAAGCGCCGGAAAGGGCGGCGTGACGGGAGGTTGCAGGCCCGAGGACAACTTATCAGGGTAAATCGCTGCCTTTGGAGGGACGGGAACCACGAGCAGAAGGACCCCGGCCTTCTGAAGCTGGTTGTTGAAGTCAACGATCGCATCGAGAGCCTTCGGGCATCCATTGGTCGTGCCCGTGCAGTTCTTGAGGTACTGAAGCTCCGGACCAAAGAAGAGCCACCCGTCGACGCCCGGAATGCCTGTCATCACAGGCGAATCCGCGGCGGGTGCAAGACCGTACAAAGCCGCCTTAAAACCCTGATCCCCGGATTTCTGCGCTTCGAGGGAATGCCCCGGCCATGCAGACAGGAGAAAAAGAACCGCGGAAAACCACCTGTGATTGGTCACTGCTGTCATCTTGGGGAAAACATGGGAATATCATGTCTGATCAGGGTTGTCTTGCCCCGAAAACATGGGTATGAGCAAACCTTTCTCCGGAGGACACCGACAAACACCCCATGGTCTTCAGTTCGCATCTGTTCCTCTTTTACTTTCTTCCGCTGGCGCTCGGGTTGTATTACGCCCTGCAGGGAGCGGGACAAAGGGCGCGCAACCTGGTGCTGATCCTGACGGGGTACGCTTTTTACGGATGGGCGGAGCCGGTCTTCATGCTCCTGATGTTCACGACCACCCTGACCGACTGGTTTGCCAGTCTTGTGATCGCCCGCGGTGATCTCGGGGTTTGGAGGTTTTCAGGGCAGGAGGTCCGTTGCCTGGAACGCGATTCGGCGCGATCCGGGATCCAGAAGGCGGCATTGGCCCTCTCCGTGGGAATGAATGTCGCGACACTGGGCTTCTTCAAATACTTCAATTTCGGCGTCGCCAATTACAATGCCCTGATGCGATCCCTCGGGATCGAAAGCTGGCAGTGGAACACGTTTTTCGAGGTGGTCCTTCCTCTGGGCATAAGCTTCTACACGTTCCAGGCGATCAGCTACACGGTGGATGTCTACAGGGGAGAGGCGCGGGCCATGGGGAACTTGCTCGACTTTTCCTGTTTCGTCTCGATGTTCCCCCATCTGGTGGCGGGGCCGATCCTCAAGTTCTCCTTTCTGGCCAAACAGATCGAGCATCGCACCCTGACTTCGGAAAAATTCGCCCGCGGGGTGGCTTTCTTCTGCCTCGGCTTTTCCAAAAAGATCCTCTTGGCCAACCCATGCGGAAAGATTTCCGACCTGAGTTTTCAGGCAGGGGCCCTGCCGCCCGCAGAGGCATGGTATGGCGCCGTTGCCTATGCCTTCCAGATCTACTTTGATTTCAGCGCCTATTCGGACATGGCGATCGGTCTGGGATTGATGCTCGGCTTCCTCTTTGCCAAGAACTTTGATTCCCCGTATCGCGCCGTCTCGATCACCGATTTCTGGCGCCGGTGGCATATCTCGCTCTCCAGCTGGCTCAGGGACTATCTCTACATTCCGTTGGGTGGAAACCGCCTCGGTGGTGCCAGAACCTACCTGAACCTGCTGATCGTGATGCTTGTCGGCGGTCTCTGGCACGGGGCCTCGTGGAATTTCCTGATCTGGGGGGGCATTCACGGCGGGATGCTGGCATTTGAACGCTGGAGGGCGGAACAAGACTTTGCGGAACGTCTCCCCCGGGTTCTCAGGATCGCCCTGACATTCGTTTTGGTGACGATCGCCTGGGTCTTTTTCCGCGCCAAAGACCTTCCCTCTGCCGTGACGTATCTCGGATCGATGTTCGGCCTTGTGCAGGCGATTCCGTCCGCCGGCCTTGTCGCCGGGATAACGCTCTCACCTTATTATTCGGTAAGCTTCCTGATTGCCGCTTTGGTCACCTGGCTCTGCCCCCAGACCTGGGAGTGGACAAGGCATATCGGCCTGCCGCGCGCCGCGGTGATCCTGTTACTTTTTTGGATTTCGATCCTTGTGATGACGGGGCAGTCTTACAACCCCTTCATCTACTTCCTGTTTTGAGATGACCAAAATCCGCATTCATCGCGAGGAGGCCGCCCTGAGGGAGCTGGGAGCTACCCGTACTGGCGATCGAGCAAGGTGGCTGCTGATCCTGGGGTTCCTCCTGACCATCATCGCCATCCCGATCCTTCAAACATGGAGAGAGATCCGGCATTCAAAATCCGGACACCCCTCCGTGTTGAGCTCTTTTATCGCGGCCTTTTCCCGGGCCTCTTCGTGTGGGCAGGGATTCATCTCCTGCGGATTCATTCCGGCTCTCTCCGCAGCCAGTCATTCCCTCAAGGAGGATTTGCATGGGTTTGAGAAGTCGCTTGAAAAGGGATCGGTTTTGACACACCGCTTCCTGCCCGGCTTCCAGTGGTTCGCCACAAAGTATCTCAATTTGGGCAATGAGAAGGTGTTTTTGGGGCGAGACGGCTGGCTCTACTACCGTCCCGATGTGGATTACCTGACGGCCGGGGCTTTTCCGCTGACATCCCCGGAATCACCGGAGTCCAGCGGGGGACGGCAGTACTCGCCCATTCCTGCACTGAAGGCCTTTCGGGATGATCTGGCCGGAAGGGGCATCACCCTTCTCGTGGTGCCTGTTCCCGTAAAACCGATGATCGAACCGGAACACCTCGCCGTTCCTGCCCTAAAAGTGCCGGAGCCCCTTCAAAATGCCTCCTACGCAGTGTTTGTGGAGAAACTTCATTCCCTTGGAATCGAGGTCATCGACCTGACCTCCCTGCTCCGTAATCGCAAAGAATCCACCGGCAAGGCGCAGTATCTCCAAAGGGACACCCATTGGACGCCGGATGCCATGGAAGCCGTGGCGGAATTGCTGGCGGAAAGGTTGCGAGCGCGGTCTCCCGGGGATTTCCCGGGGTCGTCCCTTCCCCCCGCCGGATCCATCACGGTTCATCAAGCCGGTGATTTGGCGGGCATGCTCGACCTTCCGAGGTCCGCTCCGCTTTTCGCCGATCAGGAGGTGGGCATCCGGCCGGTGCGGAACCCGGATGGAACTCACTGGCAGCCGGACCCCACTTCCCCGGTACTGCTGCTGGGCGATAGCTTTGCCAGAATCTTCTCCGCAGAGGATCTCCATTGGGGCCGCGATGCGGGTCTTGCCGAACGCCTTTCGGAGAAGCTTGGCAGGAACATTGATGTCCTGGCGATCAATGCAGGGGGAAGCAGTCAGGTCCGCCAGTCGCTGGCCCGCTCTCCCGATCGCCTCGAGGGGAAAAAATTCCTCCTCTACGAGTTCTCGATGAGGGATCTTTCGGGCGGCGATTGGAAAGTGATTCCGATTCCCGAAGCGAGGCGTTCCAATCCGAGGCAAGAACCTCCCGGTGATCTGGTCAGCGCAAGCGGAGTCATCGCCGAAATATCGGAAATTCCCCCTCCCGGATCGAATCCTTACAAGGACTTCGTCCGGAGTCTCCACCTCAAGGAAGTGAAGGGATGTGCCGCCAGTGACGTTCTGGTCTTTGTTCAAGCGATCCGCAAGGGGTCATCAACCGGGGCGGCGTCCTTGAAGGCGGGTGATCGGGTCACGCTTCACCTGACTCCCTGGGAGAAGGTCGAGGGGCAATACGGCTCACTCAACCGATCGGAGCTTCAGGGTGCGTCGGCGGATCTGCCCGATCTCTACTGGTCCAATGATTACTGAGCGGCGGATTGGTTTTGCCATCGTCTCACATCGATGGTTTAAGAATTTGCCGGCGACCAAAAATGAAAAAAGCCCCGCTCTTTTTAGCACTCCTTCTTGGGCTGGCTCCGGTCTGCGTAGCCTCCAGAATTTCCGAGGCCGAGGAGAGGCGATATTTTCTGACGCAGGATGAAAAAATCCCGGCAGGCCGCTTTGAGTGGGAACCGGAAAAAGCCACCGAGGGAACCCTCTCCATTCTCGTCTCGCTTCCGCGTCAGATGCTTTACGTGTACCGTGGAACCGTCCTGATTGCGCGTTCAAGCATCAGTTCCGGAAGGCCCGGACGCTCCACGCCCAGTGGAAACTACAGGATCACGGGCAAGGAAGAGATGCACTATTCCAACCTATACGACAATGCGCCGATGCCCTTCATGCAGAGGCTCACCAACGACGGCCTGGCATTGCATGCAGGGTATGTTGCCGATCGGCCTGCATCGCACGGATGCATCCGGCTTCCGAGGGAATTCGCCCGGAAATTGTTCAGGATCACCTCATGCGGCGATCCCGTCCTTGTGACTGACTCGGAACAAAAGGCACCCAATGGAAACGGCAGCCAGTTGCCCGAGTTTGTTGAGGAAGAGCTGAAGCAATGGAGCTCGATCCCGGAGGCAGCCGAGGTCGTCCATGCTGACGACAAGGCATCAGCAATTCCACCGGGACCAAATGGACCGCGTGATTCCGGCACGCAGCCTCTCACCGCTGATTCGAACGCTTCCTCCGGCAAAACCATGCGTCAGCTTGAGGAGGAGGAGCTGTCGATCCGCAATGATGTGAACCTAAGCCGTAATCAACGCAAAATGGAGTTACTCAGGATCTGGGCCGAGCAACGTGCCTTGATCAAAAAACCCGATTCCCCGAAGTTGTAAGCGTGGCTGGACGCAAGGTGCCGTTACGGGCAACAACCCTCTTCCGGCTGTCCACCTAACAGCCTACAGTCTAAACCGCTAACAGCCTTTTCCCTCTCCCCTCATGCTTCTCGCCGGTGATCCCCAATGGCAGCGGTACCTCTTCCTTGCCGCGACGCTCTTCCTGATCTGGGAGATATGGCGCGGATGGAAGCTCGGCGCCGTGCGCGGTCTTCTCCGGCTCGCCGCCCTGTTCTGTGCCTGGGTGGGCGGCACGACGGCGGCCGGTGCCACGGGCACTGTCATCGCCTTTTTCTCCAAGGTCCCGCCGCTCATCGCCCCGGCGGTGGCGGGACTGACCGTCGCGATCGGCATCTACATCGCCATTTCAATGCTGGCCGGGCTGCTCTTCAAGAAAACCGAGCATCACGGCGGTGTCGTCCGCTGGGGATTCGGTGTCGGCGGGGCGATCTGCGGCCTCATCTACGGAATCCTTCTCCTCTGGGGAGGGATCACGATGATCCGCGGGCTGGGAGCCTGCGGGGAACTGCGGCTCGTCAATGCCGGGCTGACCGGCCGTTCCGACCAGAGCGAGAGGACGGCGCTCTTTTTCCTGAAGCTGAAAAACTCCCTCGAGCTCGGGGCCACCGGCAAGACGCTCAAGGATGCGGATCCGCTGCCGACGGCCTTTTACGACAACATCGTGAAGGTCTCGATGGTGGCCGGCGACCAGCGGGCCTTGGAGCGGTTCATCGAGTATCCGGAGACCCTACGCCTCCTCTCCAACCCCCATGTCACGGCCCTGCTGCAGGATCCGGCGTTCGAGAAGGCCTCCCAGTCCCGCAACATCCTCCCCCTTCTGCGCAACAAGCATGTCCAGGCCGCGATGGAGGACCCGCAGTTCATCGCCTCGCTCCGGGCCTTCAACCTGACGGCGGCCCTTGATTATGCACTGGAGCCGCAGGCACCCCCTTCTCGGCGCTCGCCTCGCGCGGATGCGCACGCTAGAACCAATCCCTCGAAACCTGCAGCGAAACCCGTCCCAAAAACCACCGCGACTCCCAGCAAAGCGACCCGACCATGAGTACCGAATATGTGGCCACCATCGGCCTTGAAGTCCACGCCCAGCTCAAGACCAAGAGCAAGATGTTCTGCGGCTGCAAGGTCGAGTATGGCGCCGAGCCGAACACCCACACCTGCCCCACGTGCCTCGGCCTCCCCGGCGCGCTGCCGGTGATGAACGGCGAGGCGCTGCGCCTCACCGCGAGGGCGGGCATGATGCTCGGCTGCGAGATCCCCGCCGTCTGCAAGTTTGACCGGAAGAACTACTACTACCCGGACATGCCGAAGAACTACCAGATCTCGCAGTACGACCAGCCGCTCTGCCTCGGCGGCGGCGTCCCGCTGCACGAGACGGCCTATCCAAAGGACGCGCAGAAGAACATCGCGACCCCCGGCAAGACGATCCGCCTCACCCGCATCCATCTCGAGGAGGACGTTGCCAAGAGCTTCCACCTCGAGAACTCCAGCGGCATCGATTTCAACCGCGCCGGCACCCCGCTCATGGAGATCGTTTCGGAGGCCGACATCGCTTCCCCCGAAGAGGCCTTCGCCTACCTCTCGGCCCTCCGCCAGATCCTCGTCTACGGCGAGATCAGCGACGCCGACATGGAGAAGGGCCAGATGCGCTGCGACGTGAACGTCTCCGTCCGTCCCGTTGGCCAGAAGGAATACGGAACCAAGATCGAGCTCAAGAACCTCAACTCCATAAGCGGCGTGCGCCGCGCGCTGGCCTTCGAGATCGAGCGCCAGATCGAGATCGTGAAGGCCGGCGGGAAGCTGGCCCAGGAGACCCGTCGCTGGGACGACGACCGCGGGGAGACCACGCTCATGCGCATCAAGGAGTCGGCCCATGATTACCGATACTTCCCCGATCCCGACCTTCTGCCTGTCCGCACGCCGAAGATCGTCGAGGCCGCCAAGATCGGCATGCCGGAGCTTCCGCAGGCCAAGCGCGAGCGCTTCGTCTCCCAATACGAGGTGAGCGCCTACGATGCCGCCGTGCTGGCCGACGACAAGGCGCTGGCCGACTACTTTGAGGCCGCCGCCAAGGATTCCCCCAAGCCGAAGAATGTCGCCAACTGGATCATCAACGATCTCCTGAGCGCCCTCTCCGCGGCCTCCCTCGACCTTTCGGAGTGCCCCATCAAGGCCTCCTATATCGGCGAACTCACCGCCCTCATCGAGGGTGGCACCATCAGCGGACGCCAAGGCAAGGAGGTCTTCGCCGCCATGATGGAGAGCGGCAAGGCGCCCGCCGTCATCGTCGAGGAGAAGGGACTCAAGCAGGTCAGCGACACCGGGGCCATCGAGGCCTTCTGCGACGAGGTGATCAACGCCAACCCCGCCTCCGTCGCCGACTACAAGTCGGGCAAGGAGGC
>JACCDS011701051.1_pt1 | contig 17501 bp, 3 predicted proteins | sample 7446441 | NCBI WGS metagenome assembly JACCDS01 (sample SAMN15323445, study PRJNA562643) | freshwater metagenome | isolation source: river surface water | place: USA:Blue River Watershed | collected 2017-08-17
CTAAGTACTCCTAAGTTAGCTGAGTCATAACCATACTTAGCTTGAAGATCAATAAGTCTTTTAACCTGAGTATTCTGGTTAATTTTAGCACCTTTAAATAAAGGAAGTACATTAGCTTTAATCTCTGCTCTAAGGGTAGCAATTGGATTTTCTCTAAATGTTTGTAAAGCTTCAACTTGATTTGTAGTAAGTTTTTTACCAGCTACATAGTCTCTATCCAGATTGTTAAATGCATCAACTATTTTGTAGAAATAATCTAGACCATAATAGTCAAGTTTAGTACTTAATTCATCTTTTATAGCCTGAACATCATCAAAGTTTAAGCCAATAGCTTTAGCAAACTTGTAAACATTTTCGGGAGTATTGGTAAGGTTTTCTGCCGAACCAAAATCTTTTACAATGTTCTCAAGATCTAGTACAGATTTATTATCTGCAGTCTTTTTAAGGTATTTGGTCTTGGCAGAACTTTTAAAGTCACCTTCCCATCTTGCAGATATTGCTGAAGTATCTAAAGAAGCTTGAACAGTTTTAATATCAAAGCCTGTCACTTCTGTTCTAGTTTCTCCAAAAGGACTGACTTTAGTAGTTAGTTGTGGGAAAATTGACACCTGCCAGTATTGTACTTTTGGTTTATTACCAAAGTCTTGCCAGAACATTCTGCTAATATCAAACTCAAATGAGTTAGTAATATTTGACGGGTCTGGGTATTTAGTTTCAAAGAGTTGTTTGATCTCTGGAAATTTAGCAGCTTCAGCTTTTAGTTTTTCATAAGCTTCTGCTCTATCAGCAACACCACCTATAGCCTTAGCTACAATGTTAAATGTTTTTCTGAAGTCAGCTCTTTCATAGAAACCAAGTCTGTTTTTAACTTTGTTCCCATCAACTACTTTAAATAAACTTTTAAGGATGTAAGTAGTTTCTTTGCTCATCATTTCCTGCAAAGATCTCTTACCTGTCTTATTAGCATCAAGTACATCTCCATCTCTGGCATCTGATTTACTTTCAATGTCTAGTTCATCAGTTTGCTCACCATTCTCATCAACATAAGTGTCATCTATCTCATACTTCTTTCTAGCAATTTCATAATCACTATTCTCCATATGGTATTTAACTACACCAGATTTTTCATCTCCCCAGTTATCAACTGCTGATTGTAGAATTCTAATGTTATCAAGAATTACTTCTTGTTCTTCTGTAACCTCAGGTTGTGGAAGTTGTTGTAATACTACTTCTGTATATTGTTTAGCTTTTCCAGCCTTATAGTTTTCAAGTTGTACATATGCATCTTCTAGTTTAGAAACAACCATAATGCTAACAGCTTTTTTGTTAGCTTTAATTGAGTTGTGTTTGTAAAAGTCTGCAACAATTTTAATCTCATGCCATGATTCTCCCTTAACTCTATCACCACGTTTGTTATCTGCAGTTAAGTTACCAAAGTCATCAATCTGAGATTTTAAGAATATGTACTTATCATCTCCTTTAGAACTCTTCATAATACCAACAGCATTATCCTTAAGTTCTTTTAAAGATTTAATACTATTGAATTCTGGGAAGTTAGTGATCTTACCAAGCTTAGCTCTTTCAACCTCAAGTTTTCTTTCAAAATCTTTCTTAGCCTCATTATACATCCAAGCTCTTTTCTCTGGATCAACTAGCATTGCAATACTAGCAGACTTAGGACCAACTCCTATAGTCTTCTTAGCATTATCATATACTATATCAATGAGCTCTGAGAAATAACTGTCAATTGATTCTGATACTAAGTCAGACTCTTGTTTACCTAAAATATCTTTACTTGGTCTTATTGTACTTGCTATACCTCTGTCAAGTTCAGTAAATGTAATGTTATCAATTAAAGGTGTGTACTGATTAATTCTACCAAAGTAAAGGTTCTCAAACATCTCTTTAACCATTGGAGAAGACATAATATCTACACTGGTATCTTTGCTAGAGAATTTACCTTTAATAGAATTAAATACAGCTTTTAAAAACTCAAGTATCTTTCTAAAGATATTAGTTTTTTGTGGAGCTTCTTTAAATGGTTTTTGATTCTTAGCATAAGTTCTAAAGTCTTCGGCTAAGATTTCTTCTAACTCAAAATATGATTTATCAGCATAAGGTGTATTACCTTTCTTGTCTGTATAATTTCTTAATTCATCATAGAGCTTATACTTTTCATCTTTAGTTAGAAATAACTGTGAGAAAGCATGCCATGATTCATGGTATACATCTACATAGGAGCCCTTAGCTGGATTAATTTGTATTGTAGCTAACTTAGTATTAGTAGGATCTAATAAAGTTGCTCCAGAGACTACAAACTTAGCGTAGATATCAGAGTTAACTAAGTTGGCTGCATGTTCTAAACCAACATATTTTTGTAAGATTTTTCCTGCTTGACTTTTTTCCCACCAGTTCTTTGCATTAGCCTGAACCTTTTTTGAAAGAACTTCACTTGCATAACCTTTTCTAAATAAATCACTAAGTCCAGGAATAGAATTAACATCTACATTAGAATTAATTACACTTGCAACAGTAGAGTTTGTATTTTCTGGTGCAGGTATTTCTGGATTAGCAATAGATTCTACAGTATCAATAGCTGCAACTACAGGATTTCTTTTTTCTTGAAACTGTTTGTTGCTACTTTCTCTGACATATCCTACAAGTTTATCACCTACATATACTTCAATGACATCATACTTGGTTTCAAATAATTCTCCAGTTTCTGAAGGAACTTCAAGTTTAGGCACAAGTTTAAGTGTAGCTGTAAGACCAAGTTCTCTTCCTGTAGCTAAAGCTTCTTCTGTTACTTCAGGAAAGTTCTCTGGACTAATTGTAGTTTCTTTATTGTAGAATCTAACTTTATTACCATTAGCTTCAAAGAAATCAAAACCAGTTGTAGTTGTGGTTGGCTTTGCAAGTCTACCAGTAATTACTTCCCCATTTTCTAATCTTTCTACAAGAGCATTCTTAATTACTTTTACATCAGAGTCATCTTGAATTGCTTTCTCTTGGTTAGTATTAGCATTGGTTTCATTAGCCTTTTGCAATCTATCTAGAATACCATCCTTTTCAGCAAAAGTTAATGAATAGTTATAGAAACCAGGGTCTAGGTTAGTAATGATGATTGGTGTATCAAAAGAAGTAATAAAATCTAAGTAAGGCTTGCTTTCTATTTCTTGAGTAGTTGTATTATATTTAAAGTATGTACCATTCTTTAAGTTTTCTTGGCTAAAGTGAATTACAGTAGGATTACCTTTATAGCCGGTAGCTAAAGCCTCAATAAAATTTTTTTGAATATCAGCAATTTCTGCAGGGGTTTTTTTGCTTAGAGCATTATTAGATAATGCAACATCTAAACTTGAGCCCATAAGACCAGTCTTCTCATATAATTTAAGAGTAATGGTCTCATTATCTGGATTCATTAAAAACTTATGTCTTCTTACACTAGCCGAAATAGAATCTGGTATAAATTGATTAATATATGTCTGCTTAATACCAAACGGTATATTAGGATTTGTTATAAGTTGGGCAATCTCAGTTGCAAGTTCATTTGTAATTCCAGGTCTTTCAACTAAAAAGTTTTGACCATTGATTACAATCTTAGCTCTACCTTCTGCTTTACCGGATGTTACAATAGATAAATTGTTATATACCTCTTCTGTTATACCGGGAAAGCTGGTTATTTTATTTAAAGGGATTTTACTTGCTGTAAGATATGATGGTATACCTGTAGTAATCCCTGTCAATGGGAGTTGGACAGGCTTAGTGTTTAATATCTCTTCTTTTAAGTTATAGAGCTGCTTAAAACTTTCTTGCTGATCCTTTGCAATTTGTTTTACAAATGCTTGATAATCTCCATCAATATCTTTATCATAAATTTTTTGAGCTATTTCTTCAGGAGTTTGAATGATGTTGCCTTTGTCATATACATCTGTAACTTCATACTTACTGCCCTTTAAACGGACATCTTTCATGAACTGATATACTAACTTACCTTTTTCTTTGTCTGTAACATTACCCTTTTCATCAAAGTAAATAGGGTTACCTTTTTCATCACTTACTACAAGAATAACTCTATTAAATGCTTGAGTTACTCCTGGTTTAGCCAAACCTCTAGTAACCATGGTTCTAGATCTTGTTACCTCAGCTACGGTAGTTTTATCCATGTAAGGTGTATTCTCTTCATTAGCAAACTCATTTAAGTTATGACCAACAAGAGTAAGTGCTTGACCTTGGTAAACTAGTTTACTGATTTCATCTGACTGAGAGAAAGCTGCATTAATCTTAGATAAGGTATTAATAAGAACTTTCTTTTCTGGATCTAAGTCTTCAGGAAAGAGTGCTGTTTTACTTTTAGGATCTACTGTAACAAATGGAATCATTGTTCCTCCAAATACAATAGGTGATTTGAATCTTGGTGTGTGTTCCAACTCACCTTCTTCTTTCTGTTCTATCTCACCTTGTTTACCTTCTTCTTGTTTCTTAGCATCTCTAAGAGTCTGTAAATAATTAGCATCTGCTAAATCAGTAATGATGTTAGAGAAATTATCTGGATTAGAATACTCTGCTGCTTTATTATATAGATTAGCAATGTAGCTTGAAGGATTAATTTTTCCTACAAAGTCTGTAATTAACTGAGACGCAATAATAGAAGGTACTGTCTGCAAAAAATTAGCAGCATTTTCCGGTGTTGAGTTCTTAGCAATCTTATCAAAAAGCTCTTTCATAAAAGTGTCAGGATTAAAATCCTGACCTTTTGTTGATAGTTCTTTGTAGACTCTTTTATATACTATATTGATTTGGTCTTTTGTTAAAGCACAAGTTATCATTACTCACAAGTTAAATTATCTAACAATTCATTATCAATGTCTTCCATTGATTGTTTTTCAGCATCAGCCTTAGCTTTAGCAGTTGCTTCCGTATCCTTTAAGAAATCACCCAATACTTCACCAGAATATTTTACAAGATCCTTTTCATCTTTGCTTGGGTTATACTTTGGAGCACTTGGTGCTGCATTAAGAACATCTTCTAACATATACTGCTCATTAAATTCATCTAGTCCTACTTGATAAGATTTAGGTTTTTTACCACCATCTTTTACCAAAGTGACCGTATTTGTAGCAGCATCATAAGAAACTACTCTTACTTTGCCCCCTAGTTTAATATACGGATTTTTTTGCTTTTCACTAGTAAAGATATTGGTTTTAGCAATATAAATATCACCTTCCCTGATATTAGTTTCATCCATTACAGGCATCTCATTGTTAGCTAATTGCTCTTCTCTTTGCTTGATTAAATTATTAAGATAATTTATATTTTCAGTAGTAATGATTAAATCATTTTTAATAGCATTAACTAATTGTTTACGGGCCTTCTCAAGATCCATTGCTGTTGTAATTTCTTTGGTGAGATCGGCAACAGTTTTTAAATCATCTAATGCATTTTCTAAACCTTCATCAGCAATGATTGTATCTCTTAATGCTCTAAGATCAGTTATCTTAAGTTCTAATCTTTTCTTTTGTTCAGGTCTTACAGATTTATAAGAAGCTTGCTGTGATAAGTTATTGATTTGATCATTAGTTAATCTAATTGCTGTTCTTACATTACCTTTTCTGTATGCTCCTTCAATATTAGATGCAGTAGACATAAATTCTTTAGTTTCATTTAAGAATTTATTTTCTGCCATCAATGTAAAGATTTGTCTTTGGTAATCTGTAAGAGCTTTAATCTCTGCATTATCAGTACTTTGAGATTTTAAGAACTGAATTCTTTTTACTGCCTCATGAATAAGCTCGGAATATGCAGCCATTGTTGGGTATTTCTTCTGAGTATCTACTACTTCTTTAGTTGTAAGAATACCAGAATCATTTAATACCTTAACTGCTTCTTCTTGAGCAAATGAAGGAGCACTTGTGTTCTCTTTAAGTCTCTCATGGAAAGAGAATCTTTCAGCAAAGTCAGTATCTTTTTCTAATTGGTCAACAATAAATGGACTATTATCTGCCAAGTCTATGTTGGTAAAAGACACATTACTAGATAAAGGAACTAATGATGCTTTAAGAGATTCAATTCTATCTTGAGTTGCTTTTTCAGTAGCACTGTATTTATTTATGATGCCATCATATACATCTCTAGTTGTTACATTAACTTCTGGTTTAACTGAAGTTTGTTCTGATGGTTCTACTGGAGCATCAAATGGTGCACCAAATTCTTCATCAGCATCCATACCTTCTTCAAATTCTCCAGGTCTTAAAGAAACTCTAGGGAAATCGGATTTTATCTTAAGTGGAAGTATCTTATCTAGTTGTTTTTTATAAGCATCAGGATACAAAGGAATAAACATAGCACTCTTTGTTTCTGTGTCGTCCACATCAAAGTCTACCTCCCCTCTTTCAGTAATAACATAGTTACCATTTTCATCTTTAGGGAAGATAAGTTGTTTGTAAATAGATTCTGAAGTAGGTTTACCTGCAGTTAAGATTTGGTTTGTTTCTTTATCACTAGTTCTTTCAACCGGTAATAAAGCTACCTTAGCTTTATAACCAGTCATGTTTTCCAACATTCTTGCATAAGCCCCTTGCTGTAAAGTATAGTTTTCTCTTTTAGAATAATACTTATCTGCTGGAAGTCTATTTACTTTATTGAAGCTGTTCCATTTAGATTTGCTTCCAGTTTTAAGGTCAACAATAAATACATTACCTTTTCTATCAGCCATAACAAGATCAATCTCTCCGGCAATTCTATCTTTAGTACCATCTTCTCTTGTAATATCAGAGTCATATACTACTAATCCTCTACCTACAATATAGAGTTCTCTGTCATCCACTTTTCTTTTAAGTTCTGTTAGATAACCATTTTCTCCAAATAAACTATCGTAAGCTTCTCTGGTAATTATCTTCTCATCAAACTCAGGCTTGATACCTTTTTCAAAGTAGTCTTTAGCATCATCTACATAGTTTCCTACAACTCTACTATCTTCATAGGATCTTTCAGCAGCAAACTTTTGAATAAGATCTAATGTGGTATCCGGAGTAGAAATTTCTTCATCTTCAATAACTTGATTTGTTGTATTTTCAAGTTCTACAAGTAAGTCATCCTTTTGCTTTCTAAGTAGGTTAGATCTCTTAGTGTTATCATCTTTATCAGCAGTAGCAATCTTTTCGTCAAGCTTAATTAAATTCTGTTCAAGCTTATAGATATACTGTTCTTGATCAATCTGTGCTTTTGACTTTCCTTCAAGGTTAGCTACATACTCCTCAAGCTCATCATATAGTGGACCATTGAATCCATCAAGTTTCTCAGCTCTAAGCTTAGCAACAAAATTTATAGCTGAGGTTTTATTTAACCCATCTTTACCTATGGTTTTGTTATAAGCACTTTCAATTGTATCAGCATCTTGATAAGTATAGTCTTTACTTTCTATGTCTCTAATGGCATTAGTTACACGTCTATGGATAAGACCTTTAATTCTATAAGCAGTATCACCTTTCTTAAGTCCAGTAGTTGGGTCATCCTCTGTAAGAACATAACTTTCTTCAACTCCTTCTTGTTGTTTAATTAAGTTTTGTATAGCCTTAATAGCTTTTCTTTGTTCAGGTGTGTAACCTTTTAAAGTCATTGCATCAATGATCTTCTCAATGTTAGCACTGTCTTTATTGAATTGTTTAATCTGCTCAGTAAGTCTTTTCTTTTCTTCAGGATCAGCTGCTTCATCTTTAGCTGCTTGAAGAACTTTAATTCTATCATTAATAAGATCTTGGTAAACTCTTAGATCTTTAATAGATTTACCTTTAGTACTGAGTGTCTCTCCTTCAAAATTAAAAGTATAATCTTCTTGCTCTTCATCTGGAGTAGCAGTTTTATCCTTTTTAAATTGCTGTTCTACTCTTTCTTTTTGTTTGTTGTACTTATTAGTAATTTTTTCTACAGCTTTAGGATCCGGCTCACCTGTTTCAGGGTCTTTTGGTAAAGCATCTATCTCAGCTTTCATATCAGCATCCAGTTTATCTACTTTACTCTGATACTCTTTGTTTACAAACTCTGATTTTTTAGGGGCAACTGTTTCCTTTAACTCAGCCATTTTAACAAAGTACTCTCTATAGACTTGGTTGTATTCTTCAGTACCTCTTTTAAATACTCTGTTTAATGGAGCATTAAAAATCTCAGATGGAGGAGTACCATTATTTACATAGTTCTCAAAGTCTTCTGTACTAATAAATAAACCATCATCTGCTAAAGCATTGAGTAAGCTATTAGCTTCTACTTTACTGATTTGATCATATACCATTTTAGTATAATACTCTTCCCTGTTATGGTAAAGTTTTTCCATCCAAGCAGAGTTTCTATCTACCAGATCAATAAAGTTCTCGGGATTATTTAAAGCTTCAACATATTTAGCTGATTGCTTATATTCATCATTAAGTTTGTAGAAATCCAATAGCTGTTCAAAACCTGCATCTAAGTCTTCATCAAACATAATTTCCTCTTGTTCTAAACCAAGAGTCTTTAAGTATTTGTGATGAGAGTTTCTTAAAGCTTCAACATATGGTAAAGCAAGTTCTTCATTTTCAATAGAACCTAACTTTTGGTCCATTCTTTCTATGATCTGTGCCTGTGTAGGATCAGTTCCTAATTCTTTTTTAAGTTCTGCAATTATTTCTCCAGCATATTGACCACGACTAAAGAATCTATTAAAGCCTTCATAAGCTTGAGAGAATTCATTTAGTGAAGCAATCTTATCTTCTAGAGCTTTAATTCTTTTTGCATTAGGTTTTGGATTAGCTTTTTCAGCTTCTAGTTCTGTTTCAAAAAGACCTACTTGATTTATTAATGCATCTGGTTTAAAAATTGCAGCAGCATCTGTTGAATTAATTGTTGTAAATCCTTTGTTCTGAGTGTATTTATTTTTAATCTCAGACATTCTTTGTTTCACATCATCAAATGTTTCACTAAAGAATACTGCATTAGTTACAGCCTTATTCCATGAATGATATAATAAAGCTTTATTATAGAATTCAGGATCTTTTTCATCTAAGGTTGATGGATCAACTGGATTAGGAAATTTGTTTGCATAAGATTCATACTTACCTTTTACCTTATCTAGTTTTTCAATAGATTGATCTATTCTTTGTCTGAACTTAGGAACATCATCTTGAGAGATTGACATGCTATCCATGAACTCTTCATCAGTCATTTCTTTATATGAACCAAGCTTATCTTTAAATTGCTCTATGGTGCCAGTATTCATCATTAATGATACACTGTCTACAAAGGCTTGGTTTTCTGCATCTAGAGCTTCTTTCTTTGTACCAGTTCTTTTAATCTGAGCAGCAATATCTTGAGCACCTAAATTGTAAACTCTATCAGATAAAAACTCTGATATGTTAACATCATTTAGTTGATTAACTAATCCAAATGCAATTTGAGCCTTAGACTTCTTCCATTTATTATATGCTTCTTTATCAAATATTCTATTATACTGAGTACTTAAAAATGGTATAGCACTATTTAATGGTGCTGCAAATGTTCCCATTAAGAAACCAGAAGCAAATGTTTCAAGTCCTTGAGCAGAAAATTGTTTGCCTAGTTCTTCTCTAAAATAATCTCCTCTTTGTCTAGCTAATCCATCTTTAATGGCAGCTTTAGAATATTCATAACTTGATCTAGCATCAGAATTAAATGTATCAATGTAGTATCTTTCATTGGCTCCGGCAATTACTTCTTGTAAGTTTTCTTGTAAACCTTCTGAAACATTAGCTTTAAAATAAGATACTGTTTTTAATCCTGATTTATAAAGAGGGTCTTTATACCAACTTTTGGCTAAGTTTTTAAGATTGTTTTTTTGAAACTCAAATGTTTTCTTAGTCTTATCATAAACTACTTTACCCAAACTACCAAACTTACCACTGTCTACAGCTAAGATATCATCTGTTTTAGATTTAAGGAAATTGCGGATACCTCCTCTTGGACTAGTAATACTGTCAAATGTAATTTTATTTGATAGATAAATTAATCCGGTATTTAAATAAAGAGTACTTGTTGAAGCTTCCTTAGCTTGTTTTCTAAATTCATATTCATCTTTGTCAGTAGGAGCTTGTCCTGTTGCTTCATAGTGTTTATCATATAAAGTATCAAACACTTTATTCTCAACCATACCAGCTTCAAGTCTAGCTTCAGACAAAGCCATGTTTAAGTTTCTGACATCTCTATAGAAACCACCTGCTGTTTTAGATATTTTAGCTAAGTTGGTTAGGTTGTCCATTTTAGATAAACCTGTTACGGCATCTAATGTATTTTCAAAAGGATTTACAACTCTTCCTATTTTACTAGTTAAAGCACCTTGGGATGCTTCCCAAAACTTTCTTGCTTCAGGAAGATTGCTAAATGCTTTAAGACTTTGACGAACAGCTTTAGCACCATCTGTAATTAAACCAAAACCTTTAAAAGCTTTACTAACTTTATTTACATTATTTGCTGTTGTAAATGCAAAACTTGTTCCACCTGTAACAGGAGCTAATACTGCACCTGCCACTTCTTCAACAATAGCTTCTCCAATTATACCTGCAGTATAACCAAAGTTCATTAGTGTATTATTAAACAAACTGCCAAAGCCACCTTTAGTTGATTGACCAATAGCAGCAGCTTCTTCATACATTCTAGCATCTTCAAGATCAGCACTTGTAAAATCTCCTTGAAGCATTTTTATCATACTCTTTGGACCACTGTAAAAACCATTTTTAAGCAATGGAACAAATGAGTGTGTAAGCATTCTATTAGCATCATCCCACCAAGTAGTAGCTGCATTAAAATTTGCTTCATTATTTTTTAATGGGTGAAATCCTACTTTATCAAAAGTCTTTTGACCATATGCCGCATATCTTTTATAGAAAGAGTTTCCAGATGGGCCAGCATCATAAGAATATATTCTTGAATATACATTTTTATCTTGATCAGCTTGATGAACAGCTTGAAAATATTCCCCTAAAGCATCACCAAATTCTTGAGCACTAACTTTTTTACCTGGTCCAGGTTGATTTGGTTTAGTACCTACAACATTTTCTTTAATGCTTGTATTAGGTAAGTTCTGACGACTTTGTGGAAATGCCGGATAATATACCTCTGGAAAATTAATTTTTTCAGGTCTAATTGACTTACCCTCAAAAGGAGATAAACCTGTACTATCAAGTACAGGTCTATTAATTTTTCCAAACTCTGGACCAAGTGAGTCTAGAGGATTAAATAATTCTTGCTCTTCTGCCATTATAGATTTTATTATCGTCCTAAATTAAATTGCGTAGCATTATAATCATCTACTTGATCAAATTGATCTAGAACATGTTGTCTATTCATTTCTAAGTTGTTACCTAGTACACCAACATTTTGTACATAAGTTCTTACTGTTGTTTTACCAGTTGTAGCATCAAATATTGGTACAGTAATAACAGTACTATAATCTCCAGTGCCTGATTGATTCTTTTGAATTGTGTATGATTTTCTAGAATCTCTAGGATCTTGGTAAGTATATTTACCCATATGATCTACATATGTTTGTAAAGGTGATGAGTAAGACCCTGTTGCTAAGTCATTATCTAACTTATCACTATCTATAAAGAACGTAATACCTTTTGTAGCAGCATTAACATAATCTTGTTGGCTTAACAAGTTATCATTACTATCCTTACTACTTCTATATTGTTTTAACCAAGCAGCAGATGGATAGAATGTAACGGCAGAAGTACCAGCCTTACCACCAGCAATAGGTGCTACAGCTACTTCAAACTGACCTAGTTTAGATTTAGGATCTTGCATTGAAGCTCTTAATGCATTAAGCATTGCAATAGCCCCTGCATTTTTATCAGAGTTAGCAGAATTAAATGATGTACCACTAACCCCATCAAAACTTACTTTACCATTAGATAAGTCAAAGTTTGAGAATACATCACCAGCAACATCATTAAAGATATACTTACTCTTACCATACTTAGGGTTAATACTGATTGCAGTAGCACCCATAGTAAATAAGCCTGTACCAGGATCAACCATACCCGGTGCTAATCCTGGCATTTTATTTATTTTACTTTTAAGAACTTTAGCATCTGAAAAAGATTCATTCATTACTTTACTTAGTTCATTATAATTAAAATCTTTAGATAATTGCTTTTCAACATATGAATCAAACCAATTTCCTGGACCAAACTTATCTAAGTTAGTAATACCTTTAAGAATAGGTGCTAGTATATATCTTCCAGCTGCATTAGGAAAACCACCAGGTTCAACAAATTGATCAATAGAAGCATTTCTTTTTGACCTTGCTAATGCGTCTGCTTTTGCACGTTGTATTATGGCAAGATCTTTAGAATCTATTTTACCAGACTTTAATAAAGCTTGAGTAAATTCTTTTTCAGAATTCTTACGTCCTTTTTCATCAAAAAGAAACTCCGCATATTTAAATCCTTTACTTTTAAGATCTTTAATTACAGCTTTAGATGCATCAATGTTCCATTTTTCATTGAGCTTTAAGTAGTTAGTATAGTCATCAAATACTAATGCAGACTGTTGTAATGCTTTATATTGTTGACCTTTTAAAGTAGATAAACCTGAGTTCCTACTTACCCAACTATTAAACTTACTTTGGATTTTACTAAGATCTTGGTAACCAATATCATTTTGTAAAAAGTAGTAACCATACTTATTAAGTTTATCATTAAAGGTCTGTCTACTAATATTTTTATAATTAGAGTGACCGAGAATTTGACTAGCTTCTTTTTCAGTCATTTGCTTACTTGCAACTAGCTGATCTACTACAGACAATAAATTTTTGACATAAGGTATACCAACATTATTAGCTTGTTGCTTAGCAATAGTTTTACTTACTTTTCTAGCATCAATCTCATCTGTTACACCACCAGAACCTTGATCTTTAATATATGTATTTTCTATATTATCGTAAGGTACTATTTGTCCGGTTTCATCTTTATAATGAGTACCATCATCAAGTTTCTTTTGATCACTTGCAGCTTTAACTTTAAATGCTTCTGTTATTCTAGCTTGTTCTCCTGTAGCAGCAATTTCAGCCATTCTCATTTTATGCTCTTGCTCATTAACAGCAAATGGATTAGCTTCAATATCCATATCAGCATTTTGATATGCAAATATTTGAGCAGCCTCACCTAAGTCTTTTTGCATAAGCATAGATGCCATACCACTATCCACTTTCATTCTTAAACTTTTTAAATCTCCATATGGATTTTTAAAACCTGAAGAAGTAGAAGGTGTAGATGATTGACCATCATCTAACATTTCTGCAGATTGTTGTGCTCTCTCAAGATTCTTTGAAAGAATGTCCTTATTCATTTTAAGATTTTCAAGCTGAGCTTCAGTATCCGGTCCAGCTTTACCATCTTTAATCTGTTGTTCTAAGTCATTGATTTTTGCATCATATGCTTTAGAAGACTGTTGCATATTTTTATACCTCTGAACACTTTGTTGTTTTAAAACATTAAAGCTATCTTCAAGATACTTCATTTCAGCTGCATCTTCATTACCACCAAATTGTGCAGCATTACTTTTAGCATATGTTTTTCTATCTACATATGCCTGTGTAGCATACACATCTTGAACTCTTGGATCAGAACCTAAGGTAGCTTCAAATAAACCACTCAATGGTTCAATAAGATTTTGACCATTCTTAGTTTTAATAATCCATTCACCATTCTGACCACCAAATTCTACACCAGGAACTGTTAAGTTTGCCTCCTTAGCAATCTTCATGGCTTCCTTAACTGTATTTACATAAGGTGTATAACTAGCATTTCCAAAATTGGCTGCTTCTGAAGCAGATGCTTTTTTAAATTCTTCTCTTTGAAACTCTAATGCTTGTACACCAGTGTCCCAATACATTGCATTTCTTTCACCATCTGCAGAACCTTTAAAAGCCATTGCTTTATTAATCTGGCTTCTGTAGTTTTTTGTCCAAGCCATGTCCTTAATGAGATCTTTATCCTCATAGAAAGGTTTAAATACTTGAGTAGCTTGGGTAACATTTTGCTCTAAAGATAAATCTAGTTGAGATACTCTCTTAAGATTAAATTCAATATTCTTTAGATGTTCATCTCTTTTTTTGATATTATCATCCCGTGTAAGTTCAGCATTATAATACTGACCATACATGTTATTTAAAGCTTTCCAGTTAGTATCATACTGTGTTTGCTTAGTCTGAAGTATATTTCCGTAGAAATTTAAATCAGGCTGGAATGGCTGATAATCTGGAATATAATCTGTGACACCTTGTAAGTACGTTGCCATATTAGTTTCTTCTTAATTTAAATATATTAAAATTTTTTAAGTTTAATAAACTTATTAAGTTTACTAAAAGGTAACTACCGGAAACACAGTATATACAAAGCCTCCGTTTTTAAATGTGGTTCCTCCAAATCTAGATTGTCCTAAGTATTGTTTTAATAACAATTCTTGAGCTTTTTCTGTAAGACCTGCTTCTTCTAAACTTTGCGCATATGTAGCAGCATCCATTGCTGCTTTACCTGGGTCAACAGTTTTGTCTGTAGGTGTATAGTTAACAAATCCACCTGTTGTAGGATCTACTTGATAGTTAGGATACATCTGATTAAGTGCATCTGTCTTAGACCAATTGGTAAGAAGGTTCTGTGCTGCCATACGTTTGTTACCTCTACCTTTTCTAAAAGCATCAGCATATTGTTGTTTAGCAACAGCCATTCTATCATTGTACATTTGCTCAGCTTGAGCATCCATAGTTCTTTCTCTATTCTCTATGTCATTTGTAGCATATTCATATTGTTGACCAGCTTGTTGATTCATAGTATCATATTGAGTTCCTATACCTGCAAACTGATTTGCTATTTGTCCCATTAATTGACTTTGTCTTGCACTAGCCGCTCTTGGGTCTCCTGCAAATTCTCCAAAGTATTTACCACCTGCAATTTGATTATATAAAGCAGTAGGATCATATGTAACTAGATTAGGTTTAACTAAGTCTACATCTGTACGTTGAGGTAGAATTTTTGGAATACTATACTGATCAATTGCAGCACCAGTTAATCCCATAACATCTTGTAACCATGGACCTGTTTTTTTGATAGGTTGATTCATACCATCAACTGCAACATCCCCTGGTTCTTCACCAGGACAGTTACATTCTTCTCCTTCTTGTAATGCCCATGTTACTTCTTCACCTGTTTCAGGATCTGTACATGTACAAGTATTTTGTGGAGGAGTTGCAGGAGGTGTTTCAGGAGGAGTTTGAGGAGGTGTAGTTGGTGGCTGAGGTTTTGTAGGATCTAATTGTCTTACACCAAAATAATTATCTACATAAGCATCCTGAAGTTGTTGTAAGACATTTTGATCTTGTAACATATCTGAAGTAAACTTACCTGATCTATCTTGACTTAAACCTCTAAGAGTATTAGATTTCATACCTTTTGCAGTAAGACCGTGTGTTGTCCACATGTTTCTAATTGCATCAGGATTATTTTTCAATGACCATTCATAGATAGCTTTTTGAGCTTGACCTTCTGACATATTACGGATACCAGGTATATTAGATTCCCATTGTCCTAGATAATCATCTAAACTTTGTTGACGAGCACTAAATTTATTTGAGGTACCTGTTGGAGTAACATTACCTTGTTTTGTTTTAGCTTGCTCATATGGTGTAATAATACCTCCTGGTTGATACATTGGTGTACCACCAAAAGCATACTCTGGATAGAATCCTCCCATTTCCATTCCAAATGCTGCCATAGGAGCTCCTTGCATCATTTCTGGTGCCATTTGTTCCGGCATAGCAATAGGTGCACCACTTGGCATTTGTTGTGGTATTGCTGGTTGTTTTTCTTGTGGTAATAAGTCTTGTTCACTAATTCCTTTAGCTTCTAAAGCAGGTTTAGCAATTTCTGGAATACCTTGTTCAAATCCTTTTTTTGCTTCTTGTACTAAAGCTAAATCTCCAAGTTTAATAACAGCATTTTTAATCATTAACTCAGCTGTCTTTCTAGAAATTTTATCTGAATTAGGGTCTTTCAGAATTTTAAGATATTCATTAAGACCAAACTTCTTAGATATTTCTGCAGGAGTATAACCACCTTTCTTAGGAGAAAGACCAAATCTTTTTAATACCTCAGGATCTTTTATTTTCATTGATGCTGTATCACTAAAAATAAAACTTTCATCTGGGAGATTTAATGGAACTCCACCATTAGTATGTCTTGCTCCTTCAATTTTATAAAATGCAGGAATATTACCTGTATTAACTACAGCAGTCTCTCCTCCTTCAGCTTCTAAGTTTGCTTCATTTCTAGGCACTTTAGTTAAAGTTTCTCTAACTTCAGGACTAGGAATACCGGATTCTTTAGAATAGTTTCCTCCACCCCAAGCTGAGATATCATTAGCTAATGATCCATCAACCTGATAACCAGTTCTAGCTTTAGGTACTGCTTTTATTTTAACTCTTCTTAACATCTTATAAAATTATAAATATTCTAACTCACCACCTTCAGCAAGGAATCTTTCTATTTCTTCTTCAGTCATATAAAGTTCATCACCTTCTGTAGCCCCACCATATTTAGAGAATGCACTATTACTTTTGTTGCCTTGGCGATCTGGTCTAAATTCACCATACTCACTAAAGTTGCCAGCAAATTTTCTTGCATCTGTACCAGTTAATTCTTCTTGTGTAAGAGCACCTTGATATTCATTACCTCTGTTCTCAAGGAATGAAGCACCAATATTACCGATAGCATTAGCAGCATTCATTGCCATTGGATAGTTGACATTAAATGCATTCTTTACTTTATAGTCTACAGTATATTCTTCAGGTAAAAAATTAGCCTGGTCTTGAATATTTTTTCTACTTTGCATCATAAGCTCATTACCAACTGTCTGTGCAGATTTTGTTGGTAGTGGTTCAAATCTTTCATCCTGATCAATAGGAGTAACTACTTCATTACCAGTTTGATATTGAATGTTACCACCATATGCAAGCATCATAGGATTTCTTTGCATAGAAGCCTGATTAATTAGTTTTAATTCAGAATCCGTATATGGCATTGGTTGGTAATCATTTAATAGTTGTGTTCTAATAGTTCCATAGTTTTGACGCTGTAAAGCAGAATTTCTTGCATCCATTGCAGCTTCAACTCTTTCTGATGCTGCTTCTGGTGTAGCATCTACAGCATTCATATCATAGTAATCTTTTATTTCTGGATAAATATCCCCGTATTCTTTTTCAATAAATCCTTTTTGATCAAATGATGACTTTGGTTGTGCAGCTGGACGAGGAGTTAAAGTTTGAGACTGTAATGGTCTAGGACTAATACTACTTAGTTGTGGTCTTGTAGCTATTCTTTGCATTGGATTAGCTCTTTCATATGCTTGAGCTTGTTGCTCAGCAGTCCCAAATTCTTTTTCACCTCTAGCTAGTTGTCTAGCATTTTGTCTTTCTCCTCTTCTAATTGCACTTGCTGCAC
>JACCDS011127072.1_pt1 | contig 17491 bp, 14 predicted proteins | sample 7446441 | NCBI WGS metagenome assembly JACCDS01 (sample SAMN15323445, study PRJNA562643) | freshwater metagenome | isolation source: river surface water | place: USA:Blue River Watershed | collected 2017-08-17
CTTGCTCTGCCGTCTTGAAGCTGTCTTGCAACATGGCCGCGATTTGGTCGTCTGACAAACCATAGGATGGCTTGACGGTGATGTTGGCGGTCACGCCACTGAGTTGCTCCACCGCACTGACACTCACAATGCCGTCAGCATCGACCGTGAAGGTCACGCGGATACGCGCAGCGCCTGCAGCCATGGGTGGAATGCCACGTAATTCAAAGCGCGCCAAGCTGCGGCAGTCGGCCACCATGTCGCGCTCGCCCTGCACCACATGCAATGCCAAGGCAGTTTGGCCGTCTTGGTAGGTGGTGAAGTCTTGCGCCATCGCCGTAGGAATCGTTTGGTTGCGCGGCACGATGCGTTCGACCAAGCCGCCCATGGTTTCAATGCCGAGCGACAAAGGAATCACGTCCAACAACAGCAAATCACCATCGGGGTTGTTGCCTGCAAGCTGGTTGGCTTGAATAGCAGCGCCGAGGGCTACCACTTCGTCTGGGTTGAGGTTGTTTAAGGGTGCACAACCCAGCAAATCGGCGACGGCCTGCTGCACCTGAGGCATACGGGTAGAACCGCCAACCATGACCACGCCTTGAATGTCATCTTTGCTCAGCTTGGCATCACGCAAGGCCTTGCGCACGGCAGACAAAGTACGTTGGGTCAATGCAGCAGTGGCCGCATCAAACTCGGCGCGTGTGACAGTGTGGCTCAGTGCGCCACCTGACAGTGCCACGACGAATTCCGCTGAATCAGCAGACGACAAGGCCTCTTTACAAGCGCGAGCTGCTACCAAGATGCTGGCTTTGTCCGCTGGCGTTTCAATGGCACAGCCTGTTTGGCTTTGTACCCACGCAGCCAAAGCGCGGTCGTAATCATCACCTCCCAAGGCGGAATCGCCGCCGGTGGCGAGCACTTCAAATACGCCGCGCGTCAAACGCAGAATAGAAATATCAAACGTGCCACCGCCGAGGTCGTACACGGCATACACGCCTTCGCTGGCTTGGTCTAAGCCGTAGGCAATGGCAGCGGCCGTGGGCTCGTTGATGAGGCGCAACACGTTGATGCCAGCAAGTTGTGCAGCATCTTTGGTGGCTTGGCGTTGGGCATCGTCAAAGTAAGCTGGCACGGTGATGACTGCGCCATACAAATCGTCGTTGAACGTATCTTCGGCACGGAATCGCAGGGTGGCCAAAATTTCGGCGCTCACCTCAACGGGCGATTTTTCACCCACACGGGTTTGCAAAGCCAGCATGCCTGGCTTGTCGATAAACACGTAAGGCAACTGTTCACGGTTGGCAATGTCTGACACACCCCGCCCCATGAAACGTTTGACAGACACCAAAGTGTTTTGAGGGTCTTCGGCTTGTGCAGCCACAGCAGCGCGGCCAATTTGACGGCCATCGTTTTCAAGGTAACGCACGGCCGACGGCAAGATGACATGGCCCTCTGCATCGGGCAAGCACTCGGCCACGCCGTTACGCATAGCGGCCACCAAGGAATGCGTGGTCCCTAAATCAATCCCCACCGCGATGCGTCGCTGGTGTGGGTCTGGCGCTTGGCCGGGTTCGGAAATTTGTAATAACGCCATAGGTTGTATTGTCGCTTTCAGTGGGCGTCTAGATGGTCGATTCGGGCTTCAACATCACGCAAAAACTTCTCGATGAACATCAGCGACCTCACCTGCTGGGCGGCAGCTGGCAAGTCGTGTGCACTGTCGATGAGCTGCGCGCATTGCTTCAGGGCAGCTTTGTAGGCTTGTTGCACGTCATCAAACAACGCTTCTAGCGCAGCCACATCGGTGGCCTCGTCCATCGCTTCGCGCCATTCCATTTGTTGCATCAAAAATGCCGCGGGCATGGCGGTATTGTTCTCAGCTTGAATGGGCGAGCCACCGAGTTCGCACAAGTAGGCAGCGCGGCGCATGGGGTCTTTCAAGCGTTGGTAGGCCTCGTTGATGCGCACCGACCATTGCATGGCCACGCGTTGTGCGGCCGCACCTTGCGAGGCAAATTTATCGGGGTGCGCTTCGCGTTGCAGGTCTTTCCAACGCGTATCGAGCTGCGCACGATCTTGCGCAAACTGCACAGGCAAATCGAACAACTCAAAATCGTTGACCGCAAGCTGCGCCGACAACGGCTGGGCCGATTCGCTCACCTGCTGCCTCAGCTTAGATACGGAACGACTCGCCGCAACCGCAGCGGTCGCGCTCGTTCGGGTTGTGGAACTTGAAGCCTTCGTTCAAGCCCTCGCGCACGAAGTCAAGCTGGGTGCCGTCGATGTAGGCCAAGCTCTTAGGGTCGACCAACACCTTCACGCCGTGGTCTTCAAACACCACGTCTTCAGGCTCTTGCTCGTCCACGTATTCGAGCTTGTAAGCCAAGCCCGAACAGCCCGTGGTTTTGACGCCCAGACGCACGCCCACACCCTTGCCGCGTTTGGCAAGGTAACGGTTCACGTGTCGAGCCGCTGCTTCAGTTAATGTGACAGCCATGGGGTACTTCTGAAGTTATGCCGCAGCGTGTTTCTTTTTGTAGTCATCCACCGCTGCTTTGATGGCGTCTTCCGCCAAGATGGAGCAGTGAATTTTCACGGGTGGCAATGCCAGCTCTTCGGCGATTTCGCTGTTTTTCAAGGCTGCCGCTTCGTCCAAGGTTTTGCCTTTGACCCACTCGGTGACAAGGGAGGATGAGGCAATGGCCGAGCCACAGCCGTAGGTTTTGAAACGCGCATCTTCGATCACGCCCGTGGTTGGGTTGACCTTGATTTGCAACTTCATCACGTCGCCGCAAGCAGGCGCGCCCACCATGCCGGTGCCGACTGAGTCGTCGCCCTTGTCAAACGAACCAACGTTGCGGGGGTTTTCGTAGTGGTCAATTACTTTTTCTGAATAAGCCATGATGAATCTCCTTTAGTGGGCAGCCCACTGAATGGTCGAGAGGTCGATGCCCTCTTTGTACATGTCCCACAAGGGGCTCAGGTCGCGCAACTTCGCCACGTTGTGGCGAATGGTTTCAATCGCGTAGTCAATTTCTTCTTCGGTGGTGAAGCGGCCAATCGTCATGCGCAAGCTGCTGTGCGCCAATTCGTCGCTACGACCCAACGCGCGCAGCACATAGCTGGGCTCCAAGCTGGCCGAGGTACAAGCCGAGCCGGATGACACCGCCAAGCCCTTGATGCCCATGATGAGCGACTCGCCTTCCACGTAGTTGAAGCTGATGTTGAGGTTGTGGGGCACGCGGTGCTCCAAGCTGCCGTTGACAAACACTTGCTCAATGTCTTTCAAGCCGTCGAGCAAACGCTGTTGCAAGGCTTTGGCTTTGGCCAAGTCTTTGGCCATGTCTTCTTTGGCCACCCTGAAAGCTTCACCCATACCCACACACTGGTGCGTAGGCAAAGTGCCGCTGCGCATACCGCGCTCATGGCCACCACCGTGCATTTGCGCTTCTAGGCGCACGCGGGGTTTACGGCGCACATACAAAGCACCAATACCTTTGGGGCCATAGGTTTTATGTGAGGCCAGGCTCATCAAATCGACCGGCAAGGTATTGAGGTCGATCGCCACTTTGCCCGTAGCTTGTGCCGCGTCCACGTGGAAGATGATGCCTTTTTCGCGGCACATCGCGCCGATGCCTGCAATGTCTTGAATCACACCAATTTCGTTGTTCACAAACATGACGCTGATGAGGATGGTGTCTGGACGGATCGCCGCTTTGAGCGCATCCATGCTCAGCATGCCGTCTTCTTGCACGTCGAGGTAGGTCACATCAAAACCTTGACGCTCCAACTCGCGCATGGTGTCGAGCACGGCTTTGTGCTCAGTCTTCACCGTGATGAGGTGCTTACCCTTTGACTTGTAAAACTGCGCTGCGCCTTTGATGGCGAGGTTGTTCGACTCGGTAGCCCCAGAGGTCCACACGATTTCTCGAGGGTCTGCGCCAATGAGGTCAGCCACTTGTTGGCGGGCTTTTTCCACGGCTTCTTCGGCCTCCCAGCCCCACGCATGGCTGCGTGATGCGGGGTTGCCAAAGTGCTCGCGCAACCAAGGAATCATGGCGTCGACTACGCGAGGATCACACGGATTGGTCGCGCCGTAGTCGAGATAAATAGGGAAATGAGGTGTCATATCTATTGCAAATTAGATTTGAAAAAATTAGGTTTTAGCCAGCACATTGCCCAAGGCAAACACCGAGTTGGGCGCGTTCACGCGAATCGGTTTGACAACGGGCGCTGAAGAAATGGCGCGGCGAATGGCGGGTTTGCTCTCTTCAATTGCCACACCTTTGGCCAGTTGCTCGTCCACGAGCTTTTGCAGAGTAACCGAATCCAAAAACTCCACCATACGTTGGTTGAGCGAGGCCCACAGCTCGTGCGTCATGCAGCGGCCGGTCTCGCCCAAGCAGTTTTCTTTGCCACCACAGTGGGTGGCGTCAATTGGCTCGTCCACCGACAAAATGATGTCAGACACGGTGATGTCCCCCGCCTTGCGGCCCAAGGTGTAGCCACCGCCGGGACCGCGGGTGGATTCAACCAAACTGTTGCGGCGCAGCTTGCCAAACAACTGTTCGAGGTACGACAGGGAGATTTGCTGACGTTGGCTGATGGCAGCTAGCGTGACAGGGCCGTTGCTTTGGCGCAGGGCCAAATCAATCATGGCGGTCACGGCGAAACGACCTTTGGTGGTAAGACGCATGGCAAGCTCCTTCGAGGGGTTGAGGCTTTGTCGACTATTTCGCTCAAGTATATCCCATTTCCCAGTTATTTACTCAGGTACTGAGTCGCCAAGGCGATTTGTCCTAGACCGCAGGCTCGAACGCAGCCTACACCCGATCATGCCCTGCCCCACCAAAAGCTTGCTCACGCAACGCAGCCAGCTGGTCGCGCACACGAGCGGCGTTTTCAAACTCGAGGTTGCGGGCGTGTTCCATCATCAGCTTCTCAAGACGCTTGATTTCTTTGGCCACATCGCGCTCACTCATGTCCTCGATCTTGGCTTTTTGAATCTCACGCTCTTGCGCTTCTTTGCCCGCCTTCTCGCTGTACACGCCGTCAATCAAATCGCGCACCTGCTTGACCACGCCACGCGGCGTGATGCCATTGGCCTCGTTGAAAGCAATTTGCTTGGCACGGCGGCGTTCGGTTTCGCCAATGGCCTTTTTCATCGAGTCGGTCATGCGGTCGGCGTACAAAATGGCTTTGCCATTCAAGTTACGCGCTGCACGGCCAATGGTTTGAATCAAGCTGCGCTCTGAGCGCAAGAAGCCTTCTTTGTCGGCATCCAAAATGGCCACCAACGACACCTCGGGTAAATCAATACCTTCGCGCAGCAAGTTGATGCCCACCAGCACATCGAACGCACCCAAGCGCAAGTCACGCAAAATTTCCACGCGCTCCACCGTGTCCACATCGCTGTGCACATAGCGCACTTTCACGCCGTTGTCGGTGAGGTAATCAGTAAGTTGCTCGGCCATGCGTTTGGTCAGTGTGGTGATGAGCACGCGCTCGTTTTTGTCCACACGGATGCGAATTTCTTGCAGCACATCGTCCACTTGGTGGGTGGCGGGACGCACTTCCACCTCGGGGTCCACCAAGCCCGTGGGGCGCACCAACTGCTCCACCACTTTGCTGGCGTGGGTCTTTTCGTACTCGGCGGGCGTGGCCGATACAAACACCACTTGGCGCATACGCTTTTCAAACTCGTCGAGCTTCAAGGGGCGGTTGTCCAAGGCGCTAGGCAAGCGAAAACCATATTCCACCAAGGTGGTTTTACGCGCGCGGTCGCCGTTGTACATGCCGCCAAGCTGGCCAATCATGACGTGGCTTTCATCCAAAAACATCACCGCGTCTTTGGGCATGTAGTCGGTCAAAGTGCTGGGCGGGTCGCCCGGGGCGGCGCCCGACAAATGGCGGGTGTAGTTTTCAATGCCTTTGCAGTGGCCCACCTCGCTGAGCATTTCCAAATCAAAACGGGTGCGTTGCTCCAAACGTTGCGCCTCCACCAGCTTGTTCATACCCACCAGTTCTTTCAAGCGCTCGGCCAACTCAACCTTGATGGTCTCGACTGCCGCCAACACGCGGTCACGCGGCGTGACATAGTGGCTGGATGGGTAAATGGTGAAGCGCGGAATTTTTTGGCGAATGCGTCCTGTAAGCGGGTCAAACAGCTGCAGGCTTTCAATCTCATCGTCAAACAACTCAATGCGAATCGCCAACTCCGAGTGTTCAGCGGGGAACACATCAATCGTGTCACCGCGCACACGAAATTTGCCGCGAATGAACTCTTGGTCGTTGCGCTCGTACTGCATGCGCACCAGCTGTGCAATCGCATCGCGCTGCCCCACCTTGTCGCCCGTGCGCAAGGTCATGATCATCTGGTGGTAGCTCTCGGGCTCACCGATACCGTAGATGGCCGAGACCGTGGCCACCACAATCACATCGCGGCGTTCCAAGATGCTCTTGGTGCACGAAAGGCGCATTTGCTCAATGTGCTCGTTGATAGCGCTATCTTTCTCGATGAACAAATCACGCTGAGGTACATAGGCCTCGGGCTGGTAGTAGTCGTAGTAGCTGACGAAGTACTCCACCGCGTTGTTGGGGAAAAACTCACGAAACTCGCTGTACAGCTGCGCCGCCAAGGTTTTGTTGGGCGCAAAGATGATGGCAGGCCGTCCGAGCTGTGCGATGGTATTGGCCATGGTGTAAGTCTTGCCCGAGCCGGTCACGCCCAGCAGGGTTTGAAACACCTCACCGTCGTTGACGCCCTCGACCAACTGCGCAATCGCGGTAGGCTGATCGCCTGCAGGCGGGTACGGCTGAAACAGCTCAAACGGGGAGCCTGGGTAACGCACCAGCTTGCCTTGAAGCGATGCAGACGCTGGATTTACCTCGGCGGCCAACACGTCGTCGGCATGAATATCGGTAGGTGCGGTCATGGCTGTCAAAACGGTATGAATCGAAAAAAACGTAAAAGTGCCAAAACCCTGCGGGTTGACCCTTAAAATTGAGGCTGAACGTGCAAGCCTACCGCAGGTTGCGCCTGTTCATCTCACCCCCCTCTCTTTATCCGTGATCAAGGACTGACGATGTCAATGTTTTCTGCCGTCGAAATGGCACCCCGCGACCCCATCTTGGGATTGAACGAGCAATACAACGCCGACACCAACCCCAATAAAGTGAACCTCGGCGTGGGTGTGTACTTTGACGACAACGGCAAACTGCCTTTGCTGCAATGCGTGCAAGCCGCTGAAAAAGCGATGATGGAAAAACCCGCTGCACGCGGCTACTTGCCCATCGATGGCATTGCTGCGTATGACGCAGCCGTCAAAGGCTTGGTGTTTGGCGCAGACTCTGAACCCGTCAAATCAGGCCGCGTGGCCACCGTACAAGGCATTGGCGGCACAGGCGGTTTGAAAATTGGCGCTGACTTTTTGAAGCGCGTCAGCCCCAACGCCACCGTGTTGATCTCTGACCCCAGCTGGGAAAACCACCGTGCCTTGTTCACCAACGCTGGTTTCAAAGTTGACACCTACGCCTACTACGACACCGCCAAGCGTGGCGTGAACTTTGACGGCATGTTGGCCTCATTGAATGCTGCTGCTGCAGGCACCATCGTGGTGTTGCACGCTTGCTGCCACAACCCCACCGGCTACGACATCACCGCCGCCCAATGGGACCAAGTGGTTGCTGTGGTCAAGGCCAAAAACCTGACCGCCTTCTTGGACATGGCCTACCAAGGCTTTGGTCACGGCATTGCCGAAGACGGCGCAGTGATTCAAAAGTTTGTTGCCGCTGGCTTGAACTTCTTTGTGTCTACCTCGTTCTCCAAGAGCTTCAGCTTGTACGGCGAGCGCGTGGGTGCCTTGAGCGTGTTGTGCTTGGACAAAGAAGAGTGCGACCGCGTGTTGTCGCAACTCAAAATCGTCATTCGCACCAACTACTCCAACCCACCCACACACGGCGGCGCTGTAGTGGCTGCGGTATTGAACAACCCCGAGCTGCGTGCTTTGTGGGAAAAAGAATTGGGCGAAATGCGCGTGCGCATCAAGGCCATGCGTCAAAAGTTGGTCGACGGTTTGAAAGCCGCTGGCGTGACCCAAGACATGAGCTTCATCACCACCCAAATCGGTATGTTCAGCTATTCAGGTCTCTCCAAAGACCAAATGGTGCGCTTGCGTTCTGAGTTTGGTGTGTACGGCACCGACACGGGTCGCATGTGCGTGGCTGCGTTGAACAGCAAAAACATCGACTACGTGTGCCAAGCCATCGCGAAAGTGATGTAAGACCATACCGTTTGCACGCTTGCCCGTGCAGCCAATAAAAAGGGCCTCACGGCCCTTTTTTCATGGTGTTATGCATCTCAGCCCCAAATGACTGAGCGCATCGCGATAGACGCGAGCTGGTAGCCTTCGTTGAAGAATTGCACGGGCTCGCCCGCCTCTGCCGCTCCCGCTGCATAGAGCAAGGGCAAAAAGTGATCATGACTGGGGTGCGACAGCTTCGCGATCTCACCTTGGGCTTGGAAATTGACCAAGGCTTCTAAATCACCCGCTGTGATTTGCGCTGCCACCCATTGATCAAATTCAATCGCCCAGTCGTAGGCTTGGTTGTCTGAAGCTGAACGATTCATGGTGCGCAAGTTATGCACGGTATTACCGCTGGTCACTATGAGCACGCCTTGTTCACGCAACGCGCGTAACTGTTGCCCCAACGCAAAGTGCTCTGCAGGCGGTCGGTGATAGTCGATGCTGAGTTGCACCACAGGAATATCCGCGGCGGGAAACATGGGTTTTAAAACGCCCCATGCACCGTGGTCCAGCCCCCAATCGACCGTGTCCACACCCACAGCTTCACCACTGTGTGGCTGGCGCAGCCGCTGCGCCGTTTGCACAGCCCACTCGGGATCACCAGGTGCAGGATATTGCTGCTCAAACAGTTCTTGCGGAAAACCACCAAAGTCGTGGATGGTTTTCGGTTTTGCCATACCCGTCAACCACCACCCTTGGGTGATCCAGTGAGCCGAAATACACAAAATCAGTTTTGGCCTGGGCCAGCGAGCACCAAACTGCGCACCTAAATCTTGCCACGCACGACGATAAGGGACCTCCTCAATCACATTCATGGGGCTGCCATGCCCCAAAAAGAGGACAGGCATACGAGGAGATGATTCAGTTGTATGCATGAGGGTCTTGGACAAATCTATCCAGCGTAAATTGGGGGACAGACTCCATTTTCAACCCGCAAACAGCTGCTATATTGCACGCACTGTTTTTTGGATACAACCCATGCTTTATCAAATCTTCGAAACTCAACGCAGCCTCATGGAGCCGTTCGCAGACTTTGCACAGGCTGCCTCCAAACTTTACGGCCAAACCAACTCTCCTATTGCTCAAAACCCGATGGCGCAGCGCGTGTCTGCGGGCTACGACTTGCTATACCGATTGGGCAAAGACTACGAAAAACCAGCTTTCGGCATCAAATCCGTTGAGGTCGAAGGCACCGAAGTTGCCATCCACGAGCGCATTGAGATGGACAAGCCGTTTTGCGAGCTTCGCCGTTTCAAACGATTCACCGATGACGCTGACACACTGACCAAACTCAAAGCACAACCCGTGGTGTTGATCGTGGCCCCCTTGTCTGGCCACTACGCCACGTTGCTGCGCGACACCGTGCGCACCATGCTGCGTGACCACAAGGTTTACATCACAGACTGGAAAAACGCGCGGTTGGTTCCACTCAGCGAAGGTGAATTTCACCTCGATGACTACGTGAACTACGTGCAAGAGTTCATTCGCGATTTGCAAAGCAAGTACGGCAACTGCCACATCATGAGCGTGTGTCAGCCCACAGTACCTGTGCTGGCCGCCGTGTCACTCATGGCCAGCCGTGGCGAAAAAACGCCCATCACCATGACCATGATGGGGGGCCCGATTGATGCCACCAAGTCGCCCACTGCGGTGAACAACTTGGCCATGAACAAGAGCCTCAGCTGGTTTGAGAACAATGTGATCTATCGCGTGCCCGACAACTTTCCAGGTGCAGGTCGACGCGTCTACCCTGGCTTCTTGCAGCACACGGGCTTTGTGGCGATGAACCCCGATCGTCACTTGAAGAGTCATTACGACTACTTCCAAGACTTGATCAAGGGTGACAACTCCAGCGTCGAATCACACCGTGATTTTTACGACGAGTACAACGCTGTGCTCGACATGGATGCTGACTACTACTTGGAAACCATCAATACGGTTTTCCAAGATTTCAAATTGGTTCGTGGCACATGGGAAGTTAAGAGCCCCAACGGCAAGTTAGAACTGGTTCGCCCCCAAGACATCCATGCAACTTCACTGCTCACCGTGGAAGGCGAGCTTGATGACATTTCTGGCTCGGGTCAAACTGAAGCCGCACACAAGCTGTGCACAGGCATTGTTCGCAAAGAGCACCACCACCTCGAAGTCAAAGGGGCTGGTCACTACGGCATTTTCAGTGGCCGTCGTTGGCGTGAAGTGGTGTACCCGCATGTGAAGAGCTTCATCTTGGAGCACAACAAAGGCCAAGGCAAAGCCGTCACATCCAAGCCCAAGGCAGTCGCCAAAAAAACTGCTACAAAGAAGTGAGTCTGATCGAACAGATCAACAACGCCCTGCCACAAACGCAATGCACGCGCTGTGGTTACCCTGACTGTCAGCGCTACGCCGAGGCCATCGTCCAAGGCGAGGCTGACATCAACCAGTGCCCACCAGGCGGTACAGAAGGCGTTGAACGGCTGGCCGCCCTCACTGGCAAGCCAGCCCTCCCCCTGAACCCAGAAAACGGCCTAGAGGGCCCACGCACCATCGCCATCATTGACGAGGCCTGGTGCATTGGTTGCACGCTTTGTATCGGCGTGTGCCCCACCGATGCCATCGTGGGCGCCAACAAGCGCATGCATACGGTTGTGGAGCGTTATTGCACGGGCTGCGAGCTGTGCATTCCGGCTTGTCCCGTGGACTGCATCTCGCTCGAACCGATGGATGTCTCGCTCAGTGGCTGGGCCGCCTGGCCTCAAGAGTTGGCCGATCTCGCCCGCCAACGCTATGACGCCCGCTTCGCCCGACTCAAACGAGAAGCACTGGAGCATGACAAACGCTTGGAAGCCAAAGCGCTCAAAAAACTTGCCGATTTGCCCGCGCACACCAAGGGCACTGAGCAGACAAACGAAGTGGATCGCAAGCGCGCCATCATCGAAGCTGCACTTGCCAAAGCCAAAGCGCGTCAAGCCGCGAAAGCTTGACATCCATGCACACACCACTTAGCGCCCGCAAAGAACTTTTGCTTCTTTTGTCACTCGCTGGCATTCAGTTCACGCACATCGTGGACTTCATGATCATGATGCCACTGGGCCCACAGCTCACCCACTTGTTTGGCATCAGCTTTGCTGAGTTTGGTTTGTTGGTGTCGGCCTACACCGTGGCGGCTGGGCTGTCAGGCTTATTCGCCACCACCTTCATTGACCGCTTTGACCGCAAGCGACTGCTCCTCACGCTCTACGTGTTGTTTGCTTTAACCACCGTGGCCTGCGGCATCGCCCCCACCTACTACTGGCTGATGGCCGCACGCATTGCCTCTGGCTTTTTTGGTGGCGTGCTGTCCACCATGACACAAACCATCATTGGTGATGTGGTGCCCTTTGAACGCCGCGGTCGCGCCACAGGGATTGTGATGACCTCGTTCTCCGTGGCCACCGTGGCAGGTGTGCCCGTAGGTTTGCTGTTTGCCAACCTGTGGGGCTGGCACTTTGCGTTCTTCGCCATTGGCGTGATGTGCATTGCCGTGGGCATGCTGGCCCACTACAGTGTGCCTAAGCTCGATGCCCATGTGGCCCACGCCAAAGACAAGCATGTGTTGCATGCCATGGGTCAAGTGCTCGGTGAATCTAACCAACGCATGGCTTTATTTTTATCAGCAAGCATGATGTTTGCGGCCTTCACCATCATTCCCTACATCACGCTGTATTTGCAAAACAACCATGTGATGGCCCCTCATGAAATTCCATGGCTGTACTTTTGTGGTGGCGTGGTCACGCTGTTCAGTGGCCGTTGGGTGGGTGGCGTGACCGATCGTTTGGGTAAACGCGAAACCTTTCAACGCGCGGTGTTGTTCTCAATCATCCCGATGTTTGCCATCACGCTGATCGAGCCGCTGCCACTGCCCCTCGTGCTCTTAGCCACCAGCACGCTGTTTTTTGCGATGAACGCCCGCATGATTCCAGGCATGGCCTTGATCACCTCAGCGGCTAACCCGAAGTTCCGTGGCACCTTCATGTCACTCAACGGTGCGGTTCAATCGTTTTCGATGGGCGTGGCCGCATGGGTGGGCGGCATGCTGTTGCAAAACGAACCTAACGGACAAGTGACGCATTACTGGCTATGTGCCGTGGTGGCCACGTGTGCATCTTTGTTGGCCTATGTATTGGCCAAGCGTGTGTCGATGCACGCATGACACCCCTGTTTCGATCACTGCCCACCAAGAAAAAAGCCGCTCAGCTGAGCGGCTTTTTCTTTGACCAAATCGCTTATGCGTGTGACGCAGCCAAGGCCGCAAAAGCCTTCACCACTTCGGGTGGTGCTTGCACCAACTCGATCAACACGCCTTCGCCACCGATGGGGAACTCATCGTTCGCTTTGGGGTGCATGAAGGTGATGTCAAAGCCAGCAGCGCCTTTGCGAATGCCGCCGGGTGCAAAACGCACGCCTTGCGCAGTGAGCCATTCGACAGCCACGGGCAGGTCATCGATCCACAAGCCAATGTGGTTCAACGGCGTGGCGTGAACCGCAGGCTTTTTCTCGATGTCCATGGGCTGCATCAAATCGACTTCGACCTTGAAGGGGCCGACGCCGATGGCGCAGATGTCTTCGTCCACGTTCTCGCGCTCACTTTGAAACGTACCCGTGACTTCGAGGCCAAACATGTCCACCCACAGCTTTTTCAAACGGCTCTTGTCAGGGCCGCCGATGGCGATTTGTTGAATGCCGAGAACTTTGAATGGGCGCTGAGAATTCGCACTCATTTATTCAAACTCCACAATCATCTGGTCCACGGTTAGTGATTCGCCCTTAGACGCCACCACTTTTTTGACCACGCCATCTGCAGCTGCGAACAACACGTTTTCCATCTTCATCGCTTCGATGACGGCCACGCGCTCGCCCGCTTGCACTTTTTGGCCAGGGGCCACAGACACTTCAACCAACAAACCTGGCATGGGCGACAACACATACTTGCTCAAGTCGGGTGGTGCTTTGAATGGCATGAGTTTGTGCAACTCGGCCATGCGAGGCGACATCACCAAAGCTTCGATGCGTGTGCCGTTGTGTTGCACTTGCAAAGCCAATGGGTTCTTTAACGTGCCGCGCTCGACCTGAGCGGTGAACGGCTTGCCGTTGCAAGTGCCTTCAATGCGGATGTCGTTCAAGCGTGAGTTGCTTTCAATCGCGTAGGTCTTGCCAGCGATGGTGATTTGCGCCACACCTGGCTTGCCTGCGAACTCGTCCACATGCACTTGCACATAACGGTTGTCACCGTTTTGGCCCAATTCGACCACGGCGTAGTCTTGGCCAATCTTCACGTCGTAGCCGGGCAACTGACCGCTGAGATTGGCTGCGCGTTGGCGTGACTTGCGGCGCACGAAGGCGGCCAAAGCGGCCAAGAAATCGTGATCGTCGTGTGGCACGTCTTCAGCACGGAAACCGTGGGCATAGTGCTCGGCGATGAAGCCTGTGTTGAACTGGCCCGTCACGAACTTGGGATGCGCCAACAACGCGGCTTGGAACGGAATGTTAGAGCTGATACCGCGAATCACAAAGCCGTTCAAGGCTTCGCGCATTTTGGCGATGGCTTCATTACGGTCTTTGCCGTGCACGATGAGCTTGGCGATCATCGAGTCGTAGAACATTGGAATCTCGCCACCGTCTTGCACACCGGTGTCCACACGCACGCCGTGCAAGTCTTGGGTGTTGCCTTGGAACATGCTTTGCTTTGGCGTTTGGAAACGCACCAAGCGGCCAGTGGAAGGCAGGAAGTTACGGAAGGGGTCTTCGGCGTTGATACGGCACTCAATCGCCCAACCGTCGCGCTTGACGTCGGCTTGGCCAAAGGCAAGCTTTTCGCCTGCGGCCACGCGAATCATTTGCTCCACCAAGTCGAGGCCAGTGATGGCTTCGGTCACAGGGTGTTCCACTTGCAAGCGGGTGTTCATCTCGAGGAAGTAGAAGTCTTGGTCTTTACCGACCACGAATTCGACCGTACCTGCAGATTGGTATTTCACAGCCTTGGCCAACGCCACAGCTTGCTCACCCATGGCTTTGCGTGTGGCTTCGCTGATGAAAGGCGATGGTGCCTCTTCAATCACTTTTTGGTGACGACGTTGGATCGAGCACTCACGCTCGTTCAAGTACACCACGTTGCCGTGTGAATCGCCCAACACTTGAATTTCGATGTGGCGTGGCTCGAGCACGTATTTTTCGATGAACACGCGGTCATCGCCGAAGCTGTTGCGGGCTTCGTTACGGCAAGAGGTGAAACCTTCGAGGGCTTCTTTGTCGTTGAACGCCACGCGCAAGCCCTTGCCACCGCCACCAGCCGAAGCCTTGATCATGACGGGGTAGCCAATGCCTTTGGCAATTTCAACAGCCTTCTCAGGCGTTTCAATCGCGTCGTTGTAGCCTGGAATGGTGTTGACCTTGGCTTCGAGCGCCAGCTTCTTAGAAGCAATCTTGTCGCCCATCGCAGCGATGGAGTGCGCCTTGGGGCCGATGAAGGCAATGCCCTCTTCTTCGCAACGCTTGGCGAAGTCGGTGTTCTCGCTCAAAAAGCCATAGCCAGGGTGAATGGCTTGTGCGCCTGTGGCCTTCGCGGCTGCGATGATTTTGTCAGCCACAAGGTACGACTCGCGTGAAGGCGCTGGGCCCAACAACACCGCTTCGTCAGCCAGTTGCACATGGCGTGCTTCTTTGTCGGCTTCAGAGTAAACGGCCACAGTTTTGATGCCCATTTTGTGAGCGGTGGCGATGACGCGGCAAGCGATTTCGCCGCGGTTTGCAATCAGAATTTTCTTAAACATGTTCTTCTTCTCCTAGCGGCTTAGAGCGGAATGTTGCCGTGCTTGCGCCATGGGTTATCGATCTTCTTGTCTTTCAACATCACCAGCGAGCGGCAGATGCGCTTGCGTGTTTCGTGCGGTTGAATGACGTCGTCGATGAAGCCACGTGCACCAGCCACGAAGGGGTTGGCAAAACGGGCTTTGTATTCAGCTTCGCGAGCCGCGAGTTTTTCGGGATCGTTCTTGTCTTCACGGAAGATGATTTCCACTGCACCCTTGGCACCCATCACCGCGATTTCGGCATTGGGCCATGCAAAGTTCACGTCGCCACGCAAGTGCTTAGAAGCCATCACGTCATACGCACCGCCGTAGGCCTTGCGTGTGATGACGGTGATTTTTGGCACGGTGCACTCAGCATACGCGTACAGCAACTTCGCGCCGTGCTTGATGATGCCGCCGTACTCTTGTGAGGTACCGGGCATGAAGCCGGGCACGTCCACAAACGTGACCACGGGGATGTTGAACGCATCACAGAAGCGCACAAAACGTGCGGCCTTGATGGAGCTCTTGATGTCCAAGCAGCCCGCCAACACCAAAGGTTGGTTCGCCACGATACCGACGGTTTGGCCCTCCATGCGGGCAAAGCCGATCAGGATGTTTTTGGCGTAATCGGGTTGCAATTCGAAGAAATCGCCGTCATCCACTGTTTTGAGGATGAGCTCTTTCATGTCGTAGGCTTTGTTGGGATTGTCTGGTACCAAAGTGTCCAAGCTGATGTCCATGCGGTCTGATGGGTCACCGCTGGGGCGTACAGGCGCTTTCTCTTTGTTGTTGAGAGGCAAGTAGTTGTAGAGGCGACGCAGCATGAGCAAAGCTTCCACGTCGTTCTCAAAAGCCATATCGGCCACACCGCTCTTGGTGGTGTGCGTCACAGCACCGCCCAACTCTTCAGAGGTCACTTCTTCGTGGGTCACCGTCTTGACCACATCAGGACCGGTCACGAACATGTAAGAGGTATCCTTGACCATGAAGATGAAGTCGGTCAACGCAGGCGAATACACCGCACCACCTGCAGATGGGCCCATGATCATGCTGATCTGAGGCACCACACCGCTGGCCATGACGTTGCGCTGGAACACATCGGCGTAACCACCCAAAGCGGCCACACCTTCTTGAATACGTGCGCCGCCAGAGTCGTTCAAACCAATCACAGGTGCACCCACCTTCATGGCTTGGTCCATGATCTTGCAGATTTTCTCGGCGTGAGTTTCAGACAGAGAGCCACCGAGCACGGTGAAGTCTTGGCTGAACACAAACACCAAACGGCCATTGATCATGCCGTAGCCAGTGACCACGCCGTCGCCTGGAATCTTGTCGTCGCCCATGCCGAAGTCAGTGCAACGGTGTTCCACAAACATGTCCCACTCTTCGAAGGTGCCTTCGTCGAGCAACACCTCAATGCGCTCGCGGGCTGTGAGTTTGCCCTTGGCGTGCTGCGCGTCAATGCGCTTTTGGCCGCCACCTAAGCGGGCCGCAGCGCGCTTTTGTTCCAGTTGTTCGATGATGTCTTGCATGGTTGCTCTTTCTTTACTCCAGGAAGATTTCACATTCAGCCCTGTGCTTGGTAAGCACTGAGCAGCTGTCTTGCCGCGGTGGAGGCAGCCAGCTGCCCCGCGCCCACTTGTTGGCTCAAATCGGGCAGCAGCGCTTGCACACGCGGCTGCGCCCGAAAAGTTTGTTTCAAACCCGTGTCGATGCGTTCCCACATCCACGACAGAGCTTGCTGTTGGCGTCGAACGCCAAAGCGCCCATTGTTAACTTGCAGGCCTTTGAATTCGCTGACAGCGGTCCAAAAAGCGTCAACACCCTGCCCCAGCAAAGCGCTGATCTTGACCACTTTGGGATGCCACTGCGTTTCGTTGTGGTGCATGTTATCGGGGTTGCCGTGCATGCCCAACAAACGCAAGGCGCTGGTGATTTGCGCCTCGGCGCGGGTGGCTGCATTCAAGTCGATGTCCGACTTGTTGATCACCACCAAATCGGCCAACTCCATCACGCCCTTTTTGATGGCTTGCAAATCGTCGCCGGCATTGGGCAGTTGCAACAAGCAGAACATATCCGTCATATTGGCCACCGCCGTTTCGCTTTGGCCCACGCCCACGGTTTCCACAATCACCACGTCGTAGCCGGCGGCTTCGCACACCAACATGGACTCGCGGGTCTTCTCAGCCACGCCGCCCAAAGTGCCACTGCTGGGGCTGGGACGAATGTAGGCGTCTGGATGCACGCTCAAATGCTCCATGCGGGTTTTGTCACCCAAGATGGAGCCACCCGACACGGTAGACGAAGGATCGACCGCCAGCACCGCCACGCGGTGGCCCTGCTTGATGAGAAACAAACCCAAAGCTTCGATGAAGGTGGACTTACCCACACCGGGCA
>JACCDS011212226.1_pt1 | contig 17490 bp, 12 predicted proteins | sample 7446441 | NCBI WGS metagenome assembly JACCDS01 (sample SAMN15323445, study PRJNA562643) | freshwater metagenome | isolation source: river surface water | place: USA:Blue River Watershed | collected 2017-08-17
CGATAAAAAGAAAACCTATGTGTTTTCAAAAAAGCCCATTTGGGCAGATGAGTTTGACCAAGGTAAGCAACCGGACCCTCGAAAATGGTCATATGATATTGGAGCAGGGGGATGGGGTAACAATGAATTACAATATTATACCGATGGCGCAAATGCCCAAATTGAAAAGGGTGTTTTGTCTATTACTGCGAAAAAAGAAGCCTTTAAAAATGCAGATTACACTTCCACACGGATGGTCTCCAAAGGAAAAGGTGATTGGCTTTATGGCCGATTTGAGGCCCGCTTAAAATTACCTGCAGGGAAAGGAACATGGCCTGCATTTTGGATGCTAGCAACGGATAATTCTTATGGCGGATGGCCCAATTCAGGGGAAATAGACATCATGGAACATGTTGGATATGCTCCCAATGAAATCCATTGTACTGTTCACACATCCGCTTTTAATCATGTAAAAGGCACTCAAGTAGGCGTCAAAACAAGTGTTCCATCTGCCATTTCGGAATTCCACGTTTATCGAGTAGATTGGACACCTGAATATATTCAAGGATTCGTTGATGATGTTCCTTATTTCGAATTCAAAAACAACGGAAAAGATTTTGCCTCTTGGCCCTTTGATAAGCGATTTCATTTAATTCTCAACTTGGCCGTTGGAGGTAATTGGGGCGGTGCCCAAGGGATGGATCCTTCAGCTTTTCCGGTTTCTTATCAAATTGATTATGTTAGGGTATATCAGTTGTTAGGCAAGAGGTAAAAGCTAAAAAATTAGTTCAGATTTGTTCAATCTTAGGATTCCTTTACAACCACTCTTCTCGCAAGAAAACCATATTTCATCGCTTAAATACCGTTTAGCGAAGAAAAAAATAATAGATAAAGATTGATATTGTATCTTTGCGGTACATTTTGGAAACAAGCATTTTTCTTTCCAATACTAAGTAGATCAAATACAACATCAATCATTCATGAAAAAATCCATTCTTTCAGCGATCATTTCGCTCATCTGTTTGACAACTTTGGCACAAATTCCAGCAGGTAAAATGCCTGATATGAACCGTGGCCATGTGTTCGGAAAAGTAGTTGACGACCAAGGAAAACCCGTCGAATTCGCTTCTGTGGTATTACTAAAGACTATCCAAGATCCAACAAGTAAACAAAATAAAGATGTTTTGGTAAAGGCTCAACAAGCTGAATTAAACGGAGATTTCAATTTCAAAGAAATTCCTGTTAATGTCCGTTTAAAAATCAAAATCAGTTTTGTTGGATTCAAAAATTATGAAATGCCTGTAACGTTTGCGATGCCAAAAATGGAAGGGATGAAACCTGGCCAACAACCAGACCCTGCGGTGATGGCAAAAATGATGGCTGCATTTGAGAAAGATTTAGGAAACATTAAATTAGAAACAGACAATACCGTTTTAGAAGGAGTAACCATCACAACCGCGAAATCTTTGGTGGAAATGGATATAGATAAAAAATCCTTCAACGTAGGTCAAAACATTGTAACTGCGGGAGGAACGGCTATTGATGTAATGAGGAACATTCCTTCGGTTCAAGTGGACATTGATGGCAATGTAAAAGTTAGAAATGCGAATCCCACTTTATTCATCGATGGACGTCCAACAACACTTACAATGGATCAAATTCCAGCGGATATTATTGATAAAGTAGAAGTAATTACGAACCCTTCTGCTAAATACGATGCTTCAGGAAGTATGGCAGGAATAATCAATATTGTTTTGAAAAAGAACAAGAAAAATGGGTATAATGGAATGGTGAATATTGGGGCGGACCGTTTTGGAGGTTCTAATTTAATGGGGAATTTCACTTATCAACAAAATAAATGGAATTTAACAGCCACTATCATGAATATGCGCAATAGAAACAATTCGCAAGGTTACAGCGAACGTATCAGTAGTATTGGCGGAATTCTGTCCAATGTTTACCAAGATATTGATAATAAAACACAAGGAATGATGTTATTTCCTCGATTCTCTGCAGATTATGCAATAAGTAATCGAAGCACAATCACCTTAGGCACTTTCTTTGGAGGCGGGGGTAAATTCACTCCAAATGAAGACATTATTATTACCAGTACGGTCAATGGGGTTAAAACTTTAAGTCACCGTGTGTCAGAAAACAACCGAGAATTTAGTCCACAAGGATTTCAGTTAGGTTTCAGACATGCTTATCCTAAAGCAGGAGAAGAGTTGACGATGGATATGAACTTCTTTGGAGGAACTAATAAAAATGATGGACTATTTACAACGGATTATTTGAAAAATAATGCGATTACGGGAACGCAGATCCAAAAAAATATTGGTTCGGGTAACAATAAATTTATCACGATCCAAACGGATTATGTAAAACCTATCAAAAATGAAGGTACAATTGAAATGGGTTTAAGAGCACAAATCAATGAGTTAGCGAACGAGAATAACAATACCATCAAAGCTGTGGGTTCAGATGTATATAAACCTATTACTTCGGCCTCGATTAATTATAAAAGTAAAAATGATGTGTACGCTGCCTATATTTCCGTTTCTGGAAAGACAAATGCCTTTTCTTATAAATTGGGAGTACGCGGCGAAAGCTCTAATTACGATGGAGAATTGTTAAATACCAAGCAACAATTCAGCAATAAATATCCATTGAGTTTGTTTCCATCGATCTTTTTGAAGAAAGATTTAAGCAAAACAGATCAAATTCAGTTGAGTGTGACTAGACGTGTGAATCGTCCGAATTTCTTCCAAATTATCCCATTTGTTGATTACAGCGATAGCTTAAATATCACCAGAGGTAATGCTGATTTAGTGCCAGAGTTTACCACTTCAGGTGAGTTAGCCTACAGTAAAACCAAAGGATCCGCAACCTTTTTGGTTTCCGGATATTACAAATATACTGACAACCTAATTACCCGTTATTTAAAACAAGAAATTAACCCAATTAGTGGTAAAATCGATTTAATTAACACCTTTGTGAATGCTAATTCAAGCATCAATTATGGGACTGAATTCACATACACAAACAAATTGGTGAATTGGTGGGACTTGACAGCGAACGTGAATTTTTATAATTCAAAAATCAATATTGCTAACATCGATGCAAGTCAAGTTAACGAAGGAATGTGGACAGCTTTTGGTAAAATCAATAATAACTTCCTATTACCAAAGAAATGGGTGATTCAATTATCTGGAGATTATCAGGGGAAAACGAATTTGCCAGTTTCTCAAAACCAAGGAATGCAAGGCCCTCCAGGCATGCAGGCGCAAAGTTCTTCACAAGGATACATTGAACCATTCTATGGAATTGATTTGGCAATCAAGAAATCCTTCTTGAAAAACGATATGGCCTCTTTGACTTTATCGTTCAACGACATGTTTAAAACGCGAGGAAATACTCGTATTTCTTATGGAGAAGGCTTTACTCAATCCTATTACCGTATTTCTAATCCGCAACAAATTCGTTTAACCTTGTCGATCCGTTTTGGTAAATTCGATATGAGTTCAATGAAAAAGAACAATAACTCTGCTAGTTCAGAGGCTATGCAGATGCAATAAAAAAAGAGAGAAAACGGGAAAAGAGAAGAGAGAAAAAAGAGAGAAATGTAGAAATAAGGATGGAGAAAATTCATTTTTCTACATTTTCACAAGATATTTTTGGGCTATAGTCTAATTTTATCTTTTCCTTTTTCTCTCTTCTCTTTTCTAAATAAAATAGCTGTACTTTTGCGCTTTCGTAAAATTCAAGAAATCATTCATGACAAATTCTTCCAACCGGACTAAGATTATTTTAGTCTTGGGTATATTATCTGCTATCGGGCCACTATCCATCGACATGTATTTGCCAGCCTTTAAAAATATGGCGAATGCACTAAACTGTACAGAAGAACAAATTGGTTACACCTTATCAAGTTTCTTTTTTGGTATCTGTTTAGGCCAACTAATTAATGGCCCCGTTTTAGACCATTTTGGAAGAAAAAAAGTACTTTATGTGGGTTTATCAGCTTATGTATTAAGCTCTCTCGCTTGTGCATTATCCACATCGGTGGAACAATTGATCGTTTTTCGTTTCATACAAGCCATAGGAGGAAGTATTGGAATGGTTGCACCCAATGCCATTATTCGAGAAACTTTTGTAGAAAAAGAAAGGCCCAAAATTATGTCTTTAATGATTTTAATTTTAGGCGTCTCTCCTATTTTAGCTCCTTCTTTGGGAAGCATGTTGTTAATTGTTTCGAGTTGGAAATTTATTTTCGCCTTATTAGCTCTCATCATTTTTATCATTATTATTTTAATAAAAACATGGCTTCCTGAAAAAGTTGACAGAGAGAAAGGCGGGGCTTTTAAATTATCCAATATTATAAAGGCCTACAAAGCCTTATTCAAAGAAAAAGAATTTCTAATTTTTGCCTTAGCAGGATCCATAGGAGCAGGCACCATATTTACTTTTGTGGGAGGCGCACCTCTCACTTTTTTAAATTATTATGCTGTTGATGAAACCAAATTTGGATGGATTTTCGCAATTGTAGCTTCAGGAATTATTGGCGCTAGTCAATTAAACCATTTGGTTTTAAAAAAATACAGTAGCCTACAAATATTAAAAGTTACTTTACCTGTACAATTAATATTATGCACCATTTTCGCCATCTTATCAAAATTAGGATGGATAACTATTGAAATAAACATTCTTTTATTGTTTCTCGCACTAGCTTGTCAAGGATTTAATTTCCCCAATGTGGCAAGCTTGGCATTAAGACCATTCTATAGAGGAGCTGGATCAGCCTCCGCAATGATGGGATCCATTCAAATGGCTTGGGGATCCATTTGTTCCATGGCCATCGGCTTATTGTTTGATGGCACGCCTTTTACCATGGCTATCGTTATGAGTGCATGTGCCTTATTGGCCAATGTAATCTTGTTTGTAATTGGCAGAAAGGTGATTTAGGGAAGAAAAAGTAGAAAGAGAAAACGGAAAAATTGGAAAGGAAAAATCTAATAGCAAAAGCCTAAGAAGCCGCCAACTCACGCTCGGCTTTGCCGAGTGTGGAATATTGGAAGAACTTTTAGTTCTTATTACAAGTCATTGAGTCTTTTTCCAAAATCAAAAAATCTGAATTTCTCAGATTATCAAGAAGCTGTTAGGAATCAATGCGAAAAATGATTTTGGGGGTATGGGTCCCCTTACCCCCTGCAATTTACTGGTAAAAAAGTTCAGTTGTTTGATAAAATGGAAAGTGGAAAGAGAAGAGAAGAAAAAGAAAAACCTCTTACCCTATTGCCTTCTATAAGGTCCTTTTGCTAACACCAAGAGGCGTGGGAAGAATTGCAATAGAATACCGACTTTTTTAGAAAGCTCGACTTGATTTTTGGTATCATATAGCCAATTTTTTCCCTTGAAAAAATTCAATATTATTTTCCAAATCCAAAATATTGGAACTAAAATGAGGTAATTAAAATAGATTACAAGCAGAGGTAAAACCCCATAACATTTGCGGATCCACAATAAATTAGACAATTGTATTTGAATCGCAAATCGATTGACCCAGGAATATTCCTTTCTTCTAAATTCATTTTCATGAATCAAATGAACAAATTTCACTTCAGGAGAATACGCTAATTTACCTAATTTTGCTAGTCGAAAGCTCAGTTCAGCATCTTCGGCATACATAAAAAAGTCTTCATCCCATTTACCTACTTTAAGAAAATTTTCTTTAGAAACGAGGATAAATGCCCCCACCAAATTATTGGTTTCACCATCTTTGAAATCTTCATGAGGCAAAAATCTGTCAACTAATTGATGGAAAAAAGGCAAATTAGGGAGGATATAAAAATCTTTCCTGATGGAATTTAAAGTAGGGTAAAAAGGTATTTCGTTTTTATTTTCGTCTAACTGAATGCCTCCGATGGCTACAAAATCAGGTTTACTCTTTAAAAATGTAAGCGCATTCCCAATGCTATTATCAATGATCAAGGTATCTGCATTCAAAAATAACACAAACTCTCCTTGTGCATGATCAACACCCATGTTGTTCCCTTTGGAAAAACCCCAATTACCACCTGAATTAATCCATTTCGTGGATGGGAACTCCGTTATTATCTCCTGATTAGCCCCCTCCACAAAATAATTATCCATCACAATACACTCATAAGTAAGTCCAGAAGTATGTTCAGAAATACTTCTTAAACAATTTAAAAGCAATTGTTCTGTTTTATAATTAACAAATACGATGGATACGTCTATCAAATGAATTTTAATTTGTCCCAAAATTAGCTTCATTTTAGGATTATTTGATAAAAAACCGACTCTTTTATCGAATTAATGATTAAATCTAGATTTAAAAACAATCAAAGGGCAAAGCACACTCGTCATGTAAACCGAGTTTTGTTGGCCCTTTTCATTCATGCACTCCCAGGGAGAACCATATGTTTCACCTTTTCTAAAATCCCCTGTTCTCAATTCTTTGATATATTCTTTTACTAATTTTTGTGCATTGGACAAATTGGTTCTTGCCATTAATTGCGCCACCCAACCCAAAGGAGTTCCCCAATAGGCCCCATTTTGATAGGTATCTTTCTTAACTAAACTTTGTTCCCATGCGGTATTTGAATCAAAATCGTCGGTTTTTATTACATGACGTATATTACCTTTCCAACTTAAATTCCCTTTTTCGTATGCTTGATTCATACTTAAAGATGCTTTTTTCATTTGATTAGGAGTTAGAATGCCGTAATAAGCCGCCAATGAGGTACTCCAAACATCTCTTTGGCCACTTATTCCAGTACTAGCTTTCAGTAATCCTGAAGCTGTCAGGAAGGTAGCAGGAATTTGTTCTTTTAGTTTTTTTGCACAAATCTTATACTTCTGAAAGGAGTCATTCCTTCCCATTTTTTGAAAAATTTCTGCCATTTCCTTCGCTGCTTGATATTTTAAAATGGAAGAAAAACATAAATCACCTGTTATAATTATGGCATCCCGAAATCCAAAATCAACACCTCGGTTTTCCTCTTGTACACTCACCAATTCGCTTGTTTCTGATTTGGGGACAGAATTAAATGCCCATTCTAAACGTTCTAAAATAGAAATATGATTCACTTTTTGACTTAAAATGGATGTATTTTTTTCGTGAATGGCGTAATACCAAACAAGGTGAATAAAATAAAAAGCATCACAAAATGGTGGTTGTCTTCCCCATTTAGGTTCTCCTTGCTGATCAAAATCATAGGTTCCCGGGAAATATATTGGCTTGGCATCGTCTATTCGAATATGATCTGCAATGGCACCTTTGGGGATAAAAGTGCCCCATCGAGTGGTTTGGTATTGATCACATTGTGTTTTAGCTGTTAATAACAAAAGATGCAATTGCTCTTTTTGGCTCACCAATCCTGCATCTAGGGACATCGCATAGTCGCGAATCCAAAAGGCAGGATAACTATTTCTGCCTCCAGGCCGGATGAGTGTCCCTCCTGTATTATTAGGTCCAAAATTGGGAGAAATGACTTGTCCAGAACGAATACGAGACGCTTCTGTTACATCCTCGGCCATTTTTTGCAAAAAATCAACATCACTTTGAACAATCAAATTGGAAGTCTGTGCGGAGATTTCAGTGACGATGAAAAGAAAAAAAAGGAACTTTAGTTTCATTTTTCTTTGATTAACCAAATGTCAAACACCTTGGAATGTTGCCTCCAATTTAAATGAGATTCCTCAGGTTGATCGAATGAAACTGCAATTTTTCCATCACTGACATATTTGGGACTTAAAGGAAATTCTTTGAATTCTTCAAATCCTTTTTGGTAAAGCGTCGGCTCTAAGCGCTCTCCATCTACTCGGAGCAAGGCTTCTCCAAATCCTGAAATACGAATGAAATAATGCCCATTAGGATCTAGATCTGTATATTCCAATTGCGGAAAATTTTGAAACAATTGAGTCGACAAGCGTTTTCTACTCATTCCATTATTTTCCCAAAGCACATCCGTCGCATCTTCCGTCCGGGTCTTTACCCGTGGTCCTTTGGATAAATCTGAAATATTATCATAATAACTTCCTGGACCTGGATTTTCCCAGGTGGCCAGCACTTGAATTCTATCCCACTTTTGTGCTTCTGTTGGCATTTTCTTTATTTTCTCAAATTCGTCAGAAAGCCACCACCGGTTATTCAAAGGATAATCAATGAAATCCAAAATGGCACCACGCTCATAACCACTTGCTTGGTATTTGGGCACGCTCGTTTGCATACCAATGGACTGAAACAGTGCTTCGCAATAATTCACTATTTTTTCTCTCAATTCAGGTGAAATTCGTTCTTTATCAGCTTGATTCACTTTAGCTAAAGCTAGGTCCATGGCTTTATCAAGTCCAATTTCTTTGGCTTGAAGGAGAATTTGGTTGGCTTCTTTTTCTAAGTTTTGTTCGTAGGATTTTCTTCTTTTCACATAAGTATCATAGTAGGCTCTCATCACCATTTGTTGCCAGCGCCAATTCGAATGGAGTTGAGGATTTTTTGCTTCTAAATTTTGCCAAAATTGAAAAGTTGTTTCAATGGCACCATTTTCTTCTACTGGGCCTACCCAATTTCGTTCTAATGCAAATACGCCATCTGCAACTGTTTCAGCTAAAGAATTCCCATAAAATAAGCGGGCATATTCCACCATCACATTACGAACATCTTTTTGAGGATCCCAGGCCATTTGACTCCATACTACTTTATTTACATCATCATGAACTCCATCAGAATAGGCTAAAAATCCATCCGTTAACGCAGCGTAACGATTATGCACTTTGGCATAATAAAAAGGCTGGGGGTTAGAGACCTCTCTTCCTTCGGTTAGAGCAAATGCTTGATCCCAATTTTCCGTAGGATATTGACATCTAACGGTATGCGTTAAATCTGGATAATGGCGATGTTTATACTTTTTAGGCAGTCTGAAACGGGTATTAGCCATATCTGGACTACTTGGACCAGATACCACACCTGTTAGCCAATCTGGTTGATACTTTTCCAAATAATCATAAAAATAATTGACTTGAGCATCGCTAAAGCCTTGCAAAGAAATCCACATCCCAGCATTGGGGTGTGATTTTTTCAATTCGGCGGCAATGGCTTTTAAGAAAGGCATGACATCTCTCGGATGGTTATTCCCGGGATCACCGCCTGGGAAAAAAACGCCATCTAAACGGGGACATTTTTTATAAAATTCAGCATGTTGTTTCACTTCGGACTCAACATTTTCAGATTTGGACAAATCGACGTCACCTGGAGTCCAAACCCAATATTCTAAACCGTAATCGCGACAAATTTCACTCATTTTTAGGTTCATTTCATCCCTCGGAATTTTCATGTGCGGTCCAGGAGCTCCTTCTTGAAAGGGAATATTTTCGATGGCATTGGTTCCAAAAAAAGCCAATTCTCGAATGTATTTCTCATATTGAACAAAATTCCAACTATCCCATGAATTAGCAGTGTTTCTGTATCCCAATTGGTGACCTCTTAAAGAATACAATGGAGCAGATTCCTTTTCAAATTTTTTATCAAACAAGGCCTTGTTTTTAGTTAAGTTCGCCGTCCTCAGAAATTCACCGATGGCAAATAAAACACCCCTTTCATCTGCACCAATTAACCATAGAACCTCTTTGCCATTCACTTTTTCGTGAACAATTTTAAAGCCCTCCGCTTTATTAGAAAAGGACTTTGGAACATGGAACGATGTAAGATCACTAGCACCTTGGATAGTCAAAATAATCGTTGAAGGTTGATTGGAAGAAAGTCCCAAAACGGATTGCGTTCTTTCTTTCCATTCCTCTTGCAAGACACGTTGATATGTTTCCTTTTGAGGAGAATGAATACTATTTGAAATGACTAAACCCGCTTTAGATAAATCGATAACTTGGGCATTGGTAAAAAAAGAACATACACAAAAAGTAGCAAAAAGAATTTGCCATAATAGTTGTTTTTTCATTGTAAAATAGGTTTAAATACTTTCAGAATTCACTGAATTATCTTGAGAAAAGCCCAAAGTATTTTTTATATAATTAAAGTCGTGTTGCAATTGATCGGCAAATAAAAACATGTCCGAACAATGCAAAATGATATTTGCACCATTTTGAATCCAATGATTTTGCAAAGCTAAACTTCCTCTATAGCCCGTATGTCCACCTGCTGAAACACCTAATTTTCTTGCATTTTGGATAATTTGAGTACTTAATTCTAGAAAAGTAGAAGAGGAATATTTTTCAGGCATTTCAAATGAGGTAGATAAGTCGTGGGGGCCAAGAACAATCCCATCCACGCCAGGCCCGTCCAAAGATTGTATTTGTAAAAAATCAGGCATTCTTTCCACTCCGGTTGGACTTTCAATATTGATTAAAAGCGTGTTATTTCGGTTATGGGATCGAATGTATGCCTTTAATTCTTCAGAAGGCTCTTCGTCTCCCTGCAAAATACGTTGCAATTTTTTCCCTTTGAGCGGACGATATTTTACGGCGCCAATGAGATTGATTACATCCTCCATTTCTTCTACATAAGGAACTAAAATGCCTGAGGCTCCCGCATCTAAAGCTTGCGTCGCCAAAAAAGGGCTTGGTTCAAGAATACGAACAATAGGATTTATACCGGCTGCTTTAAAAGCGCGGCACATCCAACTGAGCGTTTCTGGATTATAACTGACATGTTCGGAGCAAAAAAAGACAAAATCTAGTCCTAAACTTTGTACTGAATCGAACATTTTAGGAGAGGTGGAAGTTAGTAAGGTTCCAAATACATTTTTACCAGAACGCAGAGCGTCTCTAAAGTCTTGACCGACCATTTGTTTGAGCATTAATTAAATAGGTTGTCAAATATAGAGAAAAAATTACCTTAATTTAAAATAGCCGATAGTTTTTCTAACTCCTTGAAATAGTTAAATTTAGCTTCCCCTTTAAAAGTGAATTGATCTCTAATTTTGACAAATTCTAGCAATTGATCCGCCAAGACTTGAGGCCTACAATCATGGCATATTTGGCCATTTTGTTCATCGACGATCAAAGTTGCTCCTCCAGAATTCAATGCCAACACTGGAATTTGTAAAGCAATTGCTTCCATCATCACCAATCCCATTGATTCTTCTCTAGATGTAGATAAAAATACATCTGCTTGACTAAATATTTCTAAATATTCGTGCTCAGAATGTGTAGTGATAAATTGGACGTGGGGGTTTTTTAGATTTTTCAACCGAATGATTTCGCTAAATGCGGTTTGATTAGGTTTCCCTAGCCAGATAAAATCGAAATTTTTGTCTTGTAGTAATCTAGCCACTTCATAAAACAAATCAGCACCTTTTCGGTGGCAGATCGTTCCCGAAGAAATAATCTTAATTCTTGAAGATTTTTCCAGCTTTTTTGAACGTTGGTAGGAAAGAGATTTTTCTATCTGTATGGTAGAATTAATAACAGTAATTGGTTGAGTTAATAATGGCGCAAACAACTCTTTTACCAATACAGAACAAGCAATTACGTGATCAGCAAAATTGATAATGGAAAATAATACTTCGTTATTTACTGATTCAAAATTATAAATCAACTCATGCACATGAACAAAAACCTTGCAATTAAATCGAGTTTTATATTTCAATAAACTAACATGATCGATGGTATTAAAATACCACATATTAGCAGCGAATTCATGATGAATTTTTGCCAATTTATTTCCAATCACATCTATGCCCGCATGAAAGAACAATTTATCCAATAAGGTAAACTCTAAATCAAGGTAAAAAACAGGAATGTTTGCTGCAATTTCAGGGACCATTTCGCCTCCTCTTTTGAACAAAACAATCCCGATTTCCATCTTATTTTGTTGATTCAAGTCGTTAATCAAATTCAAAATAAGTGTTTCAGAACCTGTACGATTCAAATTATTAACAAAAAATAATAGTTTATTGGTCATGGAAAGACGCTATTGGCTATAGGCCAAATTTTAATTAATCTTCAAAAATACACAATTAGCAATTCATAAAAAAGGACGAAGTTTTTGCCTAAGGATACTTGCTCATGAGGCTTGAATATTCCAAAAAAATAGACAAAATTGAATAAAAAATGGACAAAGGAAATAGCCCTTTATGAATGTTCTATAGTGCTATATGACTAAGTTTCGGATTCTTAAACTTATTTAAAAAACAATGAAAAAAAATGCACTATTTGCGTTAACCTTAGCTTTTGGAGTATGGTTAACAGGATGTAATTCTCAATCCGAAAAGGTTTCTCAAGAAGGTGTTTACACACTAGAAAAACAAGTTTTTGATGATGGTAAAACACAAACTGTCAATTTAAGCAGCGACGGGAATTTACAATACAAAATTTTCACCCCAAATGAATATTTTTATATCGCAATTGCAAAGGATTCAAGTGCGGGATTTGGAGTGGGTAAATATACAATGAGTGGAAAAAATGTAGAAGAAACAAATATCTATAATAGCATTGGCTTAGATACTGTTTTTGTAGCAAAATTAGAAGTTTCAAATACAGAGAAAGGTTACTCGCAATACATTCCATCATTGGTTGTAAGGGGCGTAGATTATAAATTAACTGAAGAATATGCGAAAGTACAAGCGGAAGGTAATTCCGAATTAGATGGTGTTTGGAAGCAAACTAAAAATTTGGTTGTAAGTAGTAAGGATACTACGGATGCTACTTATAATGAATACAAGATTTATCAAAAAGGTCATTTCATGTGGGCTACACGCTATTTAGCAGATACAACTAAAAAGGAATATAAAAATGCTGTGGGACATGGAACTTTCACGTTCAACAAAGGAGCGTTAATGGAACAATTAGAACAAAGCAATTTAGCTGGTATCACTGGAAAGTATGACATCAAAATAACCTTCAATGGCAAAGACGAATACACTCAAGAAACAGCAGATAATAAAAATAAAACGGTTGGATTTAAAACCTACCAAAGAGTTAAATAGTCCGATTTCCCCTTTCAATTAAAAAAGGTGATCCAAAAAATCACCTTTTTTTTATTCTTTTTGATTGAAAATTTCCAAAGCCTCCTCGTCTTTTAATTGAACAATTTGATTTTTAAGTGCTTTTTTCAATTTTTCAATAACAAATTTATAAGCTGGCTTTCCATACAAATTATTCAAATTGTGGGGATCCTTTTTGATGTCATATAATTCCCAAAAATTCTTGGGCCCATAAAAGCGTGCAAAAGAATACTGATCTGTCCGAAGTCCAAAATGAGGTGATACATGATGCGGTTGCGGATATTCGTAATAATGATAATACGATTCGTTTTTCCAAGCCGCTTTTTTATTGGTTAAAATTGGCAAAAAAGATCTGCCTTCTAAGGCTTTGGGTACTTTGGTCTGCATAATATTCAATAAAGTAGGTGCCCAATCTACGTTGGAAACTACTTTGTGCACTTTTGTCCCAGGCTTGATTACACCTGGATAACGAATCAAAAAAGGTGTTTTGAGCGACTCTTCATAAATAAAGCGTTTATCGAACCATCCGTGTTCCCCTAAATAAAAGCCTTGGTCTGAAGCATAAATAACTACTGTATTTTGAGAAAGTCCCGTTTTATCTAAATAATCCAATAATTCGCCCACATTGCGATCCAAAGAATTTGCTGTTGATAAATATTCCTTCATATATCGCTGGTATTTCCACTCCGTCAGGGCGTTCCCAGAAAGTTTTAGGCTATCAAATTCCGCGGTAATTTTATTGTAATAAGGTTGAACTTTAGCGGCTTGTTCGGGATTTAAACGATAATTTGACAAGCCTTTTCCTTGGGTGAAATCCAAATGTAGTTTTAGGTCGTCAACTAATGTCATTGTTTTCTCTATAGACATATCCTGATCCTTGGCGGCAATCCGCCCTTGATAATCGTCATAAAAAGTTGCTGGTAAAGGAAACTTTACATTGTCATAGGCACCTAAGTCTTCAATAGCCGGAATCCAAGAACGATGCGTAGCTTTATGACCCACCACCATAAAAAAGGGTTTTGCTTTATCCCTGTTTTCTAGCCATTCTTTGGACAATTGGGTAATGACATCCGTAACGTATCCTTCGTGGCGTTTCTTTTGATTTTGACTATTCACAAAGTCGGAATTATAGTACCAACCATGGCCCGGTAAAATATTTAAGTAATCAAAACCATGGGGAAGAGATCCTAGGTGCATTTTGCCTACCCAAGCCGTTTGATAGCCATTTTTTTGTAATTCTTCAGGAAAAACGGCTTGATTAATATCAAAGACTTTTTCATTAAGCTTGTATCCATTGGAATGGCTGTATTTCCCAGTTAAGAGGGTCGCTCGACTAGGACCACAAATAGAATTAACCACCACATTATTGTATAAAATGGCTCCATCTTTTGCTATTCGGTCGATGTTCGGGGTTTTGGCTAATTTACTACCATAAGCGCTAATTGCTTGAGAAGTATGATCATCTGTGATGATAAAAATAACGTTGGGTCTTTTTTGTTGTGTTTGTTGTGCCCAATTCGGAGCAGTAAGGACTACCAACAAAAAAATGGTGATAAAAAAGTTTTTCATAGGTTTAGATTTTCTGGATGAGCAGACGGCTAATTTAAATAATTATTAGATCTTTGTACCCTCCGTTGTAAAAAATATTGATTCGTTTTTAACAGAAAGCACACAAAGTTTTTACTTTTTTTTACCCCCACAAAACACTTGGATCAGGACAATTTTGTGCAAAAAACGCTTCGTCTCTAGCAGAACAAACTCCAGGGTAATCACCTACAAACTGTTGTAAATCGCGAATGCACTGCACATGCAAATGAGGGGGCCAACAGCCGTTTTCATCCGATTCGCCTAGATGACAAAAGACCTCTCCTTTTTGAATTTTTTGTCCAATACTACTATTTGCCAAATCGCTTTTTGCCAAATGACCATACAAACTGAATAAAGTTTGGCCATTCAAATCATGCTGTAAAATAATCGTCGGGCCATAATTTCCTAAACCTTCATTGTTCTGGATGCTATGTACAAATCCATCCAATGGAGCCACTACGGGCGTTCCTTCCTTTGCCCAAATATCAATCCCCAAATGGATGTTTCGAAAATCATTTTGATTGGTTGCAAAATTAGCATGCGCCTCATAAATTTCACGAGTTTCTAAATAGCCGCCAATTCCCCATTTGTCACCAATCAAATCTTCAATAAATGCAGAAAACATCTTCAAATTGCTAAAAATAGTCGAATTTAAACGAGGATTATGCTTACTTAAATCAATGGTAATTGAATTTTGTAAGTTGAAATTTTGTGAAAATATGGGCCTTGGCATCTTTATTGGAACTGAAAAATAAGTGGTAGCGCAAATATCACAAAGAGGATCCAAATGGCATAAAATACAAAAAGACTAGTCAAGCTTTTTTCCAAATCGGATACTACTTTTTTGCCTTGACAAACTTCTATCAATGTTTTTCCGACCAGCAATAAATTAATCATAATTAACATATTGCTCCCTAAAACAGCAATACGATTGGGTGTTGATCCAAATTCTAACAATCTAAACCCAATCGCAGAAAGAGCAATGCCATTATTAATAATAGCCAAAAGTGCTAAGCCTGTCAGTGTAAACAATTGAAATTTTCCAATGGAATCTTTGCTTGCCTCGCCTATGGAAAACAGAATTAAAGCCATGACACCCAATAAAATGATATTGAACACCAACAGAAATTCACGGTCATTATATGGATCTTTTCCCGTAAAAATTAGGGCGAAAAGGAACCCAGATAAAGTGATAAGAACCAATGGCGTAAAAATCTTTGCAATTATGGGAGAAATTTTATTGACCAATTGTGGATTTGTTTGTACCAAAAAAGTCGCCAAAATAGGAATAGAAGGTAAAGCGGAAAGAACTATATAGTCAAAATACCATTTTTCAATCGGTAAATCAATCACCTTAAATAATCCAATTGTCAAAGCAGTAAAAATCCCTCCTGCTAAAACTAATACGGCTGTCATTATTAATAAGTTGCCGTTGTATCTTAAAAATTCCATTCGCTTGAAACTCGATTGCCATTCATTTCCTACAAAATTTAATCCCACCAATAACCAAATAAATATAGGTAAATGAATGCAAGCCAAAACAAGTGTATTACTAGTGGCTACATCTGGCAAAATATTAATATAAATGGCACAAATAACCATTAAAATCAAAGAAATTTGAAAGGCTTTAGAATGAAAACCCTGATTTCGAGCAAAATAGGTGGCAATGAGTGGAAAAGCGACAAAAGCTATATTTCTTGGATAATAAAAGTCATTTGAAAAATGGAAAATCCGAGGAAATTGCATCAAAAGTGCAGCTATGATCGCAAAAACACCCAAAATGATCCAATCTTGTTTTTCTCCGAATAGATTATTTTCTCTATGCTGAAATGTTAATCTTTCCTTCCAAACTTGGGCAATGGGATTTTCTTGAATGGAGGGGTAAATGGATAAAAATGCCGACTTAAATTCAGAAGAATTTTGGTGATAAAGCTTTTCCAACTCCAGAGGCTTATCAATTAGCTCCAAAATTTTTTGCGAGGTTGAATTTTCCATTCTGCTTGATTTAATTTAAAATGATCTCTAATTTGAAAATAATATTCGAAATTACGTGATAATTGTCTTGCTTAATTTCCATTCATCCTTCTATTTTACACATGAACCCAAAAGTTGATCATTTTCTAGTTAATCTCAAAAATTGGCAAAAAGAATTAAGTGTATTAAGGGAAATTCTATTGGAATTGCCTTTGGAAGAGGAGTTAAAATGGGGCTCGCCATGTTATGTTTATCAAAAAAGTAACATAGTAATAATTCATGGTTTCAAAGAATATTTTGCTGTAATGTTCTTTCAAGGAGCCATCATGAAAGATTCTGAAAATCTGTTGGTGAAACCTGGTGAGAATACACAAGCGGGTCGGCAGATGCGATTCAAAAGCTTGCAAGAAATGCTTGAAAAAGCAAGGTTTATTAAATCCTATGTGGAAGAAGCCATTGAATTGGAGAAAAGTGGCAAGAAAGTGCTGTTCAAAAGTCCATCGGAATTCGAAATCCCGACAGAATTTCAAGCTCATTTAAAAGAAAACGAACCCTTAAAAAAGGCCTTTGAAAAACTAACTCCAGGTAGACAAAAAGCCTATTGCATGTATTTTGCTGATAGCAAGCAATCCCAAACTCGAGAAAATAGAATTGAAAAATTTATCCCAAGAATATTAGCAGGGAAAGGGATGACCGACTGTACATGCGGTTTATCCAAAAGAATGCCCGGATGTGATGGGTCGCATAGAGGGATGAGGTAATGTAGAAGAGAGAAAACGGGAAGAGAGAAAAAATGTATACCTATTACCTTTTCTCTCTTCTCTTTTCTCTCTTCCCTATTTCAATTTCATGTTTATTGGATCCCAATGAATGATTTTCTTTTGGAAATAACTTTCATTACATGCCAAGGCAGGGGCAGCAGCTCTAAAGCCAAAAGCAGCATCTTCCACGACAGTCTTACCTGTTCTAA
>JACCDS011168548.1_pt1 | contig 17489 bp, 14 predicted proteins | sample 7446441 | NCBI WGS metagenome assembly JACCDS01 (sample SAMN15323445, study PRJNA562643) | freshwater metagenome | isolation source: river surface water | place: USA:Blue River Watershed | collected 2017-08-17
AAACTAATTCAATCTTATTTAGCAATCTCAACATCCGCTTGAACGTGAGCAGCATTGGCTCTTCCACTCGGATCTTGATTTTCTTGCCATTTTGGAATCCATTTTCTTACCGTTTGAGCCGCACTCACTTGTGGGTAGTATTTATGGAATATGGTTCTGTAGAAATACGCTTCTTTAGTTGTTGGCGTGTTGTAAGGGAACTCAGCCTCAGCACCTGCTAATTGCTCATCTGTTACTTGAGCTGAACAATATTCAATTAATTGATCAATCCAGTTGTACCCTACGCCGTCAGAGAATTGCTCTTTTTGTCTCCACAATACCTCATCTGGTAAATACGGATTATCTGGCGTATCAAATGCTTTTCTTAAAATGTATTTTTCTCTACCTTCATAGGTTTTAGGCATTTTCTCTTCTGGCTTGATACGAATAGCCATATCCAAGAACGCTTTGTCTAAGAAAGGAACTCTCGCTTCTAAACCGTGAGCCATAGTTGACTTATCCGCTCTTAACAAGTCGGCAGTAAATAATTTTTGAACTCTTTCAATAGTTTCTTTTTGGAAATCCTCAACCGTCGGCGCATTTCTAAAATACAAATACCCTCCAAAAATCTCATCAGCACCTTCACCAGAAAGCACTACTTTAATACCCATATCGGTAATTGCTTTAGACAAGAAATACATCGGTGTACTCGCACGAATAGAAGTCACATCGTAGGTTTCTAAATGCCAAATCAATTTATCTAAGATTTCAATACCTTGCTCAATAGTAAAATGCACTTCGTGGTGTTCAGTTCCCAAATACTCTGCTACTTTTTTAGCGGCCTTAGCATCAGGAGCATCTGCATCTAATCCAATAGAAAATGAATGTAATTTTTTACCACTTTCTTTCAATAATCGTGACGCAATAGAAGATGTTAAAGACGAATCCAATCCTCCTGAAAGCAATACTCCAATTGGCACATCACTCATCAAACGTTTACGAGTAGCTTCTGTTAACGTCTCTCTAATCAAATCCAAATCCAATTCTTGATCCGCTTTGGTGTAATCTTCGTATTCTGGTTGGTAGTATTTTACAAAACCTGTATTGGGTGTGTAATAATGTCCTGGAGGAAATGTTGAGAATGTTTTACATTGATCAGCAATAGGTTTCATTTCTGAAGCAAAATAGATTCTTCCTCTATCGTCTAAACCATAATACAATGGTTTTACTCCCATTGGATCTCTACCAGCGATAAAATCATCACCGTCAACCACCACAAAAGCCCAATCTCCATCCAACATATTACAGAAATCGTATCCAAATTCTTCATACAAATGAACAATTACTTCTGAATCTGATTTGGTTCTGAAAGTATGCCCTTTCAAAACACCGTCTCTCAACGATTGGTGATTGTAAACCTCTCCATTATGTACCATCCAAGCTGTTGAAGTTCCTTGAATAGGTTGACGCCCTGAATGCAAGTCAATAATTGACAAACGCTCGTGACTTAAAATATGTCCATTCTCTGTAATATGTAAATCGCTTTCATCTGGACCACGGTGTGTCATTCTTTTTGAAAGCTCTCTTACTAATTGCTCATCTTTTCCTTTTCCAATAATGGCTAATATTCCGCACATAATCTTAATTTTTACTTTTGTTTATTTTGATACGGCAAAGATGAATTAAAAGTTACGATTGAAAAACATAAAATCTATTTTTAGTTATAAAAAAAAACTAAAAAACACTATTTGTAATTAAAATGTAATTAAAAAGAAGAAAAATTAAAACCTAAAGTTAAAAACTGTAAAAAATAGCTCAAAGTCGGAAAACTTTGCGCAGCGGGGTTAGTTATTGACCACGCGAAGGGATTAGCTTCGCTGAATTTCATTTCGCGCGTTAGCGGGGGAAAGAAATACATGAATTTACCACATTTTTCGCCATTTCTTGAAACCGCTGTTGTGTGCAGTATTATTAATTGATTATTTCAAATTTCACAACAAAACTTTGTCCGAGTACAGTTGAAATTCCGTAAACCATTCCGTTTTCAATTTTTTGAAATTTCACATTCATTACTTCACCAGCTTTAAAAGGAAAGTTTGGTAATGTAATTTCTGTCATAGTAGCATTATATTCACATTCGTTTATCCAATCTAAGTCTGATTTGATATAATATTTTCCGTTTTCTAAATATTCGACATGCTTATTATTGTTAATAACAACATAGTCAGTTCTGTTTGGTGCATCTGCATATCTTAGTTTAGCATTTTTTAGCATTTTGCAATCTAATTTTTTTTCATTTTGTGAATGACAAGAAATACCAATTAGTAATGTAGAAAAAATAAAAAATGATTTAAATATATTCATGTTTAATGATTTTGAGGTTTTGAGATATTGCACACAACTTGTAAATAGGCGAAACAAACTTTTGTATATACACCCAATATAAGGCAGACTGGTGCAAGTTGGTTTCGCTTTATATTTCTCAAATATAGTTATTTTTTCTTACAAGTGAAGACTCTGTGATAGTAGTAATGTTGAGCTTAACGTTTTTACTCAATACTTTCAATCCAATACTGCTTACTATTGATTTCAAAAGTAAACCCTATTTGATTTCCCATCAACTTAGCGCCTAAAGGAGATTGCGGAGACAAAGCAATCACGTTAATTCCTTCGATAGTAATTTTAGGAAGCGCCACACTCAGATACAAATAAATCCCATTGGCTCTCACCACACTCCCTAAAGCGATGGTGTCCCCCTCTTTTGAAGCATCTATTTTATCTAAAATCGTTTTTTGTTGGAGTACTTCTGCCAGTTTATGATTTAATTTTTCTTGTTCAATATGCATCATAGACAAAGCGGTTTCGTGCTTGTCACCTGCCGAACCCTTCGCATCGTTTTTAGAGTCCTCGGTCAAGGCCGCAATCATATCTTGAAAAACATCGATACGATCTTGAACCAGTTGCAAATAATGACTGTGTATTTTTTGCTTAAATGTCATTGACTTTCCTTTTGAACCCAATTAAAAGTCAAATTTATAATTGGCCCCTAGTACCACCTGAAGTGCTTGTACAGGATAATTCATCCATTTTTGATAGGATTGATTCAAGATATTATTGGCTTTCAAAAAAGCAGTCAATCGTTCGCTATGCTTGTACCCCACATGCGCATTCAAATCAATATACGATTTCAGAGTTGTTGGAGCATCATAATACACTGGTGGATAAATTTGTACATACATCCTATCAGTATTAATTTGCAAATCCTTTCTTGATCCTACAAAAAACACATCAGCACCCGCGTACCATTTTGAATCGATGGTATAATCCAACATAGCATTTAATTTAATTGCTGGTAAATTCCAAGCCTCTGCCTGCGATGTGGTGTTGTATACGGCTAGTGTTCCGTTAGCGCCAAAACTAATCTTTTCAGAAATATCGGCTTTCAATTCTCCAAAGAAGCGCATGGTTTTTACATTGTCATACACTAGTTGAAACGAATTTCCATAAGCATACGGGGCATAATTGAAATTGGCTGAAAAATCATTAATTTTAAACAAGGCTTTATTGTTTTCGTCTATAAAAGAACCTCTAACATTGTAACTTACATTGTCGGCCAATTTCCCTTTTAAACCGGCAAAAAGATCGTATTTTCTATTGGTTGGTGCAATCCATAAAGTAGGAGACAAAAACGGATTTTCGTCTACAAAATTCAAATAGGAATTTTGATCCAATCCGCCTTCAATTCCAGTATAAAAAACCATCAAATCGCCCACTATTTTGTGGGAAGCCGTAACCTGTGGATAGAAAAATACTCTATTAGCAGTATTCTTCGTGTCTAAACTATAATACAATCCCAATCCTAGATGCATGGTCCAATTATCTTTCTCTAATTCATAACTTGGAGAAATCCCGAAATTAGTATACCCGTATTCAATTGGCGTTGCATTAGTTTGCGTATAATTTTTATCAAATTTTCCACCCAAATAATCCACGATAGCATTTAACTTAATTTCTTTAGAAAAAGCATTAAATTTAAAAGAAGGTTTGGCATAAAATCGATTTTCAGACGAGCCAAAAGCATCTGAGAAATGAGCAAATTTAAAACTAGAAGCCTCCAAAACACTCTCGTTAAACTCTATTTTAGAATCTAATGTGATGGTATTGTACGATTGTTTTGGATCGATACCTGCCACTATTATGTTGTGAGTCGTTGGCAACAAAGAATTCATAAAATTCATTGGTAACCCATACCAATGGTAGATTTGATTTTGGTAACCCAAATTAATATTCCATGACAATTCTTTTCCTTCAGAACCATAGGTCAAATCCAAGGCAGTATCGTAAAATGAATCTTTCAATTCCGTTCCTTTAATCCCTCCCTGAGAAGAAAGATGACGCAACATTCCTGCTACATACTCTTCAGAATTTAAATCTTGGACTGCAAAGAGCTCTGCATTCAAAGTTCCATAATTTCCTCCGCCAAAGGTGGCATAGCTCTTGTAAAAACGTCCTAATTCTTCTTTATCAACACCCTCGGCTCCTCCTTTTGAAGGGGTAAAAGTCGAGGCAACTGGGAAAGAAAAAATACTGTATTTTACCGTTTCTTTTGGCGCCGTGCCTTCCTCATTCAAAGATGGTGTTTCTTTTATTTTAAAAGCATCTGAAATAGTAGGCGTATATGATTTTACTACATTCACTTCCTCTGTTCGCATTTTTTCTTGCTTTTTTTGAGCCAAAGCCAATTGAGACGCGCAAAATGCCATTACAAATGCTGAATATCTTAAAACAATTCTTTTCATAATTTTCAATTATTAATAACTATCTATGTATTTTAAACCTCCCACTCGCCTCTAGCGATGTATTGTGTAGTACCTCCTATTTTTATATCAAAATAGTCACCATCACATTTTCCATTAAAATAAATCTTTGAAGGCCTGCCAATGGAATCTCCTTGCTGATTGACCATTTGTAAATTGGAAGCATAGTAGCGTAATAAGAACGCCTGTAAACAAGTACTTGCGCTACCTGTTGCAGCATCCTCTTTCAGCTGACCATTTTCTATATACAACATTCTACTGTACAAATCACTCCCATCCAAACAGAAAAAATACAAAGCTTGGAAAGCTGTTCTGCAATTGGAATGCAACCACTCTTGGGTTTTTACTAAATCCAACTGCAATCTAGTCAAGGCATCTCTAGTACTTAATGGTACAATTACAAAAGCACTACCCGTACTTACTTCTTGTATTGGATAGTCCGAGTTAAAATCGGATGGACTTAAATTACTTATTTTATACAAATCTGAAACCTGAAAAACATCAAAGAAATTGGGTTGAGCCGACTGAAGCCAAACCCGATCATCTTGTTGAAAAACGGGTATATTTCCAATAGGAACCATCAGATTTATAGCTTGATTTGGATTTCCAAAAATTCTATTCATAATGACCCAAGAAGTTCCAATTATTGGATGACCTGCAAATTTCATTTCAAATTCTGGAGTAAAAATCCGAATCGTAGCCGCATTCGATGCTTTGTCTATTTGTGTGATAAAAGTACTCTCTGCGAAATTGATTTCACGAGCTATATTTTGCATTTCTGCTACAGTCAAATCCTGTGCTTGTTCAAAAACTGCCAACTGATTTCCTGAATATTTGTTTTCGGCAAAAACATCTACAATATGAAAGGGTAATCGCATAAAGACTAATTTGTAATTGATGAATTCGTTTTGGATTCCTCTGTTTTTATTGCGTCTAAATCGGTTTGCGCTTTAACAACAATTTCTGGAAAATCGGTGAAGTTTTTTATCACACTTTCCAATATAAATGTTGCTTGGTAACTATCTTTTAAAGCAAAAAAATTGGATGCCATTAACAACAAGCCTTTCGCACCAAAATACTTATAATCAGAATAATTTTTAGCCAATTGTTGTACCGCAAAGTTGGAATCCTCAAACTTTCCGTCTTTATTTTTAAAATACGCATCATAATACAATGCTTCTGCCCCCAATTCGCCTTGAGCTGATAGTAGTTTTTGATATCCTGATTTTGCTTTTGCCTCATCGCCTGTTTCCATAGCCGAACGAGCTACCACAATTTGAGCATCACTTTTAACATCAGCCACGGCTTTAGGATTATCTAATACTTTTTCAGCATACACTACTGACTTAGCATAATCCTTTTTATCGTAATACAATTTCATCAAATTGGCTTGCGCAAAAGTTTTGTTTTGCAATACATCAGCTTCGTTTTCAATTCGAGATAAAACTGCAATAGCTTTATCCACTTCTTTTGCCTTTAAGAAAATCTGCCCTAAACGAACCAAAGAAGGCTCTGTAAATTCATTTCTAGGTTCCGCAATTACATAGTCATAATTAGCCACCGATTTCTCTTCTGAACCGTTCGAATATAATAATTGTGCCAAATAAAAATTAGCTTGCAACGCATGAATCCCTTTTGGGAAGGCAGTCAAGTAAGCCCCAAATCCTATAATTGCCTGACTGGTATTGCCTTGCTGGTATTGTTTTTCGGCTGACTCGTAGGTATCATTATCCAAATCAGCATCTGAAACAGCTACAAAATCCAACGTACGAACCCAATAAGCATATTCATCTACTTTGCCATTTTCAACATAAATTAATCGTGCCGTAGCAACCGCTTCTAGCGCCTCTGCTGACTTTGGAAATGCCGCCACCACTTCTTTAAACTTGGCTAAGGCCTGAGTATCTTTATCTGCATTATAATACACTAAACCTTGTTTCAAAATAGCTTTTGAGACAAAAGAACCGTTTTCAAATTCCTTAATTAATTGATCGTATGTTTTAATTGCCTGATCGTCTTTGTTTTCAGTAACATACGTATTTCCTAATTCGTACAACGCATCATCACGGTATTCTGACTTGGGATACGATTGCAAGAATGACACTAGATTTTCAATCTTCTTTTCATTTTTACCTACAAATCCGTACGAAATAGCTCTTTGATAAAACGCATAATCCGCATCAACACTTTTTTGCTCAATTACCTTAGCATAAGCTTCCATTGCTGGCCAATACTTTGAAGTTACAAATCGACAATCAGCTAAACGCAAATACGCATCATTCAACCGCTCTTTATCGGTCCCTTTTTCGATATGCTTCTGAAAATAATTTCCTGCTTGGTTGTACTCTTTCATTTTAAAATAAGCATACGCTATATTGTAATTGCTGTTTTTAAATTCAGGCGTAGTAGTTGCCTCATCAAAACCTATAAATTGTTTAAATGTTAACAAGGCATTTTTAAAATCATTCAAAACAAACTGAGTTTCTCCTTTCCAGAAGGTAGCTCTTGCAGTAATTACTGCATCTTTTTGTTGGGCAATTGCTTTCTCAAAACGGGCTAATGCATCTGCATACTCTCCATCGGTGAACGACTGTAATCCACTATAAAAAAGCACTTTTTGATAGGCTAACTTATTATCTTGAGTTTCATTTTTTTCTAAAATCGCCAAGGCTTCTTTGTAATTTTTAGAAGAAATATACGAGTCGATCAATAATTTTTCAATTTCTGATTGATTTGGATTTTGAGGGTAGTGTTCTAAAAAAGCCATCAAAATTGCAGGTACGCTTTCATACGAATTTCCTATCTCATAACTTAATTTAGCATAATTCAAACTTGATTCTTCTTTTAACGAAGCATCAAAATCCATTTCTGAAGCATTTTTAAACGCATTCAACGCTTCTTGTTTTTTATTCAAATTCAAATAACTCTGACCCAAATGGTAATAGGCATTTTGCGCTACAAAATCATTTCCATTAATTATTTTATTTAACTGCGAAACAGCTTCTTGAAACTCTTTTTGTTGGTAGTACGCAAATCCTAATTGATAATAATCTGTATTTGTCCATTTTCCGTTTTTACCTTTATACAACTCTAAATACGGAATTGCCTTTGCATATTGATTCAAATTAAAATAGCTTTCACCAATAATCTTATTCAACTCCGATTGTTCTACAGGGGTTGATTTTGGCATCGCCTGTTCTGCTAAATCAATCGCTTTTTGAAAATTACCCAACTTGAAATTCATATCCGATTGGTAATAAGACATATACTCTTTGTATTTCGATTCGGTTGAAACTGCATCAAAATATTTCGTTGCTTGGTTGTAATCATCTCCTTCATAGGCCATAAACCCTAAATAATACTTGGCTTCCGAACCGTAATTAGCAGTATTCAACACCTTTTTCAAATACGTTGAGGCTAGTTTTTTGTTTTTGGCTACAAAAAAGCTATATCCTTTTTGAAAATTATATTTTTCGCTTTCGCTAGGCCCCAAATACATTTCGTCTACTTTATCGTACCACAATAATGCTTTTTCAAAATTCTCTTGTTGAAAATAAAAATGACCTATTTCAACACAAGCTTGATTTTTTTTGGTACTTGTTGGATTTTCGAAAATAAAGCGTTCCATCAAATCCCCTCCATTAGGCTGACGTTCACGAATAGTACACATCGCAGTATAATACAAACAATCTGATTGAATTTCTTGACTAACCAAATTAGTATTGATCCGATTTAAAACAAACTTAGCAGAGGCATATTGCCCAGCATTATACAAGGAAACCGCCGTTTCCAAATCTTTAAAATTAGAATTATATATTGTTGATTTTTGTGCTGAAACTAAAGAAGTTACCCATAAAAAGAGGGTAAATAAAAACCTAAATAATGTACGCATAATGATGATTTAGTTGTAAATTCAAATGTATCATTTTATTAAGTGAATAACGAAGCGAGAGGCGTATTTATTATGAACAATTGTTTTAACAAAAAATAAAAAAAAATACGATTGATAATTGTAAATTGCCAATTGATAATTACTTTTACAACTTAAACAAATGTAAATTATGTCACAATCCATTTTATCTTTAAGAAACGCAACTATATATCAAGAAGGAAAAACTATTTTATCTGATGTAAACCTTGAAGTAAAGCAAGGTGAATTCATTTATGTTATCGGAAAAACAGGTTCTGGAAAAAGTAGCTTACTGAAGACTTTGTATGCTGATTTAGAACTTAAAGAAGGAGCTGGACATGTTGTAGATTTTGATTTAGCTACTTTAAAAGAAAGCGATATTCCTTTTTTAAGAAGAAAAATTGGAATTGTGTTTCAAGATTTTAAACTACTACCAGATCGTAGCATAAAAGATAATATGCTTTTTGTCTTGAAAGCAACCGGCTGGACTGACACTAACGAAATGCTTCAAAAAATCGACGAAGTATTAGATAAAGTTGGCATGAAAGAATTTGCAGACAAAATGCCGCATCAGCTTTCTGGTGGAGAGCAACAACGAGTAGCTATTGCTAGAGCCTTGCTAAACGACCCTGAATTAATTTTAGCGGATGAACCTACCGGAAACTTAGACCCTCAAACCAGTGCTGAAGTACTAGAATTACTTAGAAAAATTAACACCAACGGAAAAACAGTTTTGATGTCTACGCACGATTATGCTTTATTGATTAAATTTCCTTCAAAAACATTAAAATGCGAAGATGCTAAGATTTTTGAAGTTGTTCAGAAAACAGCATAATTCAAATGAAGCAAATTAGCTCTATACAAAATTCTTATATTAAATCCCTAGTGTTATTGCAAGAAAAAGCAAAAGCACGCAAACAAACCGGTACTTTTTTGATTGAAGGACAGCGCGAAATCAGTATTGCTATAAAAGGAGGATACGCTGTCATAACCATCCTTTTTTTACCAGAAATTTGTACTGAAAAAGAAGCGCATCAATTAGCTCCTCATGCCGAATTGATAGAGATCAATAAGGAAATTTTTCAAAAATTAGCCTATCGCGATACTACCGAAGGCATTTTGGCAGTAGCCAAAACCAAATCTACACTTTTATCTGATTTACAATTATCTAAAAACCCATTACTTTTAGTTGCCGAAGCTCCTGAAAAGCCGGGCAATATTGGTGCACTACTCCGCACTGCAGACGCTGCAAAACTAGACGCAGTGATTATTGCTAATCCTAAAAGCGACTTGTACAACCCAAACATAATTCGTTCTAGTGTTGGATGTTTGTTTACAAACCAAATTGCTACCGGAAGCACTACCGAAATTATCGATTTTCTAAAAGGAAAAAAAATCGATTTTTATTGCGCAACACTACAAAATTCAAACAGTTACCATCTAGAAAATTACACAACACCAACCGCATTAGTGGTAGGAACCGAAGCTACAGGATTAACACAAGAATGGCGGGATGCTGCTAAAAGAAATATTGTAATTCCTATGCAAGGAGAGATTGACTCTATGAATGTGTCAGTAGCTGCAGCAATTTTAATATTTGAAGCCAAAAGACAACGCGGTTTTTAAATTATCAATTAAATTATTCTTATTTTTCACTTGTAGAATTAGCCTATTTTTTTTATTTTTAGAAATTGAACCCCGCTTACCATGACAGAAATTGATATCGAGAAAGAAAATAAAGCTATTGCCCAAGAATACAAAGAATTACTTAGAATTAGTTATCAAAAACTAACGGATAATGATAAAAAACTAATTCGAAAGGCATTTGATGTTGCTGTTGATGCTCATAAAGATCAACGAAGAAAATCAGGCGAAGCCTATATTTTCCACCCCATAGCCGTAGCAAAAATTGTTGCTTCTGAAATTGGTCTTGGAGCAACATCCATTGCTGCTGCTTTATTGCACGATGTGGTGGAAGACACTCCAATTTCGGTAGAAGATATTGAGCGTCTTTTTAATCCAAAAGTAGCTCAAATGGTAGAAGGATTAACCAAAATATCATTGGTTCAAAAAGATCTAAACGCATCCGTACAAGCGGAGAATTTTAGAAAAATGATTCTTACACTGAATGATGATGTCCGAGTAATTCTAATAAAACTCGCTGACCGTTTGCACAACATGCAGACTATGGAATCCATGCGAGAAGACAAGCAAACCAAGATTGCGTCTGAAACCTTATACATCTACGCTCCTCTTGCACATCGATTGGGTTTATACAATATCAAAACCAAACTTGAAGATCTTGGATTAAAATACACCGAACCTTCTATTTATAACGACATATTAAGTAAAATAAAAGAAACCAAAGAAGAACAAGATGCTTACATCAAAGACATTTCTGATATTCTAAAAAAATCACTCGACGAAGAAGGAATTGAATATACCATCAAAGGACGTCCAAAATCAATTTACTCTATCCGCAGAAAAATGAAAGCACAAGGGGTGAGTTTTGATGAAGTCTACGACAAATTTGCGCTTCGAATTGTTTATAAATCAGCTCCTCATGACGAAAAATTCTTAGCTTGGAAAATTTACTCTATAGTAACTGACCACTATCGTCCAAGCCCCAGTCGCCTTAGAGATTGGATTTCTTCCCCAAAATCAACAGGATACGAAGCGTTACACATAACAGTAATGGGACCTAAGGGACGCTGGGTCGAAATCCAAGTGAGAAGTGAACGAATGGACGAAATTGCTGAAAAAGGCTATGCTGCTCACTATAAATACAAAAACGGCGCAACCGAAGAAAGTGGCTTAGACGTTTGGCTCAATCTCTTGCGTGAAGCTTTAGAAAATGCTGAAACAAATGCCGTCGACTTCGTAGAAGATTTCAAAATGAACTTGTATTCTAAAGAAATCTTTGTGTTTACGCCAAAAGGAGACATCAAATCGCTACCAAAAGGAGCTACCTCGCTCGATTTTGCTTTTGGAATTCACTCCGAAATCGGAATTCGTACTCGAGGAACTCGTGTGAACGGAAAATTAGTTCCTCTTAATTACGAATTAAAAAGTGGTGACCAAATTGAAGTAATCACTTCTCCTAATCAAAAACCAACTTCGCATTGGCTAGACTATGTAACCACTGCCAGAGCCAAAACTAAAATAAAAAATGTACTCAATGAAGACATTAAAAAAATTGGAGAAGAAGGAAAAGAATTACTCAGCCGTAAACTAAAACATTTAAAAATCAATTTAAATGATAAAACAATTAACGAATTAGTCAATTTTTTCAAACTGAAAACCAGTTTAGATTTGTTCTACAGAGTAGGTATTGGAGCCATTGAAAACCAACAACTCAAAGATTATGCAGCTCAAAAAAACAACACCTTTATTAGCTTCTTTAAAAACAGAATTAAACGCAGCAATAATACTCCAGAAGAAGAAATCAATAAACCAATAGTCAGCACGAATTATGACACATTGGTTTTTGGAAAAGACCACGACAAACTAGATTATAAATTTTCTCCATGCTGTAGCCCTATTCCTGGAGATGATGTTTTTGGGTTTGTTACTGTAAATGAAGGAATAAAAATACATAAAAGCGATTGCCCAAACGCTATTGGCCTTCAATCCAATTATGCGTACAGAATTATGACTGCTAAATGGATCGATTCAAGTCAAGAAGAATTTAAAGCGATTATTAAAATTACAGGCATGGACTCTTTAGGATTAACCAACCAACTCACTAAGGTAATTTCAAACAATATGCATGTAAATATTCAAAGTATATCCCTAACTACTGAGGCAGGAATATTTGAAGGAAAAGTAACAGTTGTTGTACAAAATAATACAATACTAAAAAAGCTAATCAATAATATCAAAAAAATTGAAGGCATTGAAAAAGTAAGCAGAGTGTATACTTCATAATTGTTTTTCAACAAAAAGCAAACTTATCAACGGAACTATAGAGATTAAACAAAAAAAATTATCTTTGCAGGATATGACACTTATTTCCACAGACAATAACAAAAATCAAGAAATTGTAAAAAATGTTTTTACACTATATCTTGAAAAAAAAGGACATCGCAAGACACCTGAGCGATATGCTATTTTACAGGAAATTTACGATAGTGAGGAGCATTTTGACATAGAAAATCTCTACATCAAAATGAAAAACAAAAACTATCGTGTCAGTAGAGCAACTTTATACAACACTATAGAATTGCTTTTAGATTGTGCTTTGGTTAGAAAGCATCAATTTGGACAAAACCAAGCCCATTACGAAAAATCGTATTTTGACAAACAACACGATCATATTATTATGACCGATACGGGAGAAGTAATTGAATTTTGTGACCCCCGAATTCAAACTATTAAGAAAACAATCGAAGAAATTTTTGATATTGAAATCACCAATCACTCTTTGTATTTGTACGGAAACAAAAAAACAAACAACTAATTAGAATTATAGAATTCTACCAATACAAACAACACTAATAACACACAGAATGACCATAGATTTACTACTAGGATTACAATGGGGAGATGAAGGAAAAGGAAAAATCGTTGATGTATTAACTTCTAAATACGATATTATCGCTCGTTTTCAAGGTGGACCAAATGCCGGACATACCCTAGAATTTGACGGAATTAAGCACGTTCTTAGAACAATTCCTTCTGGAATTTTTCACAAAACAGCGGTTAATATCATTGGAAACGGAGTTGTTATTGACCCTGTAGTTTTTCAAAAAGAGATTGAAGGGTTAGAAAAATTCAATATCGATATCAAAAGTAAATTGATTATTTCTAGAAAAGCACATTTAATCTTACCTACACATCGTTTACTTGATGCCGCTTCTGAAACTGCCAAAGGAAAAGCAAAAATTGGCTCGACTTTAAAAGGTATTGGCCCAACTTACATGGATAAAACAGGCCGAAACGGAATTCGTGTAGGAGATATTGAATTAGCTGATTTTGAAGAAAGATACCGTGCTTTGGCTGACAAACACGAAGAAATGATAAAATTCTACGACGTTGCCATCCAATACAACTTAACGGAACTTGAAAAAGAATTCTTTGAATCAATTGAAGAACTGAAAAAATTAGATTTTATAGATAGTGAAGAATATTTACATCAAGCTCAAAAATCGGGAAAATCTATTTTGTGTGAAGGAGCACAAGGTTCATTATTAGATGTTGATTTTGGAACCTATCCATTTGTAACTTCATCTAATACTACAGCTGCTGGTGCTTGTACTGGTTTAGGAATAGCACCAAATAAAATCAAAGAAGTTTTTGGAATTTTTAAAGCCTATGTAACTCGTGTTGGAAGTGGACCTTTTCCAACAGAACTTTTTGACGAAGATGGCGCTACTATGGCTAAAATTGGAAATGAATTTGGATCTGTAACAGGAAGACAAAGACGTTGCGGTTGGTTAGATTTAGTAGCTTTAAAATATGCTATTCAGGTCAATGGAGTAACTCAACTAATGATGATGAAAGCTGATGTGCTTTCAGGCTTCAAAACCTTGAAAGTATGTACTGAATACAACTACAAAGGACAAAAAATCAGTCATTTCCCTTATAACATTGAAGAAGAAAATGTAACACCAATTTACAAAGAATTCAAAGGTTGGCAAGCTGACCTAACCGGAATGACAAACTACGATGAATTACCAAAAGAATTAAAAGAGTATATTGAATTTATCGAAAAAGAAGTAGAAGTACCGATTAAAATTGTTTCTGTTGGACCAGACAGAAAACAAACAATACTTAAATAAATTAATTAACGCTCTGAAAATTCAGAGCGTTTTTTTTATATATAAACATCCAAACTATGTACAATCCCAAAATCAACATCATAAAAACAAAAATTCTTTCCAAACAAAAATTTGCTCTAAAGAAAATAACTTATGATTACACAAAAGAAGATACAACCACTGAACAACAAATTCGAGAAATTTATGATCGAGGAAATGGCGCTGTGATTCTATTATACAATACCTCTAAAAAAACAATTATTTTAACTCGACAGTTTCGGCTACCAACTTATTTAAATGGAAATTCATCAGGAATGCTCATCGAGGCTTGCGCGGGAATGCTAGACGAAGATAATCCCTTAGACTGTATCGTTCGAGAAACAGAAGAAGAAACAGGTTACCAACTTTCGTCAGTTAAAAAAGTATTTCAATCGTATATGTCTCCTGGAGCAGTAACCGAAATTTTACACTTTTTTATTGGCGAATACCAATCCGAAATGAAGGTTTCTGAAGGTGGCGGACTTGCAGAAGAACACGAGAACATCGAAGTACTCGAATATTCATTTGATGAAGCCTATCAAATGATTGCTTCTGGAGAAATAACCGATGCCAAAACTATTATGCTGCTTCAATATGCTAAAATAAATTTACCCTTGTAAACTAACTACTTATTTTAGTAATTTTACTTTTCAAATGAATTGCATTGGCATCTAAAAAGACACATTCTTCGGCGCTACAAGAAAAAGCAGGTATTTCTCCTCCAGAAAGTATCAGCAGTCAATCTGTAGAACATATTCAACATTCTAGAAAGTTCCAACCTTCTGCGGAAGAATTAATTGAAGGTATTTTAGCTGGAAATATTACTGCTTTAAGTCGTGCTATTACCTTAGTTGAAAGCACCAATTTGAATCATTTGGCAAAAGCCAATACCATTATCAACAGTTGTTTACCGCATGCGAATCAATCTGTTCGAATAGGTATAACAGGTGTTCCTGGTGTTGGAAAAAGTACTTTTATTGAAGCGTTAGGAAAACATTTAACTAGCTTAGGTAAAAAAGTTGCTGTTCTAGCCGTAGACCCAAGTAGTACGATTAGTCACGGAAGTATTCTAGGCGACAAAACCCGAATGGAGGAATTAGTCAAAGACCCAAATGCCTTTATTCGTCCTTCGGCATCAGGCGAAACTCTTGGTGGTGTTGCTCGAAAAACAAGAGAAACAATTACACTTTGCGAAGCTGCAGGTTTTGATACAATTATAATAGAAACTGTAGGTGTAGGTCAAAGCGAAACCGCTGTTCACAGTATGGTTGATTTCTTTTTATTACTAAAAATAGCAGGGGCTGGCGATGAACTTCAAGGTATTAAACGTGGTATTATGGAAATGGCAGATGCAATTGTTATCAACAAAGCCGATGGGGACAATATCAAAAAAGCACAATTCGCTAAAGTCGAATTCAACCGTGCTTTACATTTTTTTCCGGCAAAAAAATCAGGTTGGACACCCAAAACAGCTACTTGTAGCGCTATTACTTCTGAAGGCATCTCTGATGTTTGGAACACCATTACAGAATTTGTAAAATTAACACAAACCAATTTGTATTTCTTTCAAAAACGAAAAGAACAAAACCAATTTTGGATGATGGAAACCATTAACGAACAATTAAAATCGAATTTCTATAACAATCCTGAGATTCAGAACTTACTTGAGACTACTAAAAAAGCGGTGCAAAATGATGAAATTTCACCCTTTGCAGCCGCTACTATATTATTGGAAACGTATTTTAAAAAATAATCTATTCCTCGTATCGACCAATTTCACGATCGTAAAATTCATTCGCTTCAACAATCAAAGCTTCCATTTCGGCATTAAGTTCCGCTTCATCTAAATCTTCTGCTTCTTCCATAAATTCTACCTCATCATCTTTCAAATTAATGATGAAACGAGGATAATCCAAGTGAATGATAAAAATATCATCAGGAAAGTCGGTATTGTCACCTAGCAAAAATTTTGGTAATTCCATATATTTTAAATATTATAAGTTTAATTTTCTTCAATCAATCGATTCGATATTTTCACAAAGCGAATATACAAAAATATTGCAGCGGCTGATAATCCTGCTAAAAGTCCAATCCATATTCCAACAGCTTTCAACTCTGTATATTTTCCTAAATAAAAAGAAATAGGAAATCCAATCAACCAATACGCTACAAAAGTAATATACATCGGAATTTTTACATCTTGCAAGCCTCTTAAGGCACCTAAAACAACTACTTGAATTCCATCTGACAATTGAAAGACTGCTGCTACTAAAAGTAAATGAGCCGTAATTCCTATAATTTCTTGATTGTCTACATGTTGAGCTGAATCTCCCATATTCAAGAACAAATGTGGTAAATAATTATGAAAAATTACAAATATAATACCGAATACCGTTTCCAAAATAACAGCTAACAAAAAGATAGAACGTGCTACCACAATCATGTTTTTATAATCAGCCATTCCTTTGCTATGACTCACCCGAATCATTGCCGTAACGCTCAATCCCATTGCTACCATAAAAGTCGAAGACGCAAGTGTCAAAGCAATTTGATTGGCTGCTTGATTATTTTTCCCCAATGAACCTGAAAGCCAAATCGCCGCAGTAAACAAAGTCACTTCAAACAACATTTGCATTGCTGAAGGCAAACCTAAATCAACAATTTTTCGCAACATCGATTTTTTAATTTCTCTAAAACTAAAATGCTTGAAATAGTTGCTGAATTTTTCATTGTGTCGCAACAACAAATGAAGAAAAACCACCATCATAATGCGAGAAATAACAGTTCCTAAAGCAGCACCCAAAATTCCCAATTTAGGAAATATCCATACCCCATAAATCAAAACATAGTTGAAAAAGATATGCACCACATTGTCCATAAAAATGGCATACATCGAATATTTAGTTTGAGACAAACCATCGGCAAACTGTTTGTATCCTTGGTACATAATTACTGGAATCAGCGAAAAAGCAACCCAATCAATAT
>JACCDS010509157.1_pt1 | contig 17487 bp, 21 predicted proteins | sample 7446441 | NCBI WGS metagenome assembly JACCDS01 (sample SAMN15323445, study PRJNA562643) | freshwater metagenome | isolation source: river surface water | place: USA:Blue River Watershed | collected 2017-08-17
GCTACATCCGCATCACCGGCCGCAGCAAGGATGTGATCATCCGTGGCGGCGAGAACATCCCGGTGGTCGAGATCGAGTCGCTGCTCTACAGGCATCCGGCTGTGGCGCTCGCCGCGGTGGTGGCCTACCCGGACGAGCGCCTGGGCGAGCGTGCCTGTGCCATGGTGGTGCCCAAGCCCGACCAGAACTTCGACATGGCCACCATGGTGGCCTACCTCAAGGAACAGAAGGTGGCGCAGCAGTACATTCCCGAGCGTGTCGAGGTGTTGGCGGCCATGCCGACCACTCCGTCGGGCAAGATCCAGAAGTTCAAACTGCGCGAGCAGCTGTTGGCCCTGGTCCAGAAATCCTGAACGGAGCCCCGTATGTCCGATCCCGTGGTGCACCTGCAAGTGCATGGCCGCGTGGGGGTGCTCACCCTCAACAGGCCGCAACAGCTCAATGCCCTCAACGATGAACTGATGGACCTGCTGGGGGAGCACCTGCTGGCCCTGGACCAGGATCCGGCCATCGGGGCCATCGTCATCACAGGCAGCGACAAGGCCTTTGCGGCCGGTGCCGACATTGCCGTGATGGCCGACTGGACCTACATGGACGTCTACCAAGGCCAATTCATCACCCGCAACTGGGAAACCATCCGCCGCGTACGCAAGCCGGTTGTGGCGGCTGTCGCCGGCTACGCCATGGGCGGCGGTTGTGAATTGGCGCTGGCCTGTGACATCGTGATCGCTGCCGAGTCCGCGCAGTTTGCGCTACCCGAAATCAAACTGGCCATGTTGCCCGGCGCCGGCGGCACGCAACGCCTGCCGCGTGCGATTGGCAAAGCCAAGGCGATGGACATGTGCCTGTCGGCCCGCATGCTCAACGCGCAGGAAGCCGAACGCTACGGCCTGGTCTCGCGCGTGGTGCTCGATGCCGAGCTGCAGGCCTCTGCACTCAAGCTGGCCACGCAGATCGCCGCTTATTCATTGCCAGCGCTCATGGCCATCAAGGAATCGGTCAACCGTGCCTACGAAGCCAGCTTGAGCGAAGGCAGCCTGTTCGAGCGCCGCGAGCTGCATGCCCGCTTTGCCAGCGAGGACGCGCACGAAGGCATGCACGCTTTTCTGGGCAAACGAAAACCCGAGTTCAGGCACCGCTGAAGCGAGGCACTGTTCAATGCCCATCCTGCGAAACGCCGCCGATCCTGGCCAGGGCACTGGCCCGGTAGGCTTTGGGGTTGACGCCGGTGTGCTTGCGGAAAAATCGACTGAAGTAGGCATCGTCTTCGAAGCCCAGTTCGCTGGCCAGCTGCTTGATGGGCAGGCTGGTGTAGAGCAGTTCGCGCTGGGCTTCCTGGATCAGGCGGTCGTTCATGACCTGAAGACTCGATTTGCCCAGCACCTCGCGGCACAGCCGCGACAGTTGCCCCACGCTGACCCCGACCAGATCGGCATAGGCCTGCAGCGAATGTTCGGTTCGAAAGTGCTTGTCGAGCAGGCTGCGGAATTTTTCGATCTGCTGGGCCTTGCGCGAGATGCTGTAGTGCGTAGGCGTCCGGGCGCTGTCCGAGAGCTGGCTGATGCGGTGCACCTGCACCATCAGGGCCAGCAGCAGCGAGGTGCCTGCCGCCACCTGGCCTGCCGCAGGCGTGCGCGATTCGTTCTCCAGCGCAAGAAACAGGGGCATGAGCTGATCGATGTAGCGCATCTCGGCGTGAAGGGACAGCAGGCGCGGTGTGCGAATGGTCTCCAGCAGCGCCGGCATCATCACGCCGGCGGCCGACTCCAGGGGCTTTTGCATGGCTGTGACCACCGGCCCTTGTGTGTCCCGCGAAAACCTGAAGCCGTGGACATGCCCGGCCGGGATCAACATCACACAGGGGGCCTGGAGCGTCTGGTGGGCGTGTTCGATCTGCACATCGACCTGGCCCTGCGTGAGGTAGAGCACCTGGATGAACGAATCGTGCCGGTGGGGGTGGATCAGCCAGTTGTACAGCGACGAGCGCTGCGGAATCCACTCGAAATTGAAGGCCCCCGAGTCCTCGATCCGGCTCGAATCGCCATAGAGGTCATAGTTCGGGATAACCCTAGAACGTGCCATTGCCTTGCTCCTGAATGCACGAATTGTCCTGTTCTTGGTTCGATTCGTCAAAATAATTTCCGGCACTTGTTTCAACAATCACTCTCAATTTCCGACAACCAGGAAGCAGAGATGAACGGAGACAAGAACTGGCTCGAGCTGCAAGGCCGTGTCTGTGTGGTCACAGGGGCAGCCAGCGGCATCGGTGCTTCGGTGTCGCAGCGCCTGGCCGCCGTGGGTGCCAAAGTCGCCATGCTCGATCGCGATGCCCAGGGGCTGCAGGCGCGCGTGGCCGAGCTGCAGGCCCAGGGGGCCCAGGTGATGGGCGTGGTCTGTGACATCAGCGACAGCGCCAGCGTGCAGGTCGCTGCCCGGCAGGTGATCGCGCAGTGGGGCCCGGCGTATGCGCTCATCAACAACGCGGGTCTGCTACGCGCTGGCGGCCTGGCCGATGTGAGCCTGGACGACTGGAATGCCGTGCTGGCGGTCAACCTCACGGGTTACCTCTTGTGCGCCCGTGCCTTTGGTGAAGGCATGCGTGCGGCAGGGGAGGGCAGCATCGTGAATGTGGCGTCGATTTCGGGCCTGTTCCCGCAAAGCAGCAGCGGCGCCTACAGCGCGAGCAAGGCCGGCGTGTTGCAGATGTCACGCCAGCTGGCGGTGGAGTGGGGCCCGCAGGGGGTGCGCAGCAATGCGATTTGCCCGGGCATGATCCGCACCGCCCTGTCGGCCAGGTTCTACGAGGAACCCGGCTTCGAAGCCAAGCGTGCGGCAGTGACGGCCAGCCGCCGCATCGGCGAACCGCAGGACATCGCGGATGTGGCCATCTTTCTGGCCAGTCCGCGCTCGGGCTACATGAACGGCGCCGAGTTGCTGGTCGATGGCGGCATGTCCTGCATGCTCATGGACATGGTCCCCCGCCCCGGCTACAACAAGACTGCATGAGGCAATGACGATGATGAACAAGCAATGTGATCTGCTGGTGGTGGGCTCTGGCGCCGCCGGTCTGGCCTGCGCGATCACCGCCAAAAAGCGTGGACTGGATGTGGTCGTGATCGAGAAGGAGCCCGTGTTCGGTGGCACCACCGCACTCTCCGGCGGGGTGCTCTGGATTCCGCTCAACCACCATGGCCTCAAGCAGAACCCGCAGGACACGGTGGATGCCGTGCGGACCTACATGATGCAGGAGACCGGCACCTACTTCGACGAAGCCGCGGTGTCGGCTTTCATCGAGCAGGGCCCGAAGATGGTGGATTTCTTCGAGCAAAACACCGAGATGAAGTTCATCCCGACGCTGTACCCGGACTACCACCCTGACAAACCCGGCGGCGCGGCGATCGGCCGCTCCATTCTGGCGGAGCCTTTTGACATCCGCCGTCTGGGCCGGGACATGGCGCGCCTCAAACCGCCGCTCAAGACCATCACCTTCATGGGGATGATGTTCAACTCGTCGAATGCGGACCTCAAGCATTTCTTTCAGGCGACCAAATCGCTCACGTCGTTCTTCTATGTGGCCAGGCGCCTGATCAGCCACATGAAGGAGCTGGTGCTCTACCAGCGTGCGATCCATGTGACCAGCGGAAATGCACTGGCAGCCCGTCTGGCCAAATCGGCGCTCGATCTGGGCATCCCGATCCTCACCTCCACACCCGCACAAGGCGTGCTCACCGAAGGTGGCCGCGTGGTCGGCATGACAGTGGGCGGTGAAGGCGGCGAGATTCGTGCACGCCACGGCGTGGTGCTGGCCTGTGGCGGCTTTCCGCAGGATGTCAAACGCATTGCGCAGGCTTACCCGCACCTGCAGCGCGGCGGCAGCCACCTGTCGCCCACACCCGAAACCAATACCGGCGATGGGGTGCGTATTGCCGAGCAGGCAGGTGCCGATGTGGATCTGCGCTTCAAGGACCCGGCGGCCTGGATGCCGGTTTCCAAGGTGCCCTACGGCGATGGCAAGTTCGGCGTGTTCCCGCACCTGCTGGACCGCTACAAGCCGGGCGTGATCGGTGTGATGGCCGATGGCAAGCGCTTCTGCAACGAATCGAATTCCTACCACGACGTGGGTGTCGACATGATCGCTGCGGCCCGCAAGAACGACACCGGCAAAGACACCGTGATGTGGCTGGTGTGCGACAAGACCACGCTGGCCAAATACGGGCTTGGTTTTGTCAAGCCGGCCCCGATGCCGATCGGAAAATTCATCCGCAACGGCTACCTCTTCGAAGGCAAGACCCTGGCCGACCTGGCCCAGGCGTGCGGCATCGATGCCGACGGCCTGCAAGCCACCGTGCGCGAATACAACCAGGGCGCTGTCCAGGGCAACGACGAGCAGTTTGCACGCGGCACCACGGCCTTCAACCGCTACCTGGCCGACCCGGCCAATCAGCCCAACCCCTGTGTGGCGCCGGTTGAAAAAGGCCCGTTCTATGCGGTCAAGGTGGTGATGGGTGACCTGGGCACGTTTGACGGCATCCAGACCACGGTGGTCGGCGAAGTCAAGAAGCGTGACGGCACCGTCATCGACGGACTGTATGCGGTGGGCAACGACCGCGCCAGCATCATGGGGGGCAATTACCCTGGCGCCGGCATCACCCATGGGCCGAACATGACCTTCGGTTACGTGACGGCCAACCACATTGCAGACAAGGCCCAGGCATGACGGTGCCTGTGGTCATCGTCACCGGCGCGGCAGATGGCATTGGCTGGGCCACGGCGCATCAATTCGCGGCCAGCGGCTGGTCGGTCGCGTTGTTGGACCTGAACGGTGCGCAGGCCCGTGCGCGTGCGCAAGAGCTGGGGCCGCAGCATTCGGGCTGGGCCTGCGATGTGACCGACGCCAGTGCCGTGCAAGAGCGCGTGGCCGAGGTGGTGGCGCACCATGGGCGTATCGATGCGCTGGTCAACAACGCCGGCATCGCCGACCAGACCGCGCCCACGCTGGAGCAGGACGTGGCCGCCTTCGACAAGGTGCTGTCGGTCCACCTGCGCGGAGCTTTTCTGATGTCGCAGCAGGTGATTGCGCAGATGCTTCGCCAGCCGCGCGATGCGCAAGGCGGACGGGGCGCGATTGTGAACATCGGCTCCATCGCCAGCTTTGGCGGCATTCCGGGGCGCAATGCCTACAGCGCTGCCAAGGCGGGCATTCTGGGCATGACGCGTTCACTGGCCAGTGAGTGGGCGCGCAAAGGCATCCGCGTGAATGCGGTGGCGCCGGGCTATGTGAAAACTGCCCTGGTGGCCAGCCTGATCGAGCGTGGCGCCATCGACGCACAGGCCATCGCGCGCCGTGCGCCCCTGGGCCGTATGGCGAGTCCTGAAGAAATTGCCCGTGTGATCGGGTTTCTGGCCTCGCCGCAGGCCAGTTATGTGACGGGTGCAGTGCTGCCGGTCGATGGTGGCTGGGGGGCGCTGGGTGCCCCTGATGCCGCACTCGGCGCACTGGACCAGGATTGACATGAGAACGAACGAGAGGAGACAAGAAAGATGCTGACAATCAACCTGTTCAACGGTCTGGTGTACGGCGCATTGCTGATCGTGATGTGTTCGGGCCTGGCCTTGATCTACGGGCTGCGGCGGGTGGTGAACTTTGCCCACGGTTCGCTGTACATGCTGGGGGCCTATCTGGGCTATTCGGTCTCGCTGCACAGTAACTTCTGGGTGGCGCTGGTGGCGGCGCCCGCCATCATGGCCGTGCTGGGGGTGCTGCTGGACCGCTATGGTTTTCGGCTGCTGCAGGACCGTGACCCGCTGACCGTCGTGCTGGTGACCTTTGGCCTGCTGCTGGTGATCGAGGATCTGGTGCAAAGCTACTGGGGCAAGAGCAACCTGTCGGTGCCGGTGCCCGAGGCGCTGGCCTTCAGCATCAACTTGCTGGGCACGCCGGTGCCGGCCTACCGCCTGAGCGTGATCTTCATTGGCGCGGCGGTGGCGCTGGGCCTGAGCCTGTGACTGCGCTTTTCCATGGTGGGCCTGTTCGTGCGCGCTGCCAGCACCGACCCGGTGACCACCTCCATGCAGGGCGTCAACACCGACTTGCTCAGCGCAGGCGTCGTGGGCCTGGGCACCGCGCTGGCGGGGCTGGCCGGTGTGGTGGCGGCCCCCTTCCTGTCGCTGTCGCCCTCGATGAGCGCCGACGTGATCATCGACTCCTTCGTGGTGGTCGTGATCGGCGGTCTGGGCTCGCTGGCCGGCGCCTTCATTGCCGCGCTGGTGCTGGGCATGGTGCAGGCCATCGGGGCGGTGTACCTGCCCGATGCGGCGGTGCTGCTGCCCTTTGTGTTCATGATCGGCATCCTGATCTGGAAGCCCTCCGGTTTTGCCGGCAGCCGTACCTGACGCTCGGGAGCTTGTACAGATGAATCTCCAGAAATCCTTTTTCGGGGCCGTGCTGGCCCTGGCCCTGGGCGGCGTGCTGACGATGGTGGTGTCGTCCGGCACGGTCCTGTCGCTGTTCACACAGGCCATCATCTACGCCGTCTTTGCCCTGGGCGTGGGCGTGCTGCTCAAGCAAAACGGCATGGTCAGCTTCGGCCACGCGCTGTTTTTCGGCGGCGCCAGCTACCTGGTGGGCATCTTGCTGCAGCTCCAGCTCATGCCCGCCGAGCTGGCCATCCTGGTGGCCCTGCTGGCGGTCACGCTGGCCGCCTTCCTGATCGGCCTGGTGATCGTGCGGGTGCCGGGCGTGGCCTTTGGCATGCTGACGCTGGCAATCGGCCAGATGTTCTTCCTGACCGCTTCGCGTGCCCGCGGCCTGACCGGAGGGGCCGACGGCATGAACATCGACTGGCCCTCGCGCCTGTTTGGCCTGCCGGTCTCGCAGATGCTCAAGCCCGCCAGCATGTTCCTGATCTGCTGGAGCACGCTGGTGGTGGTGATGTTCCTGCTGGCCTGGCTCATGCGCACCCGCTTTGGCGGCATCACCGAAGCAGTGCGAGACAACGAGGAGCGTGCCCGCTTCATCGGCATCACCACCCTGTGGCCGCGCGCCGCCGTGTACGCGCTGTCGGCACTGGTGACCTCGGTGGCCGGTGTGCTGTCGGCCCTGAACACCGGCTTTGTCTCGCCCGAGAGCCTGCACTGGAGCCTGTCGGGCGTGGCGCTGATGATGGTGGTGGTCGGTGGTTTCAAGGCCCTGTGGGGGCCGGCGGCCGGCGCGGTGGTGTATTTCCTGTTCAAGGACATCCTGGGCGAACACGCCACCCACTGGATGACCATCTTTGGCGTGGCCCTGATCACGGTGATCGTTTTCTCGCCCACGGGGGTGGCCGGACTGTTCGAGCGCTGGGTGCTCGGCAAGAAACCGTCGGTCAAGGTCGGCGGCCATTGAGCAGGGGATGAGCATGACACATTACGTATTGCAGGCCGAAGACGTCGCCATCCACTACGGCGGGGTCAAGGCCGTCGATGGGGTGGCCCTGACACTGGAGAAGGGCCAGATCCGTGGCCTGATCGGCCCCAACGGGGCGGGCAAATCCACCGTGATCGACGCGATCACGGGGCGCCGCAAGCTCACGCGCGGCAAGGTCACGCTGCTGGGCGAGGATGTGAGTGCGCTGGGCGTGGTCGAGCGGCGCATGCGCGGGCTCTCGCGCAGCTTCCAGCGCACCAGCATCTTTGGCGAGATGACGGTCTACCGCCAGGTGGAGCTGGCCTCGCACAAGATGGGCGTGGCCGACAGCGCAGCCGACGCCCAGGCCGTGCTGCGGGAGCTGGACCTGTGGCCCATGAAAGACAGCACGGCGCAGGACCTGGGTTACGGCGAGCAGCGCCGCCTTGATCTGGCGCTGGCCCTGGTGGGGCGCCCGACGGTGCTCCTGCTGGACGAGCCCATGGCCGGCCTGTCGGTCAAGGAGTCGCTGGACCTGGCCCAGCACCTCAAGAAACTCACCTCCAGCTGGGATGTGTCGGTGCTGCTGGTCGAGCACGACATGGATGTGGTGTTCGGCATCTCGGACGTGGTGACCGTGTTTGAACTGGGCCGTGTGATCGCTGCAGGCGCACCGGCCGACGTGCGCGCCAACCCGCGCGTGCGTGAAGCTTATCTGGGGAGCGCCGCATGAGTGCCTTGCTCAATCTGAAGAACGTGCACGCCTACTATGGCGCCGCCCACATCCTGCACGGGCTGGACCTGCATGTGAACGCGGGCGAGCGCGTGGCGCTGATCGGCCGCAACGGGGTGGGCAAGACCACCGTGGTCAACACCATCCTGGGGCTGGCCAGCCTGCGCGAAGGCCATGTGCATTTCGGCGGGAAGGACCACACCCGGCTGCGCGCGTACATGGCCGCCCAGCACGGCATTGTGGTGGTGCCGCAGGGGCGGCGCATTGTGGCCAACCTGACGGTCGAAGAGAACCTGATGCTTGGCGCCGCAGTGGGGCGCAAGGGGCCGTGGACCGTGCCCGAGGTCTACAAGCTCTTTCCGATCCTGCAGGAGCGTGCCCACACCCCGGGCACGGCCCTGTCGGGCGGGCAGCAGCAGATGCTGGCGGTGGGGCGTGCGCTCATGGCCAACCCCTCGCTGATCTTGCTGGACGAGCCCACCGAGGGCCTGGCCCCGGTGATCGTGGACCAGCTCGCCGAGATCTTCAACAAGGTGGCAGAGCAGGGCGCTGCGCTGCTGCTGATCGAACAGAACATGAGCCTGGTGGTGCGCGTGGCGCACCGCTACCTGGCCATGGCCAAAGGCGCCATCGTGGCGCAGGGCCAGGTGGTCAACTCCCGCGAGGGGCTGCACGACCTGGAAAGCCATGTGATGGTTTGAGGCACCCGATGTTTAAACCGATGTCCGGACGGTTTCCGGCGATTCCAACAAGGAGACAAGCATGTTCAAGATGAAAACCATCCAGCGCTCGCTGGCTGCTGCAGCCCTCATTGCTGCGCTGCCCATGGCCGCTTTGGCCCAGGGCAAAGAGCCGGTCAAGGTCGGTCTGGTCTCGTCCAAGTCGGGCGTGTTCGCGCAGCAGGGCGAGGAAGTGATCCGCGCCATCAAGTTCGCCATTGAAGAAGCCAACGCCAAGGGCGGCGTGGACGGCCGCAAGATCGAGGTCAAGGAAGCCGACGACGAAGGCACGCCCGATGCCGGCCGCCGCGAAGCCGAGAAACTGGCCCGCGAAGGCTACAACCTGCTGATTGGCGCGATCCCGTCTTCCATCTCTCTGGCCATCGCCCAGAACCTGGACCGCTGGGATGCTGCTTACTTTGTGGTGGCCAGCAAGTCCGACAAGCTCACGGGTGACACCTGCAAGCCGCGCAGCTTCCGCACCAACCACTCGGACGCCATGGACATCGCCATGATCAACGCCTGGGCCAAGAACATCAAAGGCAACAAGTTCGCCGTGATCGCGGCCGACTATGTCTGGGGCCGTGACTCGGGTGAGTCCTTCAAGAAAGCGGTGGAGGCTGCCGGCAAGAGCGTGCCGCTGTCGCTGTACGTGCCCATGGGCACCAAGGACTTCTCGCCCTACATCGCCCAGCTCAAGGCGGCCGATGTGGACGGCATCTGGGTCGCCGAAGTGGGCCGTGACGCGATCGCCTTCGTCAAGCAGGCCGAAGAGTTCGGTCTGATCCCCAAGACACCGCTGATCGGCCACTCCCTGATCCTCAACTTCATGATCAACGCCACCGGCAAGGCACTCGAAGGCACGCCGGGCACCACCGGCTACACGCCCGACATCGACACGCCCAAGAGCAAAGCGTTTGTGGCGGCCTGGAAGGCCAAGTTCAACCGCTTGCCCACCGACAACGAAGGCCAGGCCTACAACGGTGCACAGGTCCTGCTGGACGGCGTGCGTCTGTCCAAGAGCAACAAGCCTGAAGATGTGAGCAAGGCCCTGCGTGGTGCACAGCTCGACACCATCTACGGCAACGTGACCATGCGCGCGGCCGACAACCAGCTGGTCCTGCCCAACTACGTGGGCCGTGCCAAGGCGGTCGATGGCGTGCTGCGTCCGGTGATCGAGCAGACTTTCCCTCCGTCCATCGTTCCCGCACCGTCGCCGCTGTGCAAAATGTGATCGCCTGATGGGGCGATGACCTGCTGGCCGCCTGCGCCTTTGGCCAGGCGGCCTTTTTTCTGGAGTGGACGGATGCATGTATTGGTGACCGGCGCCACGGGCGGCATTGGCCGTGGCATTTGTGAGGTGCTGGCCCTGCGCGAGCCGGGGCTGACGCTCAGCTTGGCCAGCTCTCAGGCTGGCGAGAAACTCGATGCCCTGCTGCAAGGCCTGCGCGGCCTGGGTGTGCAGGCGCACGGCGTGACGGGCGATGTGACCCGGCCCGAGGAGGCCCGGCGCATCGTGGCGCAGGCCATCGCCGACGGCGGCGATCTGGATGCGCTGGTCTGTGTGGCTGGCGCTTCGGGGCCGGCCAAGCTGGCCGATCTTCCGGTGGAGCAGTGGGACCTGACCTTCAACCTGAACACCCGTTCGGTGTTCCTGATGGCGCAGGCCGCATACGGGTCGCTCAAGCGCACGCGCGGCAGCATCACCGCGATTGCATCGATGTCGGGCCTGCACCCGCACCCGGGCTATGGCGGGTATTCGCCCGCCAAGGCGGCGCTCATCATGCTGTGCCGTCAGATGGCCCAGGAGTGGGGGCCGGACGGCATCCGTGCCAACACCGTTTGCCCGGGCATGGTTCGCACGCCGCTGACCGAAGCGGTCTACCAGGATGCCGACACCAAGGCGCGACGCGAAGCGCTCGTGCCCATGGGGCGCATCGGACGACCCGACGACATCGGGCATGCGGTGCACTACCTGATCGGGCAAGGTGCAAGCTATGTGAATGGCCAGAACCTGGTGGTCGACGGCGGTGTGGCGGACCACATGCTGACCATGATTCCCGGTCGGCCGGGAAAACCACCTGTGAAAGGCTGAGCCATGAACACCTCCTATCTCGCACACCACTTTGGTCTGCAAGGGCGCACGGCGCTGGTCACGGGTTCGGCTCGCGGCATTGGCCTGTCGATCGCCGAAGCACTGGGGCATGCGGGTGCACGCGTGGTCATCAACGACCTGCAGGCCGCCGCCTGTGATGAAGCGGTGCAGGCCCTGCAGGCGAAAGGCATTGCAGCGCGCGCTGCACCGTTTGATGTATCGGACTTTGCCTCGGTGCAGGCTGCAGGCCATACGCTGGATGCAGCGGGCTGGTCGATTGACATTCTGGTCAGCAATGCCGGCAACCAGAACCGCAAGGCATTGGTCGAAATGAGTCGCGAGGAGTGGCAAAAAATCCAGGATGTGCATGTGGGCGGGGCTTTCAACTGCACGCGCGTGTTCCTGCCGGGCATGAGTGCGCGGGGCTTTGGCCGGGTGGTGATGACTTCCTCCGTGTCGGGGCGCTCGACCATGCCGCTGATCGGTGCCTATTCCACTGCCAAGGCTTCGCTCAGTGCGCTGGCCCGTGCCATTGCTGTGGAGTACGGTGTCCAGGGGGTCACCGCCAACGCCATCGCCCCGGGCTTTGTGAAAACCGAATTCACGGCAGGCTTGCAGCAACGCGAGGGGTTTGAGGATTTCCTGCGCCAGGAAGTGCCTCAGAACCGCTGGGCAACCCCCGAGGATATTGCCCCGGTGGTGCTGTTCCTGGTGTCGCCGGCGGCAGGCTATGTGAACGGGCAGACGCTGGCCATTGACGGCGGCCTGCTCGCTCAAATGTGATTCAGGGGCCTGCGGCGTCCTCGTCCGGGCCGTTGTCGAGCTGCTTCATGTTCTCCAGCAGCTGGAGCAGGTAATGCAGCGTGTGGGTGATGTCACCCATGGAGAATTCCTTGAGGGCCTGTTCGTAATACGCTTCGATCTTGGGCAAGGCGTGCTGCAGCCAGACCGTGCGGCCATGCTCCGTCATGCTGATCAGGCGCGAGCGGCGGTCTTTCTCGTCGGGTGCCACGCCGATGTGGCCATCGCGTTCCATGCGGCTGATGACGCCGGCCAGGTTCTGGCGGCTGACCATCAGGTAGCGCGCCAGATCACCCACGCTGATGCCGCCTTCAGCCTCGGGCCGAGAGAGCGCGCCCAGCACGGCCCATTGCTGCGTGGTCAGCCCCTCGCTTTCGACTGCGCGCGAACCCGTCTTGTGCAGCAGGTTGGCGCACTGGTAGAGCCGGAAGAACAGGCGGTTGGCCAGTTCCATGCGGGCTGCGCGGGTGGATTCAGCGGAAAAAGGCATGTCGGTGAATATACCTGCTAGGCAGGCCTCATGGCCGTTGCCAGCGCGTCATGCGCACCAGCACCAGCGTGCTGACGCCATAAGCCACCATGGCCGCAGCAACCAACCAGAAATAAGCACTGGCACTGGCTTCGTGGGCCATCAGCCACCACCCCGCCACGGCCACGAGCAGCAGGCGCACGGTGCCCGCGACCACCGGACCGAGCACCTTGCCGGAGCCTTGAGATGCGAAGTAGAGCGTGAGCCCCATGCCGAAAAACGCAAAGGCCGGCCCCACGGTGGTGAGGTAGTCGCTGGCATGCTGCAGCACACCTTCATCGGCCGTGAACAGGCTCGCCCATGACAGGGGCAGCACCGTGACCCAGGCACCGATCACGGCCAGATTGAAGGCCGACAATGCGGCAGCGGTCCAGGCCACCTGCCGTGCGCGTGCCACCTTGCCCGCGCCGATGGCCATGCCCACCATGGGCACCGAAGCCACGCCAATGCCAAAGGAAATCGGGATCAACAAAAATTCGAGCCGCTGGCCAATGCCGTAGCCAGCCAGTGCGAGGGTGCCCAGCCGTGCGATCAGCGCCGTGACGATCAGCACCGTGAGCACCGATTGCAGGGGCGAGATCATGGCCACGGCCCCCACTTTCAGGATGTCGTGCAGCATTTCCTTTTGCAGGCGAAAACCCCGAAGCTTCAGGCTCAGGCGGCTGTGACCGCCCCAGAGAAACCAGACGAAATAAACCACGCCCGTGACCGTGGCCAGGATATGCCCCACGGCGATGCCGACCATGCCCCATGAGGGCACAGGCCCCCAGCCCAGGCCCAAGGCTCCCCCCAGCACGATCTGCAGGATGGCGGTTCCGAAAATGCCCAGCGAAGGCACGCGCATGTTGCCGGTGCCGCGCAGGACGGAGGCCAGTGTGTTGCTCAGCCACACCAGGATGGCACCGCTGAACAGCACGTCGGAGTAGCCGGCCGCGGCGACGAGCACTTCGCGCGAACCGCCCAGCAGCCGGTAGAGCAGGGGCCCGAAGCACACGAACACCAGCGAATAAACAACGCCAGCCACCGCACCGATCAGCAAGGCATGCAGGGCCAGCTGGTTGGCGCGGGCCGTGTGCCCGCCACCCAAAGCCCGGCTGATGGCCGAGGAGACGCCACCCCCCATGGCCCCGGCCGACAGCATGCCGCTGAGCATGGCAAAGGGGAACACCAGCGCCATGGCCGCCAGGGGGGTGGTGCCCAGATGCCCCACGTAATAGGTTTCGGCAATGCCGACAGCCACCGTCATCACCATGGCCAGCACGTTGGGCACAGACAGGCGCAGCAGCGTCGAGAGAATGGGACCGTTCTGCAGCCGGTCAAGAGAGGAGGCGGGTGTACTCATGGGGCAAGGCTTGAATGCAGGCACACCTTGCCAGCTTGCAGGCAAAGGCAGGGTCGCCAAGGTGGCAGTCGGTGCGATAAGCTCTGTGCACCCTGGAGAAGTCCATGTCCATTGCCGCCAACCCCCTGACCCGCGAAGCCCTGGCGCAGCTGGGCGCCATGGTGGCCCGCGTGGCCGCCCGTGAAATCATGCCGCGCTTTGGCCATCTGCAGCAGCACCAGATCCACGCCAAGACCTCGGCTTTCGATCTGGTGACCGAAGCCGACGAGGCTGCCGAGGCGGCCATCACCGCCTGGCTGGCAGAGGCTTATCCGCAGGCGGTGGTGGTCGGGGAAGAGGCCACGGCGCGACAGCCAGAGCGGCTGCTGGCCCTGGGGCAGTCTGAACTGGTGTTCGTGGTGGACCCCCTCGATGGCACCAAAAATTTCGCATCGGGTCTGCCGCTGTTTGGCGTGATGGTGGCGGTGGTGGCACGCGCTCAGGTGCTGGGTTCGGTGATCCACGATCCGGTGACCCGGACCACCGCGTATGCCTTGCAGGGCGGTGGGGCATGGATGGTGGATGCGGATGGCGCGAGTGCCCCGCTGCGTGTGGCTGCACCTGTTCCCCTGCAGGAGATACAGGGCGTTGCCGGTACCAACTTCCTGCCTGAGCCTTTGCGCAGCACGGTCAATGGCAATCTGTCGAAACTGTCCATGACCAACTGGTTTCGCTGCGCCGCGCACGAGTACCGGCTGGCCGCCGCAGGGCATTGCCACATCCTGTTCTACAACCGGCTGATGCCTTGGGACCATGCCGCCGGCTGGCTGCTGCATCGGGAAGCCGGTGGCTACAGCGCCCACTTTGATGGCACACCCTACGAGCCTGCTCACACCACCGGTGGCCTGCTGTGCGCGCCAACCGAGGCCTGCTGGCACGAAGTGCGCGACGCCCTGTTTGCCCGCCGCTGAGGATGCCTGCATGTGGCTGCCCCGCATCGACACCCCGCGCTGCACCGGTTGCGGCTGGTGCGTGGCGGCCTGCCCGCCACATGTGCTGAGCCTGCAGGTGGACGGCTGGCGCAAGCATTCGGTGCTGCACGATGTTCAAGGTTGCACCGGATGCCGCAAATGCGAGCGCCAATGCCCGTTCGGCGTGATCTCGATGGTCAAGGACAGCGATCATGTTGCGGCCGCGCCTGGCCGTTCGGGATAATCAAGACCCCTTTGAAGGCCTTGCCATGCCCCGCATCCAGTTCCAGCTGCCCGACCGATTTGTCTTTTCCACCGACATCCAGATCTATATCAGCCACGTCAACCAGGGCGGTCACCTGGACAACGCGCAACTGTTGACGCTGGTGTCTGAGGCACGTGTGCGCTTTTTCAAGTCGCTGGGTTACACCGAAGGCGATGTGGCGGGCTGCCCCATCGTGGTGGGTGACATGGTGGCGCAGTACAAGTCCGAAGGCTTTCATGGCGAAACCATGCGCGTGAGCATGGTGCCACAGGACTACAACAAATACGGTTTTGACCTCGTCTACCGCATGGAGTGCCTGGACACCGCCCGCGAAGTGGCTCGCGGCAAGATCGGCATCGTGTTCATCGACCGCGACACGCGCAAGGTGGCTGCCGTGCCGGCGCAATTCCTGCACAGGGTGAAGGCCCTGGGGGCGTGAACGCGGCTCAAGAAGGCATTTTCAAGATTCAAGAAGGCGGTTTGTGCGCACCATTCACACCATCGGACAACACACCCTGGCGGGCCTGGAGTGACTGGGCACGGCCGCGTTTGCCCTGTCGGGCGTGCTCAGCGCCATGCGCAAGCGCATGGATGTGGTGGGCATCGTGGTGTGTGGCTTTCTGGCAGCCTTTGGCGGCGGTACGCTGCGCGATGTGCTGATTGACCGCCGCCCCTTCTTCCGGGCGGAGCACCAGACCGTCCTGCTGGGCGTATTGCTTTTTGCATTGTCTGCGCCACCTTTCTTAAACGCCGACACATCGAGAGCAGTGAAAGGTGGCTGCAAGTGCCCGATGCATTGGGCCTGGGCCTCTTTTGCAACACAGGCATGCACCTGTCCTGGACGCTGGGGCAACCGGAGGTGGTCGCCATCATGAAGGGGGTGATCACCGGCACTTTTGGCGGGGTGCTGCGGGACATCTTCTGCAATGAAATTCCCAGCCTCTTTCGGGACCACCGGCCCTATGCGGTGTGTGCCTTGGCCGGCAGCCTGGTCTATGAGGCCCTGGCCTGGATGGGCATGCCGGAGGGGACGCTCCTGGCGACCTGCACGCTGGTCACGACGGGCACGCGGCTGCTCACCTGCTGGCTCGACTGGAAGCTGCCCTCCATCGATCCGAACTGAACGGTGCCTGGGCACAGCCAGGGTGCAAGGCCATGCAATGGCTTGTGGCATCCGTTGGAGTGGATGGGGGCTTCAGGCCTTGCTGACGGCCAGCTTGCGCGACCCTTTGGATTCCTTTGGGGTTCCAAATTCTTGTAAAGATAGGATTAAACCCACAACTTGCAAACTCCATCCCCATCATGCATAAACATCTGTCTCTCACCCTGGTGGCTTGCGCCTTCCTGAGCACGGCCATGGCCAAGGACACCAGTCACCCCCAGGAGCAAGCCGGTGTGGCCGCCCAAAACGCTGTGCTGGAGAAGAACACCGATGGCAAAGGATTCGGCCCGCAATCCCCGAGAGACATTGGCTTGCGCAAAGGCAGCAACGCGCGCGCCTTTGCTGCGGCACCTGCCTACCCGCAAATGAACCTGTGCAATATGCACTTTCACAAGAATGCGGAACACAAGGGCGGTGAGTTCGCCACCCTGGCCGAAGATGGCCACGGACACGGCGCCTACAGCGGCTACAAATACAGCGGCAAGCTCTCCGCCAGCGAATCGAAACCGCTGGACGCCGAGGTCTGCAAGAGCGACCACGGTGGCTTGCAGGTGGGTGACACCATCGAGATGCACTACGTTTTCAGCACGGCCCAGGTGGTCCCGGGGCCAACGCTCAACGCCTGCCTGAGCGAGAGCCTCGGCAACCCCCAGTTGCGGGTGGAGGCGCAGGTGTTTGTGCTGGTCAACGACCCGAAGGCGGCAGACTTCACCGAGCTGGCCCAGGTCGGCCAGGTCAACGGCTACCACCAGGCGCTCAACATTCCCAGGACGACAGGCAGGCCCGTGCAATACGCAGGATCGACCACGGGTCCGGCCTACAACGAAAAGGGTTCACCGCTGCAGGTTTCCTGGAGCGTCCGTCCCCGGGTGATGAAGGTCAATGCCGATTCGGTGGGGCAGTGGTGCAAAGGCAACACATTCAAGGAAGATCACGCGCATGGCGTTCGCAACCTGGTGGTGAACGAGAAACTGCTTTCCAGGATCCTACGCTAAGGCCACCACCGTACAACGCGCCAGCCGACTGGGCCTTGGTGACGGTGCCTGCGCCCCATGGCCAGGCAGTGCCCATGCGCGTTGGTGTCGGTTACCGCCTGCAGCCTTATGCCGATGCAGGGGGCGGCAAGCGGTAGGTGGCTGGGGTGCGGCTGAGCTTGATCGGCGAGGTCAGCCCCCTGTAGGCCCCGGCAAGCTGACGGTCATGCCTCTGTGCACGGTATGCGGGTGCGTGAGCGCCTGTGGCACATCCGGGAGCGGCGCGCACGGGACGCCCTTGTCGCTCAGTTGCTGCACCAGCACTTTGCCATTGACACTCATGATGCCGCTGAGCGCCTGGATGGCGGCGTCTTAGCCGGGCAGGCCACCCAGTGGGCCATCGGCGCCTTAGCCGCTCACGCGGCAATGTACCAGCCGGGGAATTTCTCCTTGAGGGTGTCGTAGCCCAGACCCCATTTCTCCAGGGGGGCCGGTCTTGAAGTTTTCCAGCAGTACATCGGCATCGGCCAGCA
>JACCDS010485998.1_pt1 | contig 17484 bp, 14 predicted proteins | sample 7446441 | NCBI WGS metagenome assembly JACCDS01 (sample SAMN15323445, study PRJNA562643) | freshwater metagenome | isolation source: river surface water | place: USA:Blue River Watershed | collected 2017-08-17
GAGGCCATCCGCAGCGTGCGCAAGCCGGTCATCGCGGCCGTCAGCGGCTTCGCCCTCGGTGGCGGCTGCGAGCTGGCCATGATGTGCGACTTCATCATCGCCGCCGACAACGCCAAGTTCGGCCAGCCCGAAATCAAGATCGGCATCATCCCCGGCGCAGGCGGCACGCAGCGCCTGCCGCGCGCCATTGGCAAGTCCAAGGCCATGGACATGGTGCTGACGGCCCGCATGATGGATGCGACCGAAGCTGAACGCTCTGGCCTGGTCAGCCGCGTGGTGCCGCTGGACAAGCTGATGGACGAAGCCCTGGGCGCTGCCCTGGTGATCTGCGGCTACGGTCAGCTGGCCACCATGGCCGCCAAGGAAAGCGTGAACCGCGCTTTTGAAGGCGGTCTGTCAGACGGTGTGATGTTCGAGCGCCGCATCTTCCACGCCCTGTTCGCCACCGCCGACCAGAAGGAAGGCATGGACGCCTTCCTGAACAAGCGGGCGCCGAACTTCGTCAACGGCTGAGCGGATGACGCTGCAGGGGCGAGCCGTTGCTCGCGAATGCACCTGTCGATTCGGCTGCGGGGGCAGCCTCCTACAACGCCGCTGAAGCTCTCCCTTGTAGGAGCGAGCCCCTGCTCGCGAAAGCGCACATTCGGCCGCAGGGGCGGCCTCCTACAGGGGCACGGACGACAGGAGGACTTGCACTTCATCGCGGCTCGGGGCGCCTGCAATACCATCCGGCCGCGAACACTTGGTCGCGGCAGCGGCAGCTGCAAACCGGAGCGCGTCCTGGTCCGACTGCCCTTCGGCCAGGGCCAGCCCAAGCGCCGCATGAAACACATCGCCTGCGCCCAGCGTGTCCACCACGGGGCCGGCCTGGACGGCGGGCATGCGCTGCAGCTGACCTTGCACGTCACACCATTGCAGACCCTGCGCGCCCAATGTGCGCACCACGCGCCTGGAGGGGGCTTGTGCTGCGAGGTGCTGCAGCACGGCCTCAGGCTCGCCATCGGCGTAAGCCAGCAGACCGCGTTCTGAAAAAACCCGCCAGTCGGCCAGCGGCACCAGGCGCTTCAGGTCGCCACGCGGAGAAACTTCGCCATCGAGCATGCTCGGGATGCCGCGCCGACGGGCCTCATGCAGCGCGGCCTCGGCCCAGGCTGGGCAACGTGGATCGACCAGCACAAAATCGATGCCATCGAGCACCGAAGGATCGAAAGGACCGGGCGCATCGAGCGCCGAACCCTTGGCATTGAAGATCATGCGCTCGCCGTGGCGGTCCACGATGATGCTGGAGACCGAACTGCTGGCGCCCGGCACCCGGCGCAGGCCCGACAGGCCCACGCCTTCGCGGCGCAGCACCTGCTCAAACACCTCGGCGGTGTCGTCGCTCCCCACCGGACCGCAAAAATCCACCTGCGCCCCCAGCCGCGCGAGCGCAATCGCCGCATTGCCCGACATGCCGCCCACACCGCGGTGGTGGCGGTGCGCCGGGGTCTTGGTCGGGTGGTCAGGAAATTCGCTGACGCTGAAAATCAGGTCCAGGGCGATGTGCCCCACACACAGCAGATGCTTGGCCATGCGGGGCATTTTGCCAGCGGTCGATACGCGCTCACGGTGTGACCTGGCGCACGACCTCGGAGCGCGATCCAGGCAACACTGTGGCCGGTGAATTCAACGCCCGAAGCCCCCTCCAGCATTGCGCCCGTCCTGGTGGCCGAGCACCTGGGCAAGCGCTACCGAACCGGCCAGCAAGACATCCTGGCGCTGCAGGATGTCAACCTGAGCGTGCTGGCCGGGGAGTTCATTGTCCTGCTGGGTCCCTCGGGCAGCGGCAAGTCCACGCTGCTCAATATTCTGGGCGGGCTGGACCGGCCCAGCAGCGGGCATGCGCGCTTTGCCGAGCACGACCTGAGCGAGGCCGATGACGCGGCGCTCACCCGCTACCGGCGCGAGCATGTGGGCTTTGTTTTTCAGTTCTACAACCTCATGCCCGGCCTGACGGTGCGCGAGAACGTGCAGCTGGTGACCGACCTGGTGCCCGGCGCGATGCGCGCCGAAGAAGCCCTGGCCCTGGTGGGCCTGTCGGAACGGCTGGACCATTTTCCGGCGCAGCTCTCGGGCGGCGAGCAGCAGCGCGTGGCCATTGCGCGGGCCATCGTCAAACGCCCGCAGGTCTTGCTGTGCGACGAACCCACAGGCGCGCTCGACTACGCCACCGGCAAGCAGGTGCTCGAAGTCATCGAGACGATCAACCGCGAGCTGGGCACCACCACCGTGGTCATCACGCACAACGCCGCGATTGCCGGCATGGCCGACCGGGTGATCCACCTGGCCGGTGGCCGCATCCAGCGCGAAGAGCGGCCCGAGCGCAAGCTGCGCCCGAGCGAACTGTCCTGGTGAAGGCGACATGAAAGCCCTGGACCGCAAACTCTGGCGTGACCTGCGCCAGCTCTGGAGCCAGGTGCTGACGATCGCACTGGTGGTGGCCAGCGGCGTGGCCGGTTTTCTGGCCACCTTCAGCGCCTGGGATGCGCTGTCCTGGTCGCGCGAAACCTACTACGCCGAAGCCCGTTTTGCCGATGTGTTCAGCAGCCTCAAGCGCGCACCGGTGTCGCTGCTGCCGCGCATCGCCGACGTTCCCGGTGTGGCCCAGGTGCAGGACGGCGTGGCGCATGGTGTGCAGATCTTCATCCCCGGCGTGCAGGACCCGATCCGCGGGCGGCTGACGGCGATCGACCCGCGCCAGGCCCAGCACCTCAACCAGGTCACCCTGCTGGAAGGCCACTGGCCAGCCGACACCGTAGCCTCCGGTCGGCTGGAGGTGCTGGTCTCGGCCGCATTTGCCCGGGCCCGGCAGCTGCGGCCGGGCGACACCCTGCAGGCCCTGATGAACGGCAAGCTGCAGGATCTGGTGGTGGCGGGCATCGCGCTCTCGCCCGAATTCATCTTTGCGGGCATGGGCGGCTCGCCCGATGTGCACGGTTTCGGCATCTTCTGGATGCACCGCGACGCGGTGGCCGCCGCCTGGGACATGCGCAGTGCCTTCAACCAGGTCGCGGTGCGTCTGGCGCCCGGCGCCCGCGAGGGCGAGGTGATCGACGCGCTCAACACCCTGCTGGCCACCTACGGCGGCATCAACGCCTACGGGCGCGAAGACCACCTCTCGCACCGCATGCTCAACTCCGAAATCCGCGAGCAGCAGGTACTGGGTACGGTGCTGCCGAGCATCTTTTTGCTGGTGGCCGCTTTTTTGCTGCAGACGGTGATGACGCGCCACATCGGCCTGCAACGCGAGCAGATCGCCGCGCTCAAGGCGCTGGGCTACGACAACCGCCGCATCGGCTGGCATTACCTGCGCATGGTGCTCGTCATCGTGGGCCTGGGCTGCGCGCTCGGCGTGGTGCTGGGCGATGCGCTGGGGCAGTGGTTCAGCACGCTCTACACCCAGGTTTTCACTTTTCCCCAATTGCAACACCGCTTGCGTGGGGATGTGCTCGCGGTAGCCGTGGGCCTGAGCGTGGCGGTGGGCCTGCTGGCGACCGCGCAGGCGATCCGCGCCAGCGTGCTGCTGCCCCCGGCCGAAGCCATGCGCCCGCCAGCGCCCGCCCCTTACCACCGCACCTGGCTCGAAGGCACACGGCTGAACGCCTGGCTGAGCCCGGGCCAGCGCATGGTGCTGCGCCACATGCAGCGCCACCCCTGGCGCACGGTGCTGACGGTGGCGGGGCTGGCCTCGTCGGTGGCGATCGTGATCAGTGGCAGTTTCTGGCGCGACAGCATCGACCTGATGCTCAACACCCAGTTCCGTCAGGTGCTGCGCGGCGATGTGGTGCTGATGCTGGCCGAAGCGACGCCCGCGCAGGTGGCTGCGCAGGCCATGCGCCTGCCCGGGGTCAGTGCGGTTGAGGCCTCGCGCAACGTGGGCGTGCGGCTGGTCAACGGCCACCGCCACTGGCGCGGCAACCTGCAGGGCCGCAGTGCGCCCGCCGAGCTGCAGCGCATCGTGGACGCCCGCGGCCAGCGCCACGAGGTGCCCACCGAAGGCCTGCTGCTCACCGACCGCCTCGCGGCCCGGCTGGGCGTGCGCGTGGGCGACACGCTGCGGGTGGAATGGCAGGAAGGCGCGCGCACCGTCTGGAACCTGCCGGTGGCGGGCGTGGTGCAGGAGATGATGGGCATGAACGCCTACATCGACCGCAGCCAGCTCAACGCGCTGCTGCGCGAGGGCAAGGTGGTCAACCAGCTCACCCTGGCGGTCGAGCGCGGGCGCGAGACCGAACTGCTGCAGGCCCTGCAGCAGCGCCCGCGGGTGGCGGGCGCCTTCAGCAAGGCGGTGATGCTGCGCAATGTGGAGGGCATCACCGCGCGCAACCTGCTGATCTTCAGCGCTGTGCTGACCGCCTTTGCCAGCGTGATTGCGGTGGGGGTGGTCTACAACCAGACCCGCATTGCGCTGGCCGAGCGCGCCTGGGAACTGGCCAGCCTGCGCGTGCTGGGCTTCACCCAGGGCGAGGTGTCGGGCCTGCTGCTGGGGCAATGGCTGCTGGAGATGCTGATCGCCCTGCCACTGGGCTGGTGGGCCGGTTACGCCCTGTCCGACACGATCGTGCGGCTGATCCAGACCGATGAATTTTTCTTTGCGGTGCGCATCCGGCCCGCCACCTACGCCTTTGCTTCGGTCTGTGTGGTGGTGGCGGCGCTGTTCAGCGCCTGGATCGTCAAGCGCCGCATCCGCCACCTCGATCTGGTCGGGGTGCTCAAAGTCCGTGAATGAGGTTGGCCATGAACAAGAAGAACATCGCAATTGCCGCAGCCAGTGTGCTGGCCCTGGGCCTGCTGGTCTGGGCCGCCTGGCCCGAGGCGCAGCGCGTCGAAACCGCCGCCCTGACGCGCGGCGACTTCGTGCGCGAACTGGTGGAAGACGCGCAGACCCGGGTGCGCGAGCGCTACACCGTGGCCGCCCCCCTCGCCGGGCAGCTGCTGCGGCCCGCCCTCAAGGCGGGCGATGCGGTCAATGCGGGGCAAACCGTGGCCACCATCGAACCCGCCACCGCCAGCCTGCTGGACGCGCGCAGCCAGGGCGAACAGCGTGAACGCATCCACGCCATGGAAGACAGCGCCACGCGCGCCCGCGCCAACCGCGACCGCGCACAGACCGCCGAGCAACAGGCGCAAGCCGACCTCAAGCGCACACAAACGCTCGCGCAGCAAGGCTTTGTCTCTGCCAATCAGCAGGAAACGGCGCAACTGAGCCTGCGCCAGCGCCAGCAGGAACTGACCATGGCCGAGCAGGACCTCAAGGCCGCGCTGCACGACCTGCAGCGGCTGCGCATCGGCCTGTCGCAGCCAGTTGGCAAAGGCAATGGCACCCTCTTGCGCGTTCCGGCGCCGGTGACTGGTCGCGTGCTCAAGCTGCAGCGCGAGAGCGAAGGGCCGATCGCCGCGGGCGCGCCCATCCTGGACCTGGGCGATCCGAATCGGCTGGAAGTGGTGACCGAGCTACTCACCGAAGACGCCGCCGCACTGCCGACGCAGGCACGCGCCACGCTGGGCCATTGGGGCGGGCAGGGACGCCTGCGCGCCGTGCTGACGCGCGTGGAGCCCGGCGCCTTCACCAAGGTCTCAGCACTGGGCGTGGAAGAGCAACGCGTCAAAGCCGTGTTCGACTGGCAGGATGCGCCGCCTCCCGGCCTGGGCGATGGCTACAAAATGGAAATCCGCATTGTGGTGCAACAGGCCACGGGCGTGCCGCTGGCACCGGTGAGCGCGGTGTTCCCGCACGGCAGTGGCCATGCGGTGTTTGTGGTCGAAGGCGGCCGTGTGCACAGGCAGGCGGTTGAACTGCTCGGGCGCAACGGCCAGCAGGCCTGGCTGCGCACCGATCTGCCCGAAGGCACGGTGCTGGTGAACTACCCCCCGGCCACCCTGCGCGAAGGCGACCGGGTCCAGCCGCTCAAGCCTTGAACATGGACTCCATCTCGCGGCGCACCTTGTAGGCGTAGGTCGTGGTGTCCATGGCCACATCGTCCCAGCACAGGGACTGGCCTTTCTTGACCGGGCGCACCACCTTGACCTGATGCGCCAGACCCAGCGGCAGGCCGCCCATCTTCTGCGAAGTGGCCGCAGGCAGCAGCTTGCCCCAGACGGTGTAGCCGCCCTCGCCGTCGAGCATCTCGCCCGGCTGCAGGTCGCGCTTGGCTGTGGCCACCACGTCGGCGTTCCAGCCCGTGGCTACGCCGGTGGGCTCGCCACGCCCGGCAATGCTGGCCACCGACATGCCCACTTCCAGGCCAATCAGGTGCCAGCGCTTGTAGAGCGTGAAATAGCGCCCGCTCGGATCGGTGTGGGCGTTGTATTCCTCAAAGCAGTTCTTGATGTACTCGGTCTCGGCCTCGACCGTGACCCACACGCCCATGCGGATGTCATACGGGATCTTGCGGCCATCGGGTTCGAGCGAGGAGATCACCTCGACCATGCCTTTTTTCTCGAGCACGCCACCTTCGCTGCGCGGGCGGGTGACGTAGGGAATGTCTTCCACGCTGGCGGGCGGGTACAGCAGGCCGTTGCTCGGCACCGCCAGACCGGTGGCGTTGGACACCGCCGTGCTCTCGATGCTGGGCTTGGAGCCGTCCAGAAAACTGTTGAACATCTTGGGATTCAGCCCCCCGCGCGCCGCCTGCTCGGGCGTGAGGCCGTAGTAGCCCCAGACGGTTTCGGGCGTGGATTCGGAAAAATGCGGCAGCCACTTGTGGCCACGACCGGCCGCCACCACCGGAAAGCCGCAGGTGCGCGCCCAATCCACCAGGTCACAGATCATGGCCGGCTGGTCGCCGTAGGCCATGGAATAGATCACCCCCGCCTGCGCCGCCTTGCGCGCCAGCAGCGGGCCACAAAACGCATCGGCCTCTACCGTCACGTTGACCACATGCTTGCCCTGGGTGAAGGCTTCGAGGATGTGGTCCACCGCCGCAATCGGGTTGCCGGTGCACTCCACGATGATGTCGATCTGCGGCAAGGCGGTCACGGCGCGCCAGTCGTCGGTGACCCAGGTGCTGCCGTTTTTGAGTGCCTCGGCGGCCGATGTGGCCTGCGCCTGCTCGGCCTTCCAGCCCACGCGTGCGAGGTTGGCGCGCGCACTGTCGGGCGACAGATCGGCAATCGCCACCAGGTGAACCCCCGGCATGCGCGGGGCCTGCGCCAGGTACATGGAGCCGAATTTGCCGGCGCCAATCAGGCCGACGCGGATGGGCTTGTTGTCGGCGGCGCGTTGCTGGAGTTTGCTGTAGAGGTTCATGGTCAAAGCCCGTGTCTGGAGGTTTGGGAAAGTTTGTAACGGGGATCACCGCCAAGGTGTGTCACCTCGGGCATATCGGGTCTGTCGGAAATTGGCGGCAGGATAATGACCGCATGCCGCAGTTCGTGACCTTCACCCCCAATCCGGCGCTTGATGTGTCCACGTCGGTGGACCATATGGTCGATGCGCACAAACTGCGCTGCGAGGCACCGCTGATGCACCCGGGTGGAGGCGGCATCAATGTGGCGCGGGTGCTGCATCGGTTGGGTGCCGATGTGCTGGCGGTCTATCCCGCTGGAGGCCCGAACGGGGAACGGCTTCACCGTCTGCTGCAGGGCGAGGGGGTGCCGGATCTTCGTTTGCCACTGGCTCAGGAAACCCGGGAAAGTTTCACTGTCCATGAGCGCGACAGTGGTCGTGAATACCGTTTCGTTCTGCCCGGTCCCTCGCTCAGCAGCGAGGAATGGCAAGCCTGCCTGACCCAGCTTGCTGCCACATCGCCCGGCTGGATCATCTCCAGCGGCAGCCTGCCGCCTGGCGTGAACACCGATGGCCACGCCCAGGTGGCGCGCCTGGCCAAAGGGCTGGGCGCACGCATGGTGCTGGACAGTTCGGGCAAAGCCCTGCGCGCGGCACTGCAAGAAGGCGTGTGGCTGGTCAAGCCCAGCCTGCGCGAGCTGTCGCAACTGCATGGCACGCCCCTGGACAACGCCGAGCGCCAGCAGCAAGCGGCACGGCAACTGATCGCTGATGGGCAGGCCCAATGGGTGGCGCTGTCACTGGGCGCGCAAGGCGCGATGCTGATCACCCGGCAACAGGCCTGGACGGCCGAGGCCTTGAACGTTCCAGTGGCCAGCAGCGTGGGTGCGGGTGACAGTTTTCTGGCGGCCCTGGTCTGGGCACTGGAGTGTCAACTCGGCCCAGCCGATGCGATGGCCACCGCCGTCGCTGCAGGCACAGCGGCCGTGATGGCGGCGGGCACGGCGTTGTGCGAGGCGCAAAGGGTGCATGACTTGCGTCGGCAAGTGCGTGTCCGTGAATGCTGAGCCGTCTGGCCAGACTGCAGCCATTGCATGAGCTGCCTGGCTTTGTCCTCGTCGATGCAGAGGAGTAAGACCCGAAAAGCAAAAAGCCCGGAGTTTCCGGGCTTTTTAGGGTGTTTTGGTGGAGATAGGTGGATTTGAACCACCGACCTCGGGGTTATGAATCCCGCGCTCTCACCAACTGAGCTATATCTCCATGCCGATTGGGCAAGACCATCATTATAGCCCAAAATCAGAGCGTGCTCTGCAGGTCTTTTCAAGAGGCATGCCGCAAACGCAACTCCCGCTTGAGCAGCTTGCCGCTCGGGTTCTTGGGCAGAGCCTCCGTGAAGATCACCCGCTTGGGCGCCTTGAAGTGCGCCATGTGCTGGCTGCAATGCGCCATCACGGTGGCTTCATCGAGCGTCTGGCCCGCCTTGACCACGATCACCGCCGTCACGGCTTCGACCCATTTGGCATCGGGCAGCCCGATCACGGCCACCTCACTGACCTGGGGCAGGCGGTAGATCATCTCTTCGACCTCGCGGCTGGCGACGTTTTCACCGCCGGTCTTGATCATGTCCTTCTTGCGGTCCACCACCGTGATGTAGCCCTCCTCGTCGATGGTGGCCAGGTCACCGCTGTGGAACCAGTCGCCCTCGAACGCAGCCTTCGTGCGTTCGTCGTCATGAAAGTACCCCAGCATCAGGTGGGGTGAGCGGTGCACGATCTCGCCGACCTCGCCCACCGCCACATCCTGCATCTGGTCGTTGACCACCCGGGTCTCGACGTTGCGCACCGCCTTGCCACACGATCCGGGCTTGCGCAGCTGGTCGTCGGGGCCGAGCATGGTGGCCAGCGGAGCGATTTCGGTCTGGCCGTACAGGTTCCACAGCCGCACATTGGGCAGCCGGGTGGCGATTTCCTTCATCACCTCGACCGGCATGATGGACGCGCCGTAATAGCCCTTGGCCAGCCGCGCGAGTTTGCCCGCATCGAACAGCGGCGAGCGCAGCAAGGCAATCCAGACCGTGGGCGGTGCAAAAAAGCTGGTGATGCCGAACTTTTCGATCATCGGAAGCAGGTTGTCGGGCGTGGGCTTGGATGTGATGACATTGGTGCTGCCCATGTAGATGGCCGGACCAAAGAACACATCGAGCTGCGCGCAGTGGTAGAGCGGCAGCGCATGCAGCGCCACATCCGCCTCGGCGATTTCGGCGTCGATCACGCAGCTCACGTACTGCCACAGCACCGCATCGTGGGTCAGCATCGCGCCCTTGGGGCTGGACTCGGTGCCGCTGGTGTAGACGATCTGCGCCACATCGTTGCTGCCCAGCTGCAGCTCGGGCAGCGCATCGGTGCAGGCGGCCAGCGCATCGAAACTGTGCATGCCCGCTACGGGTTCGCTCGGGTCTTCGGAAGGCAACCAGATGAACTGCTGGACCTGCGTATCGAGTTGGGCAGCAGCCTGCGCCAGCTCGGCCAGGCCACTGTCGGTGGCCAGGGTTTTGGCGCCCGCATGGCGCAGGATGTAGGCCACCTCGTCGGCCTTGAGCATGAAGTTGATCGGCACCATGACGGCCCCGCGGCGCGCCAGCGCAAAGCGCAGCGCGGCAAAGCCGTGCGAGTTGCGGGCCAGCACGGCAACCGTGTCGCCCTCGGCCACGCCGATGCCGGCCAGGCCTGCGGCCAGCCGCGTGACCAGGGCGTCGAACTCGGCATAGGTCCAGGTCGTGGCGCCGCAAACGATGCCGGTCTTGGCGGGCAGGCGCAGCGCGGTGCGGCGCAGTGCATCGGCAATGGTCTGGCGGCGCACCACCGGGGCAATCTTGTGCGACATGGACAGGGTCTCCTGTTCTTTATGATCAGGACATTGGAAACCGAAGACGAGAGACCGACAAGTGGCGTTACCCCCTGCAGCCCCCCGAAAACTGTCGCATACGCGAACCGTGGTCTACCGCGGCTATGACCGCGAGGACGGCCTGTGGGACATCGAGGCCGAACTCAGCGATGTGAAAACCTACGCCTTCCAGGTGCCCAACGAGCGGCCCTTCCCGGCCGATGAGCCCATCCACGGCCTGTCGATTCGCGTGACGCTGGACGACCGGATGGTGATCCAGGACATCGTGACCTCGATGGACCACATCCCCCACGACACCTGTTCGCAGGCCCCGCAGCACATGCACCGGCTCAAGGGCCAGCGCATGGGCCCGGGCTGGCGCAAGGTGATCAACGAACACATCGGCGGCACCGAAGGCTGCACCCACCTGCGCGAGATGCTGTTCAACATGGCCACTGCCGCCTTCCAGACCTTGCCCTCGGGCCAATGGCACCGGCGCGAACAGCAAGGCCAAGCGCATCCTGCCGTTCGCGACTCGGCGTTTTTTATCAACCAGTGCCACACCTGGGCTTACCACAGCCCCACCGTGCAGCGCAGCTACCCCATGTTCTACAAGCCGCTCGAAAAAAAGGCCTGACCTTCACAGGTCAGGCCCGGTTTGGAGCCAGCCGCCCGGCTTATTGCCAGGACACGGCGGCCATGTCGTTGGCAAAGATGGGGGAACTCGACCACAGGCCCTTGAGGCCCTTGCGGTAGACCGCCACATTCGACGGGTTGAAGATGAACACATTGACCGCGTCACTGGCGATCTTGCGCTGCAGATCGCCAAACAGCTTGGCGCGCTCCTTGCGGTCGGTGCTGGCCGAGTGCTTGGCCACCAGCTCACGGAAGGCCGGATTGTCATAGCCCCAGTAGTACTGCGGGTTGGCGTAGGCCATGTAGTCCAGCGGCTCGACATGGTTGATCACGGTCAGGTCAAAGTTGCCCTTGAAAGCACCACTGAGCCACTGGGCCCATTCCACGTTCTCGATCTTGGCGTTCACGCCAATCTTGGCCAGCTGCGCCGCCAGCACCTCGCCGCCCTTGCGGGCATACGGCGGCGGGGGCAGCGTGAGCGTCACATTCAAAGGCGTCTGCACCCCGGCTTCCTTGAGCAGGGCCTTGGCTTTTTCGGGGTCAAAGGGGTATTGCTGGGTCAGGTCCACATATCCAGCGTCTGTCGGTGCCATGTGGCTACCGATCGGCTTGGCGTTGCCTTCCAGCACGCCGTCAATAAAGGCTTTCTTGTCGATGGCATGCGCCAGGGCCCGGCGCACACGCACATCGTCAAAGGGTTTGCGCTTGTTGTTGATGGCCATGATGCCCTTGCCGGCGGTGCTGCCCATCTCGACGGCAAAGCGTTTGTCGCTTTTAAACTGACTCAGACTCTGGAACGCCCCAAAGCGCGGCATGCCGTCGATGTCGCCCGCCATCAGCGCCGCCACCTGGGCCGCCGGATCGTTGATGAAGCGGAAAGTCACGCGGCGCATCGCCACGCGAGCCGCATCGCGGTAGCCGTCCCATTTGCCCAGCACGATGCCCGAGCCCTTGCTCCACGATTCCAGTTTGTAGGGCCCGGTGCCCACCGGCTTGGTGGCCGCGCTGTCGGCGGTCTTGGGGTGCAGGATCACGGCGGTGTTCTCGCCCATGCGGAACAGGAAATTGCCATCGGGCTTGTCCAGCACGATCACCACCGTGTGGGCATCGGGGGTGGCAATGTGGCTGATGTTGCTGAACACCGCGCCCTTGGCCTTGTTGGTGCTCTTTTCACCCTTGGCACGCTCGAAGCTGAACTTGACGGCTGACGCGTCGAAATCCGAACCATCCTGGAACTTGACGCCTTTGCGCAGCATGAAGGTGAACGCCTTGCCGTCGGCGTCCATGGTCCAGCGCTCGGCCAGCAGCGGCGAGACCGAACCATCCACATTGATCTTGGTCAGGCCTTCGAGGATGTTGTAGTGCACCACCTCGCCAATGGCGGCAGCTGGCGCCGTGGTGGGGTCCAGGCTGGTGGGCTCCAGGATCATGCCCAGCACCACCGCATCCTTGCGGGACTGTGCCTGCGCGCTCAGCGTCGCCCCGCCCATGACAGCGGCGGCCAGCACGGACAGCGTCAGCGACAGGGCACCCGCCTGGCGGCGGCTCATTTTGAAGGCATTGAAATTCATGTGGGCTCCTCAAGAGTGGGGGCGCTGGCCGGGCACGGCGGCCAGCAGGGATTGGGTGTACGGGTGGGCCGGTGCATGCAGAACATCGGTCGATGGACCGGATTCCACCACACGGCCGGACTGCAGGACGAGCACATCGTCGCACATCAGCTGGACCACGGCCAGATCGTGACTCACAAAAAGATAGCTCAAACCCAGACGCTCCTGCAAATCCATCATGAGGTTGAGCACCTGTGCCTGCACCGACACGTCCAGCGCACTGACGGGTTCATCGGCCACGATCAGGGCGGGACGGGTGATGAGTGCGCGGGCGATGGCGATGCGCTGGCGCTGCCCGCCCGAAAATTCATGCGGGTACTTGTCCAGATCGCCGCTGCGCAGGCCCACATCGGCCAGGGCCTGCTGCGCGTGCTCGCGCAACTGCGCTGTCGTCAGACGCCCACCCGAGACGCGATCAGGCAGCACCTGCAAGGGCTCGGTGACGATCTGCGCCACCGTCTGCCGTGGGTCCAGCGAGCCATACGGGTCCTGGAACACCATCTGGAAATCGGCCCGCAAGGCGCGCAACTGCTCGGCTGGCAAGGCGTGCAGGTCCTCCCCGCGAAACAGCACCTGGCCTTGGGTGGGCGCGTCCAGCGCCATCACCAGCCGGGCCAGGGTGGATTTGCCGGACCCCGATTCACCCACGATGCCCAGGCTGCGACCGGCCTGCAAGGCGAAGTTCACACCCGACAAGGCCTGCAGGGCTTGCGGCCGTGTCCACGGCGCGCTGCGCGGCAGCTCAAAGCAGCGGCCCAGCTCGCGCACTTGCAGCAACGCGGGCGCGTTCATGGGGTCCTCCAGTGCGGGCAGCGCACCTGGTGCCGACCACCCTCGTCCACCGCCATCAGGGCGGGCACTTGCTGTGCGCAATCGGCCTGTGCCTGCGGGCAACGGTCGGCAAAGGCGCAGCCGGTGGGCAAGTCCTGCAGCTGCGGCACCTGGCCTGCAATCGTGTTCAGGCGCGTGCCACGTGCCAGGCCCAGCCGGGGGCGTGCCGCAAACAGGCCTCGGGTGTAGGGGTGCGCTGGCAAGGCGAACACCGCTTCGGTGGTCGCTGTCTCCACCACGCCGCCCCCATACATGACCATGACCTGCTGCACGCGCTCGCGCATCAAACCCAGGTCATGGCTGATGAGCAGCAGGCCCATGCCGTCTTCGCGCACCAGCTGCGCGATCAGATCCAGCACCTCTTTTTGCACCGTCACATCCAATGCGGTGGTCGGTTCATCCGCGATCAGCAGATCGGGCCCGCAGGCCAGGGCCATGGCGATCATCACCCGCTGGCGCTGCCCGCCCGAGAGCTGGTGCGGATAAGCATCGAGCCGCTCGCGCGCCCGTGGCAGCTGCACCCGCTCCAGCAGTTCAAGGGCACGCGCACGTGCAGCCCGCGCGTCCAAGCCCTGGTGCAGGCGCAGCGGTTCGGCAATCTGGCGCGCGATCGTGTGCAAGGGGTTGAGTGCAGTCATCGGCTCCTGAAACACCATGGCCATGCGCGCGCCGCGCCAACGGCACAGTTCGGCCTCCGCAAGGCCCAGCAAGTCCTGGCCATTGAGGCGGATCGAACCGCTCAGCTGCGCGCCCTGCGGCAGCAAGCCCATGATGGCCAGTGCCGTGAGCGATTTGCCGCAACCGCTCTCGCCGATCACGCCCAGCGTCTGGCCTTTGTCGAGCGTGAACGACAGGCCGCGCAGGGCATGCGCCAGCCCCGCAGACGTGGGCAGATGCACATGCAGGTCCTGCACCTGCAACAGTGGGAGTGGGCTGGCCTGGTTCATCTGCGCCTCGCCAGTCGGGGATCGAGCAGGTCACGCAGACCATCGCCCATCAAATTCAGGCCCAGCACCGCCAGCGCAATGGCCACACCGGGGTAAATGGCCAGCCAGGGCGCCTGGAACATTTGCGCCTGCGCTTCGTTGAGCATGCGCCCCCAGCTGGCCTGCGGCGGCATGGTGCCCAGCCCCAGGTAGGACAGCGCCGCCTCGGCCAGGATGGCGATCGCAAACTGCACCGTGGTTTGCACGATCAGCACGCTGGCAATATTGGGCAGCACATGGTCAAGCGTGATGCGCCAGCGGCCCTTGCCCGCCGCCTGTGCCGCCAGGATGAATTCACGCGTCCACACGCTTTGCGCCGCGCCGCGCGTGACACGGGCAAACACCGGGATGTTGAAAATGCCGATCGCCGTGATGCTGACCACCAGCCCCGGGCCATAAATGGCGGTGAGCATGATGGCCAGCAGCAGGGCAGGAAAAGCGAAGGCGAAGTCAGAAAACCGCATGATGGCCTCATCCACCCAGCCCCCGCGCGCTGCCGCGATCAGCCCCAAGGCCCCGCCGATGGACAGGCCCATGCCCACCGCGATGAAGCCCACCAGCAGCGAGCTGTGGCTGCCCGCCAGCAGCTGCGAGGCGATGTCCCGCCCCAGGCTGTCGGTGCCCAGCCAGTGCGCCGCATTGGGCCTGGCCAGCTTGTTGGGAATGTCGATCTCGGCCACCGGCCAGGGCGTCCAGAACAAGGCCACCAGCGCGCAGAGCAACAGACAGGCGACCAGGGTGCCCCCCAGCACAAAGCTGGGGTGACGCCGCGCGCGGCGCCAGAAACCGTCATGCGCCACGGCGGCCTCCCCGGATGCGGGGGTCGATCCACAAGGTAATCAGGTCGACCATGAAGTTGATCAGGATCACCATCGCCGCCAGCAGCATGACCACATCGCGCACCACCACCAGGTCGCGGTTGGCAATGGCCTGAAACACCAGCCGACCGATGCCCGGCAGCACAAACACGTTCTCGATCACGATCGCACCGGTGATCAGGTTGCCGAACTGCAGGCCCATCACCGTCAGCACCGGGATCATGGCGTTGCGCAGCACATGCCCCCACAGCGCCTGCGAGGGCGACAGCCCCTTGGCCCGGGCGGTGCGCACAAAGTCCTCGCGCAGCACATCGAGCACGGCCGAGCGCGTGACGCGCGTGAGAATGGCGGTCTGCACCGCGGCCAGCGCCAGCGCAGGCAGCAGCAAGGCGCGCAGGCCTTCCAGGAATCCGCCGCCCGCCTCTTCGCTCCAGCCCGGAAACCCGCCCGCACTGACCCAGCCCAGCTGCACCGCAAACAGCAGCACCAGCAGGATGGCCAGCCAGAAGTTGGGCACCGACAGGCCCAGCTGGGTGAGGGTCATGACGCCCACATCGCCCGGCCGGTTCTGGCGCGAGGCAGCGTAGACGCCTGCCAGCAGCGCCAGCACGACGGTGAGGCTCAGCGCCATCACCGCCAGCGGCAGCGTGACTTGCAGGCGCTCGGCGATCAGTTCGGCCGTGGGCGTGTCATACGCCATGCTCAAACCCGTTTGGCCCTGCAGCAGTTGCCCCACCCAGGACAGGTAGCGCACCCCCACCGGGCGGTCGAGGCCGAGCTTCTGCTCCAGCGCCTGGATCGACTCGGGCGTGGCCGTTTCGCCCAGGATGACCTGGGCGGCATTGCCCGGCAGCCATTCGAGCACCGCAAAGACCACCAGGGAGGTCAGGCCCAGGGTGAGCATGAAACTCACCCCTCTTCGAAGAACGAACAACAACACGCGCTTGGCCTAAGATGGATGGATCGTCTGAACCACCGATACACAAGAATGCGGACCATTGTAGACAGCCCCGATACCTTGCCGAACACCCGGCCGACCGGCTCTTTGGTCGATGTTGAAGGTCTGCTCGTGGGCCATGACCAAATGCCCGGCCGCTTGACCGGCTGCTCGGTGGTGCTGGCACCGCAAGGGGCAGTCTGCGCGGTCGATGTGCGCGGTGCCGCGCCGGGCACGCGCGAAACCGATCTGCTCGACCCCGCCAACCTGGTCGAGCGGGTGCACGCTGTGCTGCTGTGCGGCGGCAGCGCCTTCGGGCTGGACGCAGCAGGAGGCGTGATGCGCTGGCTCGAAACACACGACATCGGCTTTCAGACCGGCTTTGGCCGCGTGCCCATCGTGCCTGCGGCGGTGCTGTTTGACCTGCCCGCCGTGCGCGCGGGCGATGACCCCAAGGTGCGCCCGGACGCCGAGTGCGGCTGGCGCGCCTGCGAGGCTGCCAGGCGGCAAGCTCCGGCAGCGGGCAATGTGGGCGCCGGTTCGGGCGCCGCCGTGGGCAAGCTGTTCGGGCTGGACCGCGCCATGAAGGGCGGCATCGGCCATGCCAGCATTCAGGTCGGCCCCTGGGTGGTGGCCGCCATGATCGCCTGCAATGCGGTAGGTGACGTGGTGGACCCGACTTCGGGCCGCGTGCTGGCGGGCGCGCGCAGCGCCGACGGGCATGGCCTGCTGGACACGCAAGCGGCCCTGCTGGCGGGCCAGCGCATGCTGCGGCCGATGCCTGGCACGAACACCACCATCGGCGTGGTGGCCACCAACGCCCAGCTCACCAAGGCCCAGGCGCAGCGCCTGGCGGTCAGCGCGCACGACGGACTGGCCCGCAGCATCCGCCCGGTGCACACCACGCTGGACGGCGACACCCTGTTTGCCCTGGCCACCTGCGCGGTGGATGCGCCGCCCGATCTGATGCTGCTGACCACCCTGGCCGCCCACGCCACCGCCCTGGCCACGGTGGACGCCGTCATGCACGCACAAGCCCTAGACACCGTGCACGGCCACTGGCCGAGTGCCAGCAGCCTGTAAGCGCTGCACGCGGGCCACTCAGCGGCGATAATCGGGGCTTGCGTCACGACAGATCTGTTCGTGACTTTTGTTTTTCAGCCTCTGGATCTACACCATGAACCGCTGCACCCCCGATACAGACGTGTCCGGCGCCCCTGCGTCCACATCCTCGTCCACGTCCGCGCCCACCAAAAAAGTCTTCATCAAGACCTTCGGCTGCCAGATGAACGAGTACGACTCGGACAAGATGGCCGACGTCATGAAAGCCGCCGAAGGCTACGTGCCCACCGACGACCCCGAGCAGGCCGACCTGATCCTGTTCAACACCTGCTCGGTGCGCGAAAAAGCCCAGGAAAAAGTCTTCTCCGACCTCGGCCGGGTGCAGCACCTCAAGGCCAAGGGCGTGCTGATCGGCGTGGGCGGCTGCGTGGCCAGCCAGGAAGGCGAAGAAATC
>JACCDS012469002.1_pt1 | contig 17464 bp, 14 predicted proteins | sample 7446441 | NCBI WGS metagenome assembly JACCDS01 (sample SAMN15323445, study PRJNA562643) | freshwater metagenome | isolation source: river surface water | place: USA:Blue River Watershed | collected 2017-08-17
CGCCGCGAAGAACCGCGCGCTGCAGCTGATCGCCGCCGGCATCCGCCGCGACGCCGCGCTGCTGACGGCGGCCAACCAGAAAGATCTTGACGCTGCGCGCGCAAACGGTCTCGCACCGGCCATGGTCGACCGCCTGACGCTGTCGGAAAAGGCCATTGCGACGATGGCCGAAGGCCTTGAGCAAATTGCGTCGCTGCCGGATCCGATCGGCGAGATCACCAACATGAAGTACCGGCCGACCGGTATCCAGGTCGGCCAGATGCGCGTGCCGCTCGGCGTGATCGGCATCATCTACGAAGCACGCCCGAACGTGACAGTCGATGCGGCCGGCCTGTGCATCAAGAGCGGCAATGCGACCATCCTGCGCGGCGGTTCCGAGGCGATCCACTGCAACCAGGCGCTGGCAAAGCTGGTGAAGGAAGGCCTGCAGGGCGCAGGCTTGCCGGCCGAGGCGGTACAGATCGTCGAGACCACCGACCGCGCCGCGGTCGGCGCGCTGATCACCATGCCCGAGTATGTGGACGTGATCGTGCCGCGCGGCGGCAAGGGACTGATCGAGCGACTGATGAAGGAATCGAAGGTCCCGATGATCAAGCACCTCGATGGTATCTGCCATGTGTACATCGATGACAGCGCCGATCTGGCGAAAGCCTTGCCGGTGGCGTTCAATGCCAAGTGCCATCGTTACGGCACCTGCAATACGATGGAAACGCTGCTGGTGGCGCGCAGCATCGCACCGACCGTGCTGCCGCAGCTGGCCAGGCTGTATGCAGAAAAGCAGGTCGAGCTGCGTGCCGATCCGGAGGCAATGACCATCCTCGCCGGCTATCCGAAACTGACGCCGGCCACGGACGAGGACTGGGCCACCGAATACCTGGACGCGATTCTGGCGGTGAAGATCGTGTCCGGTGTCGATGAAGCGATCGAGCACATCAATACCTGGTCGTCACAGCACACCGATTCCATCGTGACCGAGGACTACACACGCGCGATGCGCTTCCTGCGCGAAGTGGACTCGGCGTCGGTGATGGTGAATGCATCGACCCGTTTCGCTGACGGTTTCGAATATGGCCTGGGCGCCGAGATCGGCATCTCGAACGACAAGCTGCACGCACGCGGCCCGGTCGGCCTCGAAGGCCTGACCTCGCTGAAGTATGTGGTGCTCGGCCATGGCGAAGTGAGGGCCTGACGCATGGCATACCTCTGGATCAAGGCACTGCACATCGTCTTTATCGCGTCATGGTTTGCCGGCCTGTTCTACCTGCCGCGCATCTTCGTCAACCTGGCCATGGAAACCGAGCCGGCCGCGACGGCACGACTGCTAACCATGGCGCGCAAGCTGTACCGCTTCATGACGATCCTGATGATCCCTGCGCTCGCGCTCGGGCTGATACTGTGGCTGGGGTACGGCGTGGGCCAGGGCCCGGGCAGCGGCTGGATGCATGCCAAGCTGGCCATCGTTCTGCTGCTGATCGGCTATCACCACATGTGCAAGAGCCTGCTGAAGAAATTCGAGCGCGGTGAGAACCTGCGCTCGCATGTCTGGTATCGCTGGTTTAACGAGATGCCGGTGCTGGCCATGTTCGCGGCCGTGATCCTCGTCGTCGTCAAACCTTTTTAAAACCATCACAGGAGACCTCGATGGGCAAGACCGTCGACTATTTCATCGCCCCCCAATCGCCGTGGACCTACCTCGGCCATGAGCGCTTCGTCGCCATCGCGAAGCAGCAGGATGCGCAGGTGCTGCTGAAACCCTGTGACGTGAACAAGGTGTTCGCCGTATCCGGCGGTGTGCCGGTGAGCCAGCGCCCGCCGCAACGGCAGGCCTACCGGCTGGCCGAGCTGACGCGCTGGAGCAGGCACCTGAACATGCCGCTGACCCTGCATCCGAAGTTCTTCCCGGTGGCCGGCGAGCTGGGCGCGAAGCTGATCATTGCAGCACTGCAGACGGCCGGCACCGACAAGGCGCTGGCCCTGCTGGGCGCGCTCGGCCGTGCCTGCTGGGCCGAAGAGAAAAACATCGCCGATACCGATACGCTACTGGCCATCGCGAACAGCCTGGGACTCGATGGCGCAGCGTTGCTGAAGCTGGCTGAAGGCGAAGCCGTGGCTGCCGACTATGCGCGCAATACCGAAGACGCGATTGCCGCCAACGTGTTTGGCGTGCCGTGGTATCGCGTCGGTGACGAAGGCTTCTGGGGACAGGACCGCCTGGACTTTGTCGAGCAGGCACTGCGACGCTGAGCAGCTGCGATGCCGGATCCCGCGCTGCACCGGGATCCGGCGTCTTTCGTTTCACGCACTCCCCCGCCGCGCTGAACGCAGCGCGGCCCCAACGGACAAAAGGTTACCGATGAATGCTCTCTCTTACTCCTACTTCTGCCCCTGCCCGCGCGGTCTCGAAGGCGCGCTGGCTGAGGAACTCGCCGAGATCGCCGAAAAAAGCAGCACGCTGAAGGTACACAACACCGTGCCCGGCGGCGTGCACTGCTCGGGCCGGCTGACCGATGCGATGCTGCTGAACCTGCATTCGCGGATCGCGTCGCGCGTGCTGCTGCGTATCGCGCACGGCAGTTATGCGAACGAGAACGATATCTACGATCTGGCGATGTCGGCCCGCTGGGAAGACTGGTTCGACCTCGAGCATACGATTCGCGTCGATGTGAATGCGATCAAGTCGCCGCTGAAGAGCCTGGAATTCGTCACGCTGAAGATCAAGGACGGACTGTGCGACCTTTTCCGCGACCGTACCGGCAAGCGTCCATCGGTCAACACGCGCACACCCGACATGCGCATCTGGGGCTTTCTCGATGCGCGCACCGTCACCATCTATCTCGACACCTCGGGAGAGGGCCTGTTCAAGCGCGGCTGGCGCATGGAGACCGGCGATGCGCCTTTGCGCGAGAATCTCGCCGCCGGCCTGCTGCGCACCGCCGGCTGGAAGCCGGGCACGCCCCTGCTGGATCCAATGTGCGGCTCGGGCACGCTGCTGATTGAAGCTGCGCAAATGCTGGCCGGCATACCGCCGGGACTGAACCGCTCGTTCGCTTTCGAGAAATTCAGGAATTTCAGGCAGGCGGACTGGGATGCCCTCCGCGCCGCTGTGAAGCCCGCGCCACTGCCGGGCAAGCCGACGATTTTTGGCAGCGACATTTCCGGCGATATGCTGGTCATGGCGCGCAACAACCTGCAGCGCGCCGGCATCACCTTCGACATTCCGCTCAAGCAGATCGATGCGCAGGAAGTAAAGCCGCCGACCGGCCTGCCCGGCCTGCTGATCGCGAACCCGCCGTATGGCGAGCGTATCGGCGTGCGTGGCGACCGCTCGCAGGAACCCGACGAGCTGGCGATGGCCTTCTTCAGCGCATTCGGCAGTACGCTGAAGAATCGCTTTGCCGGCTGGACCGTCTGCCTGTTCACCGCTGACCTGACGCTGCCGCGCATGCTGCGCCTGAAGGAAGCAAAAAAAACGCCGTTTTTCAACGGCGCTATTGAATGCAGGTTGTTCCGCTTCGATATGGTGGCAGGGTCGAACCGTCGCCCTGCCTGAAGCGTTACCAATCGCTGAGCTGATTCCAGCCCTCGGCGTGCAGCTTCAAGGTGCCCATCCGGGCGGTGCCGTCCGGATGAAAGACGATGTCGAGGGTAATGACGGCGCTCGCATTTTCAATCAGCACGGCACGTGATCCTGTTTGGCCATTTTCCGTGTACAGCACGCTGGCCGTGTACTTTGATAACTTCCTCGCGTCTTTGGTGTCAATCTCGGAACGGTAGCTGAGCGTGACGGAGCCATCGGCAGCTTTTTTAACGAGATAGCGCGCCGTCGGGGATATGCTGAAGGCGAGCGGTGTACCGTCGAACAGTTGCAGGACCGACTGCGGGTTGCCCTTGCCATCCGTGCGCGTAAACAGGAGGTTCTTGATGAACATGCCCAGGTTCTGGCACGCATAGTGGCTGACTTTTTTGGGCAATCCGGATTTCTTCGGATCGCCAATGAAAGCGACGAACTCGTCGATCGATTTGAAATCGACGACTGAGCCGTTGTCGAGCTGACAGACGTACTTAGACTTCGGGAAATCCCGCTGGAATGTGGCGGTTACATCAGTCCGTGCATTTGGCGATTTCGAGACCACTTCATGCGATTTGGTCTTCTCGATGGTGTCGTCATAAGTCTTGCGGATGAATGGGTCTGTATCGATATCGCCGAGATCAATCGACCATTCAACATGGTGGTTGCGCGAACGATGCACAGCATCCTGTACCAGCAGGTCGCGGAAATCGTCGCTGGCAGGCGGCCAGGCTGATGAAGATGAAAATGATGAGAAGCTTCGGTTCCGCGGAGAACGGGGCGAACCCGGCACTTCCTGGGTCGGCGCGAGCGTCAGATCAATCTGCACACCGAAAGTCTTTGAAAGATACTGGTTGATTTCTGTCCTCGACCCTATCTTCGATTTGTCGAACGTGCTGTCCGGCCCGAGCAACGCAAGGGCCAAGAATTTTTTCGCCAGAACCTGTTTCAGCTGCTCTTCCCGGTCCTCGGAGTTCAGACCCTGATGGGTGATCTTGCCTGAGAATTCCTGATAGGTGTCTGCCAGAGCACGCCTGAATTTTTCCGGAATTTTTTCGAGGACAGGAAAACCCTCCTGATCATGCTTCACCACTCCCCGGACCACCCAGCGCGATTTCGCCAGATCGCCAAGCGTCAGGCTCTGCACAGTATCGGTCTTGGGGGAGGCGTTTGACAGACGCGGCGTGTTAACGAGAAACGGTGCCATGAACGATACGGAGCGATTTGTTCTTTGCAGGCGCGGCTCACTGCTCGGCGGCTCGTCCGACTTCTTCCCTGCGACGGAAGCAGGATGATCCTCCGGCAAATCGATAACCTGCTCCGTTGCGGTCGCCGCTCTTTTCGCCCGCGCCTTCGCACTGAGTGCATCGCAAGCTCGTACCGCGTCATCGAACTTCTGTACCCAGGAGGCGGGCAGCGAGGTTTCCTCGCCGCTGTCGTCGGATCCCGCGACATTCCGTGCAGATGTCGGGAACAGAGATCCGTCTTGTTCCATAGGTGGAACGGCGTTCTGCAGCGCCTTCCCGGTCTTCATCCGGGGTGTGCCTTGTTGGTGGTTGTCTGAGCTGCTAGAACTTTCGGACTTTGATTCCACCGTTCGGGTGCGAGTGAATGTCCGGCGCAGTGTCTGGCCCAGCGAATTAGGTGTACTCATGCTTGCCTCACAGAGGTTCTGGATGAAATATCGGTCGCCGGAAATGACATTAGGTCCATCATGACGAACGACCCGACCTGAGTGGCCTCCAGCAATATTTAGTTCTAAATAATTGAGAACCGGTCGCCCAAGGCCGTCCACCTACCGCCACCAGCGTCGGCTAAGCTCGGTATCCACCGGATAAACCCGTGCTGAAATGTATACAGATACCCAGCAAAACCGGGCAAGGAAGGCCTCGATGAATCTTCTGGACTGAAATGCCTGTACATCGGCGGCTTTTGAGAGAATGTGAGCGATGCGTATCCCACCTGTGTCTCCCACCTCGCTCGCGCTGCTGCTGGCATTACTGTCGATGCTCGGACCATTTTCCGTCGACGCCTACCTGCCCGCGTTTGCATCGATCGGACACGCCCTCGACGCCAGCCCGCTCGAAGTCCAGCAGACCCTGACGGCCTATATGGCGTCGTTCGCCGTAATGATCCTGTGGCATGGCGCGCTGTCAGATGCGTACGGCAGACGCCCTATCATCATCGCGTCGCTGACCGTGTATGCGGCGGCATCGCTGGGCTGCGCCATGGCCAGCAATGTGGAAACGCTATGGTTCTTCCGTATGCTGCAGGGTGTGTCGGCCGGCGCCGGTATCGTGATTGGCCGCGCAATCACGCGTGACCTGTACGCGGGTGCCGAAGCAGAAAAGATGCTGTCACTCGTGACCATGATCTTCTCGATCTCGCCAGCGATCGCTCCCTTGATCGGCGGCTGGATTGTCATGCTGTCCGACTGGCGCATGATTTTCCAGCTGTTGTTCCTGTTTGCCTTGCTGCTGTTCGCGCTGTGCTGGCGTTTTCTGCCTGAGACATTGCCGCCGGAACGGCGTCAGCCCTTTCATCCAGCCTCGCTGTGGCGCAATTACCGGATGATCTTCCTGTCGCCACGCTTCCAGCTGAAGGCCGGTGCGCTGGCCTTCAATTTTTCCGGATTGTTTCTGTATGTGGCGGCCGCACCAGCCCTCATTACGCGGCATCTGGGATTGGGACCGGGCCAGTTTGGCTGGCTATTCATTCCAGCCGTCGCCGGCATCTTCCTCGGCGCGCTGGCTGCAAACCGCATGGCAGGGCGCCGGGGTCAAGACAGTCAACTGAGAATCGGCTTCGCCATCCTGATGGCATCGGGTTTTGCCAATGTCGGCTACCATCTGTGTTTCCCGCCAGCACTGCCATGGACCTTCGCTCCGCTCTTCCTGTATGCGCTGGGCATGTCGATGGTGGCGCCCGGACTGACGCTGCGGGAGCTGGACCTGTTTCCGCAGATACGCGGCACGGTGGCATCGTGTCAGTCGTTTACGCTGACGATGCCTTCTGCACTGGTCGCCGGTCTGGTTGCGCCGCTGCTGGATGGCTCCGTCATCATGCTGGCAGCGGGACAATTCGCATTCGCGCTAACCGGCTTGCTGCTCTGGCGGGTGGCGAACACGATTTCCGGCCCGGCCGGTAACAAGAGGAGAATCGATTGAAACATCTGTTGCCACTGATTGCTGCCGCACTGCTGAGCAGCACCGTCCATGCAGAAAATTGGGTCGAAGTGACCGGCAGCCAGAATGGCCTGATACGGCAGTATGTGGACATCGACGGTATCGACCGCAACCTCGGGCATGTCGAACTGTCGCGCATGTTCAGTATCGATGCATCGAAGCCGGCGGCTGTCGACGCGGGCCATCCGGCATCGCAGCGCGTGACCACCGAAGTCGATTGTGCAGCGCGCGCCCTGCGGGACATCCACGCAGTCGCCTACTCGCAGCCCATGGCGCAGGGCGACAAATTGCACGACATTCCGCTGTCGTCCGAATGGGCGATCAATCCGCAGGATGAATTCACGCAGCCCCTGTGGCAAATCGCCTGCGGGGAGTGAGCACTTCCCAAGGAGAGACCGGAGCGCGGTAGAATTTCGTCGCGTGCGGGTGTAGTTCAATGGCAGAACGGCAGCTTCCCAAGCTGCATACGAGGGTTCGATTCCCTTCACCCGCTCCATCCCTCTGCACCTGTGGCAACGGTCGCACTAAAGGTGGCCAGTCGCTCCGCCTCCGGCCCCGGCGTCCTGTGACATAATCCCCCGCCCGATGCGCGCTGCGCCCTTCCACTCCCGTCCGCCATGACTGATTTCCCGACTGACCCGACCGAGCGCAGCATGCTCTACGACCCGACCGACCGGCGCATCCGCAGCTTCGTCACCCGCGCCGGCCGGCTGTCAACGGGTCAGGCCCGTGCGCTTGAGACGCTGGGGCCGACCTATTGCCTCCCCTACCAAAAGGCACGGCTCGATATCGATGCGGCCTTCGGCCGGCACGCACCGACCATCCTCGAAATTGGCACCGGAATGGGCGAGACCACCGCACATATTGCGGCGCTGATGCCGGAGAAGAATTTCGTCGGTGTCGAGGTACATACGCCGGGTATCGGCAGCCTGCTCAAGCTGATTGGCGAACGTGGGCTGCGGAACCTGCGGTTGATCCAGCATGATGCGTTCGAAGTGGTCACGCACATGCTCGCGCCGGCCTCGCTGGCGGGCGTTCATGTGTTTTTCCCGGATCCGTGGCACAAGGCACGGCACAACAAGCGCCGGCTGATCCAGGGGCCGTTCATCCAGCTGCTGGCATCGCGCATCGCTCCTGACGGCTACCTGCATTGCGCGACCGACTGGGAAGAGTATGCGGAACAGATGCTGGCCGTGCTGTCTGCAGAGCCGGCGCTGAAGAACACCGCCGACGGCTACGCAGCCCGGCCGGACTATCGGCCCGTGACGAAATTCGAGAACCGCGGACTCAAGCTCGGACACGGCGTCTGGGATGTCGTGTTCAGGAAGATTTGACCGCCCCGCGTGACACGCAGGTCTGCGCTGACCCAGGAAACCGCGCGCGCAGGCAAGCGACTGCCGCTCGCCTGCGGTGCGGTCAGGCGATTTCCTGCCCCGCCACCAGCGCGATCAGCTGTTCCCCGTAAGTCTCCCGCTTTTTCTCCCCAACGCCTGACACCTGACGCAGTTCGTCCAGGGTGACCGGCATCGCGCGGGCTATTTCGCGCAATGTCGCATCGTGGAAGATCACGTAGGCGGGTACGTTGTGAGAACGCGCAGTCTCGACACGCCACCAGCGCAGCCTCTCGAACAGCGCCTGCTGCGGCGCCGTCAGGCTGATCTCGTCAAAGCCGCTCGTACGTGCAGGTGCGCGCCGCGCCTTGTCGGGCTTGCGGTAGCGCCGCATCGCCACGCTGCGTTCGCCTTTCAGCACCGCCCGTGATGCCTCAGGCAGGCGCAGTGAGCCATAGTTTTCGTGGTCGATCTCGATCAGCCCCAGTGCAATCGCCTGCCGCAGGATCGCACGCCACTCGGCCTCGCTCTTGTCGGCACCGATACCGAAGGTCGACAGCTGCTGGTGCCCCCACTGCTTCACTTTCTCGGAGTCGCTGCCGCGCAGTACTTCGAGCACATGCACCGCGCCAAAACGCTGGCCGACACGGTAAATGGTCGACAGCAGCTTCTGCACCGATTCGGTCGCATCGAAAGATTGCGGAGGGTTCAGACAGGTATCGCAGTTGCCGCAAGGCGCGGATGCCTGCCCGAAGTAATCCAGCAGGTGCCTGCGCCGGCAGCCAAGGGTTTCGCACAGCCCGAGCATCGCGTCGAGGCGCGCCGACTGCATGCGCTTGAAAGTCGGGTCGGCATCGGATTCGTCGATCATCCGGCGCTGCTGTACGACGTCCTGAAGCCCGTAGGCCATCCATGCGTCGGCCGGCAAGCCGTCACGGCCCGCGCGACCGGTCTCCTGGTAATAACCTTCGATGCTCTTGGGCAGGTCGAGATGGGCGACGAAACGTACGTCCGGCTTGTCGATGCCCATCCCGAAAGCGATCGTTGCGACCATCACGATGCCGTCTTCGCGAAGGAAGCGCGCCTGATGGCGGCTGCGGACACCCGCCTCCATGCCGGCGTGGTAAGCCAGCGCAGCGACACCGGAGTCATTGAGGAATTCGGCAGTTTCTTCGACCTTCTTGCGCGACAGGCAGTAGACGATGCCCGAGTCGCCCGCATGCTCGCTACGGATGAAGTCCAGCAGCTGCCGCCGTACATTTTCCTTTTCGACGATCTGGTAACGGATGTTGGGCCGGTCGAACGAGGAGATGAACTGCCGTGCGCCATCCAGCTGCAAGCGATGGACAATCTCGTCACGGGTCTGGAAATCGGCAGTCGCCGTCAGCGCAATGCGCGGCACTTCCGGATAACGCTCATGCAGCACTGACAGACGGATGTATTCGGGACGGAAGTCATGCCCCCACTGCGACACGCAGTGGGCCTCGTCGATCGCGAATAGCGCCACCTGTAACGAGTCGAGCAGTTCGAGGCAGCGCGGCGTCATCAGCCGTTCGGGCGCGACATACAGCAGATCGAGTTCACCGCGCCGCAGCGCGCGCTCGATGCGCAGCGTCTCGTCAAAATCCTGCGTCGAATTCAGGAAGGCAGCGCGCACACCCAGCTCGGCCAGGGCATCGACCTGATCCTGCATCAGCGCGATCAGCGGGGAGATGACGACGCCACAGCCGTCGCGCAGCAAGGCAGGAATCTGGTAGCACAGGGATTTGCCGCCGCCGGTGGGCATCAGCACCAGTGCGTCGCCGCCACCCGCGATCAGATCGATGATGTCCGCCTGTTCGCCGCGGAACGCCGGATAGCCGAACACACTCTGCAATACGTGCAGTGCACGTGCGCGCAAATCTTCCGCCATCGCTCAGCCAGCCCAGTTGACCCAGCCGGTCGACGCAGTCAACAGCACCAGCAGGCCGAACACGATGCGGTACCAGGCAAAGACGGTGAAGTCATGCGTGCTGATGAAGCGCAGCAGCCAGCGTACACAGAGAAAGGCCGATACGAAGGCGGCGAACGCGCCCAGTCCGAACATCGGGAGATCGGCGGCCGACAATAGCGCGCGCTCCTTGTACAGCGAGTACACGGTCGCGCCGAACAGCGTCGGAATGGCGAGGAAAAAGGAGAATTCGGTCGCAGCGCGGCGCGACAGTCCGAACGCCATCGCGCCGATGATGGAGGCGCCGGAACGGCTGGTCCCGGGTATCAGCGCAAAACACTGCGCAAGGCCGACTTTGAGTGCATCGAGCGTGCTCATGTCGTCGACTTCATCGACACGCGACCGGACCATTCGCCGGTTGCGGCGCTCCACGACCAGGATCACCAGTGCGCCGAGGATGAACGCCAGCGCAACCGGGACCGGTGCGAACAGGTGCTGCTTGATCGCCGCGCCGAAAATCAGGCCGAGCACGACAGCCGGCAGGAAAGCTACCAGCAAATTGACGACAAATCGGCGCGCCGCGATATCCCGGCGAAAATTACGCAGCACGCTGAAAATTCTGGACCGGTATTCCCAGCAGACGGCAAGCATGGCGCCGGCCTGAATCACGATCTCGAAGACCTTCACTTTCTCACCGGTGAAGTTCAGCAGGCTGCCTGCAAGAATCAGGTGTCCGGTCGATGAGATGGGCAGAAATTCCGTCAGTCCTTCGACGATACCCATCAGGACGACTTTGATGACCAGGGAGATTTCCATTCAGGACAGCAGCAGGGTGAGCACGTTTGACGGCAGACCAGAGCCTGCATGCGAAGCTGCAGGAACGGACTATCTTGCCGGCTCGAAGCTTACCACGAGGCTGTTTCGACGGGTCGTGATTCGCGTCGGATCGAAGCGCTGGCCCATGACCGTGAAGGCGTCGGGGGCGAAGGTATAAAGCACGGTATTGTTCAACAACTCTTCGGCCAGCAGAACACCGAGTTTGCCCAGCTTGCCGTTGCCGGCGCTACCGCCGGCAAGCGATCCGAGACTGTCGAGCCTGGGATCGACCAGCACGATGGCTCGTCGCTTCGGATCGATGCGCAGATTACCCGATATTTGCATCCGGCCCTCCAGCGGCTTCTTGGCCAGCGGTGGCAACACGGCAGCGTCGAATGCGGCGACAAGGCGGTCGTTTTCCGAATCGAGCGACAGCCGAGGCTGGCTGAGCGTGACGTCGAACATCTCAAGATAGCGGTTGCTGATCGGGAATCGCTTGTCGATCTCACGCTGCAGCCGTGACAACGGCACCTCGACTTCCTGCATCGGCAAGAGCGACGCGCAGCCGGCCAGCAGGGTCGTCAGCCACACAATAAAGAGTCTCTTCATCACCAGCATCGTCAGTTCACTCCGGATCAGGCAGAGGTCAGTGCCTCCAGACGTTGAAGGAAAATCATCGCCTGCTCGCGGTTGTCGCCACACATCTCGGCCGAGGGCTGCAGGCTGGCGCAGACCGCGGGTCGGGCCGGATCACCGAAGAGCTTGCACCCGAGACGCTCGTCTAGCTGGACGCAGCGGGTGCCAGCCGGCTTGCCATCAGGCATACCCGGGATGGCCGACGAGATCGACGGCGCAATGCAACATGCAGCACAGCCGGGCCGGCATTCAACGCTCGCAGGAAGTGAATTCATTCAGGCGTAACTCTAGCCGAATTAGGGATGTCCCCTCACAGGACCGCCGAAAGAAAAAAAACCTGCCGGATAAACCGGCAGGTTTTCGGCAAGTCCTTAAAGCGTTTTACTGGCTGCCGCTGCGTTCGTCTGAACTTTTCGTTCCCGAACCGGTGTCGTCGCTGGTATCGCTGCCGTCCGGCGCCGTGTCGTACGAGCCGTCATCCGATTCCGTGCCGGATTCCTCTTCGGACTCTTCCGTCTTGCTCGTGCTTTCTGCGGACGAATCCGGTTTGGCCGTTTTGACCTGCTTGCCAGGATCCGGGCTGTCGACATCAGCGAACGGAACCCCGGGTAAGGTCAGATTCATACGCTTCAATGTGGGAACCAGTCCGGGCAGGAAAGTATCGTGTTCCTTGGCGAGGTTCTGCTTCACCTTGTCGGCAGTACCGTCCATCCTGCGCTTCGCATGTTCCGGTTGCTGATACCAGTCATCTGCCCGCTTCAGGCATGAACGTATCGGGTCACGCCGGAAGTTGTCATATCCGCGTGCCGGGCTGTTCACGATGGACTCTTTCAGGTGCTGATAAAACTGATAATCCAGCTTGTCGATTCCACAACGTTTGGCAATATCGTCGACCAGTTTTGCCCGCACAAGCTTGCGCTCCATTTCCTTCTTTTTTTCCTGCTTTTCAAGCGCTTGCGCCGCAGCGCTCGATACTGGTGTTGCACGCGGGCTCAAGGTATCGCGCGGGGTACCGCGGCTCATGAATTTCAGGCTCTTTTCCTGGCCCAGTATGGTGGACGAAGGCAGTGCGAGTTTCGGCACGCCGATTCGGGTCTGCAAGGTTTTGCGGCCGGCGAGCGCCTCAACATAGGCTTTCTGGCTGCTGCTTTGATCAGGCTGCGAGATCAGAAAATCATGGATGAATCCCTCCATCCGGTTCGCGACATAGGAATTCAGATAGGCGAGCATCCGCCGGGTATACGGGGTGCATTGGTCTTTGAATTTCTCGCGCAACTTGTGATCCCATAACTGGGCGATTGAACGAGTGGTGAGGAATCCCACCAGAGCGTTGTGGCGCGCATCGAAAAGATCGCGCGGCTTGCCGCTCCCAGATTTCTCAAACCAGCGAATGACTTCCTTGTCGATCGCCAGCAGCAAGCGCTTCATCGGATCCGGCATCCCTGAGGATGCAAAGCGTCGATCCTTGCCAAAAAACTTGTCGAAAAACGGTGACAACACAGGATCCATCAGCTCCACGATACGGGGATTTTCAAGAAGCTGACTAGGCTTGAGGTTCTGGCTTAACTGTTCGACTTCATGCTTCACCTTGTCGAACTCACGGACCATGTTTCTCAACATTTGATCGTTTTCCGGCGTATCCAGACCCGATTCCATGAAAGGACTGGAAAACTGCTTGATCACGTTGATATCAACGGGTTTATCCGTTGAGCCCTGATAGCCGACGATGCTCAAACCCAGCCTGAAAATATCCTTCACGGTGACCTTGTCCAGTTTTGATCGGTGAGCATTGCTCTCCACCGCCACCAGTAATCGGCCAAGTTTTTCCGGGGTGAGTATGCACCCATGCTGCAGCCCTGCTGCGACGATGGCCCCAATATCCGGCGGCAAATTTGATCCATCCAGTGAGCGCGCTTGATCCTTTGGCGCCGGCTTCACCGGCTTTGCAGATGTCGCTGTGGTCGTCGTCGTGGTCGTATTGGTAGTCGTTGTCGTCGTGGTCACGGAGGTGCCGGTCGTGACCGTGGTGGGAACTGTGCTGGTCGTCGTGGTCGATAACGGAGCATTTAACGTGGTGGTCAGCGTAGTCGCCGGCGCGGCAGCTGTCGTTGTCTTCCCGGGTGTCGTCCCGGTTGCTGTTGTGGTCGTGGTGGTGGTCGTGCGCGCGGGCGTGGTCGCCGTTGTAGTCGTGGTGGTCGTTGTGCGCGCCGGCGTGGTTGCGGTCGTCTGCGTTACCTTGGCGGACTTCCACGTCGTTCCCTTGCTCTTGGATTCATCCACCTGCCGCGGCGATGTGGCCGTGCTTGTATTGGCGGCAGGAATCGATGACGAGGACGATGAGGATGACGAGGACGCGCTGTTGGTCTGCCCCTCTGCCGGTCGATTTGCCGAATCGCCTGACCACGCGGATGATGATGAAAAATGTCCCGGTGATTGAACCCGGTTCACTTGCCGCGGCGATAAAACCGGTTCGCTGAGGCGCGTATCGTCTTTCGGCAATGGCGCCGCCCCCTGTGCATTCCACCCCTGAACGGTGTTCGTGCTTGGATTCTGTTGGGCATGAGTGCCGTTTGTAGAATGGGTCCCATTCGCAGGTTGTACCGTCACCCGCGGTGCGCCAGTCGGGTTGGCATCTGCCTGGCTGGACACTGGCGCATCCGTGGCCTGACGATCGTTACCGCTTGTGTTGGGCTTGTCCTGCGAGTTTCCCTCCTGAAGATTGCTTCGCGAGGGATTTTTGCCCAGTGAGGGGGGGGTACTCATGAAATGCCTTTCTTAATAGGGGTGCCTCTCCGAAATGTGCCGCGCCCCTGTGGGCCGGGACGGCCGGCGCTGCGCAGAGATCAAAAGCGCTTCGGATTACCTGAATGAACTTTGAAATTTGGAAACAAGCTACCCCCATAGGTGCACATGATCCGGTCACCGGTTCCCCCGTTGTTCCACAAAACCGGGCTTGCTTTTGGGGAATTGCTTGACGCGATCTCCGGGCACCCCCTATATTACTGACCCACCGGTTAGTAACCCTCCATCCCCATGCCGATTGCCGACACCCGCCCCAAGCCTCGCTGGGAACGCCGCAAAGATGCGCGTCCGCAGGAATTGCTTGCCGCCGCGCTGGATTTATTCGTCGAGCGCGGATATGCCGCCACCCGGCTGGACGAGGTGGCGGCACGCGCCGGGGTATCGAAAGGCACGCTGTATCTGTATTTCGATAATAAGGAGGAGCTTTTCAAGGCAGTCGTGCGCGAAAACATGGTTCCTCAGTTGGCGGATGCCGAGGAATTGATCGCCCGCTTCGATGGCCATACCAGCGCGCTGTTGCGCACCTGTATCAAGAACTGGTGGGACCGGATCGGCGCCACCAAGCTGTCGGGCATCTCCAAACTGATGATGGCCGAGTCCGGCAATTTCCCGGACGTGGCCCGCTTCTACCACGAGGAGGTGGTGTCGCGCGGCGAGGCGCTGATACGCCGTATCGTGGAGCGCGGCATCGCGCTGAAAGAATTCCGGTCGGTCGACCCGGTCACCTCGACGCGCGTGATCATTGCGCCGGTACTGATGCTGATGATGTGGCGCCACTCGCTGCACTACTGTCACCTGGAGCCGATCGAGCCGGATGCCTTCCTCGACTGCCTGATCGACCTGCTGACGCACGGATTCGAAGCGTCGCCCTCTTCCCTGCCCCAATAAACCCATGGCCCAACGGACCCGCACGATCCTCGTCGCCCTGCTCTTGCTCGTTGCTATCGCAGCGGGCGCCCGCTGGCTGATGCAGCCCCGCACACCGACCCTGCCGTCAGCGCCGGCGCCTCGCCCGGTGGCTGCACTGGATTTCCTTCCGCAGGAAATCGTTCAAGTCGAGCCGGCCGAACTCAGGCAGGTGCTGCAGCTGTCCGGTTCACTGCGAGCGGTCGACCTGGCGACCGTCAAGGCGCGGGTTGCCGGCGATGTGCGCGAAGTGCTGGCACGCGAGGGCGAGCCGGTACGGGCCGGACAGGTCGTCGTACGCATGGAGACCACCGAGTACGACGCACGGGTAGCACAGGCCCGCGGCAACCTGAACAACGCGCGCGCCCAGCTAGCCATCGCTGCGAAGACACGCGAAAACAATCTGGCCTTGCTCGATAAAGGCTTCATCTCGCGCACCGCGTTCGACAATTCCGCCAGTCAGTTCGAGGCCGCACAGGCGGCAGTGGATGCCGCACAAGGGGCGCTCGACCTTGTGACGAAATCGCTGAACGACACTGTTTTGCGCGCGCCGATCGCGGGGCTGATCTCCGTACGACACGTACAGCCCGGCGAGAAAGTCGCCGCCGACAGCAAACTGCTCGACATCGTAAACCTGCACAAGCTGGAGCTGGAAGCGGCCGTGCCCGCCAGCGATATCGGGCAGGTCACCATCGGCCAGGCCGTCGAGCTGCGCGTCGAAGGCCAGCCCGGCAGCTTCACAGGCAAGGTCGTGCGCATCAACCCCGCCGCGCATGCCGACTCGCGCTCAGTGCCGGTCTATGTACAACTGGCGAACCCGCAGCAGCAGCTGCGCGTGGGGATGTTCGCGGAGGCACAACTGGTGCTTTCCAGCCGCACCGGTGTGCTGGCCGTGCCGCCACAGGCGGTGCGCACGGATGGCGATAGCCGTTATGTGTTCACCATTGACGGCGGCAAGATCGCGCGGCGTGTGGTCACGCCGGGTGCCAGTGGCATCAGCGGTGACGAGCGCCGCGTCGAGATCCTGTCCGGACTCGCGCCGGGCGCGCAGGTAATCCGCGCCGACATGGGCAACCTGCAGCCCGGCACCCCGGTGAACACTGCGCCGGCCGCTGCCGGTCGCCACTGATCGGGGCCGACACTTATGTGGTTCACGCGCATCAGCATCGGCAACCCCGTCCTCGCGACGATGATGATGCTGGCGTTCGTCGTGCTCGGCCTGTTCTCGTACCAGCGGCTGCGGGTTGACCAGTTCCCGGACGTGAACTTCCCGGTGGTGGTGGTGCAGACCGAGTATCCGGACGCTGCGCCGGAAACCGTCGAGACCGATATCACGCGCAAGGTCGAAGAGGCGGTGAATACGATCAGCGGCATCAATGCACTGACCTCCCGCTCGTACGAAGGTCTGTCGATTGTCATCATCGAGTTCAAGCTCACGGTGAACCCGGTCCAGGCCGCGCAGGACGTGCGCGAGAAAGTGGCGCTGGTCAGGGCGTCGTTCCGCCGGGAAGTGAAGGAACCGCGCGTCACCCGCTATGATCCGGCGGACCGTCCCATCTTCTCCGTCGCAGTGACCAATGACCCCGGTCAGGGGCGCTACAGCATGCGCGAGCTGACCACCATCGCCGACGATCTGGTCAAAAAGCGCCTGGAAAACGTGCGTGGCGTGGGTTCGGTCGCCCTGGTTGGCGGTGTGCGCCGCGAGATCCAGGTGTATGTCAAGCCGGCCGAGATGGAGGCGCTGGGCATCGGCATCGATGAAGTGATGACCGCTGTCCGCAATGAAAACCAGCAGCTGCCGGTCGGCACCCTGCGCACCTCGACCAACGAGCTCGTGGTGCAGGTGCAGGGACGCATCCTCCGGCCGGAGGATTTTGCGCGTATCGTCGTCGCCCGGCGCGGCGGCAAGTCGGTGCTGCTCGGCCAGGTCGCCGACATCGTCGATAGCCAGCAGGAACAGGAAAACCTCGCGCTGTTCAACGGCCGCCGTACCCTGGCGCTCGACATCCTGAAGGCGCAGGGACAGAACACGATCGAGGTGGTCGACGGGCTGCAGCAGGTCATCCGCGAACTGCAGCCGACGCTCGATGCGCTGCACCCGGGCGTGAAACTGGAAGTCATCAAGGACGGCTCGCGCCAGATCCGCGTCGGCGTCGAGAACGTGCGCCGCACGCTGATCGAGGGCGCGCTGCTGACCGTGCTGATCGTGTTCCTCTTCCTGAATTCGTGGCGCTCGACCGTCATCACCGGCCTGACGCTGCCGGTCTCGCTGATCGGCACCTTCCTGTTC
>JACCDS010204133.1_pt1 | contig 17463 bp, 13 predicted proteins | sample 7446441 | NCBI WGS metagenome assembly JACCDS01 (sample SAMN15323445, study PRJNA562643) | freshwater metagenome | isolation source: river surface water | place: USA:Blue River Watershed | collected 2017-08-17
GCCGCCGCCCCGGCGGCCACGCGCGCCGCACGGGCCCGCTCGACACGCGCCCGCGCGCTGGCCAGCGTGGGGCTGGCACGCTGGGCGGCGTCCAGCAGGGCTGGCAGCTCGGGGGCGTTGAAGAAGCCCCACCCGTCCACCAGCGCCTGGCCGCCCGCAGCGGGCGGCAGCGGGGACTGCCAGGAAGCGGGCGGCGCTGTCGAGGTGGCCACCGAGGGCGGCTGGGGCGGTGTGGCGGCGCAGGCGGTCAGCAGCGCGGCCCCCAGGGGCAGCAGCCAGCGGCTGCCGCGGTGGGTGGTGATCATCGGTTCGGGACTCCGTGTGCAGGGTCGCGCCAGGGCAGGCCCCGCCGCTCGCTTTCGACGCGCACCATGGCCAGCGCATAGCGGACCAGGCTGTCGGACCAGGCCGCCAGGGACGGCTCGCCCTGGTGCAGTTGCGGGGCGATCTGGTCGGTCATGTCGCGGCCTACGTGCAGGTGCACGCCCAGGCCGGTCAGGCAGATGGCCAGGCGGTCGAGCTCATCGTCCGGCGCCGGCAGGCCCAGGTGGCGGCGCAGCACCTCCACCAGCGCCCCGTGCATGGGCGCGACACCCAGGGCCTCGTTCACGTCGAACAGGCCGGTAGGCTCCAGCATTTCGCGGAAGTGCAGCTTCATGCACCAGCGCGCGGTGTCGCCCTGCTTCAGCGGCTCCAGGAAGCCGGCATAGAAGCCCCGCAGCGCGTCAGCCAGCGGCAGCTGCGCGCCGTCGTAGCGGCTGACGTCGTCACAGGCCGCGCCCAGCGGCTCCGTGAAAACCGCGCGGTACAAGCCCGCCTTGTCGCCAAAGTAGTAGCTGATGGACGCCACGTTGACCTGGGCTTCCTCGGCCAGCTCCCGCGTGGACGTCTTGGCATAGCCCTGCAGGGCAAACAGGCGCAGGCCAGCGGCCAGCAGACGGGCTCGCGCGGCTTCGTGGCTGGGCAACAGGGCCTTGGCAAGGGCATTCACGCCGCCAGTGTAGCGACCGAATCAAACGTTTGTTTAACTCTCAAGGCGCAAGGGTTTTTGCGGAGCCCGCCGGCCCTGCCCCCAAGACCGGTCAGAAGAGTTCGGCGTCGCTGTTGTCGCGCTGCACGTCCGACAGCTTGCCCTCGGCCACCAGTTCCGCAAAGTGCTGGACTTGGTTGCGGCCGTTCTGCTTGGCGTAGTAGACGGCCTTGTCGGCGCGCGCAAAGGCGTCGTTGGGCGTGTCGCCCGTTCGCAGGCTGGTGAAGCCGACGCTGATGGTGATGCGCCCCACCTGTGGAAACACGTAACGCTCCACGTTGGCGCGCAACCGCTCCAGGGCCGCCGCCGCGTCGTCGTCACCGGTGCAGCGCAGCAGGACGACAAACTCCTCGCCGCCAAACCGGTACAGGTGGTCGTGGAAGCGGAAGCTGGTGCGCATGAGGCGCGACAACAGCAGCAGCACCTCATCGCCGATCAGGTGGCCGTGGTTGTCGTTGACGTGCTTGAAGTGGTCGATGTCGATCACACCCAGCCAGGCCGTGCTGCCCGGGCTGTAGCGGCGCGTGTCGGCGCGGTGCTGCGCCAAGTCGGGCGCCGACTGCACCGCCACGCGCATGAAGCTCTCGTCGAAGGTCTTGCGGTTGAGCAGACCCGTGAGGGTGTCGCGCTCGCTGTAGTCCAGCAGGCCCTGGAAGTTGCGGTAGATGCGCAGGATGCTGCAGACCAGGCGAACGTCCTCGTAGGACAGCGCTTGCGCGGTCTGCAGTTCCAGCACGCCCACGGGCTCGCGGTCGGTGGTGAGCGGGAAGTAGGCCATGGCCGGCACCGTGTCCACGGTGAAGGCTTCCTGGCGCTCCAGGCAGGCCAAGCGGTCCGGGTGGCTGCCCAGCGTGGGCAAGCTGCTGGGCTCGGCCCACAACGGGTCGGCGGTGGCCGTCACGTCGCCGGGTGCCAGGCGCGCACGCGTCAGCCAGCGCTGCTCGCCGACCTCGCCCACGCAACGGAAGATGGCAACGGCCTGCGGACGCAGGAGATCCTTCAACGCACCGACAAGGGTCACGTCGAGAACGTCTCGGTCTCGGAAGCCGGTCAGATCGGCCAGATGCTCAACGACTCGGGACATGCCGCCTCAGGCTTGTTGTTGTAGTCCTCCCCGGCACTGCGAACATTGTGCGTGGTTTTGGCGGCGGTTCTAGCCGGTCATGGCGGCGCGCACATAAGCAGCCACGATGGACAGCAACTCTTCCTCGGAATAAGGCTTGCCCAGGAAGTGGTTCACGCCCAGTTCGGCCGCGTAGTCGCGGTGCTTCTGGGCCGTGCGCGACGAGATCATCACCACCGGCAGGTTTTGCAGGCGGGCATCGGCCCGCAGGTTGCGCACGAGGTCAAAGCCGTCCATGCGCGGCATCTCGATGTCCGACAGCATGACCGACGGACGCTCGCCGCTGGCCAGTTGCTCCAGCGCGTCCAACCCGTCCTTGGCGGTAACCACACGGTAGCCCTCACGCGTCAGCAGGCGCTGCGTGACGCGGCGCACCGTGAGCGAATCGTCCACCACCATCACCAGCGGCACGCCTGCGGCCGGCGCGGCCTCGGCCGGCTGGTCGGGCACCACGGGGGCCTGGCCGCGCGCGGCCAGTTCATAGGCCTTGCCTGCGTACACCGCGGCCAGCGCCACCGGGTTGTAGATGAGCGCCACGCTGCCCGAAGGCAGCAGCGTCACACCCGCCAGGCCGGGCAGGCGAGACAACTGCGGGCCGACGTTCTTGACCACCACTTCCTGGTTGCCGACCACTTCGTCCACGTGCACGGCCACACGCTGGGCCGCGCTGCGCACGATGATCACGCTCTGCGTCTTGCCCGCGCTCGGGCCACGCGTGCCCGCCTGCAGCAGCGACGCGAGCCAGAAGAAGGGCACGCTCTCGCCCGCGTACTGCAGTGCACCGCTGGCGTAGGCCTGCTCGCATTCGGCCGTGGGCACGCGGCGCACGATCTCGATCAGCGGCGAAGGCACGGCCACCTGGGTGCCACCGCAACGCAGCATCACCACCTGCGTGACGGCCGTGGTCAGCGGCAGCAGCAGGCGGAAGCGCGTGCCGCGGCCGGGCTCGCTGCCCACCTCGGTGCGGCCGCCCATGGCATTGACCTCGGCGCGCACCACGTCCAGTCCGACCCCGCGGCCCGCCAGCTCGGTGACGCTGTCCGCCGTGCTGAAGCCCGGCGCAAAGATCAGTTGCTGCAGTTCGGCCGCCGTCGGCTCGGCATCGGGCGCAATCAACTGGCGCTCCAGCGCCCGCTGGCGTATGCGACCCAGGTCCAGGCCTGCACCGTCGTCGGCAAACTCCACCGCCACTTCGTTGCCCGACTGGGCCACCGTGACCGTGATCTGCCCGCTGGCGTCCTTGCCAGCGGCGCCGCGAGCGGCCGGTGCCTCGACACCGTGCGCCACGCTGTTGCGCAGCAGGTGCTCGAAGGAGCCCACCATGCGCTCCAGCACGCCGCGGTCGATTTCGATGCCGCCGCCGACGATGTCCACGCGCACCTGCTTGCCGGTTTCCTTGGCCGCCTGCCGCACCGTGCGGTACAGGCGGTCGGCCACGCTCTCGAACTCCACCATGCGCGTGCGCAGCAGGTCTTCCTGCAATTCGCGCGTCAGGCGGGCCTGGGCGGCCAGTTCGTCTTCGGCCGACTGCAGCGTGCGCTGCAGGGTGCGCTGCAGCGTGGCCACGTCGTTCACCGACTCGGCCATGAAACGCGTGAGTTCCTGGAAGCGCGTGAAGCGGTCCATCTCCAGCGGGTCAAAGGTCTGCGACTGCGCCTTGGCGGCCTCCATGCGCGAGCTGATCTGCGACTCGGCCTGCACCTCGATGTCGCGCAGCTGCCGGCGCAGCTTCTCCAGGCTTTCCGTCAACTCACCCAGCGAGCCCTGCAGCAGGCGCACGTTGGTGTCGATGCGGGCGCGCGTGATGCTGACCTCACCCGCGTTGTTGACCAGGCGGTCCAGCAGGTTGGCGCGCACACGCACCGCCCCCTGGCCAGCAGCCGCCGCAGCGGCCGTGTCCGCGGCAGCCTGTGCCGCGGGCTGGGCTGGCGCCTGGCCGGCAAACCGCGCCCAGTCGATGTCCGGCACCTCCGTGCCGGCCGGCGCGGCCAGCTCGACGGTGATGTCCACGTCGTCGTCGTGCACCGGCTCCAGTTCAGGCAGCGACTCGGCGCTGAGCTCCGGCAACACCGGCGGCAATGCCGCAGGGGCAGGCGCCGCCGCGGGCGCGGCTGCGGGAGCAGCAACCGCGGGCTGCACGGGCGTGACCGCGGCTGGGGTCGTGCCGCGGCGGCGCAGGCCTTCGTAGGCCGAGACCATGGCGTCGGCCCGGGCCAGCAGGGGATCGATCTGCGCCGCCACCGGGTTGGGCTCGGCGCTCAGGTGCTCCACGCCGGTTTCCAGACGGTGGGCCATCTCGCCCAGCCGCATGGCGCCGGCCAACCGCGCACCACCCTTGAAGGTGTGCAAGGTGCGCATGCAGGCGGCCGGCGCGCCGGGATTGCCCGGGTGGTCATGCCACTCGCGCAGGCGCGCCAGCAGCTGCGGCAGCAGTTCGTCGGCCTCTTCCTCGAAGATGGGGAACAGCTCGGGGTCCAGCGCATCGACGGCGTCGATGTCGTCGTCCTGCGGCACCGCGTCGGGCGCCAGGTCGGGCACCAGCAGCACGTCGGGCGCAGCCACCAGGGCGCTGTCGTCCTCGAGCTCCTCGTCGACGGCGGCAGCCTGCGCCAGCGCATCGGCTGGCTCGTGCTCCACGGGCAGCCGCTCATGTTCTGCCAGCCGCTCACCCAGCTGCGGGTCTGCGGGACGCAGGAAGCCCGCGGCAAACTGGTGCAGCAGGCGGCGGATCTCCTCGGCCACGTCAATGAAGAGCGCGGCCTCGCCGGGCCGGCCATGGCCCGCCGCCTGCGAGCGCATCAGCGCGTGCTCCAGCGCCCGCGCCAGCGCCGACAGGTCGGCATAGCCCACCGTGGCCGAGCTGCCCGCCAGCGAATGCGCCAGCGCGATCGCGGTGTCGGTGACCGGCTGCCGCTCATGGTCCACCGCCCACTCGGACAGCTCGGTGACCAGCCGGCGCGACAGCTCGTCGGCCTCGTTGAGGTAGATGTTGAACAGCGGAATGCTGATGCGCAGCGGGCCGATGACCTTGACCTGCTCGTCGCTGTCGTCAGCACTGCCACCCACTTCAGGCGGCAGCTCCGCAGCTGCTGCCGCCAAGGGCTGCTCTGCGGCGGGCTCGAAGAGGTCCCCCAGCTCGCCGAGATCCACCTCCAGGGTTTCCGGCTCGGGCACGGCGGCGGACAACGCGTCGGCGGCCGGCGGGGGCTCGGAGGGTGGCACTTCAGCCAACAGCGCGTCGGCAACTTCCGGGGCAGGCAAGGCCTCCGGTTCGAAACCGCCCAGGTCCAGTTCGAAGGGAACGTCCGCGGCCGGTAGCGGGCTGGACAGGTCCAGGTCGGACGCCGAGGGCAGGTCAGGCAGGCGGTCGGCCAGCGCCAGGGGCTCGGCGGCGGTGCGGGGCTGGTCGTCCAGGTCCGGCAACGACAGCTCGAAATCGGGTTCGTCGGCCAGGGGCGCCTCGGCCGCCGGGTGCGGCTCGGCCGGCTGGCGCGACACCGGGAAGCTGATGGTGGGGCCATCGTCGGCCGGCAGGGGCAGCGGCTCGGGCTCGAAGTCCAGCACCAGGGGTGCGTCTTCCGCGGGTGGCGGTGCCACGGGCTCGGGCGGCAGTTCCGGGGCCGCAGGCCGCACGTGGATGACGGTGGTGTCTTCCGCGGGCGGCGCAGGCGGCTTCAGGATCACCGTGCGCTCTTCCGCCGCGGCGGGCGGCGGCACGATCACGGCGCGCTCCTCGGGCGGCGGCGCCAGGGCCACCGTACGCTCTGCCGCAGGCGCGGTGATGGGCAGGCGCTGGCCCTCCAGACGCAAGGCGTCAGCAGCGCGCGACACGGCGGCGCTGTGGTGGCCGCTGCTGCGGCCTTCAGCGATGGCCTCGGTCCAGTCGCCCAGGTAGTCCAGCGCCTCGGTGGTGAACTGGCGCAGCGGCGCGTCCATCTGCGGCGCCTGGGCCAGGCGCGCGTTGTAGAGCTGCTCACAGGACCAGGCGGCTTCGCCGTAGTCCTTCAGGCCCACCATGCGCGAGCTGCCCTTGAGCGTGTGGAAGGCGCGGCGCACGGCGGTCATGTCCGTGGCGTTGTCGGACGCGTCCATCAGGCGGCCCACAGCAGCCCGTGCGTCGGTGACGACTTCGCGCGCTTCCTCGATGAAGATCTCGCGCATCTCCGCGTCGTCTTCCAGGCCGGTGCCACCCTGCGGGGCTGGCGCCGGCGGCGGCACGGGTGCGGGTGGCGGCAAGGGCTCGGCCAGGGTGGGCGCGCCCAGGTCAGCCACTGCGGCGGCCACATCCAGCCGCAGCGCACGGCGCGAGGCCGCGTCCGTGCCTTCGCGCAGGCCGGTGTGCACGCTGGCCAGCAAGCGGGCCAGGTCGGGCTGGTCGGCCGCCACGGCCTGCTGCGCCAGGCGCTCGGCGTCGCGCGCCAGGGTGATGTCGGACACCTCTTCGCTGGCCGCGGCCTGGCCCAGGGCCTGCACCTGCGCCAGCAGGGGCTCGGTGGACGGCGCCTGCGCGGGCGGTGCACCGGCCTCGTCCAGCTGTGCAAAAGCCGACACGCGGTCGGACTTGCCCATCACCGCGCTGAGGCTGCCGGTGTCGGGGTCGAAGCGGAACAGCGACTTGGCCAGCTGCGGCTGCACGCTGAGCATGTCGATGAGGAAGCTCAGTGCGCCCAGGTTGTCGGCCAGGCGGTCGAAGGTGCCGGCCTGGATGGCGCGCTGCGGGTCCACTTCCGTCTGCGCCAGCGCGTCCACGTCGTTGCGCATGTGCAGCGCCGCGGCCGAGGCCTGGTCCATGCCCAGCACCGACAGCACGCCACGCATGGAAGACAGCTGCGCCGGCACCGGGATCAGCACCTGGCGTTCTGATGGGTTGCGGAAGTACTGGTCGATCTGCTTCTCGACCTCGGACAGCGAGGCGCGCAGCTCGGCCACCACGCTGCCCATGGTCTGGCGGTCGGAGACGCGGCGGTACAGCTCCTCCATCCACACGTCCAGCGGCTGCGGGTCGGCACCGGCCCGCACGTGGTCGATGCGCCCGGCCAGGCGCTGGATGCGGTCGCCCAGCTCGGGCTGGTCCAGCTCGCCGTCTTCCAGCGACGCGTCCAGGTACAGGATGCCGGTGGCCACTTCCATGGCCAGCGCAGGCGGCGGGGAGTCGTTGGAGGCCACGGTCTGCGCCACCGCGGTCTGCAGCGCCTGCGCCAGCACGTCGCCCGACGGGAACAGCCGCTGCAGCGACTCACCCACCAGCGCAAACTGCTCGGGCAGGTTGGCGATGCGGTGCTGCTCGCCACCCGCCACGGCCGACCACGCATCCTTGGCCGCAGCCACGCGCTTGCGTGCCAGCGCCAGGTGCGCCGGGTCGAAGCGGCCCAGGCGCGCGGTCTCGTAGTCCAGCACCGGGTCGCGGTCCAGCGACCAGGCCTGGCGCACGGCCTGCAGGCGCGGCGCGGGTTGCAGGGCGGTCGGCGCCTGGGCACGACCGCAGAAGAACAACAGGTCCTGGGCCAGGCGGTCGGAGGCCTCGGCCTGGCCCCGGCTGCTGGCGCGCAACTGCGCCAGCAGCCGCGACGCGATGCGCTTGCTGTAGACGTCCGGCTGCAACAGGCCCGCGGCCTGGGCCTCGAAGACGGCCGCCGCCAGTTGCCACAGCGTGGCCAGCTGCGGGCTGCCATGGTGGCGCTGGCCCGCTGCAAGGCCCGCGCAGAGGTCGCTCATGCGTTGCTGCGAAGGCTTGCGGCTGGCGTCACGCATCAGCGCCAGGGTCTCGGATTCCAATTCGCTGCGGGTGTGCTCGTCGGCCGACAGCGGGCGGGCCGTGGGGTCCTCGGGCAGGTCGCGCCACTGCCAGTCCATCACCCACAGATCGGCCGGGTGCACCCGCTCCGCACCCGCCAGGGTCTGCGCGGCGCGGTATTGCGGGAACAGCATCACCGGCGACACCGGCTTGCGCGCCAGCTGGCGTGCCAGGAAGTCCAGCAGCGCAAACGACACGCGTTCGATGATCTCCACCGCCTGCGTGTTCATCAGCGCGGGCTTGGCAATGAGCCGCTGCACCGCCGATTCGCTGGACCGCAGCACCTCGGCCACGGCGGGCATGCCCACCAGTTCCAGCGCACCCACACCCTGGTGCAGCTGGCTGCGTGCACTGCGCAGCACGGACGGGTCGACCACGTCCAGGTCGCCACCGACGGCCGCTTCAGCGTCCTTCAGGTAGCGGCGCAGCGACTTGTGCGCGTTTTCCAGCGAGCGGCGCAGTTCGCCATGCACCCAGGCCAAGGCGCTGAGGTCATCACCCAAAGGCTGGTCACTCACGTGCAAGGCTCCCGCAGGCGAGCTTGGCGCTCATCATGCAATTTTGAACCGGGCCACCGAGGCCTTCAGTTCCTCGGCGCTGCGCGACAACTCGCGCACCATCTGCGCGGTGGAGCGCGTGCCTTCAGAGGTCTGCTCGGTCACGGCAAAGATGTGCTGGATGTTGGCCGCCACCTCGTTGGCCTGCTTGGCTTCCTTCTGCGCTTCCACCGAGATGCGCGAGATGAGGTCTGACAGTTCGCGCGTCACGCGGTCGATGTCGCCCAGCGCGGCGCCGGCGGCGTCAGACAGGCGCGCTCCCTCCACCACGCCCTGCGTGCTGCGCTCCATGGCGCCCACAGCGTCTTGCGTGTCGGTCTGGATGGTGCGCACGATGGCTGCGATCTGTCGCGTGGCGTCGGCCGAACGTTCGGCCAGACGCTGCACTTCTTCCGCCACCACGCTGAAGCCGCGACCGGCCTCACCGGCACTGGCGGCCTGGATGGCGGCATTCAGGGCCAGCACGTTGGTCTGCTCGGTAATGTCGGAAATCAGCTCGGTGATTTCGCCGATCTCCTGCGAGCTCTCACCCAGCCGCTTGATCCGCTTGGAGGTTTCCTGGATCTGGTCGCGGATGGCGTTCATGCCGCCGATGGCGTTGTTCACCGCCGACAGGCCCGACTCGGCGGCCTGCAGCGACTGGCGCGCCACCGCGGCGGTTTCCTGCGCCTGCGCCGACACGTCGTTGATGCGGTCGGCCATCTGCAGAACGGAGTCGCCGGTGTTGCGGATCTCGCGCAGCTGCTCGGTGGACGCTGCCAGCAGCTCGGTGGAGGTGTTCTCCACCTGCGCGGTGGTCTCCGTCACGCGGCCCACCGTGGTCTGCACCTGCTCCACCAGGCTGCGCAGTTCTTCCACCGTGTAGTTCACGGAGTCGGCGATGGCGCCGGTGATGTCTTCCGTCACCGTGGCCTGCTGCGTCAGGTCGCCTTCGGCCACCGTCTGCAGTTCGTTCATGAGGCGAAGAATGGCGGCCTGGTTGGCGTCGTTGACGCGCTTGGCTTCCTGCTCCTGGCGCTCGGCTTCCTGGCGCTGGCCGTCGGCGGCGCGGGCGCGCGTGGTCTGGTCGATCACGAACAGGCGCAGCAGGCCAAAGCTGCCCGCGGCCAGCACCAGCAGCGACAACAGCACCAACACCAGGCGGATGCCGCTGAAGCCGCTTTGCGAAGCGAGCTCGCCCTGCAGGCTGTCCAGCCCTTTGCGCAGCGGTTCGGAGTCGGTCACGATGGCGCCCTGCGCCTCGCGCGCGGCCACCAGGCCCTGCAGGTTGCCCAGGATGGCGCTGGCCTCGGTGCGTGTCTTCTCGTACTGCTGCAGCAGCTGCTGGAGCTTCTCGCGCACCTGCGAATCGCGTGTGCCGGGCAGGCGCAGGTCGGCGTTGCCGTTGATCACGCCCTGGGCGATTTCCTTGAACGAATTCAGGTCCTTGCCCAGCAGGAACACGGCCTCGGCGCTGACGCCTTCGGTGGTCAGGAATTCGTTGGCGCTCTTGCCGATGCGCTGCGTCAGCATCACCAGCTGGCCCACGGCCGACAGCTCGGATGCCGACGCGCCGCCCTGCAGCTTCAGCGAGGACACGGTTTCCGCCGTCTCCAGCAGGTCCGCGCTCTGGCGGTTGATGGCCCGCAGCGCCTGGCCCACCTGGGTCAGGGTCTTCTGCTGGGCCAGCACCACGCCGGCGTTCTTCTCGGCCTTGTCCACCAGGGGCAGCAGCACGTCGATCTGGTCCTGCAGCCCACCCGGGGCGGCCGCCACGTCGCCTTCGCCGGTCTTCAGGCTGCGCACGTTCTTGGTGAGGATGTCGATGGACTCCTTCACTTCAGGGAAGGCCGCCGCGCTGCCCACCAGGGCCTGCGACACCGACTTGGCCAGGCGCTGCGACTGCGTGGTGGCCTGGCCGGCCGCCGCCACCTGGGACGACCCACGGCTGCTGGAGGTCAGCACCAGCGCCGCGGCCAGCAGCAGGCCCGCCAGACCGGCTGCAAAGAGGATGACCATGGTGCGCTGCTGACGCTCCAGCGGCCAGGTGCCCACCACCGGCAGCCCGGTGTTGAAGCCACCCTCGCCATCCGCGCCCGGCAGGCGGGTTTCGCTGAACTCGGGCGCCAGCTCGGAAGGCGCCGCCTCGGAGATGATGGAGGAGTCACCGCCGTCGCGGGCCTGCGGCGCCAGCGTGCTCTGGCCCAGGCGCACCGTCACCTCGGTGGCCGCGACTGGCTGCGCCAGGTCTTCGAAGGGGCTGGCCTCCGGGGCGTCCGGCAGTGGAATGTCGGCTTCCGGCTTGGCTGCCCCCTTGCCCTTGATGCGGTCCAGAAAGCTCATGGCGTCCTCTTGATCAATTGTTGTCAGCCAGCGGCGGCCGTGCCCGCAAAACGTCTGGCGCAGCCCGGTTCATGCAAGCTGCTGCGGCCTCATGCCGCGATGGCCAGGTACTGGTCATGGCGCGACAGCTCGGCCAGGTCGATCTCCTGCCAGCGCCGGCCTTCGGCATCGCGCCACAGGCGTGTCGCAAACGCGGGCCGCGGCAGGCCGTCCGCCGCGACCTCGGTCATCTGTCCCAGGCTGCGCAAGCCGGCCAAGCGGTCCACCAGAACCGCACTGCTGGCACCCAGCTTGGCGTTGAAGGCCAGCAGGCGCGCCTGCTCACGCACGGCATCCCTCGCCAGCGGTGCCCGCAGGCCCAGGAAAGCGGCCAGGTCCACCACGCCGTGCAAGCCGCCGCGCAGGTTGGCCACGCCCAGAAACCAGGGCTGGGTGTGGGGCACGGGCAGCAACACGCCGGCAGGAAAGATCTCGCCTGCCGTGGCCAGGGGCACCAGCAAACCGTGGCCGGCGCATTCCACCGCCAGCCAGCTGACCTGGGAGGTCTGCGACTTGGCGGCCTGCAGGCGCTCGGCCAGGCGGCTCTGCAGTTGTCGGAGGGCTTCGCGGTTGGCCATCGATGCGCTTGGCGTTCAGTCGAAGGCTTTGATCTTGGCGATCAGTTCGTCGGCGTTGACCGGCTTGACGATGTAGTCGCGCGCGCCCTGCCGCATGCCCCAGACCTTGTCGGTCTCCTGGTTCTTGCTGGTGCACATGATCACCGGCACATCGGAGAAGCGCGGGTCGCGCGTGATGCTGCGGGTCAGCTGGAAACCATTCTGGCCGGGCATGACCACGTCCATGAGGATCAGGTGCGGCTTCTCTTCTTCCAGCCGGCGCATGGCTTCTTCGCCGTTCTCGGCGGTGCGCACCGTGTAGCCACGCTTGCCCAGCACGTCGGAGAGGTGGTGCAGCTCGGTCTTGCTGTCGTCGACGACGAGGATCTTCTGGATCGGCATCGTGTGTCCTTCTGAAACGCGGCCGCTCAGCCGCGCGTGCCGGGTTCGCGGCGGAATGTGTCCACTGCCTTGAGCAGTTGTTCCTTCGTGAACGGCTTGGTCAGGTAGTCCTCGGAGCCCACCATGCGGCCGCGGGCCTTGTCGAACAGACCGTCCTTGCTGGACAGCATGATGACGGGCACATGGGCAAACCGTGGGTTGCGCTTGATGATGGCGCAGGTCTGGTAGCCATCCAGCCGCGGCATGAGGATGTCGCAGAAGATCAGTTCGGGCGCGTGGTCGTTGACCTTGGCCAGGGCGTCAAAGCCGTCTTCGGCCAGCACCACCTCGTGGCCACCCTGGCGAAGGAAGATCTCGGCGCTGCGCCGGATGGTGTTGCTGTCGTCAATGACCAGCACCTTTGCGCCTGCCTGAGGCCCAGGATTGTCCAAGCGCCGTTCTCCTCGTAGGACCAGTCAAGCCGCAGGTGGCGGCAGGCCGGTCAGATCTGGACCATCTCGAAGTCTTCCTTGCGCGCGCCGCACTCGGGGCAGGTCCAATTCATGGAGACATCGGCCCATGCGGTTCCGGCTGCAATGCCGTGCTCCGGATCGCCATCGGCCTCGCTATAGATCCAGCCGCAGATCAGGCACATCCAGGTACGCGGTTCGCTCACGGTAGACAGTCACGTCACTACAATGGAGCGCGATTGTAGCCACGCCGTTCCTGGGAAAAGTCAGGAATCGTGAGGACCTACACAAGCTTTCTGAGAATCCTCTGGAGGTTCGCTTTTGACCAACCTCCTCTTGCGCGCCGAGGCCAGCCCATGACCCCCGACACCTCCACGGCCCCGGACCTCGAAGGCCCGGGCGCCGAACCGCCGCCGCCGGCCTGCGTGATGTGCTTCAACGCCAGCGACCCCAGCGGCGCCGGCGGCCTGGCCGGTGACATCGCCACCGTGGCCGCCATGGGCGCGCACGCGCTGCCGGTGGTCACCGCCATCGTGATGCGCGACACCGCCGACATCTTCGACCAGCACGAGATCGAGTCCGATGCCGTGGCCGAGCAGGCCCGCACCATCCTGGAAGACGTGACGCTGTCGGGCTGGAAGGTGGGCTTCCTGGGCAACGCCGACAACGTGTCGGCCGTGGCCGAGATCCTGTCCGACTACAGCGAGATCCCGCTGGTGTCCTACATGCCCAACCTGTCGTGGCTGGACGAGGAGCAGCAGCAGCCCTACCTGGACGCCTTCCGCGAGCTCATCCTACCGGCCACCGAAGTGCTGGTGGGCAGCCACAAGACGCTGCAGGACTTCCTGCTGCCCGAGTGGGACAGCGAACGCCCGCCCTCGGCGCGCGAGCTGGCCGTGGCCGCCGGCGAACACGGCACGCGCTACGTGCTGGTGACCGGCGTCATGCTGGCCAGCAAGGGCGCCGAACAGTTCATCGACAACGTGCTGGCCAGCCCGCAGGGCGCCATCGCGGGCGAGAAGTTCGAGCGCTTCGACACCGGCTTCGTCGGCGCGGGCGACACGCTGGCCGCGGCACTGGCCTCGCTGCTGGCGGCCGGTGGCGAACTGCAGGCCGCCGTGGGCGAGGCGCTGTCCTTCCTGGACCAGAGCCTGGACGCGGGCTTCCGCCCCGGCATGGGCAGCGTGGTGCCCGACCGCTTCTTCTGGGCCCTGCCCCCACCCGAGGAAGGCGCCGAAGGCGAAGCCCCCGGGGACAGCACCCCCGGCGAGCCCGACGAAGGCGGCAGCAAGGGCCCTTCCCGTCGCATCCATTGACACGCATTGACGCACGCCCGCACCCCATGAGCAGCAACGAAGAACTCTTTGCGCGCGCCCAGCGCGTCATCCCCGGCGGCGTGAACTCGCCCGTGCGCGCCTTCCGCGCCGTGGGCGGCACGCCGCGCTTCATCCAGCGCGCGCAAGGCGCCTACATGTGGGACGCCGAAGGCCGGCGGTACATCGACTACATCGGCTCCTGGGGCCCCATGATCCTGGGCCACGGCCATCCGGCCGTGCTGGAAGCGGTGCAGAAGGCCGCCGCGGACGGCTTCAGCTTCGGTGCACCCACCGAAAGGGAAATCGAACTCGCCGAGGCCATCATCGCCCTGGTGCCCAGCGTGGAGCAGGTGCGGCTGGTCAGCAGCGGCACCGAGGCCGGCATGAGCGCGCTGCGCCTGGCGCGCGGCGCCACGGGCCGCCACAAGATCATCAAGTTCGAGGGCTGCTACCACGGCCATGCCGACGCGCTGCTGGTCAAGGCCGGCTCGGGCCTGGCCACCTTCGGCTTCCCCACCAGCGCGGGCGTGCCGGAAGACGTGGTCAAGCACACGCTGGTCCTGGAATACAACAACGTCGCGCAGATCGAGCAAGCCTTCGCCACGCAGGGCAGCGAGATTGCCTGCGTGATGATCGAACCCATCGCCGGCAACATGAATTTCGTGCGCGCCTCGGTGCCGTTCATGACGCGGCTGCGCGAACTCTGCACCCAGCACGGTGCGATGCTGGTGTTCGACGAGGTGATGTCCGGGTTCCGCGTGGCCCTGGGCAGTGCGCAGAGCATCTACGCCAGGCTCATCCCCGGCTTCAAGCCCGACATGAGCGTGTTCGGCAAGGTCATCGGTGGCGGCATGCCGCTGGCGGCTTTTGGTGGCACGCGCGAGGTGATGGGCAAGCTGGCGCCGCTGGGCCCGGTCTACCAGGCCGGCACGCTCAGCGGCAACCCGGTGGCCACGGCCTGCGGGCTGGCCACGCTGAAGGAGATCAGCAAGCCGGGCTTCTTTGACGCGCTGTCGGCTCGCACCAAGACCCTGATCACGGGGCTGGAAGCGGCAGCGCGCGAGGCCGGCGTGGACTTCGTCGGCGACTGCGAAGGTGGCATGTTCGGCTTCTTCTTCGCCAAGACGCTGCCGCAGAACTACGGCGTGGTGATGGCAACGGACAAGGACCGCTTCAACCGCTTCTTCCACGCCATGCTGGGCCACGGCGTGTACCTGGCGCCCGCGCTGTACGAAGCCGGCTTCGTGAGCGCGGCCCATTCGGCCGAGGACATCGCGGCCACGGTGGAAGCCGCCCGCGCGTCCCTGCGCGCCTGAGCCTTGGCGGCAACGCCCGCGCTGGCCTGCGGCAACTGTGGCCGGCCACTGGCCGCGCTGTCGCTGGCCGGCCACTATGGGCGCGCGGTCGAGATCGATCTCTGCGGGCCCTGCCACCTGGTCTGGTTTGACCACATCGAAGCCGCACGTCTGACAGGCACAGGGTTGCTGGCGCTGGTCGGTGCCATGGCCGGCCTGCAGAGCCTGCCGCATGAAGCCGTGCGCCCCGCCCTGCCCTGCCCACGCTGCCAGGGGCCGCTGAAGACGGTGCACAACCGCACCCGCTGGGGCCCCAGCCTGCAGCTGGAATGCACGGCGGGGCATGGTGCCTGGCAGACCTTCGGCCAGTTCCTGGCCGAGAAGGGCCTGCTGCGCAGCATGACGTCGGCAGACCGCGCACGGGCGCTGCAGCGCGACGGCGGCTTGCACTGCGTCAACTGCGGCGGGGCCATCGGGCAGGGCGACACGCACTGCCGCTGGTGTGGCTCCACACCGGCGCTGGTGGACGTGGCCCGGCTGGCCGCCGCGCTGGACCCGGAAGCCGCCACACAAGGCCACCCGGTGCACCGCGCCGCCCGCCAGGCCGCAGCGATGAACTGCGCCGCCTGTGGCGCCGCGCAGCCCAGCACGCCGCACTGGCAATGCACACACTGCGGCGCCACGCTCACCGCCACCGGGCTGGCCGAAGCGCACCGCGCCGTCAGCGCCCTGGGCCCGGCCTTGCACGAGCACGCCCGCAAGCCGGCTCCCCACGTGGTGCAGCAGCGGCTGGCGGCCCAGCAGCCGGGGCTGGACCGGGCGCGTGAACGTGCCGCCGCCATGCAAGCCGAGGCGGATGCCGCATCAGGCGGCAGCGAATGGCGTCACGAGCGCGAGCCGCACTGGATGAGCCGGTTGCCGTTCGCGGTGCAGCAGGCCCTGGCGGCCGTGGCCTTGGTGCTGGTGATCTGGTTCCTGTTCGGCCGCTGAATTCAGCCGGGGCCAGGCACCCGGTTCAGACCGGCGAGGACCGAAGGCCGTAGGCCTTGCCGGCCAGGAACAGGTACTCGGCGCGCAGCACGGCAGCGCCTTGCTCGCCCGTGAACGTGAAGCCCAGCAGCGCCAGCGTGTCGCCGGGCTTGATGGCCGGCACGCCCCAGGCGTTCATGCGCGACAGCGGTGCCAGCTCGACCTCCCAGCGCCGGTCCTTGCGCGTGGGCAGCTGCGCGGCCTTCAGCAACGCAGCGCCATCCACGGGCGAGGTCTGCGCAGGCAGGCTGCGCGTGGCCAGGTCGGCCGGCAGCCGCAGCCCACCGGCGGGCAGTTCCAACTGCAACTCCGCATGCGGGTTGGCCCACTGCACCTTCAGCGCCTGCCCTTCCAGGTACAGCGGCCGGGTCTGGTCGAAACTGCTCCAGCCGTGGTGGGCCTGCGCAGGCCAGGCCGCGGCCAGGGGCAGCGTCATCACATGGCGGCGGTTCAACATGGCAGTTCTCCCGGGGCTCAAAGATAGGCAATCCAGCGGCCGCAGATGATGGCCGCGATCCACAGCCCCGCGGACAACAGGGTCTGCGCCCGGGCCAGGCCGTCGGCCTTGTCCAGGCTGCCCCGGCCGTGGAACCACAGTGCGTTGAGCCCCGCCAGTTGCACCAGGCCCAGCTTCAGCAGGAAGGCCCGGTTGGACAGCAGTTCCGCCGGGTGCGCGGCGAACATCAGCAAACCGCTGCACAACACCAGCGCAAAGCCCGCCGCGGTGACGCGCAGGGCCAGCCGTGCCAGGGGGCGCAAGGGCAGTTCGGCCACCGCGCCCCAGACACGCAGATCCAGCAGCACCAGGCTGCCCAGCAGCAGCGCGATACCCAGCACATGCAGCACTTCCATGGCCGGGTAGGCCCAGGCGCTGGAGGCCATCCAGGGCAGGCCGGACAGGCCGAAGGCAGGGGGCAGGGCGGGTGGCATCGCGGCACGCTAGCACGCTGCCGCGGCCGGCCCTGCTGCAGGGCCGACTCCTAGAATCGTCCGCATGCACATCCACATCCTCGGCATCTGCGGCACCTTCATGGGCGGCCTGGCCGCACTGGCGCGCGAGGCCGGCCACCGCGTGACCGGCTGCGACGCTGGCGTCTACCCGCCCATGAGCGACCAGTTGCGCGCACTGGGCATCGACCTCATCGAAGGCTTTGGCGCCGACCAGCTGGCCCTGAAGCCCGACGCGTTTGTCATCGGGAACGTGGTGACACGCGGCAACCCGCTGATGGAGGCCATCCTGGACGCCGGCGCCGCCTACACCAGCGGCCCGCAGTGGCTGGCCGAACACGTGCTGCAAGGCCGCCATGTGCTGGCGGTGGCGGGCACGCATGGCAAGACCACCACCACGTCCATGCTGGCGTGGGTGCTGGACCAGGCGGGTTTGAACCCGGGCTTCCTGGTGGGCGGCGTGCCGCTGAACTTTGGCGTATCGGCGCGCCTGGGCACGGGCCCGTGCTTCGTCATCGAGGCCGACGAATACGACACTGCGCTCTTCGACAAGCGCAGCAAGTTCGTGCACTACCGGCCGCGCACCGCCGTGCTCAACAACC
>JACCDS010286788.1_pt1 | contig 17463 bp, 15 predicted proteins | sample 7446441 | NCBI WGS metagenome assembly JACCDS01 (sample SAMN15323445, study PRJNA562643) | freshwater metagenome | isolation source: river surface water | place: USA:Blue River Watershed | collected 2017-08-17
GCCTGGCGGCTGTATCACGCGCTTGGCGGCAAAGACGATGCGCTGCCCGAAAGCTTTGTCTCGGCACTAGAGATGTCCGCGCAAGATCACATTGCGATGATGAACGCAGTCCAGCCGCATGTAGACACCGCGATCTCGAAAACAGTGAACGTCGCAGCCGACTATCCTTTCGACGACTTTAAAGACCTTTACATGCAAGCCTGGCGCCATGGGCTAAAGGGGCTTGCGACCTATCGTCCGAACAGTATTCTCGGATCGGTACTTGAGACCACCGTGACCCAGGGTCAGCCGTCCACGGAACAGTCGATGCCGAAAGAGCCATCTCTGCAAGAAGCGGTGATGGTCGATCCCATGCGCACGGTGATTGAGAAGCGCCCGAAAGGTGGGCTCGATGCGGTTGCCGAGAAGATTGAATACTGGACGCAAGAAGGCCGCAAGACCCTCTACCTGATCGTGTCCTTCCTGCCCCTGCCAAGCCCCGACGGCAACGGCACAATCGATCGGGCTATTGAATTCTTTATGCCGGTGGGCCAGAGCGGCGAGTCCCAGCAATGGATTACGTCCAGCATGCGCATGCTCTCGCTGGCAGCACGCGGGGGCTTTCTGTCACGCGCCCTAGAAGACATGCGTAAGGTCGCCTGGGATCGCGGGCCCGTCCGCTACGGCACCATCGAAAAACCCGACGGATCGCAGGCCCCGATGTGGCATGACTCCGAGGTAGCGGCAATTGCCTTTGCAATTCAGAACATCTTGGCCCACCGGGCACGGTCACACGTCCGACCCAGAATCACCGGGGCAAGCCAGGAAATCGCTGAGGCCTCAAGCCTGCCCACGATGTCAGGCAAGAAGTGTCCTGCCTGCGGCGCTTACGCCATGATTAAAAAAGACGGCTGTGAGTTCTGCACCCAGTGCGGGGAGCTTGGCACCTGCGGGTAAACTCGCGGCTATGTCAAAAGAAACCTGGTTGGTCATGCTGGAGGGGCTCCTCGTCTTTGGCGGGGCGCTCGCCTTCGGCCTATGGCAGCTTCGCTCGATCAAAAAAGATCAAGAAAAGGCGCGCCAGGCCGCAAAGGAGACTTCGCCCCATGATCCCAACCCCTGAGACGCTGAACCCGCTCACGGAAGCCATTCAGTTGTCCGTGGCGCCTGTTTTCCTGCTCACGGGGGTCGCAGGCATGCTCAATGCACTCGGCACCCGACTGGCACGCGTGATTGATCGTAGCCGAGCGCTCGAGGAGTGGCTCTTTCAGTCGACCCCGGAAACCAACCCCCGCCACCAGAAGTTTATTGACGAACTCGAATCGCTCACCCAACGCAAAAGAATCATTAACTGGGCGACCGCACTGATGGTGATCTGTGCGGTCTTTATCGGCCTGACAGTGGTTGAGCTCTTTTATTCCACCGGCATTCAAGGGCGGCTACAGCTCTCTCGTTGGGTCCCCGTGACCTTTCTGGCGGGTTTCGGCTGCTTCATAGCGGCTTGCGTCCTCTATCTCGCAGAGATCTTCCTGGCCTCCCGCATGGTGTCGAGCGGCCGGCACAAACCATAGGACAGGGGTTGTCGGGACAACCCCGATTCCCTGTCTAGAACAAAACCCGCATCATCCGTTGGTTTTATCAAAACCAAGGAGACCACCCAAATGAAACCCACAACCTCTCGTCGTCTGACGATGACGCTGGTCGGCTCAGCACTCGCCACCATGGCGTCTGCGGCCCTCGCCCAGGCGCCCGCCGCTGCGCCCGCACCCCCTCCCGCTTGGAAACAGGGCATGCCCTCCAACATGGCCGACTCCAAGCTTGCGCCTTTAGCCGGCAAGATGACAGTCACCGAGGCCGCTGACATCCCCGTCGACAAGATCAAGCTGCCCCCTGGATTTAAGGCAGAGATCTTCGCAACCGGAATGCCTGGTGCCCGTGCTATGGCCCGTGGCGAAGACGGAAAAATCTACATCGGTACACGCGCCATTGGCCGTGTCTACGAGCTCTCGGCAGACGGAAAGACGAGCCGCGTCGTGGTTGACAAACTGGTTCAGCCCGCAGGCGTAGCCTTCAAAAACGGCTCACTCTATGTGATGTCCATTAACAAGGTTCTCCGATTCGATGGCATTGAGAAGAACCCCACCGTTGCTCCTATCGATATGACAGAGGCTTTTAAGCTTCCTCCAGAGCAGCACCACAACTGGAAGTACATCGCCTTTGGTCCTGACAATAAGCTGTATGTGCCTTTCGGTGCGCCTTGTAACATTTGTGAACTGCCCACGCCTGAGTACGCACAGATTCGTCGCTACAACGCAGACGGCTCTGGCATGGAAGTGATCGCAACGGGTGTTCGTAACTCGGTTGGCTTTGACTGGCACCCCGAGACCAAGGAACTCTGGTTTAGCAACCACGGCCGCGACTGGTGGGGTGATGACAAGCCAAACGATACGTTGCACCGTATCCACAAGACCGGTCTGAACTTCGGCTTCCCCTATTGCCACGAAGGCAAGCTGGAAGACGACAGCGTCAAGAAGCCGAACGCCTGTAAGGGTGTTGAGCAGCCTGTTGCGCTGATGGGCCCCCACGCTGCAGCGATGGGCGTGACCTTCTACACCGGCAAGATGTTCCCTGCCGAGTATAAGAATGTTGCCTTTGTTGCACGTAAAGGCTCTTGGAACCGTAACACCAAGATCGGTTTCGACATCGTGATGGTGAAGGCAGATAAGAACGGTAAGAACGCGAAGGTTACTCCGTTCATGACCGGCTTTATGAACCCCGCCGATCAGTCATTCTGGGGTCGCCCTGCCTACATGCTTCAGATGCCTGACGGTGCCATGCTGGTCTCGGATGAGCAGCTTGGCGCGATCTATCGCATCAGCTACAAGAAGTAATCAGTGGTTAAGTCGTTCCGCAATATCTGCCTGATTCTTGCAGCCCTGGCTGCAGGGGTCTGGCAGCAGGCAACTGCGCAGGACCTAGGCTCTCGGCTCGTGGCCTGCGCGGCCTGCCATGGTGTGGATGGGAATTCGAAGACATCAGCAAGCCCGTCGCTTGCAGGTCAGCCGAAGACCTTCCTTGAAAACCAGCTGATCATGATCCGGGAAGGTATCCGTGTGATCCCAGCTATGACAGGACAGCTTGATGGCATTCCCGATAAAGAGATCATTGCCTTAGCCCGACACTTCTCTGGCCAGACGCTAAAGCCCCTTGAGGCGAAACGGGATGAGGCGCTCTATAAACGCGGTGAACAACTCTCTCGTCAGATGCTGTGTGGCACCTGCCACCTCGCCGACTATAAAGGTCGTGACCAGATGCCACGGCTTGCCGGTCAGCGCGAGGACTATCTGCTGCACTCTATGCTTCAGTTTAAAAATAACCAGGCCATTGGTCGAGACACCATCATGGCCGCATCGCTCTACGGCATCCCAGATGCTGATATCAAGGCGATTGCGCACTATCTGTCGCAGTTAAATTAAGACGCGCGATCAGCGGTCTCTAAACGGGCTTCGCTTATGCAGCCACCAGTCAAATATCGGAAATACCAGGCAGCCAAGGCCCAGGACGAAAAATCCAATCGCCCAGTCTGAGATCTGATTGCCTCCACCAGAAAGATCCAGTGCTGCACCAAAAAGTGCCGGACCCAACACGCCGCCACCGCCAAAGCCGATAAACGAGTAAAGACCCATTGCTGCACCTTTAATCTTTGGGTCAGCAGAGGCAACAAGGCCAGCGGTGAGCGTTGCAGAGTCCGCCATGATCAACATGGAATGCATCGCAACCAGCAGAAACACAATCCACCAGACACCCCACGCCGACGAAAACGCCATGATGACACCGACAATAGAGGTGATCGCCATAATGCAGACAATCCATGCGCGGCGTCCAACGCGCAAGGCCATCTCATTGCCAATGATGGATGCCGGTACAGAGACGACACTCACAATCGCTGAGGCTGTCGCAGCAGACATCCAGGTCACCGTTCCTGGTGGGAGCACCGAAATACTGAAGGCGACAAACGCCACAATCCAGACGCGAGTCCCAAAAAGCTCTGTGCAGTGAAGCCCATAGCCTACGGTGTAGCCAAGGCAGCGTCGATCCGCGAGCACTAACCGCCAGGTCTTTAACGGAAATAGCCGCTCAAACGACCAGACAATAGGCTGCGGATCACGCTCGTGCGACAATGGCCGAGTCCGCGACAAGACAATAAAGGCCGAGGCAAGCGGCCCCAGAGCACACAAAAAGAACGTCCAGGTCGTGCCAATCATTGGTAACGCCTGTCCAGCAATAAACAACGACGACGCTGCACCAATCCCAAAAAAAGCGGTGTAAAACGCAACAAAGCGCGACTGCTCTTTGCCACGTGTCCGATCCGAGAGAATCTTAAGCCCCGGCATATAGGTGGCTGCAATGCCGGCCCCAAGCACAGTCTGAAAAAGAAGCGCCGAGACAAAGCCTTCGGCTCCGAAAGCAAATCCAATCCCACCCAAAGCCGCTAGAAGACTCCCGATCGTGTAGATCCGTCGGGCATCCATGACATCGGTCAGGCTATTCCAGGTCGATACCGTGACGACATAGCCAATGAAGAACCCACTGGCAATCCAGCCCGCTTCGCTATTGGTCAGGCCCCACTGGTCTTGCAACTGGGTTAGGGCCACCGCATAGGTTGAAAAGCCCAGCAGCGACAGAATGTGGGCGATGATTAAAGAAATGGCGACGCTTCGAACTTGCATGCACAATAGTCCCCATGATTAAGGGGCTCGTTCAACTTCTTTTATTCCAGGGTCTCGGCGAGGTTATCTCGAAACTCCTGGGATTGCCAATCCCAGGCCCCGTGGTGGGTCTGATCCTGCTTCTGGTCACCCTACTCATTCGTAACAAGCTCGATCCCGACCTGGACTTGGTGGCCACAGGCTTTACCCAGAACCTGGGGCTACTCTTCATTCCCGCCGCTGTCGGCGTGGTGATGTTTATTCCCCAGCTTGCGGAATACGGCCTGACGATTACGGCCATTCTTGTCGTGAGCGCTGGCCTGTCGGTTGCGGCATCGGCGATCACCTTCAAATTCTTTCCATCGAATCGCGAAAGCGACACCGAGCCTGCCGCTTCAGAGTCAGGAAAGCGCTCATGAACGCTGGACTGCCCCTAATCGAGCTGCGAGAGATCTGGGTCTATCTCACCGGATCGCCGTTACTGTCGCTGATCCTGACGCTTATTGCTTATCAGATCGGGCTCATGATCTATGACCGTACAAACAAGAATCCGATGGCCAATCCGGTGTTGATTGCGATCGTGATTGTGCTCTCGACGATCACAGCACTTGAGATGCCCTACGCCACGTATTTCGAAGGCGCACAGTTCATCCACTTTCTTTTAGGTACTGCAACAGTAGCACTAGCAATTCCCATCTATAAGGGATGGCACTTGTTAAAAGGAAAGTCGCTTGCGCTCACCACGTCGCTCACCGCAGGCGGGGCAGTATCGATCCTCAGTGCGGTGGGACTTGCAACACTCGCCGGTCTGCCGCAGACGCTGATTCAGCCGTTTTATGCAAAGTCTGTAACGGCCCCCATCGCTATGGGGGTTGCAGAGAACATCACCGCATCCCCGACACTCACTGCGGTCTACGCCGTCTCAACCGGAATTATTGGAGCGATCATTGCCCGCTATATCTTGGACGCACTCAAGATGCGACTCTGGTGGCAGCGCGGCTATGCAATCGGCGTGGCCGCCCACGGCATTGGGACCTCGCGTGCCTTCTCGGTTAGCGCTGAAGCCGGTGCTTTTGCCAGCATCGGAATGGGACTTCATGGCGTGATCGGTGCCATTCTGATTCCCTGGCTCACCTGAGCGCTACCGAGAACTTCTCCAGAGCTTTTCTAAACCTGCTCTAGACCTTCTTCACCCGGAACCAGGCGGCATACATCGCAGGCAGCGATAGCAAGGTCAGCGCTGTCGCCACAATCAGTCCACCCATAATCGCGACCGCCATCGGACCCCAGAAGACGCTGCGCGATAACGGAATCATCGCCAGCACGGCAGCAGCAGCGGTGAGCACAATCGGTCTAAACCGGCGAACAGCCGCCTCAATAATCGCGGTACGGTCGGCAATGCCCCGGCGGCGATCTTGTTCAATCTGATCAATCAGAATGACCGAGTTCCGCATGATCATGCCGGACAGAGCGATCACCCCCAAGAGCGCAACGAAGCCAAAGGGTCGATTCAAGACCAAGAGAGACCCTGCAACACCTGCAATTCCCAGCGGTCCTGTCAAGAAGACAAGCACCGAACGCGAGAAGCTCTGCAGCTGAATCACCAAGAGTGTGAAGATTACGAACAGCATGATGGGAAGCCCAGCAGCAATGGACGCCTGACCTTTACTGCTCTCCTCTACCGCACCACCAATATCAATTCGGTAACCCGGCGGAAGCTTTTCGATAATCGGGGCCATCGCCTGAAGCAAAACCGTTGTCATGGTGGCACCCTGGACACCATCAATCACATCTCCTTGCACGGTGATCGCGTATTCGCGGCCCTCACGCCAGACCACCCCTGGCTCCCAGGCCATACGAATCGACGCCACCTGCGCAAGCGGAACTGCCCCAGCAGCACTGGGCACCAGAGTTTGTGACAGCTCTGATAACTGATCGCGCTCAGACTTGGTGAGCCGCATCACGAGCGGAATTAGGCGATCCTCCTCACGATACTGGGCAACAGGAATTCCTGAGAACTGCGCAGCCAAGACCTGACCAATCGACTGCTGCGAGACGCCCAACTGCTGGGCCCTGGCCGCATCGACATCAATCCGAATGACCGGTATGAGCTCATTCCAGTTGTCGTTCACACCCCGCATCCGTGGATCAGCCCGCATGACGGTCTTGGCCTGGTCCGCGATATCGCGAAGCACCTTGGGGTCACTCCCCACCACGCGGAACTGAACGGGATAAGGCACTGGCGGCCCGTTGGGCAAAAGCCGAACGCGAATACGCGCCTCTGGAAACTCAGCAGCAAGTTCGTCTGGCAGCAGACTCGATAATCGCTTCCGATCTTCCGGAGATTTCGACAGGATGATGGCCTGGGACACGTTCGTCTGCGGCAAGATCTGATCAAGTGGCAGAAAGAACCGTGGCGCCCCAGTGCCAATCCAGAAGTTCACAGTCGCGACACCGGGCGTCTTGAGAAGACGCGATTCAATTCGACGCGCCATCGTTTCGCTGGCGGCGACACTCGATCCTTCTGGCAGCCAGACGTCGATCATGATCTCGGGCCGTGAAGAGTCCGCAAAGAACTGCTGCTGCACCTTACCCATGCCAAACACACCAAGTCCAAAGACTGCGATCGTCATTAGAATGGTGGTCTTACGGTAGTCCACACACCAGGCGACAATACGGCGAAACTGACGATAAAACGGTGTGTTGAAGTGCTCCTTTGCGCCATGCGTGCCCGTTTTGGGCGCTCGGAGCATGAGATAGCCCAGACTCGGCACAAAAATCACCGAGACAAACCAAGACACAATCAGCGCGGCGGCCGTCACCGCAAAGATTGCAAAGGTGTACTCCCCGACCGCTGACTTCGCCAGCCCGATCGGAAGGAACCCGGCCGCCGTGATCAGCGTCCCCGTGAGCATTGGCATCGCCGTCAACGAATACGCCGCTGTCACCGCAGTCACACGATCCGCGCCCTCTTCAAGCTTTCGAACCATCATCTCCACCACAATGATGGCGTCATCAACCAAGAGACCAAGCGCAATGATCAGAGACCCCAGTGAGATCTTGTGGAGCCCAACTCCCCAGACCTTCATGATCAAAAAGGTCACTGCCAGAACCAACGGAATACTGATCGCCACGACGAGACCGGGTCGCGGATCAATCCGCCAAGGATGTCGATGGAGTCCGAGCGCGAGAAGACTCACCCCAAGCACGATCGCAATCGCCTCGATCAGCACCCTCAGAAACTCGTTCACGGAACTTGCAACGACGGTCGGTTGGTCTTGGATCTGGGTGAGGGTCACGCCCGCAGGTAACTCTGACTCAATGCCCTTGGTCTTCTGCGCCAGACGCTTTCCGAGCGCAACAATATCGCCCCCTTTGCGCATCGAGACGCCAATCGCAACGATCTCTTCGGCCTGAAAACGAACCTTGGTCTGCGCAGGGTCTATGGCCTGTCTGCGGATATCCGCGATATCCCCCAAACGAATCACCTGGGATCCCAGACGAAGCGGTATCGCACGCAACGCCTCAATGGACTGCGCAGCGCCATCGAGTCGAAGGGTCAGCTCACGCGCGTCTCCGGACAGCGAACCACCGAGTACAACATTGAGCTGAGACTGAAGCTGGGCTGCGACCTGGGGGACGGTCAGCCGATACTGGGCAAGACGCTGCCGGGAGAGCTCAATGTAGATCCGTTCATCTTGCAGACCGTAGATCTCAACCTTGCCAACATCTTCGACCTGCAAGAGTGACTGACGGACCTGCAATGAAAAATCACGGAGATCGCTCGGGCTATAGCCCTTTGCTGTCAGCGCGTAGATGACACCAAAGGTGTCACCAAACTCGTCATTAAAAAAAGGCCCCTGAATGCCCGAAGGCAGAGTGGCCTGCATATCTCCAATCTTTTTACGAACGGTGTACCAGAGCTGGCTCACCTCGCCCGGGGGAGAACTGTCTTTCACCTGAAAAATCACCAGCGACTCACCAGGCTTTGAATAGCTGCGAATCTTGTCGGCATAAGGCACCTCTTGGAGTGTGCGCTCGATCTTGTCAGTCAGCTGCTCGGCGACCTGAAGCGCCGTGGCACCAGGCCATACCGTGCGAATGACCATTGCGCGAAAACTAAACGGAGGGTCTTCGTCCTGGCCGAGCTGAAAAAAAGCAGCAAACCCCATGACCAACAGCACCACCATCAGGTAGCGCGTGAGCGCTGGGTGCTCTAGCGCCCAACGCGATAAATTGATGCGATCGTGACCCATCGGATGAACTTAGTCGTGAAACTTACGGTGCCGCAAGTCGCACACGTTCCCCTTCCGATAAGACATGCGTGCCAGCGGCAACAATCTGATCGCCTAGAGACACTCCCGCAGTCAGAATCACAGAGGACTCTGTGGCCGGGCCAAGGGTCACCGGAACACGCTCGAGTGTCGCCTGACCATCAGCGATCTTCGTCAACCGATACACCGAGTTACCCCCCACCAAGGCCGACAGCGGAATACTGATACCACTGCTCATGGATATGGAATTCTTCAGCTGCGTGCTGCGATCTGTAAGCGAGACAATCGCAACGACCTGCCTTGGCGCAACGGTCTGACCGGGCTTTACCAATAGCGTGGCGATGCGGCCTGGCTCAATTGCACGAAGCGTGATGTAGCCCAACTGATCCGCTGTTGCCTCAAATCGTGCTCGTGCAAGCGTGAGCTGGGCCCGGCGACGATCAATCTCTGCACCCGAGATGAATCCTTTCTGGTGGAGATCACTGAACCGTCGGAAATCGGCCTCGTTGAAATCAAGTTCGGCCTGCGCTGCCGCAAGCTGCGTGCGGGCAGACGTCTCCGATAACGCCATATCCAAAGGATCAATCCGTGCAATGGCCTGCCCTGCGATCACATGATCGCCTTGGGTCACCAACACTGACATCACACGGCCCGCTGCATCAAAGGCAAGCTGCGCGGGATCTCTAACAAGACTTGGGGGCAAGGCAGCGCGTGCTGCATCACCGACTGGGGTGTCAACGGATGAGCCCGCCGTGAAAACCTTGACCAGACGTAACGAAGGCGGCTTCGGTGGCTCTTTCGAGCACGCCGCAACCAAGGACACCACGAAAAGGCCAACAAAGATCTTCAATCCCGTGATGGCCCACCGGGAGAAAGAGTCACCTGCAACAGTCATGAGTTACCGCCGATAAGTAACGAATCGATAGGTCAGCTGTTCCGCATCGCTGGTGAGATCAGGGCCCGACGACCGCACCCAGACGTCTGGATCAATCTCGGGAAAGAATGCATCTCCACCCTCTACCTGGATATCAATTTCTGTGATGTCCAGTTCATCCGCCAGGTCGATCGTTGCGGCATAGATCTCTGCCCCGCCGATGACATAGATGTCGGTCTCGCCACAGGCCAGCAGATCGCCCAGATCATGAAAGATTCGAACACTACTGACCTCCGGGTCAGTATAGCGGTGTTTGCAGTCCTCTGCCCAGCGCTTATCCCTTGTTAAGACAAGGGATCGGCGATTCGGCAACGGTCTACCCAGCCGATCCACGATCGATGTGAATGTCTTGCGACCCATCGCGACAGCCTTGCCCGCGGTGAGGGCCTTAAACCGCTTCAGATCCTCTGGAAGATGCCAGGGTAGCGTGTTGTCCTTGCCGATCACACGGTCCTTGCCAAGGGCCGCCAAAAGAATCAGTCGGGGGCGCATCAGATCGCGACCGGCGCCTTGATGTGCGGGTGACACTGGTAGCCCTGGATCTCAAAGTCTTCAAACGCATAGTCAAAAATCGACGCGGGACGTCGACGAATGACCAGCTTGGGCAACGGGTATGGCGTGCGGGATAACTGCTCTTTCGCCTGCTCAAGGTGGTTGGCGTACAGGTGGCAGTCCCCCCCCGTCCAGATAAAGTCGCCCACATCCAGGTCACACTGCTGGGCCACCATATGCGTGAGCAGCGCGTAGCTCGCAATGTTGAAGGGCACGCCCAGAAAAATATCAGCGCTACGCTGATAGAGCTGACACGAGAGCTTTCCGTCTGCAACATAAAACTGGAAAAGTGCGTGGCAGGGCGCGAGCGCCATCTGCGGAATCTGCGCCACGTTCCAGGCCGAGACAATGAGCCTACGAGAATCCGGTGTTGCTTTGATATCGCGAATCAGCTGCGTGATCTGGTCAATCACTGCGTCTGGTTTCTCGGCTGTGGGCGCAGGCCAGCTACGCCACTGCACACCATAGACCGGCCCAAGATCGCCATCCTCGCGCGCCCACTCATCCCAGATCGAGACACCGTTAGCCTGCAGGGGCTGAACATTGGATGAGCCACTCAAGAACCAGAGCAGTTCGTAGATGATCGACTTGGTATGCAGTTTTTTCGTGGTCACCATGGGGAAACCGTCTGCCAGGTTAAACCGCATCTGCCATCCAAAAACGGATCGTGTTCCTGTTCCCGTGCGGTCCGCCTTCTCGGTGCCATGTTCAAGAACATGGCGCATGAGATCCAGATATGCCTTCATCGCTTATCTCTCTTCACGAAAATCTACGCCTGAGTCACACGAACCATCGCTCGCTTCTCTTGCCGTGGCCGCATCTCGCCGATCACCTGTGCCATGCCAAAGCCGGCATCATGAAACTGTCGAAGGACTTCGGGGGCTGCCTCGGGCGCAACACAGGCTAAGAGCCCACCGCTTGTCTGTGGATCGGTCAGCAAGATCTGTTCACGCTCGCCCAGCGCCTGGGAGAGCACCACATCAGCACCATAGCCCTGCCAGTTTCGCGTTGATGCGCCAGTGAAATACCCTTGATCAATCAGATCCATAACACCAGGCAACACAGGACAACGATCGAAAGACAAAATCGCATCAAGGTCCGATCCCCGAGCGATCTCCAACAGGTGTCCAGCAAGTCCGAAGCCAGTGATGTCGGTTAACGCATGGACCTTAGGATTCGCGCCCAGAACGGCACCTACGGTATTCAAGGTCGTGGTGGAACGAATCATCTCTTGGTAATGCTCGGGCGAGAGTTTTTCTTTCTTTAGCGCTGCGGAATAGACCCCCACGCCAAGCCCTTTGCCAAGAATCAACAGATCCCCCGGCCGGGCGTCTCGGTTACGGCGAATATGGTCCGGATGCGCAAGCCCTAACACGACAAGCCCATAGATCGGCTCAACCGAATCAATGGTGTGGCCACCCGCAATCGGGATCCCCGCCTGGGTACAGACCGACTGCCCCCCGGCAAGAATCTGACCAATCGTGTCGTGAGGCAGGACATTGATTGGCATCCCCACCAGTGCCAGCGCAAAGATGGGTCGCGCGCCCATCGCATAGATATCGGAAATGGAGTTCGTCGCCGCAATACGACCAAACTCGAAAGGATCATCCACAACGGGCATGAAGAAGTCTGTGGTTGCGACCAAGGCCTGCTCATCATTTAACCGCCAGACGGCCGCATCATCGCTGGTCTCCGTCCCCACAATCAGTTCTTTGGGAGCAACCCCCATGGGCATCTTGGCCAAAATCTCCGAGAGCACCGCGGGGGCAATCTTGCAGCCACAGCCGCCTCCATGGGCGAGCTCGGTTAATCGCACCGATGTCTTTTCTGTCATACCGATTCCTTTACCAATGATTCTGAAAGCTGGCGGATCAGGCGTGCTAACACCTCTCGCTCCGCCGATGGGCTTGCCAAGACCGATGCTAGGGCAAGACCTCGATCTCTTAACTGTCCAACAAATGCATCATCCGATACAAATTGCAGCAGTACCCTTGCAAGGTCATCGGCATCTCCGGTCTTAAAAAACCCCGGATAGTCGGCACCCATCTGGCCCCGATGCGCAGGAATTGCCGAGGCAATCACCGGCAGCCGACAGGCCACTGCCTCGGAGACTACCAACGCACCACCCTCTGAGATTGAACTCTGAATCAGACAGTGAACATGAGTCATCTGACGCAGTGTCTGGGCGTGAGAGAGCGGGCCCTCCAGAAGAATCCCTGGGTACTGGGCACCGAGCCGAATGAGTTCCTGGGCAAGGGTCTTGTCCTGGTGACTTCCGACATGAATCAACCGCACGGGAACACGACCGCCATCGGCGCGGGTTGCCCAGCCATCCGGAAATGCACGATGAAAGCCCATAAATGCTGTGCGCGGATCTTTTTCCTCGCGGATATGCCCTGCCACGAGAAAACGAATCGTCTTGCTGTGCTGGGTCATCACGGGCGCATACGGCTTGCGCGGCGCAGAGGTCTGCAAGACGCACTGCACTCGATTCGCGAGCGCAGGCCAGCGACGACGGATTTCCTCACCCGCCTCCGCCTGCAGCACGACAATCAACTGCGCCAGGTGAAGCGCCCGCTCTGCTTTCTGATATCGCTCAGACCCTGACTGATCCGGTGCGAGCGCCCCGTAGAGGTCCGTTCCGGTCATGACCAGCATGACGGGAATCTGCTCCGCTACAAACGTTGAGACCGTATCCGCAGAACGTGCCGCATTCAACACAATCGCAACGGTCCGCTGTCCCGAGTGCGTACAGGCGTCTTCGATCTGTGACGGCTCATAGATCGAGGCATTGATTCCACTGGCGCGAAGCATCTGCGCATAGCGCGATGCGGTACGCCAATTGCCCATCCCTGACTTCTGACCAAACGGCGTCAGGATACGGGCATCAATCCGCCGCGACATTTATTCTGGAATCCCAACGGCCACGGTATTAAATCCAGCATCGACGTAGGTAATCTCGCCCGTAATCCCCTTGGCGAGATCCGATAAGTAAAACGCCGCCACATTGCCAACATCTTCAATGGTCACATTCCGACGCAGGGGCGCATTGGCCTCGACGAAATCTAAGATCTTTCCAAACCCTTTGATGCCAGCAGCAGCGAGCGTTTTGATCGGGCCGGCAGAAATGCCGTTGACGCGAATATTCCGTGGCCCAACACTCGTTGCCAGATAACGAACAGAGGCCTCCAGGCTCGCCTTGGCCAGCCCCATTGTGTTGTAGTGGGCAACAAATTTCTCGGCACCCAGGTAACTCAGGGTGATCATAGATCCCCCCTGCTCCGACATCATGGGCAATGCGGCTTTCGCCAACGCCGGAAAGCTGTAAGCAGAGATCTCATGGGCGACTCGAAACGCCTCCCGACTGATGCCCTCCAGAAAATCTCCTGCGATTGCTTCGCGGGGGGCAAAGGCAATCGCATGCACGAGACCATCCAGACTCGACCAATGCGATTTCAGATCGGTAAAAACTTGGTCAATCTGAGCGTCTTCTGCCACGTCAAGCGGCAGACAGATCGACGAGCCGAACTCGGCTGCCATCTCTTTCACTCGGTCCTCGAACCGTTCGTTCTGATAGGTGAAGGCAAGCTCTGCTCCTTGCTGATGACAGGCCTGCGCAATTCCATAGGCGATCGACCGATTCGATAACAGCCCGGTGATCAGAATTCGTTTGCCCTTCAGAAACGCCATGGAAATTCCCTTTCGAAACGCGGTAATGGCCCCAATTCTAATCGTGCGGGATCCCACCGCCTTCGCTAAACTTCCGGCACCATGCGCCGCCTGTTCTTTTTCCTGGTACTGACCCTGTCAGCGGCCCAGCCAATTGCCGCCCAGCAGGCGAGAGACGGATTTGTCCACGGGCTTGCGCTTGGGGCGTCACCCCGCTATCCAGCTGGTTTTAGCCACTTTCGCTACACCAACCCAGATGCGCCAGCCGGTGGCAGGCTCCGGATCTCAGCCCTGGGCTCCTTCGATAAGCTCAACCCATTCACCCTGAAGGGAGTTGCGGCCAAGGGGGTGATGGACCTGGTTTTTGAGTCATTAACGATTGGGTCACTGGATGAGCCCATGGCGAGCTACGGACTGCTGGCACAAGACATGCGCCTTGCCCGAGATGGCAGATCGATTACGTTTCGACTTCGGCCCGAGGCCCGATTTTCGAATGGCGACCCCGTGACTGCCCATGATGTGAAGTTTTCCTTTGACACCTTAAAGGGGCCAACAGCAAGCCCCCTCTGGCGTCACTATTGGACAGATATTGATAAGGCCGTCGTGATGGATGACCGAACAATCCAATTCAAATTTCGACGGGCCCACGAAAGCCTTCCACTGATTGCTGGATCAGTCCCTGTCTTCTCAAAAAAATGGGGTGGGCAGCAGGGAACAACTAAATCCTTCGACGCACTAGTGCTCGACCCCCCCATTGGCTCAGGGCCGTATGTTGTGCAGTCTGTTGAGCCTGGAAAAAAGATTCACTATCGGAAACAACCGAACTACTGGGGCGCGTCGCTTGGCGTGCGCCGCGGACAATTTAATTTTGATGCCATCGAGGTCCAGTACTTTAGAAGTCCGTTCAGCCAGCTTCAGGCACTTCAGTCAAAGACGCTTGATCTTTTAGAGGAGTCGTCACCCGAGCGATGGCAGCGGGCATTTAAAGGACAAGCCTTAGACTCTGGCCAACTGGTAAAAACAGAGCTCCATCATGCGAATGCCCATGGCATGCGGGGACTATTTTTTAATACGCGTCGATCTGACCTGCAGGATCAGCGGGTCCGTCAGGCCATTCGTCTGCTGTTTAACTTTGATGCCATCAACCAACAGTTTTTCTTTGGTCAGCTCGAGCAGACAGTCTCCTTCTTTACCAACACACCCTTTGCAAACACTAGCTTATCCGCAGCACGGCTCGATCACAGAAGCCGTAAGCGTCTCGCACTAGCGCTACTCGCTCAGGCGGGCTGGCAGCCCAAGAATGGGCAGCTCGTTAGCCGAGACGGGCGGCCCTTCGGTCTTGAGATCTTACTGACGGAGGCGCACTGGGAAAGAACCCTTAGTCCCTTCATCGCATCTTTGCGATCAATCGGGTTAACCGCTTCCACTCGGCTGGTCGATCCCTCGCTTTATCGTCATCGCCTTAACCAGTCGCAGTTTGATCTGGTCGTTCAATGGATGCTGACCAGTCAACGGCCAGGACAAGAGCTCTACTTACGTTTTTCGAGCGAGACAGCGAATACGCAGGGAAGTGAGAACATCTCAGGCCTGGCCGATCCGGATATCGATCAGGTGATTCAGCAAGTCATGGCCGCCTCGACTGACGCACAACGAATCAACGCCGCGCACCAACTTGACGAGATGCTCTACAACAAGGCGATTGTGATTGGTCTGTGGCACGATCGTCGACACCGGATCGCTCATGTCAGTCAGTTACGTTTCCCCCAGACCAGCCCGCTCTATTACGCGGCAGAGTCATGGCTTATGACGACCGGCTGGTGGGAGACCGGAACGAACCATCAACCGGTGCCGCCGCAATGAATGCGACGCTAACTTACATCACCAAACGGTTGGCGCTGATGATCCCAACGCTACTGGGAATTTTGCTCGTCAGCTTTGCGGTCATTCAACTGGTGCCTGGTGGCCCCGTTGAGCAGACACTCTCGACACTCGAACGTCAGCAACAGAGTCTGACGGTTGCAGGTAGCTATCGACTCATGGCGATTCCTGACGAGGAAAAAGCGGCACTGATCAAGCTCTACGGGCTGGATCGACCTGTGCTGGAGCGGTTTTGGATCATGACCAAAGGATTTCTCACTGGCGATCTCGGCCAGAGCTTTTTCACTCAGCAGTCGGTTGCTGATCTGATTCGGGAGCGACTCCCCGTCTCACTGATGCTCGGGGGCTGGGTGTTCCTTCTGACCTATCTGCTTGCCATCCCCCTTGGCATGGCAAAAGCGATCCGTCACGGCTCATCGTTTGATCACATGACAACGCTCGTGTTGTTAGTGCTCTATGCGGTTCCAGGATTTGTCCTTGGCGTGATCTTGCTGATGATCTTCGGTACCCCCGAATCCTGGCAGATGGTCATGCCCGTCCTCTGTATTGCAGCCGCCAACCTGGGGTTTACGACGCTGTTGACCAAAAACAGTCTTCTTGAGGAAATCGGCAAGCGCTACGCAACCGCTGCCCGTGCCAAAGGGCTCGCGCCAAGACAGATCATGCAGCGACATCTCTTGCGTAACGCAATTATTCCCGTGGTGATGGGACTTCCTGCCGCCTTCATGGGGGCGTTCTTTACAGGATCTGTGCTGATTGAAACGCTCTTTTCAATTGAGGGACTTGGACTGCTTGGATTCGAATCCGTGATGCGTCGAGACTATCCGGTTGTCATGGGGAGCTTGTTCTGCTTTTCCATCATCGGGCTCGTCGCAAGACTGGTCACCGACCTAGTCCTTGTTGCTCTCGATCCGCGTGTTGAATTCAACAACCATCGATCGTCCACCCGATGAGTAGCGCTCCTCATCCCACGCAGGCCTTGTGGAGACGCTTTAAGCGTCAGCGGCGGTCGTTCGCGTCACTGGTGATCCTGGGGATCATCTTCATCGTATCGCTTGGCGCAGAGTTCATCGTCAACGATCGTCCTATTGTGATCTCCACCAACCAGGGCATGGCATTTCCGTTTTTACAAGATGTTCCAGAGACAGCACTAGGCGGCGAATTCGCAACTACCGCAGACTTTAACGACCCTGCGATTGCAGCATTACTCTCACGTGATGGCCACTGGGCGATCTGGCCCATTCACCATGCTTCTCCAATCCACACGCGTTTGGATAACCCGAGTCCAAGCCCCGCACCCCCTTCCCGAGCGCATCCGCTTGGCACAGATGATCGGGGCCGAGACATCGTGGCGCAGTTACTGTATGCAACCCGCACGTCATTGGTTTTCGGTACGGTTTTAGCGACAGTCGGCGTGCTGCTTGGGCTTTTGATCGGAAGCCTGCAAGGCTACTTCGGTGGTCGCACC
>JACCDS010512836.1_pt1 | contig 17461 bp, 13 predicted proteins | sample 7446441 | NCBI WGS metagenome assembly JACCDS01 (sample SAMN15323445, study PRJNA562643) | freshwater metagenome | isolation source: river surface water | place: USA:Blue River Watershed | collected 2017-08-17
CAATCACGTCCGTTCTCACATGCTGACCTTCCAACAAGTCATCCTGAAACTGCAGGAATACTGGGACGCGCAAGGCTGCGCGCTGCTGCAACCGTATGACATGGAGGTCGGCGCCGGTACCTCGCATACCGCGACCTTCCTGCGCGCGATCGGCCCGGAGCCGTGGCGCGCCGCCTATGCGCAGCCTTCGCGCCGCCCGAAGGACGGTCGCTATGGCGAAAACCCGAACCGTATGCAGCACTACTACCAATACCAAGTGGTGCTCAAGCCCGCGCCGGAAAATATCCTCGACCTCTACCTCGGCTCGCTCCAAGCGCTCGGCCTGAAGCTGACCGAAAACGATGTGCGCTTCGTCGAAGACGACTGGGAAAACCCCACCCTCGGTGCATGGGGCCTCGGCTGGGAAGTGTGGCTGAACGGTATGGAGGTCACGCAGTTCACCTACTTCCAGCAAGTCGGCGGCATCGACTGCAAGCCGGTGCTCGGCGAGATCACGTATGGCATCGAGCGTCTGGCGATGTACCTGCAAGGTGTCGAGAATGTGTTCGACCTGATCTGGACCGAATGGGAAGAAAACGGCGTGACGCACCGCCTGACCTATGGCGACGTGTTCCATCAAAACGAAGTCGAGCAGTCGACCTACAACTTCGAGTACTCGAATGCGGAGTTCCTGTTCTCGCTTTTCTCGAACTACGAGTCCGAAGCCAAGCGGCTGATGGAAGCTCAACTGGCATTGCCCGCCTATGAAATGGTGCTGAAGGCCGCGCACACTTTTAACATGCTGGATGCGCGCGGCGCGATCTCGGTCACCGAGCGCGCCGCCTACATCGGCCGCATCCGCAATCTGGCGCGCGCCGTCGCCGCCGCGTACTACGCGTCACGCGAAGCACTCGGCTTCCCGATGCTGGGCGCGGACGCACAGCGCAAGGCGGCCTGAGCAGCTAACGGCTGATCAAAGACGCACCAACGACGGACCACCGAATACAGAAGAACATCCCATGAAGCACACACTGCTGGTCGAATTGCTGACCGAAGAACTACCCCCGAAGGCGCTGGCCAAACTCGGCGATGCATTCGCGTCCGCGATGGTGAATGGCCTGTCCGCACGCGCCTTTCTCGATGAGGGTGCGACGCATGTCGCGTATGCGACGCCGCGCCGTCTGGCCGTGGCCATCACCGGCGTACGTGCGTCGTCGCCGGACAAATCGATTCGCGAGAAAGTACTGCCGGTATCGGTCGCACTGGACAAGGAAGGCCAGCCGGCCGCACCGCTGACCAAGAAGCTCGCAGCACTGGCTGCACAGACCGGACGTGAAAGCATCGCCCTGGGTGAACTCGAGCGCGCCAGCGATGGCAAGGCCGACAGCTTCTTCTTCACCTACACCGCGCCCGGTCAACCACTGGCTACCGGCCTGCAGTCGGCGCTCGAAGAGAGTGTAGCGAAGCTGCCGATCCCGAAGCTGATGAGCTATCAGCGTCCAGATGGCGAGACCGTGCAGTTCGTGCGTCCGGTGCATGGCATCGTCGCGCTGCTCGACGACCAGGTGGTGCCGCTGTCACTGCTCGGACTGAAGTCGGGTCGCACGACACTCGGCCACCGCTTCCTGTCGACTCAAGTAAAACTGACGATCGCGTCCGCAACAAGCTATACCGACACGCTGCAAGAAGAAGGCAAGGTCATCGCCAGCTTCAACGTACGTAAGGAAAAGATCCGCGCGGCGCTACTGGCGAAAGCGGGCGCTGACGATATCCTGATGCCGGAGTCGCTGCTCGATGAAGTGAACGCACTGGTCGAATGGCCGGTGGTCTACGAATGCCGTTTCGATGATGCCTTCCTCGCGGTGCCGCAGGAATGCCTGATCCTGACGATGCAGACCAACCAGAAATATTTCGCGTTGACGGACAAGGAAGGTAAGCTGCGCTCCCGCTTCCTGATCGTCTCCAACATCGAGACGAGCGAGCCGAAACACATCATCGGTGGCAATGAACGCGTGGTGCGCCCGCGCCTGTCCGATGCAAAATTCTTCTTTGAGCAGGACAAGAAGAAAAAGCTGTTCGACCGACTGCAGGGACTCGCATCGGTGGTCTATCACAACAAGCTCGGCTCGCAAGCCGAGCGCAATGGTCGTGTCGTCTCGCTGGCAAAAGCGATCGCCGAGTCGCTCGGCGCCGATGCAATGCTGGCTGAGCGCGCCGCACAACTGTCGAAGGCCGATCTGCTGACCGATATGGTCGGCGAGTTCCCCGAATTGCAGGGCACGATGGGCACCTACTACGCGCGCCATGACGGCGAGGCGGATGAAGTCGCGACGGCGATCGGCGAGCACTATCAGCCACGCTTCGCGGGCGATGCACTGCCGGCTACGCGTACCGGTACCGTGGTGGCACTGGCCGACAAGCTGGAAACACTGGTCGGTATCTGGGGCATCGGCCTTGCGCCGACCGGCGACAAAGATCCGTTTGCACTGCGCCGCCATGCGCTGGGCATCCTGCGCATGCTGGTCGAGCAGCGCCTGCCGCTGTCGCTGTCGCATCTGCTCGCACTGGCTGCCAAGCCCTTCAGCGGCAATGCGAATTTCAACGATCCGACGGCCGACGTGCAGGTCTTCGTGTACGACCGCCTGCGCGGCCTGCTGCGTGAGCGTGGCTTTGCTCAGGATGCGGTCGAGGCCGTCGTGACGCAGGCGCCGGATCGCCTCGACGATATCGTGGAACGACTCGACGCCGTGAAAGCGTTCGCGGCGCTGCCACAAGCTGAATCGCTGGCCGCTGCAAACAAGCGCATCACTAATATCCTGAAGAAAAACGAAGGCACGCATGGCGAAGTGAAAGCCGAGCTGCTGAAAGAAGCGGCCGAGCAGCGCCTGTACGGCGCAATGACGGACATGCGCGGCGAAGTGGACAAAGCCTTTGCCGCAGGCGATTTCAGCGGCACGCTGAAGGCACTGGCTGCGCTGCGTGACGACGTTGATGCTTTCTTCAACGATGTGATGGTGATGGCAGAAGACGCCACGCTGCGCACAAACCGCCTGGCATTGCTGAACGCGCTGCACGGCATGATGAACCGCGTCGCCGATATTTCGAAGCTAGCGGCCTGAGATGCCTTACCTGCCTCAGCCGACAAAGAAGCTGGTCATCCTCGATCGCGACGGAGTGATCAACTTCGAACAGGCGGACTTCATCAGTTCGCCGGCTGACTGGCGGCCGATCCCGGGCTCACTGGAAGCCATCGCGCGGCTGAATCAGCACGGTTATCTGGTCGCAATTGCGACGAACCAGGCAGGTATCTCACGCGGGCTGTTCGACATGCGCGCGCTGAATGCAATCCACCAGAAACTGCACCTCGCAGCGCAGGCGGTCGGCGCGCATGTGGATGCGATCTTCTTTTGTCCGCATGCCGCCGACGAGTTCTGCGACTGCCGCAAGCCGCGGCCCGGGATGCTGAAGGCAATCGGCGAGCGCTTCGAAGCCAGCCTGCAGGGTGTGCCCATGGTCGGCGATGCCTTGCGCGACATGCATGCGGCATTCGAGGTCGGCTGTGCGCCGTATCTGGTCAAGACTGGAAAAGGCGAAAAGACACTGGAAAAAGGCGGCCTGCCGCCGGGCACACAGGTATTCGATAACCTGGCGGCCGTGGTCGATCAGCTACTGCGTAATCAGGGCAGTGCAGCGGCGACGACGACGACGCGTGATCCGTCCCAGAAAAAATAACCGGCGCCCGCGGCCTGATGCCGCGTGTGCAATAAGGAACCTGCATGTCCCGTCCGCTTCTGCTCGTCCGTTCGCTGCTGTTCGCGCTGGTGATTGTTGTCGTGACCATCGTCTGGGCGATCGCCTGTTTTGGCTTCGTGCTGCTGCCTTACCGGCAGCGCTACTGGATGATCACGCGCTGGAATTTCTTCATCACTATCGCTGCACGCAGCATTTGCGGCATCCGCTGGCAGGTCAAAGGCTTTGAGAACCTGCCGGATGCGCCGGTGATCCTGCTGTCGAAGCACCAGTCGGCATGGGAGACCATTTTCTATTGCTGGCTGATGCCGCGGCCGCTGATTTTCGTGTTCAAGAAATCGCTGCTGTACATCCCCTTTTTTGGCTGGGGGCTGGCGATGCTGCGTATGATTGCCATCGACCGTAGCAAGGGCCGTGAATCGATGGCGCAGGTAATCCAGATCGGCAAGCGCCGTCTGGATGACGGTCAATGGGTGATCATGTTCCCCGAAGGGACCCGCACCGCCGTCGGCAGCCAGGGCCGCTACAAGGCGGGCGGCGCGACTCTGGCGATAGGCACGCAGACGCCGGTCGTACCGATCGCGATCAACTCCGGCGACTGCTGGCCGCGCAATGCCTTCGTGAAGAAACCCGGTACGATTACGATATCGATCGGGCAGCCGATCTCGCCGGAAGGGCTGACGGCCGGCGAACTGAATGACCGGGTAGAAAAGTGGATAGAATCGGAAATGCGCGTGATCGCGCCGCATGCCTACGCCCCCACAGCCAAACCGCGGGAAGCCTGAATCCATGTCGCTGACGCAGTTCCTGAGGAAGAAATTCGTCGACCCGAACCAGATGACGCTGGACGATCTGTTCGGCGACGCCGGTCCGGCAGAACGCACGCCGGCATCGACCGTACCGGAGACACCGGTACCGGCCGGCCACCGGCGCATGCGCTTCGACCATCTTTTTCTGGACTACCGGCTGCTGCGCTCGAAACGCAAGACCATCGGCTTCCTGATTGATGACGACGGTCTGCGCGTGACTGCACCGCGCTGGGTCACACTGGCCGAGATAGAGTCATCCATCGCCAGCAAGCAAGCCTGGATCTTCCGCAAGATGAATGAACAGCGAGAGCGCTCGGTGCGTCGGCTGCAGCCGCCGATGGAATGGCGAGACGGCGCGACGATTCCCTACCTCGGCCTCGATATCACCGTGCGCGTGGTTGACGTATCGGGTAACGGCGCGCGCTACAACGAGGCAGCGCGCGAGCTGCATATCAGCCTGCCGGCCTCGTCCAGCGAACAGCAGCTGAAGGACCGCGTGCAGGGCTGGCTGCAGGGCGAGGCGAAGCGGGTATTTGCGGAGCGGCTGAGCATCTATGCAGAGAAGCTCGGTGTGTCGTTCAAGAGTTTCACACTGTCATCCGCGTCCACGCAGTGGGGATCGTGCACGGCCGACGGTCGCATCCGGCTGAACTGGCGGCTGATGCATTTCGCACTGCCCAACATTGACTACGTCGTCGCGCATGAGCTGTCGCATCTGCGCGAGATGAATCATGGTCCGCAGTTCTGGGCAACGGTGCAATCGGTATTGCCGGAGTTCGAAAACGCGCGCAAAGCGCTACGGGATCATGAGCCGGAGAAGCTGCCGAAGTTCTGATCCGGTTTGGATACAACTCAGACTCTAAGGCGCCTGCGAGCGCCTTCTTCATTTCATGGATTGACGCGCTCAGGCAGCATCCGCGCCAGATTCACGTACTGCTGCAGCGACACCGCCTCCGGGCGAAGCTGCGGATCGATGCCTGCGTCGATCAGTTGCGCTTCGGTGAACAGGCCGGCGACGCAGTTGCGGATGACCTTGCGTCGCTGCGAGAAAGCCTTCGTCACGGTTTGCTCGAGCTGCTTTTGCCCGACCTCAAGCGGCGATGCGATCGGCAGCATGCGCACGATAGCTGAGTCGACCTTCGGCGGCGGATCGAAAGCCTCGGGGGGTACGATGAACAACAGCTGCATTCGGTAGCGCCACTGCAGCATCACCGACAGGCGGCCATAGTCGCGGCCGCCGGGCTCGGCCACCATACGCTCAACCACTTCCTTCTGCAGCATAAAGTGCTGGTCAATCACCTGTGGCACATACTGCGCGAGGTGGAACAGCAAGGGACTCGAAATGTTGTAGGGCAGGTTACCGACGATGCGCAATTTGCGCTCGCCAGTGCGCAGCTGCGCGAAATCGAACCGCAGCGCGTCACCCGAATGGATGACGAGCTTGTCGGCACTGAATTTTTTTTGCAGCATTGCGACGAGGTCGCGGTCGAGCTCGACGACCTGAAGCTGCTTGAGCGATTCGAGCAACCGTCGCGTCATCGCGCCCTGTCCCGGACCGATCTCGACCATCAGGTCATCGGGCGCCGGCGCGATCGCGCGGATGATCTCGTGCAGTACGTTATCGTCGGTCAGGAAATTCTGGCCGAAACGTTTTTTGGGGATGTGTTTCATCAGCGGGCAGCAACCATTTGGCAGGCAACACGAATTGCCTCACCCATGCTCGCGCAGTCAGCATTGCCAAGCCCGGCGGCAGCGAGGTCGAGTGCCGTGCCGTGGTCGACAGAAGTTCGGATAATTGGCAGGCCCAGCGTGACATTCACGCCATGGCCAAACGTCGCGTATTTCAGCACCGGCAAACCCTGGTCGTGGTACATCGCGAGCACACAGTCGGCGTCCTGGAGATGACGCGGCTGGAACAGAGTATCGGCCGGATACGGCCCCGAGACTTGCCAGCCCTGTGCGCGAGCGATCTCGATCGCCGGTATGATCACATCAATCTCTTCCCTGCCAAGATAGCCACCCTCGCCGGCATGCGGATTCAATCCGGTGACAAGAATGTGCGGATCGGCAATGCCGAAGCGATGCACGAGGTCATGCCGGACGATGCGCAGCGTCGTGCCCAGACTCTCGAGCGTGATCGCAGCAGGCACGTCAGCGAGCGCAAGATGGGTGGTCGCCAGCGCAACGCGTAGCATGCCATCATCCGTTTCGCCAGCCAGCATCATCACGACCTGCGGGGTACCGGTCTTCTCGGCAAGGTATTCAGTGTGACCGGTAAAAGCAAAACCGGCATCATTGATCGTGCTCTTCTGCACTGGCGCCGTCACGACCGCATCGACATGACCTGCCAGCGCCGCAGCGATGGCGGCATCGAGCATGGACAGCACAGCGGGGCCGTTACGTGCATCCAGATGACCGGGGCGGGCCGGCACAGCCAGCGGGCAGTCCAGCACGCACAAGGCATTGCGGTGAGTAGCGAATTCGGCGGCGGAAGCGATCACGCGCGGAACGCGCGCCGGCGCCACCAGCATCGCCAGCGCCTTCAGCTGCGCGGCATCGCCGACAAGCAAGCAATCGGCGTGGGCAACATCGAGCGCCGCGCGCAGCGCGATCTCCGGGCCGATGCCAGCAGGCTCACCACAAGTGATCGCTATGCGCGGTCGGTGCATCGCTGACCTCGACGACTCAGCGCGGGTTGTATTCCTCGGTACGGTATTCGACGTAGGTCCGGTCACGCAGCTGGCGCAGCCAGTCTTCGTACGCCTCTTCCAACTTTTGCTCGCGCAATGCCTGACGCGCCAGCAGACGCTGTCTTTCCTTTGACAGTTCGGCCGTGCGGCGCTCCAGCACTTCGATAAGGTGATAACCGAAAGGCGACTCCACCGGCTCGCTGACCTGTCCGGGCCGCAAGGCATTCATCGCGCGCTCGAACTCGGGCACGGTGTCGCCCTGATAGACCCAGCCGAGATCGCCACCTTTGCTAGCCGAGCCATCGTTGGAGTACAGGCGCGCGAGATCTTCGAATTTCGCAGCGCGGTTATCCAGCCGCTGCTTGAGCTCAGCCAGCTTGCGGCGGGCTTCCTGCGCTGACACGATCTGGTTGACCTTGATCAGGATATGGCGTGCACGGGTCTGCTGCACCGGGCCGCCCGCGAGGGACTTCGAACCATCCGTACTGCGACGGCCAACCAGTTTCAGCACGTGGAAGCCATTGGCACTGCGCACGATCGGCGCGACCTGACCGTCCGCCAGTTTCTCGGTCGCCTCCACGAACAGCTGCGGCAGGCGCGACGCACTGCGCCAGCCGAGCTCACCACCCTTGAGCGCATCGCCGGCGTCAGAATAGGCTGCCGCGACTTTTGCAAAATCACCGCCGGACTTCAGCTGCGCCAGGACCAGTTCAGCGCGTTTGCGACGCTCGGCCACCTGCGCCGGCGACGCATTTTCTGGCACTCGCACCAGGATTTGCGCAATGTTCAGCTCCTGCGGCGCGCTATCGACGTTGCTGGCCGATGCAGCCAGGAAGTTGTCGACATCGGACTCGCTGATCTGCAGGCGGTTGTCCACTTCGCGCTCGCGCACCCGCTGCAGGGTGATCTCTTCGCGGATCTCTTCGCGAAAGCGTGCGAACGATATGCCGTCGCGCTCGAGCTGATCGCGCAGCTCTTGCACCGACAGATTGTTGGTCTCTGCGATCCGCGCCATGGCACGGTCGAGCATGATGTCATCGATGCGGATACCGCTCTCACGCGCCAGCTGCATTTGTGCCCGGTTCACGATCAGCCGCTCAAGCACCTGCTTCTGCAAGATGTCGCGGGTTGGCAGCTGCGCTTTCTGGCGCTGCATGCGCTGCTCGATCATGTTCACGCGTTCGTCGAGCTCCTTCATCGTAATGACATCGCTGTTGACAACTGCGACGATGGCATCCACCAGCACGGGCTGGCGCTGCGCGGACGCCTTGGCCTGGGTTTGCACTTGGGCTTGGGCCATCGCATTCGAGGCCGCCAGCGCGCACAGCACCATCAGGCTACCGGTGCGTAGTGCGCGCGCAGGTGAAAGGATCAGGGAACGAATCAGGTTTCTCATGATGTCCGGAAAAGGGTTCGGCGAATAGGCAGGTCGCTACTGGGATCCCAGCGGCTGGTAGCCTGGTACGTTACGGCGAAGCGCAGTCATCGGGTTCATGCCGATGGACGACAGGCCGTTCAATTCTAGCTGTACGAAGAACATGGTGTTGACCACGCCCGATGCGGTCGGCAGTCGCTGCCCGACTGCGCGGAAAATCCAGCAGTCGGCCTGATGCTCGATACCGGCCAGTGCCTGACCCACGCGGTTCTCGCCAATCAGATAGTTGATCCGGCCCACGCCATACCAGCGATCCGCAATCGGCCACTGGGCCGACATGTCGATCAGCTCGTAGTTCGTGTTCGGGAAAATATCGGCCGGCAGATTACGGGTATCGCGACGATATTGCGCGTTGAACACTTTCATCGGCGCGGGCTGCCAGAACGCACCGATATTCATTCGGTTGATTTCGCTGCGACGCTGGTCGAACTGGAAATTCGCATCAATCCGCAATTGCTCGGTCACGCGGCCGGAGGCCAGCAGCAGCAGATCAGTGCGGTCCTGGGATGAGGTTTGCTCAACAGTGCCGAGGCCGACACGCTGCGGATCGAAATTGAATCGCTGCGCGACGCCCAGCCGCAGTCTCTCAGAGCCATTGGTTTCGAGATAGCGTGAAATCAGCGCGAGCGTCAGCTGGTTGGCGTCGCCAATGCGGTCATTGCCGACGAAGCGATTCTCGCGGAACAGCTGCGCGAAACTGATATCTGCCTCAGTGGTATCGAAGTTCGGGTAGAGAAGCGAGTTCTGCGCACGGTAAGGCGTATAGGTGTAGAACGCACGCGGCTCGAGGGTCTGCACCGCCGAACGACCAAGGAAGCGCGCGGGCCGCTCGAACACCAGCCCGGAATCCAGCGACATCGTCGGCAGCACGCGCGTCGGCGCAGTCATCGCCGGATCGTCGACATGATCCAGACTGTACATCGTCGCATGTACCGACATGCTGGGACGAATGAAATAGCCGGGGCCCTGCAAGTCCTTGTAACTGATGCGCGGATTGACCACCAGCCGGCTGCCGCCGATCTCGGTGGGATGAGTAAAGCGCGTCAGCTGGGTGGCCATCGTCAGGTCGAGGCCGTTATCGCCGTACAGAAAATTATTCAGCGTGATCTGTGGCAGCCTCGCGTACGGGATCGGCCGGATCGCCAGCCGCGGATCCTGCAGCACCTGGAACTCGGACAGCCGGAAATTCGCATCCCAGTTGGTCGAGCCATAGCTGAGCGACACCGATTGCGGCATCAGCCGCCGGTTGAAGCCGGGCCGGTCGAACACATTACTGAAGGGGAAATCTCGCGCGTAGTCATTGTCGGAGGTCTTGTTGTAATCGACCGCCATCTTGATGCCATAGTCCAGCTGCTGGTTATGGCGGTAAGACAGCGCATAGCGCGTGCCCTGCCCGTAATCGGTGTCGTTGATGAACTCGACTCGCGCATCGCCGGCCGCCTCGCGCTCGAGGTAGCGCGCGGTCGCACCCAGCATCAGGCCCCGCTTGGCGAAGTAATGCGGATACAGCGTCACATCACGGTTGGGCGCAATGTTCCAGTAATACGGCGTTGTGATCTGCAGGCCCGAACGGGTCGAGGTCGCCATCGTCGGCGCCAAAAAGCCCGACACGCGCTCTTCCGCCAGCGGAAACGAGATATACGGCGTACCGGCCAGCGGCACGCCCTTGAACACCAGCATCGCATTGCGCGCCTGCCCGATGCCGGCACCCTCATCCAGAGTCAGCTTGCCGGTCTTCAGGTACCAATCAGGCTTCGGGCCCTCGCAGGTGGTGTAAAAGCCGTTGGTGATGGTCGCAACATCGCCCGAATCGAAATCGATGCGGTCTGCACGGCCATGCGCATTGGTGGTCAGCATCCGGTAGACCGGACTTTCCATGAAGCCCTCGCCGGTATCGAGCTTCAGGCTCAGCGACTTGCCTTCGAAGCGGCTGCCTTCACGCACGATCCTGACCTTGCCGATCGCATCGACGCGATCGTCGACAACGTCAAACTTCACATCCTCGGCATCAACTGTGGTCATGCCACGCTTGAGTCGCACCTTGTTGCGCAAACGGAGTTCGCGGTCGGGCAGCCCCGTCAGCTCTCCGGCCTCCAGCACGGTCGGTTCCTGGCTGTCATCCTTGAGCTTGTTGACGACGGTCGGTGCCTGCTGCGCGCAGACGCTGCCGCTGAAAGCCAGCCCGCTGAACGTCAGCTGCAGCAGCAATGGCAGCAAACGCTTACGGGGAAGAACGGAGGTACGCAGTGAAGGCAATCGCCGGGTCATGGGAAATTTTGAATTAAAGGGTTCCGTGCCGCGCTTGCATGGCTAATCCCGTATTATATGGGAAGTCCATGTCCTTCCATGCATTCGGGCAATCCCAATGCCGTGAATTTCTCCCCGATGTCAGACTTCCAATCCCTGTTTTCCCACGACTCCCGACTGTCTCAGCTCGCCGACTGGCTTGCCACTATTGAAACGCCTGGCACGCTAACTACGATGCTGCCTGCAACGCTGCGTGCTGCGTCCTCCGACGCGAGCTTCCGACGCTATTTCCGCGTCGACTGTGCCGATGGCAGCACGCTGATTGCGATGGATGCACCACCGCCGCAGGAAGATGTGCGGCCGTTCGTGCAGGTGGCCGAACTGTTGGGCGCGACCGGCGTGACGGTACCTGAGGTGCTCGCGCAAGAGGTGGAGCGAGGCTTCCTGCTGCTGTCCGACCTCGGTAACACGACTTACCTGAAACAGCTGAATGCCGATACCGCGCACAAGCTCTACATTGATGCGATCGATGCACTGGTGCTGCTGCAGGCGCAAAGTCAGCCCGGCAAGCTGCCAGAATACGACCGCGCATTACTGCAGCGCGAACTCATGCTGTTCCCGGAATGGTATCTGGGCAAGCACCTGAAGGCGACGCTGGATGACCGGCAGAAGGCCGACCTGGACAAAGTGTTCGAGGTCTTGCTGGCGAATAACCTCGCACAGCCGCAGGTCTACGTGCATCGTGATTACCATTCGCGCAACCTGATGGTGCTCGACAAGGGTAACCCCGGCATTCTTGATTTCCAGGACGCGGTGTACGGCCCCATCACCTATGACCTGGTTTCGCTGCTGCGCGATGCCTACATCCAGTGGGATGAAGAGATGGTCCTCGACTGGGCCATCCGCTACTGGGAACGCGCCCGCCGCGCCGGTCTGCCGGTGTCGCATGACATCGACGCGTTCTACCGCGACTTCGAGTTCATGGGGCTGCAACGCCACCTGAAAGTGCTGGGCATCTTCGCACGGCTCTACCATCGCGACGGCAAGGATGGCTACCTGAACGACATTCCGCTGGTCATGGAATACACCCGCAAGACGGCGTATCGCTACAAGGAGTTCGCACCGCTGGTGAAGCTGCTCGATTCGTTCGAGGAAAACCAGACTGGCGTCGGCTTCACTTTCTGACATGAAGGCGATGATCTTTGCAGCCGGCCGCGGCGAGCGGATGCGGCCCCTGACCGATACTTGCCCCAAGCCGCTGCTGAAGGTGCGCGGTCGCCCGCTGATCGTGTGGCACATTCTGAACCTCGTGCGTGCCGGGATTCAGGATATCGTGATCAATCATGCCCACCTCGGCCAGATGATCGAAGAAGCCCTCGGTGACGGACATCAGTTCGGCGCCCGTATCGTCTATTCGCCGGAAGGCACTGCACTGGAGACTGCCGGTGGCATTGCGCTGGCGCGCGAGTTGCTTGGTGACGCGCCGTTCGTTGCGATCGCCGGCGATATCTACTGCCCGCACTTTGATTTCGGCAAGGTCGAGGAGGTGCTCGAGGATAACGACCCGTGGGGCACGCCGCACCCGGCGGAGCAGCGCGACATGGGCTGGCTCTACCTGGTGAAAAATCCGGCACACAACCCCAACGGCGATTTTGCGCTGGCCAATTTCGCGATCGCGAATGACGGCGACCCGCGCTATACCTTCTCTGGCATTGGCGTGTACCGCCCCGAGATGTTCGATGGCATCGCCCCCGGCAGTACCGCGAAGCTGGCGCCGCTGCTGCGCAAATTTGCAGAACAGGGCAGGATAGGCGGCGAAGTCTATCGCGGCGACTGGACCGATGTCGGTACCGTCGAGCGTCTGGAACAATTGAACGCCCCTATCAAGACTGGATCATGAATATCGCAAGCTATGCGCGCCGCCGTTCGGCGGTGCTGGAAAAAATGCGTGCGCAGGGCGGCGGCGTAGCCATCATCGCGACCGCACCCGAAGTCATGCGCAATGCCGACGCCGACTACCCGTACCGGCACGACAGCTACTTCTACTACCTGACCGGATTCCCGGAGCCGGAAGCGACGCTGGTACTGATCGCCGGCGACCAGCCACAGTCCATCCTGTTCTGCCGCGACAAAAATGAAGAACGCGAGATCTGGGATGGCTATCGCTACGGCCCGGCCGGTGCAAAGGAAAAGTTCGGATTCGACGCGAGCTTCACAATCGATAGTATCGACGCCGAGTTGCCGAAGCTGATGGCAAATGCGCCCGCGCTGTTCTATGCGCTTGGCAGCAGCGCCAGACTGGATGCCCAGATCCAGGGCTGGCTGAATGCCGTACGTGCACAGTCTCGCGCCGGCGTGACCGCACCCAATGCCGCCTTTGATATCCGCACCATTCTCAACGAGATGCGGCTGGTGAAAGACGCCGATGAAATCGCGATCATGCAGCGCGCGGCCGACATTACCTCCGGAGCGCATGCGCGTGCGATGCAGGCATCCAAACCGGGACTGCGCGAATACCATCTTGAAGCCGAGCTGCTGCATGAATTCCGGCGCAACGGATCGCAGTTCCCTGCGTACGGCTCCATCGTTGCCGCGGGTGCCAATGCCTGCGTGCTGCATTACCGCGCCGGCGACGCTGAGCTGCGCGATGGTGACCTGGTGCTGATCGATGCCGGCTGCGAACTCGACAGCTATGCCTCCGACATCACGCGTACCTTCCCGGTGAATGGCAAATTCAGCGGGTCTCAAAAGACGCTGTATGAGATCGTGCTGGCGTCACAGCAGGCGGCCATCGACGCTACCGGCCCCGGCAAGCTGTTCACCGATGGCCATGATGCGGCGCTGAAGGTGCTCGCGCAGGGCATGCTCGACACCGGCCTGCTCGACAAGAACAAGGTCGGCTCGCTCGACGACGTGATCGCCAACGGCAGCTACCGTCAGTTCTACATGCACCGTACCGGTCACTGGCTCGGCATGGACGTGCATGATGTCGGTGATTACCGTGATCCGGCCGTCACGGCGACCGAAAAGCCCTGGCGCAAGCTGGTGCCCGGCATGGTGCTGACGATCGAGCCGGGTATCTATGTCCGCCCTGCCGATGGCGTGCCCGAGGCGTTCTGGAATATCGGCATCCGTATCGAGGACGATGCACTGGTGACCGACTCCGGCTGCGCGCTCCTGACACGTAATGCGCCTAAGACGGTCGCCGAAATCGAAGCGGTGATGCGCGGCTGACGATGGGTTCGCCCTACAAGCCGGTTGATATCGCGATTATCGGCGGCGGACCGGTTGGCCTTGCGCTGGCGTCGATGCTCGTGATGCGCGGCGTGGATGCGCAGCGTATTGCACTGATTGATGCGAAACCGGTTGATATCGCCTGCAAGGATCCGCGCTCGCTCGCCCTCTCTTTCGGCAGCCGGCAGCTGCTGTCACAGATTCATTCGTGGGCTGCGGCAGCAACGCCGATCACGCAAATCCATGTGTCGCGACGCGGCAGCTTCGGCCGCACGCTGATCGAGTCGTCAGAATACGGACTACCTGCGCTCGGCTACGTCTGCCGTTACGGCGATGTCGTGAAGGCGCTGGATGACGCTGCGCCGGCAGGCTTGCTGAGCCTGCGCCCTGCCACTGTCACCGACCAGCGCGAGTTCGATGACCGGGTTGAATTGCAGCTCGCCGATGGTAGCCAGCTGATCGCCTCGATCGTCGTGCAAGCGGAAGGCGGCGTGTTCGGCGATCAGGTCGCGCGCAAGCTGCAGCGCGATTACGCGCAGGTAGCGGTCATTGCGACTGTGCATGCGAATGCAATGCCGCCCGGCCGCGCATTCGAGCGCTTCACCGGTGAAGGTCCGCTGGCACTGCTACCGCAGGGCGATGCGTATTCGCTGGTCTGGTGCGCAAGGCCGGATACTGCCGAACGCCTGGTTGCGCTGAGCGACGAGCATTTCCTGAGTGAGCTGCAACAGGCTTTTGGTCAGCGTGTCGGACAGTTCACGCGGGTCAGCACCCGGCATTCGTATGCGCTGGGCCTCAATGCGGACGCTGTCACGACAGCACGGACGATCGCGATCGGCAACGCTGCGCAGATACTGCATCCGGTCGCAGGCCAGGGCCTGAATCTCGGCCTGCGGGATGCATCGGTACTGGCGGCGACGCTGGCGCGCGAATGCTCGCCAGCGGCGCTTAGCGCTTTTGAACAGCAGCGCCGCGGCGACCGAGCGACCACGGTACGCATCACCGACCTGATGGCGCGCCTGTTTGCGAGTGCACCGGACCGCACGCCTTCGCAAACGCTGCTCGGTCTGTCGCTTGGGGTGCTCGATATGCTGCCGCCGGCCAAACGGCTGCTCGCCGAACAGATGATGTTCGGCTTGCGCTGAAGATCAGTCTTCCGCAGGTAGCTTTGCATGCGCGTGGATGATCTCGACGATTTTCATCAGTTTTTTCTCGCGTGAGAACGCTACGACACCGTCTAGTTCCAGCAGTTGGCTCTCTTTCTCGGTCAGCAGAAAGTTATCGTGCGCGCGACGCATCATCACATCGAGCGACGCGGTGTGCGCAGCCTGCGCGCCTAGGAAGGATCGATAAACATCTTGCTGCGTCAGCGGGTCCGATGAGATCGGATCCAGGGGATGGAGGTCCTCGCTGTCAGCGTCGCTCTCCCGTCGCAATCGAAACTCTGCGCGGAAAAAAGACAATAGCTGCGCCAGCGCCATGGGCCGGTTGGCCAGGGCTGCAGCACAAATTGCCGCAATCAGGTACTCGCGGTTCAGGTCAGAGGCAAGCGTTGGCCACGCGCTCAGCAGATACGACAAGGTGGTCAGGCTTCCCGAGACACAGGCCTCTTCGACTGCCGCCCTGCCAAACCGGTTGGACACGCGCAAATCAGCACCGCTGCTGACCAGGGATTCCACCAGCTTCTGATGCCGCTGTCCGATCGCCCAGGTCAACAAGGTCTGACCGGTGTCGCGATCGATTTGCGTCAGTAGCTTCTGCAAATCCTTGTTCACTACCGACGCCGACGATCGCGGCGTGCTCTGCTCGCTGTACAAGATCATGAAACGCAACACCATGGTGGCCATCGTATCGGCACCGGCAATCGCTTCGGGGCTGCGTCCTATGCTGTCGACCATCGATGGACTGGCACCGCGCATCAGTAAATCGACGGCCAAATCCAGATGGCCTCGCACCAGCGCCGCGGTCAGCGGCGTGCGGCCGGAGGCAGGATCGGCCTGATCGAGAAAGATACCCAGCTTTTTCTGCTCTTTCCGGGTGACCGGCAGTTGCTGCACAAATGGACGATCATTCTTTGCTATCCGCGAAAACAGTCTCTCCATCGGCGGAAGATGCGAATCCGATACAGCGAGTACGGGCTCGGTGTGTTCGACAATGGCCGAACCAATATTGAAAGTCCGAACCTCGAAACCCTGCATCTCGACATCCTGTGCCTCTGCCCCCTTCTTCGATGGCACCATCACAGGCGACCGCACTGGAGAAGCTACGGGAGTTTTCGATTCAGTCGCCTGGAAACTGCCGGGATCAGCCAGCTCTTGTGTCGCCGACGTTGGCGACCATGGCATTGGAATTGACAACGGCAATGGAGACGGGTTCGGTTGGTGGTAACTGGATTCAGATGAATTGGACGGTATCAAGGCACGCTCCTAGCAAGCAAGTGAATGGACGCGCTCTATGTATCGACCTCCGAACCCGAGTTCAAAAAAAACGGGCGCAGCTGCGCCCGTTCAGTCAGGTAATGTACCAGCTTTATTCGACGGCCTTCACCATGTCTTCAATCACCTTCTTCGCATCGCCGAACACCATCATGGTCTTGTCCATGTAGAACAGCTCGTTATCGAGGCCTGCATAACCGGCCGCCATCGAGCGCTTGTTCACGATGATGGTCTTCGCCTTGTAGGCTTCCAGAATCGGCATACCGGCGATCGGCGATTTCGGATCTTTCGCCGCCGGGTTCACGACGTCGTTCGCACCGAGCACCAGTACCACATCAGCCTGGCCGAACTCGCTGTTGATGTCTTCCATCTCGAACACCTGATCGTAGGGTACCTCAGCCTCGGCCAGCAGTACGTTCATGTGTCCCGGCATACGGCCCGCGACCGGGTGGATCGCATATTTGACCGTGACGCCGTTGTGCGTGAGTTTCTCGGTCAGCTCTTTCAGCGCGTGCTGCGCACGCGCGACGGCCAGGCCATAACCCGGGACGATGATCACGGTTTCGGCATTCCCCATCAGGAAGGCCGCGTCATCGGCCGAACCCGACTTCACATTGCGCTGCTGCTGCGCGCCACCGGTCGCTGCGGCGGCATCGCCGCCGAAGCCGCCGAGGATCACGTTGAAGAACGAGCGGTTCATCGCCTTGCACATGATGTACGACAGAATCGCGCCGGAAGAACCGACCAGCGAGCCCGCGATGATCAGCATCGAGTTATTCAGCGAGAAGCCAATGCCTGCTGCAGCCCAACCCGAGTAGGAGTTCAGCATCGACACAACCACCGGCATATCAGCGCCGCCGATCGGGATGATGATCAGCACGC
>JACCDS010550184.1_pt1 | contig 17445 bp, 19 predicted proteins | sample 7446441 | NCBI WGS metagenome assembly JACCDS01 (sample SAMN15323445, study PRJNA562643) | freshwater metagenome | isolation source: river surface water | place: USA:Blue River Watershed | collected 2017-08-17
CAGGTCCATCCGCTGCTCGCCTACGCCGTCGTCGGCCTCGGCGCCGCCGCGTATTCGCCGGCCGAGTACGGCATCCTGACCGAATACCTGCCGCATCGCCTGCTGGTCGTCGCCAATGGCTGGATCGAGGGCCTCACGGTCGGCGCCATTATCCTGGGCGTGCTGATCGGCGGCATGCTGATCCGCCCGGACATCGCACAACATATGCTGGCATTCGATTTTCCCTTGTTCGAGACCGGAGTCGATACGATTGGAGAAATGGCGCTCACGGTCGTTGGCGTACTCTATATCGTGGCAGCCTTGTTCAACTTCTACGTTCCGAACACCGGTGTCGACCACAAGCAACTCAAGAAAAACCCGCTGTTCCTGATCCACGAATTCAACCACTGCCTGGCCCTGCTCTGGCGCGATAAGCTCGGCCAGATTTCGCTGGCTGTCACCACGCTGTTCTGGGGAGCCGGCGCCACCCTGCAATTCATCGTGATCAAATGGGCCGAGGTTGCGCTCGACCTGGGCCTGTCCAAAGCCTCGATGCTGCAAGGGGTTGTTGCCGTGGGCGTAGCCGCCGGTGCGATCATCGCCGCCAAGTACATCACGTTGCGAAAGTCCGTCCGCGTCATTCCGCTCGGCATCGCCATGGGACTGATCGTGCTGATCATGAATTTTGTGAACAGCCTGTGGCTGGCCGTGCCGCTGCTCATCATCATTGGGGGGCTGTCAGGCTTCTTCGTGGTACCGATGAATGCCCTGCTCCAGCATCGCGGCCACATCCTGATGGGCGCCGGTCACTCGATCGCCGTTCAGAATTTCAACGAGAATATCTCGATCCTGGTCATGACCGGCCTGTACTACCTGATGATCAAGATGGACCTGTCGATCTACTGGGTGGTCACGATGTTCGGGCTGTTCGTCAGCGGCCTGATGTACATGATCCGCCAGCGCCATTTCGCCAACCAGGCGCTTCAGGACGACGTCCAGCACCTGGACGACTCGGCTCATCACTGAGCGCTTGCCCGCAGCAGCAAACTCGGTCTAGAAGGGTAACTCCGGCGCCATCTGCTCGCCCAGCACGCGACGTGCGAACAGCAGGTCTTCCCAGGCCTTGGCCTTGTCCGGCAAATTACGCAGCAGATAGGCTGGGTGATAGGTCACCACGACAGGAATGCCGGCATGCTCGAAACGCTTGCCGCGCAACGATGCCAGTGACTTGTCATCATGCAGCACCGCATGTACGGCGGCCTTGCCCAGCAACACGATGATCTTCGGCTTGAGCAGCGCAATCTGGCGTTCAAGATAGGGCCAGCAGGCGGCCATTTCCGCTGCCTCCGGCGTCCGGTTGCCCGGCGGGCGGCACTTGACGGCATTGGCGATATAGACCCGGTTGCCACGCGCGATATCGAGCGAGGCCAGCATGTTGTCGAGCAACTTGCCGGCCTGGCCGACGAAAGGCTCGCCCTTGGCATCCTCGTCGGCACCAGGACCTTCGCCAATGAACAGGTAGTCGGGATTGCTATCGCCCACACCCAGCACCGCTTGCTTGCGTTGCTCGCACAGCGAACAGGTGCGGCATTCGGCCACCTGCTTCGCCAGGTCCGGCCAATCCGATGTAGCGACGTCTATCGTGCCTTGCGCTGGCGAATGGGTCTTGAGCGGCTGGGGTAAGGGAGTCTCTTCCGCTACTGAAGGGGGCACCGACACCGCCTGTTCGGCGACTTGGGGCAATTCCTGAATCTCGGCACTCGGCACATCGCGCAAGACCCAGATCGGCGATATTCCCATCTCGACGAGCATCTGCTCACGACTCAAGCTCATGCCACCAGTTCCTTGTCAAAAATCAGCGCATCCTCACGGCCGACCACAGCCGGATAATAGCCCTTGCGCAAGCCGATCTGGCGAAATCCGAAGTGGCGGTAGAGCTCGACGGCTCGTTCGTTGGACGGCCGAACCTCAAGGAACAGTTTTTCGGCACCGCCCAGCCGGGCACATTCCATCGCATGGCGCAGCAGGCGGGCACCGTAGCCCTGTCCCTGATAGCGTTTGCAGACCCCGATATTGAGCAGATGGGCCTCGTCGATCACCGACATGACGACCGAGAACCCGATCAGGTCACCGCCCAGGCGCACTACCCAGACACTGTAGCCACTCTCCAGCGAATCGGCGAAATTACCGCGCGACCACGGAAATACCTGCAGACTCGCTTCGAGCGCGGCGACTGCATCGAGATCGCGCTCATTCATCGGAAAGAACTCAGCCGGAATCACCAGGCCACTCACGCCCGCCCGCCCTCGCTGAGCCGCTCGGCCACGGTCTTCGCTACCTTGTCGCGGACATAGAGCGGCGCCGCCAGCGCCGGGTCGATTCCGTCTCCTCGCCCGGCCTTGCCGACCGCGATGCGCGCCACGCTGGCCGCCAGCGGAAAAACGGCGGCCTCAGCCGGAATACCCGCCGCCTGCACGCGTTGCTGCAATACGGGATAGGCCGACAAACCATTGCCGCAGGCGTGCCACGCCCCTTCAGTAGGCAAATCCACACATTCAGGAGCCGAAACGCGAATCTCGCCGCGTTGCACATGAACATCGCCTTCCCGTTCGTAGCGACCGGAATAGACCTCCCCCATGCGCGCATCGAGCAGGACCAGCGCGCGTTCTGTGCCAAATTGCGTAGCCATGGCTTCCAGGCTAGTAACCGGAATCAGTGGAACGTTCGCTGCCACCGCCAAGCCCTGCGCAGCGCCGCAGGCTACACGCAGGCCGGTGAAGGCGCCGGGACCGACACCGAAGGCGATGGCATCGAGATCGCCGACATGGACACCACCTTCGGCCAGCAATTCGCGGACCAAGGGCAGGAGCGTTTCGGAATGGGGGCGTTTCTCCGGGCAGAAACGCTCGGTAACGACACCGTCGCGCCACAGTGCGCAGGAACCGAGTTCGGTAGATGTTTCAAGGGCAAGGATCAGCATGGGCGGGCATTTTACCGGAGGCCAGCCCGGCCAGCGATTCAATCTCGCCGCCAGCCGCGTCCGCCGCCCCCGCGGAACTCATGGTGATCCTGCAGGCCGCGCTGCTCACGCATGTCATCGCGCAAGCGGCGCCGGTCTTCCATGGGAATGTCGCGCCAGCGAAGCGGCGGTTCGTCACGGCGGATTTCGCGCTCCTGCTGCCAGTGTTCGCGCATCTGCTGTCGCATCTGCCGCCGCTCCTCAGGCGGCAGATCGCGCCAACTGGTTTGCGCCCACACGCCACCCACCGAGCCGAGCAGGCTCAGGAGTAATAGCGAACAGGCGGCAATGCGTTTCATGGCAAACGTGAAATCGGTGTTTTGGACAGCATCATTGTCCGTCCAGCAAGCAGCAGCAAGTAACTCAAGATGTAAGAATATGTTTCCCCGACGCCCCATGCAAAAGCTTGTTACCATTTGCCGGGTTTCCTTCAGCGTCTGCCCTTATCCTTGCCAGCATGAACGAACAACACCACCACATTCTAGTCGTCGATGACGATGCACGTTTACGCGACCTGCTCACCCGCTACCTCGGCGAACAAGGTTTCGAGGTCAAGGCCGCAGCCGATGGCCAGCAGATGGACAAGCTGCGCGCCCGCGAACATTACCACCTGATCGTCCTCGACCTGATGATGCCGGGCGAAGACGGCCTGTCGATCTGCCGCCGCCTGCGCGGCCAAGGCGACCAGACCCCGATCATCATGCTGACCGCCAAGGGCGACGAGGTTGATCGTATCGTCGGCCTGGAAATGGGCGCCGACGACTATCTGCCGAAGCCGTTCAACCCGCGCGAACTACTCGCCCGCATTCATGCCGTGATGCGTCGTCAGGGCAGCAAGCCGCCCGGTGCCCCGGAAGGCGATGTCGAAACGATCCGTTTCAGCAACATCGAAGTCGATCTGGCCGCCCGCACGCTCAAGCGTGGCGAAGAACTGCTGCCACTGACCACCGGCGAGTTCGCCGTGCTCAAGGTACTGCTCCAGCATCCGCGCCAACCGCTGTCGCGCGACAAGCTGATGACGCTGGCCCGCGGCCGCGAGCAAGGCCCTTTCGATCGCGCCATCGACGTACAGGTTTCCCGCCTGCGCAAGCTGATCGAAACCGACCCGGCCCAGCCCCGTTACCTGCAGACAGTCTGGGGCTTCGGCTACGTTTTCGTGCCGGACGGCGCCACGCGGGACTGAACCGATGCCCCGTACGCTGCTGGCGCGTACCTTTCTGCTGCTCGCCCTCCTCGTCCTGCTCACCACGGCGGCCTGGCTGAGCCTTTTCCGCTACATGGACGCCGAGCCGCGCGCCCGGGAAACGGCGCAACTGGCCGCCTCGGCGGTCAACCTGATCCGCGCCTCCCTGTTTGCTGCCGCCCCTGAAAAACGCTTCGGGCTATTCGCCGAGTTTTCCAGCCGCGAAGGCATCAGGCTGTTGCCGGCCGAACCCGAGGACAAGATCGAGGCCATGCCCGATGCACGCTTCTTTCGGCTGCTCCAGCGCGAACTCACTCAGCGCTTGGGAACGCATACCCGTATCGCGGCCAGTGTCGATGGGGTAGCGGGCTTCTGGGTCAGCTTCCGGCTGGACGATCACGACGACGAGGAATACTGGCTGGTACTCCCCCGGGAACGTGCTGCCCGCAACTTTGCACAGCATTGGCTGGCCTGGGGACTGCTCGCCGTCGCCCTGGCGCTGGCTGTCGCCTGGTTCATCGCCTCACGCATCAGCAGGCCGCTCAAGGCCATGGCCAAATCGGCCGAAACTGTCGGCCGCGGCCAGATTCCGAGCCCTTTGCCGGAGGATGGTGCAGACGAACTGAGCCGCCTGGCCAGGGCCTTCAACACCATGGCTGCCGACCTGCAGCGCAATGAAAAAGAACGCTCGGAAGTGCTGGCCGGCATCTCGCATGATCTACGTACCCCGCTGACCCGCCTGCGCCTTGAGGCCGAACTGAGCGTCGCCGATGAAAGCGCTCGCCAGGCAGTCGTTTCCGACATCGAGCAGATGGAAAGCGTGATCTCCCAATTCATGGATTACGCGCGTACCGAATCCGGAGAGACACCGATTGCGACAGACCTGCCGGCCCTGCTGGCGAGCGTGGTCGCCCGCCAAGCCAGCGTCGGCCGGCACATAAGCGCCGAGATACCGTCACTCGACCCGCTGCTCCTGCGTCCGAAAGCGATCACGCGGGCCGTTACGAACCTGATCGACAACGCGGCCAAGTATGCAGGTGGTGAAATCAAGCTGACGCTCTCTTCGGCGAACGACGAAATTGTCATCGCCGTGGCCGATCATGGCCCGGGCATTCCGGAACAAGAAGTCGACCGCCTGAAACGTCCCTTCACCCGCCTGGAAGCGGCGCGTACCGATGCCACGGGAACCGGCCTGGGACTCGCCATCGTTGATCGTATCGCCCGCCTGCACGACGGCCAACTCGATCTGCTGCCCAACCCGGGCGGCGGTCTGCTGGTACGCCTGAAATTCCCGATCAGGCCTTGAGGAGCTGGCTGGCCTCGTCCAGCCCATCGATGACCTGCGGCAGTACTGCAGCCATGATCGCCTGGTCGAGCCCCAGCCTTTGCCAGGCGGTCTGGTCGACCGGCATCACCAGATCGGCTCCGGACAAACCCAGGCCATGCGCCACGGCATCCGCGACATGGACCAGATCGGCCAGCGAATCGGCCGTCGCGGCCGAAGGCGAATGATGTTCGGCCATCGCGGAGCGCAGGATGGGAGGGAAGTTCCACGCATCGGCGAGCATGCCGCCAACGAGCGCATGATCCAGCCCCAGCACGTCCCTTTCGGCGACGACATCCGGGCAATCGTGCAACTTCCGGTAGGCCATCGCTGCGGCGTAATTGACCGGAAAAAGACTGGCCAACGCCAGCTTGCCGATGTCGTGCAGAACACCCCCGGTAAAGGCCAGGTCGGCGTTGCGACCGATGGCCTGGGCCAGCGCCTTGGCTGCGAGGCCCGTGCCGGCACAATGTCTGGCATATCCATGCGGGTCGAAACCGGGGCAGTCGCCGGTCTTGAATACGCTACTCACGCTGAGCGTCAGCACCATGCTGCGCACCGCCCGAAAGCCGAGCACGACCACGGCCTCGTTGATGGTGGCGACCCGGCATTGCAGTCCGTAAAAGGAGGAATTGGCAACGCGCAGCAGCCGAGCGGTCAGGGATTGATCGCTGGCGATCTGACGGGAAATCATTGCGATATCCGCCTCCTCATCGCCAAACGAGGCCAGAACGGCGCTCAGGACAGTCGGCAGGGCCGGCAAATGCTTGAGTTTCTGGGCAATCTGCTCATGGCTGAGGGTATTCATTCGCCGCGCTCTGTCCGGAAAAGCAGAATGGCTTCGCGCAACGCATGGGTACCCGGTGCATCGCCTGCCAAACGAAAGAGCCCAGCCACCGACTGGGCTATGCGAATCTTTCTCGCCTCAACCACCGCCGGGTCTTCATCGGCTGCCAGCACGACCGGCAACTCCGCGAACTCACGGCGCATCAGGCTGCATACGAGGGCCTCGGTCAATGCCGTTCCGGCCGGCACCAGAACACGGCCCGAATCATCCAGCAGGTCCGCCGCCAGATGCATGCCGGGCACTGCCGACGCGATGGGAATGGAAACCTGCATCATGCCCCCCTGGCCTCGTTCATCAGGTAGAGCATCCCCTCGTTCGGCGCTTCGATACCCAGGGGACGGGTGCTGCAATCGTAGGCCACGCCATCGACGACCAGGCCGACTGCCTGACCGCATTCGGCCAGCTCGGGCATGACAGAAGCCAGTTCGACTCCGGGAGCCAGACCACGAGCGGCAAAACAAGCTACCGCCGCATCATTGACCAAAGCGACCATCCCGGCTGCATCGACACCAATCACCGGGATCGGCAAGCCGGCCAGAACCTCCTGCAGAATCCGGTAGCCTTGCCTTTCCTGTGCCTGCAGCACCTGGTTTTCGTCAAGCAGGCGCCGACGATCTTCCTCGCTCTGCACCAACTGGCGCTCGACGATTTCGACTTCGTGCGACAAGCGGCTGTACTCGTCCGAAATGTGCCGGCGACCCAGCGCGTCGTCGATCACCTGCCTGAACGCATCGGCCTCGATCGGCAGATGAATGGCCCGGTGCACCAAGCCGGAACTGCTGAGTTCGGCGACCGCCTTGCGGTTCCACTGCTTGCTGTCGGCAAGCAGAATCCGCTCGCAGCGCGGCTGCACGTCGGCTGCCAGGCGAATCAGCGCCGCCGAGTCGAAGCCTTTGTGCGGCGCACCGCAGACCAGGACATCGACCAGGTTCCCGGACAACCACTGCATGGCCCCGGCGACATCCGGTACGGAACAAACCCGGTGCCCTTCCCTTTCCAGCCACGACACAACATCCGCAAAGCCATCGACGGCGACGAACAACGCCATCGGCTTGCGCGTCCCGGAGCGCAACTGGCTGCTTGGCAAACGCCTGTCGGTGGCCAGCAACTCCGTCATGCCGGCTGCTGGCAAGGGCCTGGAGAAAAAATACCCCTGGATCACATCGCATTGGTGCGAGATCAGCAAAGCCAGTTGCTCGGGCGTTTCAACCCCCTCGGCAACCACCTTGAGTTTCAGGTGGTGGGCCATGGTGATCACTGCCCGGGTAATGGAAGCATCGTCCGAATCAGCAGCGATATCCTGAACGAAGGAGCGATCGACCTTGACCGCATCGAGCGGAAAACGTTTCAGGTAGGCCAGACTGGAATAACCGGTCCCGAAATCGTCGAGCGAGATCGTCACCCCCATTTTCTTCAAGGCCGACAGCGTGCAAATGGCCGTGTCGGCGTTGTGCATCAGCATGCTCTCGGTAATCTCGAGGTCCAGGCAGGTTGGAGACAGGCCTGTCTTTTCCAGCGTCGCAGCCACATCGGCCAACAATATTTCCGACTGCAACTGGCGTGCCGAGAGGTTGACCGAAACACTGGGCATGTACAGCCCGGCCTGCTGCCATTCGACCGCCTGCCGACAGGCCTCTTCCAGCACCCAACGCCCGACCTGGACGATCAGGCCCGTTTCTTCGAGCAGCGGAATGAATTCATCAGGCGACACGATGCCGCGCCGGGGATGCTGCCAGCGCAGCAGCGCCTCGGCCCCGGTAATGCGGCCGTCGGCACAACTGACCTTGGGCTGGAAATAAAGGACGAACTCGTTGCACAAGGTGGCGTTACGCAGGTCGATCTCCAGAAACATCCGCTCCCGGAGGTGCTCCTGCATGCCAGCAAAATAAGCCTGGTAACTGTTGCGCCCCTGGCTCTTGGCATGGCGCCCGGCCATTTCGGCGTTGCTGACCAACTCGTGCACATCCTGACCATCCTGCGGATAGAACACGATGCCGACGCTTGCCGTGGCAAAAACGTCCTGCCCATCGACCCGTACCGGCATGATCAGTGTATCGATGATGCGCCGGGCAACGATGCCGGCCTGCTGGCTATCGCCCAGATCGGGCAGCAAAATGCCGAAAATGTCCCCGCCCAGGCGCCCCAGAAAATCCGACTCCCGCAGCGAACCGGACAAACGTCCGGCGACCTGCCGCAGCAACTCGTCGCCCGAGGTGTGACCCAGCGTCTGGTTGAGTTGGCGGAAACGGTCGATATCGACCACCATCAACCCTAACGACAGCCCGTTCCGCTTCGACAGGGCGATCATCCTTTGCACCTGATCGTAGAACATCAACTGATTGGGCAGCGCCGTCAAGGCATCGAAATGGGCGAAATACGGCGATTTCCATTTATTGGCCAGCAGATGGGTTACATCGCTGGCAACGCCCCCCACGCTGATGATGCTGCCCTCCTCGTCACGCACCGGGAAATTGCGCACGTGCAGCCAACGCAAGGCGTCGCCCGGTCGCTGAACGCGGAACCGGATATCCAGCCCCCCCAGTCGATTCGCCTCCATGGCTTCGGCCACGCGGCTGCGGTCCTCGTCGTGCACAAAGCTCAACCAGTCGTGGCTGTCGGCATAGAGCGCTTCGACTCGCCGGCCCCAGATGTGCTCATAGCCTGCGCTGATGAAGCTCACCCGCTGCGTCGCAGCATCGGCCAGCCAGTAGCATTCGGGAATATTACTGGCCAGTTGATGGAATCGCGCCTGCCCCTCGTCAATCGGCTCAAGCTCCTGTGCCGGGAGAGGCTCCTGCTGGCCGGCACCGACCAGCTGCCGGTTGGCGCACTCGCGTTCGATCACGGCCATCAGGCGAGCCGGATTGCTCTTGAAGACAAAATCGCAGGCGCCTTTTTCGAGCAGTTCAAATGGAAATCTCTGGGCCCCGCGCTCAATACTGAGAACAACCGGAATTTTTGGGGCGTGTGACTGCAGCAAGGCAAATGCTTCTGTTACCGGGAAGTCCGGCAGGTTGCAGGCCAGAACGAAGACATCCCACGGTTCGTTGCGCAACAACAAAACCAGCGATTCGCGTTCCGGTGCCTGGCAAACGTGAATGGCATAGCCACCGCCTTTGAGGGCATCGAGCAAACGCTGCCCGTCGCGCCCCGGTGGCTCGATGATCAGGACCCGCAAGATTGCCGTATGCTCCGAACGGCCAATCACTCCCAAAGCCTTCCCCTTTTTATCGGTACCCGCATTGCTTCCGATAACGCGAACGCGGTTGTGTAATCTGCCATATGGCTTATTACCGACACGAATCCTTGGAACTTTAGGCCTAGCGTGAGAGGTCTGTCGAATTCTTTTTTACGCGGAATAATCCGTTGTCATTCAGCGAAGAAAAAACTCTTCGAGAATCCGGTAGTTCGGCCCTGTCGGCATCAAAACCGACTGCACAAGCACAAAGCTGCGGCAGAACCATGACATGTTTTCCGGGCAGGAAAAATGCTCGACACCGGTAGCGGTAGTCGCCGCCGGTAATTTGCGAATCAAGGTGATATGCGGTGTAAAGCGCCGCCCTGCCACACCTCGCGAGTATCCGGCCTCTGCCAACAGGAACTGCAGGCGATGCTGCAGTTGGCTCAGGCCAAGCGGCACCTCGTTGCATGACGCCCACAAAAGATGATTGTGCGGCCAATGGCCCAGGCGGTCGATCTTCAAATCGAAGGGGCCGGCCTGAACCTGCCGCCCGATGGCCAGCAGATCGCCAAGTCCGGAAACCGGCACTTCCCCCAGGAAAGCCAAGGTCATGTGCATTGTCTCACGGTGGGTCGGCCGCCCACCCAATTTGCTGGCAACCAACCGGGCGACATCAGAGAGTGCAGCAGCGACTTCCGGAGGCGGCCACAAGGCAAAAAACACACGGGCCGTTGCCGGCCGTTCTGCGTTATTTCCCAGCTGCCTAGCCGACACGCTCGACCAGAACGATGGCCTGCGCTTCGATTGCTTCTTCGCGGCCGAGGTAGCCCAGTCGTTCGTTCGTCTTGCCCTTGATATTGACGGTATCGACCGGAATCCCCAGGTCGGCCGCCACATTGGCCACCATGGCTGCGGCATGCGGCGCTAATTTCGGTTGCTGGGCGATGATCGTCGCATCGACATTGACCGGCCGCCAACCCTTCTCCGCCAGCAAGGCCACCGCGCCGCGCAGCAGCACACGGCTGTCGGCCCCTTTGTAACGTGGATCGGTATCCGGGAAATGGCGACCGATGTCCCCCAGCGCCACTGCGCCGAGCAAGGCATCGGTAATCGCATGCAGCAGTGCATCGGCATCCGAATGGCCGAGCAGGCCAGTGGGATGGGGAATGTCGACGCCGCCGAGAATCAGCTTGCGGCCTGCGACCAGTTTATGGACATCGTATCCCTGCCCGATGCGGAAATTCATTTGCGCGCTCTCAGAATCATGGCCGCCAAGGCGAGGTCGGCCGGGTAAGTCACTTTCAGATTGGTGGCATCGCCGCGCACCAGTCTCGGCTGCAGGCCAAATGCCTCGACAGCCCCCGCCTCGTCGGTCACGTCGCGACATTTTTCAAGGGCTTCGCTCAGCAGGCCGTAGCGGAACATCTGCGGCGTCTGTGCCTGCCACAGGCCATCGCGTGGCTCCGTTGCGGCGACGCGTTGCTCGGCATCGGCCCGCTTGAGGGTGTCGGCGACCGGTACAGCGAGGATGCCCCCAACCGGGTCATTCGCCAGGTCGGCAAACAGTGCATCGAGCATGGCTGGCGAAAGGCACGGCCGGGCTGCGTCATGCACCAATACCCAGTCATCGTCGGCGGCCACCATGGCGGCGGCCTGCAAGCCGTTGGCGACGCTTTCGGCCCGGGTGACGCCGCCGCAACGCACGGTTTCCAGCTTGGCACCCAGTTCGCTCCAATCGTAACGCGGCCACCATGGATCGTCCGGGGCCAGCACAACCCATACACGTTCGATAGCGGGACAGGCGCACAAGGCGGCCAGCGTATGAAAGATGAGGGGGCGGCCGAGCAGGTCAAGATACTGCTTCGGCTTCTCGGCACCGAAGCGTGAACCGCTGCCGGCAGCGGGAACGATTGCGTAATGGCGTGGCATGGCTTAATTTTACTGAAGAACGCGCACAAAAGAGGAATGGCATGAGCTTCGTCGTCCCCGAACTGCTCGAACCGGTCAAGGCCTTTGCCACTGCGCTCGGCATTGGGCTCCTGATCGGCATGGAGCGCGAACGCCGCCCGGATTCGGCTGCCGGCCTGCGCACCTTTTCGCTGGTCGCCATGCTCGGCTGCCTGTTCGCGCTGCTCGATGAACGCTCCGGCAGTACCTGGATGCTCGCCGTCGGCCTGCTGGTCATTGCCGGGGCGATGATCGCTTCCAATTTCTCGTCGCAGCAGGAAGAGCAATATCGCGGCTTCACATCCGAGGCGGCCATCGTCGTTACCTATGGACTCGGTGCTGCCGTGTGGTTCGGTTTCTCGACACTGGCCGTCATGCTGGCCATCACGACGACAGTCCTGCTTTATTTCAAGGCCGAACTGAAGCAGTTCAGCCAGCGCACGACCCCCAAGGACATCAACTCCATCCTCCAATTCGCGGTGCTGTCCTTCGTTATCCTGCCCATCCTGCCCAGCGAGGATTTCGGCCCCTACAACGCCATCAATCCGCGCCAGATCTGGTGGATGGTCGTGCTGATCTCCGGTCTGGCACTGGCAGGCTACCTGGCCCTGCGTATCATTGGCGCCCGCCACGGGGCTGCGGTGCTCGGCATTTTCGGCGGATTGGCTTCATCGACGGCAACGACCATGATGTTCTCCCGCCATGCCCGGGAGCATGCCGACCTGATCCGCATGTCCGCCATTGTCATCCTGATTGCCAACGTGATGGTGATGATCCGGCTGTGGCTGGTCGCCGGTGTAGTCGCCCCACACCTGTCCAAGCCGATCGCCGTTGTTTTCGCCTGCGGTATCGTCCCCGGCGTCGTCATGGCCCTGTATAGCTGGAAGATACTGAGCGCCGCCGAAGACCTGCCGATGCCGGAAGTGAAGAACCCGACCGAACTGAAGACCGCAATTTCCTTCGGCCTACTCTACGCTGTAGTGCTACTGGCCTCGGCCTGGCTGCAGGACACCGCCGGCAACAGTGGCCTCTATATCGTCGCGCTGGTTTCCGGCCTGACCGATGCCGATGCCAGCGTGCTGTCCACCCTGCGCATGTTCAACCTGGAAAAGGTAGCCAGTGGCGAAGCAGTCATTGCCGTTACCCTCGCCCTGATGGCCAACCTGGTCTTCAAGATCGGGCTGGTGCTCAGCATAGGGGGCTACAAGCTGGCCCGCCACGCCCTGCCCGGCTTGCTGCTTATCGGTGGCGGCATGGCAACCGGGCTGCTGCTCGTTTGAGGAGAGCGCCATGATCAATACACGCCCACCCGCCGTTGCCGGGAGCTTCTACCCTGGAGATGCAAAGGTGCTGGCCGCCACTGTCGATCATTTCCTGGCCGAGGCCAGGCCCGAGCCCTCGTTGCATCCCAAGGCCCTGATCGCTCCCCATGCCGGATATTTCTATTCCGGCGCCATGGCCGCCGAAGCGTACGCAACACTGGCTCACTACGCTGACCAGATCCACCGGGTCATCCTGCTCGGCCCGACCCACCGCGTAGCTGTTAACGGGATCGCGGTTCCCGAGGCCGGAACATTCGCCACGCCGTTGGGCAGTATCCGGCTTGACGCCCTGGCCATCGCCAGCATCGCCAACTTGCCGCAAATCGTTTTCAGCGATCATGTCCATGCCTTCGAGCACTCGCTGGAGGTGCACCTCCCCTTCCTGCAACGGGTTCTCGACAATTTCACGCTGGTTCCCCTGGCTGTCGGGCATACCCCCCCGGAGGCCATAGCCGAAGTCCTCGATATCCTGTGGGGCGGCCCGGAAACGCTGATCGTCGTCAGTTCCGACCTGTCCCATTTCCTGCCCTACAGCACGGCACAGCAAGTCGACAGCAACACCTGCCGGCATATCCTGCAACGCGACACCCACATTCAACCCGAGCAGGCCTGCGGCGCTTACCCGATCAACGGCTTGCTGCTGGCTGCGCGCCAGCACGGACTGACGCCGGCCTTGCTCGGCCTGTGCAACTCCGGCGACACGGCGGGCGACCGTAACCGGGTGGTCGGCTATGCCAGCTTTTCGCTACAGGAGGGCGTCCATCATGGCTGACCTGGGTTGCAGGTTGCTGACACTCGCCCGCAACGCCATCGCGGGCCGCTTCGGCCAGCCGGGCATGCCGGTCGAAGACAGCCCGGATCTCCACGCCCCGGGTGCAAGCTTTGTTACCTTGACCCAGCACGGCCAATTGCGAGGTTGCATCGGTAGCCTGGAAGCGTGGCGCCCCCTGGGCCAAGATGTTCAGGAAAACGCCCTGGCTGCAGCCTTCCGCGATCCCCGTTTCAACGCCTTGAGTGCGGACGAGCTACCGCTCACCCGCGTCGAAGTTTCCTTGCTGACCGCCGCCGAACCGATTTCCTTCAGTAGCGAAGCCGATGCCCTCGCCCAACTGCGTCCCGGCATCGACGGCATCATTTTTTCTGCCGGAACTCGTCGTGCCACCTTCTTGCCGCAGGTCTGGGAGCAACTCCCCAAGCCGGAATTATTCATGGCCCACCTGAAGCAAAAGGCCGGATTGCCCGCCGATTACTGGGGCCCCAACGTTCGTCTGGAACGCTATGCGGTCAGGAAATGGAAGGAGGCGCAAGCATGAACCCGAGCATCGGACTTCACCCCGGCCGCTGGTGGCATGCGCTGCCCGATGGCCGCATCCAGTGCGATCTTTGCCCGCGCGACTGCCAGTTGCACGAAGGCCAGCGCGGCGCCTGCTTTGTCCGCCAGATGGTCGATGGCACCATGCAGCTGACCACCTATGGGCGATCCTCCGGCTTCTGCATCGACCCGGTCGAAAAGAAGCCGCTCAACCATTTCTACCCCGGCAGCAGCATCCTGTCCTTCGGCACGGCCGGTTGCAACCTGGCCTGCAAGTTCTGCCAGAACTGGGATATTTCCAAATCGAAGGACATGGATCGCCTGATGGACAGCGCCAGTCCACGCATGATTGCCGATGCCGCCCGGCGCTACGGTGCCGACGCGGTGGCCTACACCTACAACGACCCGGTCGTTTTTGCCGAATACGCCATCGACACGGCGCTCGCCTGTCGCGAGCAAGGCATCCGCAATGTCGCCGTCACCGCCGGCTACATCCATCCCGAGCCGGCCCGCGAATTCTTTGCCGTGATGGATGCCGCCAATGTCGACCTGAAGGCCTTTACCGATGCCTTCTACCACAAGCTGTGTGTCGGCCACCTGCAACCCGTGCTCGACACCCTCGCCTACATTCATCATGAAACCGACTGCTGGCTGGAAATAACCACCCTGCTCATTCCAGGGCAGAACGACAGCGCTACGGAGATCAATGAGCTCGCTCGCTGGGTAGCCAAGGAACTGGGGCCCGATGTCCCGCTGCATTTCTCGGCCTTTCATCCCGACTGGAAAATGGACAAGCTGCCGCCGACGCCAGCCGCCACGCTCTCCCAAGCCCGCCAGATCGCGCAAGAGGCTGGGCTGCACTACGTCTTCACCGGTAACGTCCACGACACCCAAGGCGGAACAACCTTCTGCCCCGGCTGCAAATCACCGTTGATCGTTCGCGACTGGTACGACATCCGCCGCTACGACCTCACGCCCCAAGGGCATTGCCCGCATTGCCAGACCGCCATTGCCGGACGTTTCGGCAAGACGCTGGGGAGCGATGGCCGTGCCTTTGGCCCCAATCGCATTCCCGTCCGCATATCCTGATGATTCGCCATATCGCACTACATATCCCCCACGGCTCTCTGCATGGGCAACTCGATATCCCGGAACACCCGCGCGGCCTGATCCTGATTGCCCGCGCCCATCGCATTCCGGAAGACGAACTGACCATGGCCGGACTCGAGGCACGCGGCTATGCGATTTTCGTCATGGACCTGCTGACAGCACAGGAACTGCAGTTTGCCGATGCCACCCAGAACGTCCCCCGCCTGACCCAACGTCTGCTGGACATTCTCGACCTGATCCGTCAGGACGGAGATATGCAGGATTTGCCGTTCGGTATCTACGCCAACGGCGATACCGCACCTGCCGCGATCCGTTGTGCGGCGCAACGCGACATCCAGGTCAAGGCGATCGCCTGTCATGGTGGGCTGATCGACCGTGCCGGCCTGCAATCCCTGCAATTGATGGTCGCCCCGCTGCTGATGATCTTCGAACACGACGACAGCTTGGCGTTGGCTGCCTACCAGCGTGCCGCTGCCCACCTTGGGGGAAGGCATGAAAAGCAGGTTCTCGGGCAGGGCGATAGCCCCCTGCCGACAGTTGCCACCTGGTTCGCACAGCATCTCTGGCACTAGCGAACAGGAGAATCAAGCAAAGAAGCCAGCAGGGATATGCTGGCTTCTTCTGGATAACATTGAACATCCAACGGCTGGCTCAGCCACTGAATGACGAGCCTGCACCCCTGCCGCCGGAAGGCGCCGAGCCCCCCCATTCACCGCCGCAATTGATTCCCAGATTAAAAAGGCGGCGTTCGATATTGATACGACGCTCCATAACCCCCTGTGGCGGCCCGGAGTCGTAATGGCGTCGCTGCCCTTCCTTGCGACGCTCCTTGCTAAGTTTGGAATCCATTTTCTCTACCTTTCCACAATCTTCGGCGAACCGCCTGCCGGAATACGGCATCACCCTCGGAACAATTTCGGGGCGATGATATCACCAGGCAATACGCCAAACGCATACACCGGGACTCAAAAAATCTTTCCAATTTCCGCATTGCCCAAAATGATGACAATCACTGGCTTTGACTGTGATATATATGACATTTATCCCATTACTGGCCAAAAAACAGCGCAATGAGCTCCACCGAAAACACCATCGTGTATGGCACCGAGGACATCCTTCGCAGCCTCTGCAACTCCGTCACCAAAGTACTTTCCATTGCGACGCAAAGCCAGATTCACTACTCCGGCATGGTCCAGCGCATCACCAAGACCTGCCTGAAACCGGACATCGGCTGCTTCGTACTCTTTGACGGTGGCTTTTCCGGGCTGGTCGTCATCAATTTTTCCGCTTCTTCCGCCATGGAACTGTACGAAAGCTACATGTTGCACATGGGCATGGACAAAGGAGGCTTGGCCACCTCGCACACGTCGGATGAAGTCGGCAACGTCATGGGCGAACTGATGAACCAGATCGTCGGCGACTTTACCGGCAAGGTCGCCCGTGAATTGCAGACCCACATCACGCAGAACCAACCGAAGATGCTGGCCCTCAACAAGCAGGTCATGCTCAGTGTCGACACCAACCTCGACAAACCTGAATCCCGGCGCGTCACCTTCTACACCAGCCGCAACAACATCTTCTACCTCGAACTCGCCATGGATCGCACCGAGTTCATCAAGATGAACGACTTCGAGGCCGCCGAAGCCCCCGACCCAGATGAACTGCTCGCCCAGGTTGGCGCCCAGTCGAAGCCGGCCGCTACAGTCCCCGAGGCGACGGAACACGATGACCTGCTCAAGTCCCTCGGCATGTAAGGCCGGCCATGAGCGTTACGATCTACCACGACCCACGCTGCTCGAAGAGCCGCGACACCCTTGCCCTGCTGCAGGAACGCGGCATCACACCACAGGTTGTCGCCTACCTGGAGCAGGCGCCAACGCCCGATGAAATCCGGCGCCTGCTCGGCCTGCTTGGCCTCGCCGACGCCCGGGCGCTCATGCGCAAGGGCGAAGCGGAATACACGGAGCTTGGCCTCGACGCCCCAGCCCTCGGCCAGGATGCGCTGATCGCAGCCATGGCCGCCCACCCGCGCCTGATCGAGCGGCCCATCGTCGTCCATGGTGACAAGGCCGTTATCGGCCGGCCACCCGAGAAGGTGCTGGCCATTTTGTAACTGCGGCGGCACCCGCAGCACACAGCCCCCGGCGCCGGGGGCTGTCATTTTTAGTACCGGCCGCGCCTCAAGTCCGGCGCACCGCCTGCTTGATGCGCTGGATGTGGC
>JACCDS011111615.1_pt1 | contig 17441 bp, 11 predicted proteins | sample 7446441 | NCBI WGS metagenome assembly JACCDS01 (sample SAMN15323445, study PRJNA562643) | freshwater metagenome | isolation source: river surface water | place: USA:Blue River Watershed | collected 2017-08-17
CTCTGGCTTGACGATGCCAGCGAGGGCCGCCAAGCGTGGGTCGGGCACTTCGACCACACCCACATTCGGTTCAATGGTGCAAAAAGGATAATTTTCAGCCGCAATTCCTGCTTTGGTCAGGGCGTTGAACAGGGTGGATTTGCCGACGTTAGGCAAGCCGACGATGCCGCATTGGAGACTCATAATCGATGTTTTCGTGGTGGATGGGTATGGAAGGCCGCTATTTTACCGAAAAGCCGCCCCTTGCGGGGCGGTCTGTTCGAGTTTATTCCCAACTGGGCCGCAAAACCGCCCCTTTTATGGTGCGCTGGCCGGGGGGGCTGGTGCGGAGAATGATTCGGCAGGGGGCTGTGCCGGGCCGGTTTGGTCGCTCGACATGTCGAGCATGTCCGGTTTCGCCAACAGGGTCATGCCCAGCATTTCCGGCGGAATGTCGCGATGAAAGATGTTACGAAACATGTCGGCAGCCATTTGCGCCGCGTTTTGGAAGCGCTGTGACAGTTGCTGTTGCAAAACCGAATTGCCGATGGCTTCATTGTAACTTTTCTGAATTAATTGCATGCCCCGCAACTGATCTTGCAATGGGGTGATGATGTCGGCCGTGGCTTTGCCACCCAGATACGCGCCCTGACTGATGCCCATCAGGGTCAGCAGTGTGGTGGAGATTTCAATATTACCCAGTTGCGACGACCCGGCACTGATTACATAGGCGGCCACTACCAGGGTAAACACAAACATCTGGAATTTATAAATATCAAACTTGTTGTCGGTCAGCAGCAATTCGGAAGGGTGGGCATCGGTATGGGCGGTTGCCAGCGGTGCGGTGAACCAACCGAGCCGTTGCAGGTACTCGTAAATGTCTTTGTCCAGGTTTTTTTTCAGCGACGAGGTAATTTGGCTGCCCCCGGCACCGGCAGTGGAAATGCCGATCAGGTACAGCAAGTCAGTCGAGAGGTCTTGCAAAATGCCGGTGCGAATCCATTGGTAAAACAAGAGTGTTGCCACAATCAGGGTAAACAGCAGCATTTGCAATTGCGACAGGCTGGCCTGTCCGGTCGAGCCAACCACATACCAGGGCGAGAGTTTTTTCATGAAAATGCGCGCACCGGACATGGTGCTGGGAAAGGATTCTTGATTTGCACTGCCACGACGGTAGCCGATGGTGACAGCGGCAGCGATGTAGCACAGCAGGGCGAACAACACGGCAGCGGTCAGGCTGGATTTCTCGTGCGACAACTGAATCTCGACATTGCGCCCAAAATAGGCTTTACCGATGTGATCATCTTTATACTCAAAGGCTGAAATGTGTAGTTGAATATCGCTAGGACCAGACCACAGGTTCCAGAACTGGAGGAAATTGTCGCTCAAGGCTAAATTATCCCGGGTTGGGCCGACAAAAAAGATCCGACTGGCAATGGTAAATTGCCCCGGTTCTTTTGGGTTGGGAATTTTGACTTCTTCAATATGATCGACATCGAGCGGGGCGGTACTGGTTTTTCCGTCCCGGGTTTTCTCAAAATAGCCCAGTACGCACAGGTTTTTCTGGTTGTCGGGAAAAGCCGGGGTAATGGTGACGTAATTGATTTGTTTGGGAATTAAGATCGGGGTGGAAAACGTCAGTTTGGCATTGTCCAGTGTCTCTACCGCCTGCCGCACGGTATCCCGCAGCAGGTTTACCTCTTGCGCATCGGTCAGGTTTTTGGTAATAGCAGGCGAACAAAAGTCGGGCGGCGTGTTGACGGCATGGGCGTTTAGCGCGAGTAACAGACTGAGTATGGCAAGCAGTGTTTTCATTGAGGTTCCCGGTTTAAGGCACGATGTTAGGCACAGCGTTGGGCGCAGGCAGTCATGACCCAATAGGAAAGGTGCGCGCTGGGTCGGCGTTGGCCGTGTCAGACGATGATAGCAATAAATCTGGCGCTATCGCGGCTATCGCGGCTATGGGGCTTTATTTTTCCGTGCGCAAGTTCATTTTTGGTCGGGCAGAACAACACCGGCACGACTGAAATTTTTTTTAGTTAAAGAAAATTCCAGGTGGAAATGGTTTGTGTGCACTGCAACATGTGGATAACTAATCACAGGCAGAATGGGGGAATCGAATTTTCGGAATGACAACGGGTTTTTACAGCCTGTTTGGAGAGTAAAATGCTGCGGCGCAGCAGTATCGATTTTCGGAAGATCATTGATTTTACCAAAAACTAGTGCTTGACAAGTGAAGTTAGCTCGGAGATACTTCATTTCGGAGCGAGGTTGGCAAGACAAGTCAAGGGAAACGGTAATTTAGTGTTGTTTTCCAGACCCGATTCAACCAATGCGTGTCAAAGAGAGAGCATCTTATCAATATTAACGACCTATAAAAAAGGAATTATGAAAAGTTCAAAAATCCTATTTGCCCTGACTGCAGCGCTGGCAATTTCTGGCTATGCACATGCTGCGGCGGAGCCTACTCCTACCCCTGCACCGCAATCGAATCCTTCGGTTGTGTTGGCTGAAAATTTTGACAATGTCGGCCAATTGGCGGGCAATGGCTGGCTCTCGATCAATGCCAGTGCCGATGCCGGTCAAGGCTGGTTTCAAGGCAATGACGGTATTTTCTCGGCCCATGCTGGTGCCGCCAATTCGTATATTGCTGCCAATTACCTGAGCACCAACAGCGCTGTCGGTGCGATTGACAACTGGCTCATTACCCCGGTTTTGACCCTGAATGGCGCTTCGACCCTGAGTTTCTTTACCCGTACCTCTGACCCTGGCTTTAATGATTCGCTGGAAGTGCGCTTTACCAGCGACATCAGCGGTAGCTTGGCCAGTTTCACCACCTTGGTGACCACGGTTGGTGGCAATGGTACTTACCCAGACAATGGTTTCCAACAATTCACCGCCAGCTTGCCAGCGAGCGGCGTGGGCCGGATCGCCTTCCGCTATGTGGGTAATGGTGCTGACGCCAACTACATCGGGATCGATACCCTGAACGTTGCTGCCGTTCCTGAACCTTCGACCTACGCCATGATGGGCCTCGGTTTGGCCGCGTTGCTGGTGGCACGTCGCAAAACCAAAAAAGCGTAAATCAGGTTGTTGCCAGAACACCGCCGATGGGTGGTGTTTGGGGGCGGTTTGCCCAAATTCAGACGAATTGAACCGAGAGAGAGAATATGTTGACTTTGAATAAGCGTGGTCTGGGTGCCTTGGTGGCACTGACGGCCTTGGTGGTATCTTCGGCCGCATTCGCTGCCGATGGCAAGGATGGTATGAAAGTAGTGCGGGATGCGGTAAGCGGCCAATTGCGGGCACCGACCCCGGCAGAAGCGCAGGTGATGATTGTTCAGGAACAGGCCAAGGCCAAAACACCAGCCAAGGCAATGGGTATGTTGACCGGCACCGAGCCGCAGCAAAAGGTAATGCAAAACGGTACGGTGATGCTGGAATTGACCGAAGAATCGATGGTGCATTCGGTGGTAACCAGAAAAGCTGATGGGTCGCTTGAGATGCAATGTGTCCATGGTGACGCAGCACACAACCATGCAGTACACAACCATGCAGCACACAAGGGCGTTCACGGCAAATCGAGCAAGCAGGAGCAAAAGAATGACAAATAATAAAAATTTCAGCGTTAAGGTACTGGTTGCTGCACTGGCGTTGGTCGGTGGTGTGGCACAGGCTGCAACCATTCAAATCAACAATATTAATGCGGCTGGTGTTGGTTTTAACGATACTACCCCTGCTGCGCCGGTTGGTGGCAATCCGGGCACCACACTGGGTGAGCAGCGTTTGATCGCGTTTACCTACGCTGCCAATATTTGGGGCGCAACCCTGGAATCCGAAGTGCCGATTATTATCGATGCATCGTTTGAGCCGCTCACTTGTACCGCAACGAGCGGCACACTCGGCAGTGCTGGTGCCACGACGGTATTCCGTGACTTCCCGGGCGCAACCAAGCCTGCCACCTGGTATGGTGGTGCATTGGCCAACAAATTATCCGGTGTTGATAACGCCTCAGGTGGCCCGGTGATCCGTGCTCGCTTTAACTCGAATTTGGGGTTGAATGAAAACTGCCTGCCAGGCTCGCCGTTTTACCTCGGGATTGACAACAACCATGGCCCTTTGATTGATTTCCCTGCCGTGTTGTTGCATGAAATGGGTCATGGCTTGGGCTTCCAAACCTTCACCAGCGGTTCTACCGGCAATCAATTGGCTGGCTTCCCGGCAATTTGGGATCACTACATGCTGGACAACCGTACCGGCAAACTGTGGACAGAAATGACCGCTGCTGAACGTATTGCTTCGGCCAATGCAGTCAATGCACTGGTATGGACTGGTGCCAACGTAACGGCTGCTGTTCCTGGCGTGTTGTCCAAGGCGGCGGTGATTGGCGTGAGCGGCCCGGCAGCCGGTACTGCTGCTGGTGAATACGGCGCTGGCGAAGCATCGTTCGGTGCCCCGTTCTCGGAAACCGCTGTAACAGGGCAGTTAATGCCGGTGGTGGATCAAGCCAATGGTACTGGCTTGGCCTGCAACCCATTGAGCGCAGCCAATGCCTTGGCGGTGCGCGGCAATATCGCGCTGGTTGATCGTGGTGTCTGTGGCTTTACGGTCAAGGCTGCCAATGTACAAGCAGCCGGTGCCAAGGGTATGATCGTGGTGGACAATGTGCTTGCCCCGTTGTCCGGTTTGGGTGGTACTGATCCTGCCGTCACGATTCCGGCAGCACGCGTCACCTTGACCGATGGTACTCGCATGAAATCGGCCTTGACCAAGCGTTCACGTACCGCTTCCGGTGTGTTGGCCAGCTTGGGCCGCAGTAATACCCGCTTTGCCGGTACCGATGGTCAGGGGCGGATCCAGTTGTACACCCCGGCTACTTTCGCACCAGGCTCGTCGGTATCGCACTTTGATACCGCTGCTTCGCGTAACCAGTTGATGGAACCATTCATCAGTGGCGATTTGACCCATAGCCCGACCTTGCCACAAGATTTGAGCCTTGAATTGTTTAAGGATATTGGTTGGTAATTGAACGTGGATTAAGGTTTGCGTTGAATTGATGGCGATAAATAGCGATACCTAGTAGTACCTGATACGGGGCGACCAATGCAAGTTGGTCGCCCCGTAGTTTTTATTGGAAGCCCGGTACGAGTTCGGCTATGATAGCGGCTGGCGGAGCGGGGGTGAGTGCCACCCCTGCCGTTTTTCAGGAAAGCCCAATCATGAGTGAAGCGGTGTTGACCGAGCGGCAGGGCCAGTTCGGCATAATTACCTTGAATCGGCCCAAGGCCCTCAATTCCCTGTCACTGGACATGGTGCGCAGTTTGACCCACATTTTGCGCAGTTGGCAGTTTGATACCGAGGTGGCAGCAGTATTGCTCAAAAGCAGCAGTGAACGGGCATTGTGCGCCGGGGGCGATATCCGGTTTTTTTATCAGGTTGGCCGCGCCACGCCGCAACAGGGCAGTGCCTTGCTGGAAGACTTTTTCAGCGAAGAATACGCGCTCAATCATTTGATCTATCATTACCCGAAACCGTATCTGGCGCTCATGGATGGGGTGGTGATGGGCGGCGGCATGGGCATTGTTCAGGCCGGGCCGGACAGCCGTTGCCGGATTGTGACCGAGCGCAGCAAAATCGCCATGCCGGAAGTCAATATCGGGCTGTTTCCCGATGTCGGTGGCAGTTATTTTTTAAGCCGCACCCCAGGCTGCCTTGGGCGTTATATGGGCCTCTCGGGTGAAACCATCGGCCCGCACGATGCCTTGTATGCCGGTTTGGCGGATTTTTTTGTGCCCTCAAGCGCCTTGCCCGAGTTGGTGGCGCGGCTGCTGGGCGGATCGGCTGGCACGGGGCAACAGACAGTGCAGCAAGAAGTGGCCAGCTTTTGCGCCGGGTTGGCCGATGCTGAGCTGGTTGTGGCTGCGCTGGCCGACTGTACGCTGGCACGCCAGCGCAGCCAAATTGACCGGCACTTTGTCTATGACACGGTGGCTGAAATCGTCGCTTCCTTGCAGCAGGACAGCGACCCATTTGCCCAACAAACCTTGCAGTCTATGCAAAAGCGTTCGCCGTTGATGTTGTGCGTGACTTTGGCGCAACTGCGACGCGGTGCCAGCATGAGCGTTGCGGATTGTTTGCGCATGGAGCGTAACATGGTGCGGCGCAGTTTTGAGCATGGCGAGGTATTGGAAGGGGTGCGGGCTTTGGTGATTGATAAAGATAATGCCCCGGTTTGGTCACCGCCAACGCTGGAACAGGTTGATTCGGCCATGGTTGAGTCGTTTTTTAGCGCCGCTTGGCCAGCCTATGCCCATCCGCTGCGGGATTTGGTTTAACCCGTGGCCAGCCAGATTTGATATGATTGGCAATTGACCCACTTGATTGAAAAGCGAGAAAATGACGATTCCGGTTCGAGTTGAAACAACAGGCTTTAATCCCTTGCCACTGCGTGCCAGTTGTAGTGTGTGCAGCATGCGTCACCTGTGTTTGCCAATGGGGCTGGAGGAGGGTGATTTGCAGCGCCTGGATTCATTGATCGAACGGCGGCGCAAGGTGGTGCGTGGCACGCATTTATACCGGATGAGTGATCCGTTTACCAATTTGTACGCGGTACGGCTTGGGCATTTCAAGACCTATCAAGTCAATGCCGGTGGCGAGCAGCAAGTAACCGGTTTTCAGATGGCGGGCGAATTGCTGGGCATGGATGCCATCAGTACTGAAATCCACCAGTGTGATGCGGTGGCGCTGGAAGACAGCGAGGTGTGTGAAATTCCGTTTTTGCGGCTTGAAGAGCTATTTGTCAAGGTGCCGTCCTTGCTGCGCCATTTCCATCGGATCATGAGTTCGGAAATTACGCGCGAGCAAAGTGCGATGTTGTTATTGGGTAATATGCGCGCTGATAGTCGGCTGGCCGCCTTTTTGGTGAATTTATCGACCCGTTATGCCAGCCGGGGCTATTCCTCGACTTGTTTTCAGTTACGCATGTCACGCGAAGAAATCGGCAACTATTTGGGCCTGACCATTGAAAGCATCAGCCGCTTGTTGTCGAAATTTAAAAAATCGGGCTGGATTCGGGTCGATAACCGGGAAATTGAGTTGCTCGATTTGCCCGGCCTGCGGGTATTGGCGACCGGTGGTGAGCAAAGCCCCTGTTTGACTTAGTTTATTGACTTGGTTTTCTGACATAAATAGCAGCGTAGCAGTGACTCGTTCCCGAGTGGGAATGGGTCAGACCGGCCGGTAGCGCTTGAAAACGGCGCAAATTTGTTCGACGAACAGCCGTCCGACCGGTTCGATAGTTAACCAGTTCGGCTCCAAATGGAGCCATTTCTTGGCCACGAACGGTTGTAATAACTCGATTTCCCGGGCAAAGTACTGGCGAAAGTTGATCGGGTAGCTTAACTCTAGTGTCTCAATTGACAGCGCGAAATTCGACCATAGCATTTGCATCACCAATTTGCGCAGTAAATCATCCATGCCCAGCGCCAGACCACGGGCCAGCGGCAACTGGCCTTTATCGAGTCCGATGCGGTATGCGCTGCTGTCGGTTTCGTTTTGATAGCAGTATTTCCCCAGTCGGCTAACTGCCCCCGGACCGATGCCAATATGGTTCGATTCCGGGCTGGTGGCATAACCATACAAATTGCGGTGCAATCGTCCCTGGCGCTGGGCTCTGGCCAGTCGGCCTGCTTGATGGGCAAAAAAATACGGCCCCAAATATTGATAGCGGGCACCATTGAGTGCCTTGATGCACCAGGCCAGTTGTTCTTGATTTGGGCCGATGGCAGACAGTTCAATATGTTCCGGCTCGGCCAACAATACCTGATTGAGTAGCCGTGCCAGTGCCAGCAAGGTTTGTTGTGGCGCACCAAAGTCGAGCGCGATGCCGATTGAATCAAACCCGGCCTGCCGCGCCTGCTGCAACAGGGCTGCCATCGGCGCGCCTGCGCCGCCGGTTCCTCGGCGAACACTGGCCCCATGTTCGCGCGCAGCGAGCAAAATGTGCGAGATGCCAAGGCTGCGCAGTGTCTGGCATTGGGCCAGATTGAGTTCTCCGGCATCGACAGCCAGAGAATAATCACAGTTGCGGCACAGCTTAAAACTTTGCTCAAGCCGGGCCAAAAGCGTATGCAGGTCGGCGATTGGCGGCAATGGGCCGCGCAACGCAATATGGTCAATTTCCAGCGTCCCGGCCAGGTGTTGTCCCAGCAAATCAATCTCACGGCACAACAGCGGCAGATGCTGTTGCCATGTCAAATGCGGCAAAAGAGTCAGGTACAGGCTGGCGGTACCGGGTTTGTTGCACTGCATCAAGGCAGGGAAATTCCGATGCTCGATCGGCTGAAAATAATCCGGTTCCGGATAGAGCCAAGGCAACGATGGTGCCGGTTTCAGTTGTTGTAGCAGGTTTGCATCGAATTCAAGTTCGGCAAACCCAGGTGTTGCCAACGGGCTTGAAACGGTCATTGGCACAACTCCCGGGGTGGTTGATCAAGAAAAACAGCGAATCATTGGCAAGACATTGGTAGTATTAGGACTTACGCAAAATTGTCCCAGCAAGGCGCGCTGCCGCAGGCAGTACGCCTGTACGGCAAGGCAGCGCAACGCTGCTGGGGCGGTTTTGCGTAAGTCCTAAGTATATGGATTGCACAAATTGGCATCTTGACATATATCAAGCGTGCCGATGCCCGTGCCGATGCCCGGGCCGCTGCTGGAAGAATTGCGGCAGGAATGTTGCAATCCGGTGAATTCCGGGCTACGGCAGTAAATCTGTGGGCTTGCAGCGCCCAAGCTGCCCACTTGGCTGTCACTTGGCAGTATAGTGTCATCAGGGAGGTGGGCATGCGGGGGATACAATTCCGGCTGAAGATCTTGTTTGTGGTAATCATTACCTTGGTACTGGCCATTTCCGGCACCTATTCACAATACAAGTTACACAACGAATTGGAAAGTCGCAACAACCAATTGCGGCAAGGCATTATTACGCGCCTGCAAATCAGCCTGCCGTCTGCCCTGTGGGATTTGGATAAAGCCAAGGTTGGCAGTATTTTGGAGGCCGAGATGCTGCCGCCGGAAGTGATTGCGATTCGGGTGTATGACACCAGCGTTGGCTTGTTTGCCGGCAAGCTGCGTGGCAAAAGAGGCCAGTTGACGGCGCTTGAGCAAGACCTGCCGATTGATGGCACACCGGTTGATAGCCCACTGGTGTTTTATAATTCCGTCACCGAAAGTTTGGCGTTGAAGCCGACAGCGGTTGGACGGGTTCTGATCAATTTCAGCCGGGAGCAGATCGATGCCGCGTTGCGTGCCGAACTCATCCGCAAGCTGATCGAAATTCTGGTGCTGATTGTGGCGCTGGTGGCGATTTTGTCGCTCAGTTTGCGCATGGTGTTTGAACCGTTGCAACATTTGCGCGATGCGCTGTTTGCCTTGGCGCAGCGCGAGACCGAAAATGTTGAAGAATTGCCGGAAGATGGTACCGACGAATTTGGCGAGGTGATCCGCGGCTTTAACCGGATTCAGCGTCGGCTGAAATCGATTATTGAGCACACCCGGGCTGCTGAGGCGGCGGCCCAGCATTCGGAGCAGCGCACCGGCAAGGCATTTCAGGAGTTGCGCCAGGCGCAAGATTCGCTGTTACAGGCCGAACGGTTGGCTTCATTGGGCGGCTTGGTTGCTGGCGTCGCGCACGAAATCAATACCCCGGTTGGCATTACCCTGACCAGTGCGTCGGTGCTACGCGAGGCGACCGGGAAAGTGGTGCAGGCGATGCAGGCCGGGGTGATCAAAAAATCCGACATTTTGGCCTATCTGGATATTGCCAATGAAAGTAGCCGCCTGATCATGTCCAATTCCGAGCGCGCCGCTCATTTGATTCAAAGTTTCAAGCAAATTGCGGCCGACCAAACCAGCGAGGTACGGCGGCGCTTTGACATGCGCGAGTACATTGAAGAGGTGATTCTGAATTTGCAGCCGCGTTTGCGCCAAACCCGGATTCGCATCATCATTGATGCGCCGGAAAAATTGATGGTCGACAGCTACCCCGGCGCACTGGCCCAGGTATTAACCAACCTGACCATGAATGCCTTAACTCATGCCTTTGACCCGAACAGCGAGGGCGAGTGGCAGATTCGGATTGAGGTGCGATCGAACGGGGACTGGCTGGAATTGCAATTTGCCGATAACGGCAAAGGTATCCCGGAAGAATATTTGGATAAGATTTTTGATCCATTTTTCACCACACAACGTAGTTCCGGCGGTACAGGTTTGGGGTTAAATATCGTATTTAACCTCGTAAGGAAGCAATTTGGCGGTACGATAACAGTTACCAGTAAACTGGGGCACGGTGCCAGATTTTTGATTCGGTTTCCTCGGGTGACACCGACATAGGAGTAGGTATGACAGATGAGATTCCTGCTGATGACGATTGGCTGCTGGAAGATGAAACGCCACAGGGAGAAGCTGCGCTGATGCCAAGCGACCAGCGGGTGTGGCGCATTTTGATCGTTGATGACGATGCCGATGTGCATGCGGTAACCCGGCTGGCCTTGCGTAACGTTACCTTCAAGGGGCGTGACCTGGAGTTGTTCAGTGCCTACAGTGGCGAAGAAGGGTTCCTGATGTTGCGTGACACACCCGATGTGGCGCTGGTGTTACTCGATGTGGTGATGGAAACCGACGATGCCGGGCTACTGTTGGCCAAGCGGATTCGTGGTGAACTGAATAACCAGATCGTTCGCGTGGTGTTGCGTACCGGCCAACCCGGACAGGCACCCGAGCAACGCGTAATAATTGAGTATGATATTAATGATTACAAGGCCAAGACCGAGCTGACCACGCAAAAATTGTTTACCACCGTGATCGCCTCACTGCGCGCCTATGAAACACTGTTGATGCTTGAACGCAGCCGGGTCGGTCTGGGCAAGATTTTGGAGGGGGCAACCAATCTGTATAAGATTCATTCGTTGCGCGAATTTGCCTCCGGGGTATTGAATCAGGTGAGTGCGATTCTCGATGTCGGGGCCGATGGTGTATTGTGTGTGCTGCATGGCAAGGATGATGCCGTTGAAGTGGCCTCGCAAGTGGTGGCGGCTACCGGCTGTTATTCCCATTTGGCCGATTGCGAGGAGCTGCCAAGAAGTCATCAATTGGCTGGGGCGATTGAGCGGGCGTTCCGTGAAAAGCGCAGTCAATACCAGCATCCGATTGATGTTTTATTTATTCACACCCAACAAGGCCATGAATTTGCCATTTCGGTCACCCCGCCTTGGCCCTTGACTCAGGTGCAACGCGATTTAATGGAAGTGTTTTGCCATCGGATTGCTGCGGCCTTTGATAATTTATATTTGTTTGGTCAATTGCATAAGGCTCAGGAAGCGACGGTGGTGGCCTTGGCTGATTTGGCCGAATTCCGCGACGAGGGCACGGGCGGCCATGTGCGGCGGGTGCAGGCCCTGACCGAGGCGATTGCCAAAAAACTGCATGCGCGTGGCGTGTATGCCGATGAAATGTCGCCCCAGTTGCTCGAAATGGTCGGGGTGGCGAGTATCTTGCATGACGTGGGCAAGGTCTCTACTCCGGATCACATCTTGCTCAAGCCCGGGCGGCATGATGAAGATGAGCGGGTGGTGATGCAAGCCCATGCCAGAGTCGGGCAGGCTATTTTGGCGCGTGCCGCAAAAATGGTCGATGGTGCCAGTTACCTGACCTTTGGTGCGCAAATCGCTGGCGGGCACCACGAGCATTATGACGGTAGTGGTTACCCGCGTAATCTGGTGGGCAACCAAACACCACTGGCGGCACGAATTGTGGCGGCAGTCGATGTATTTGATGCCTTGCTGCACAGAAGGCCGTACAAAGCCCCGTGGCCGTTTGCCGAAGTGGTAGCGTATATCCGCGAACGACGCGGCAAGCAGTTTGATCCGGAAGTGGTTGATACCTTGCTCGATATTGTGGAGCAAGATCCAGCGCAGTGGGTCGGCAACGAAGAATAGGGGCAAATTGGGGAGAATTGTGGAAAAATCGGGGAAAAATCGGGACTGGAGCGGGACAGACGCGGGGGCAAGGGCAGCAAGGGCGCAACAGATTGAGCGCATTGCTGCCGCGATTTAATTTTTTTGTGTTTGCGCCGTAATATACTCGTAGGACTTACGCAAAATTGGCCCAGCAAGGCGCGCTGCCGCAGGCAGTACGCCTGTACGGCAAGGCAGCGCAACGCCGCTGGGACGGTTTTGCGTAAGTCCTAACTCGGTAATGCCGCCACAGTTCTGGCACGCACGCCTCGTCCACCTTTGAAAGTGAAGACATGAACCGACTTGATGGCCTGACCGCAATGATTATTGAGCCCCATGCCGGGATGCGTGCCAGCATCCACAACATGCTCAATGTTTGTGGCTTACAAAAAATTGACCATGCCGGCAGCTCTGGCGCAGCCATCCGTCACCTGGCCACCAAGAGCTTTGACATTATTTTGTGCGAATACGATCTCGATGGCGGGCAGGATGGCCAACAGTTACTGGAAGACTTGCGCCATCATCAGTTGATCACCCTTGCCACCATGTTTTTTATGGTCACAGCCGAAGGCGGTTATGGCAAGGTAGTGAGTGCGGCCGAACTGGCACCAACCGATTATATTTTGAAACCGTTTACCGCCGACCGGCTGTTGGAGCGGATCGGACGGGCGCTGGAAAAGCGCAATGTGTTTTTGCCGATTTATCAATTGATGGATATCGGCAGCCACCGCGAAGCGATTGCTGCCTGCGTTGAAGCAGCACAAACCTTCCCGCGCTATGCGATCGATTTCTTGCGCCTGCGCGCTGAATTACATGTATTTTTGGGGGAACCCAAAGAAGCCGAGCCGATTTATAACGCACTGTACGAATCGAAGGCCATTGCCTGGGCCCGGCTCGGCTTGGCCAAAACCCTGTTTATGCAAGAGCGCTTCGCCGAAGCCGAAGGGATGCTCGAAGCTTTGGTCAACAACAATAAAAAATTTGTCGATGCCTATGATTGGCTGGCCAAAACCAAGGAGGCATTAGGCAATACGGAAGGTGCCCAGGCGATATTGTCCAGTGCGGTGGCGGTTTCACCGCATGCGGTACGGCGCTTGCGCAAGCTAGGTGAAGTCGCGATGGAAAACGGTGACACGGCCACAGCGGAAAAAGTGTTGAAGCAAGTAGTGAGCAAGGTCAAGTATTCCGAATTTCGCGATCCGGAAGACCATGTCAAGCTGGTCAAAACCCTGGTCAAGAAGGGCGACCCGGAGCAGGCCGCAGCGGTGATTCGCGATCTTGACAAGTCGATGAGCAACCTGAAAAATACCTCGGCCTGTAGTGCCATTTCTTCAGCCATGCTGCATGAACATACCGGCAATGAAACCCGTTTGGCCGAATCATTGAATGCTGCCGTGGAATTGTGTCGCGATACCCAGGGTTTGTCGAACGACGTCAAAATGGAACTGGCGCGCAACTGCCTGCAAAACAACCATGCTGATGGGGCCAAGGAAGTGATGCGTGAAGTGATGCGCAATGCACCAAACAATGCCGTTATGGCCAAGGCGGTGGCGGTATTTGAAAAAGCCGGTTCGCCTGATCTTGGGCGGCAACTGGCGCAGGAGGCGCGCCAGCAAGTGGTGGATCTGGTGGCCAGTGGTGCGAGCAAGGCGCGCGAAGGCGATTATCGTGGTGCGGTATCGATGATGGCTGAAGCGGTCAACAAGCTGCCTGATAATCCGCAAGTGGTGTTCAATGCGGCGGTGGCGGTACTCAAATGTCTGGAAAACATGGGTTGGGATGATCGTTTGGGCGAATATGCACTCTCGCTGATTGGGACGGTGCGCAAGCTCGATCCGGTCAACCCGAAACTCAATGCCCTATCGAGCCTGCATCAGCAGATTTTAAAGAAATACCGGATTACCCCGGGCCGTGCCGCAACCAAAGAGCAGGCTCAGCGCCGGGGCTAGTGAAGACGCGGGGCAGGAAAATAGTCCTGCGCCTGATCCAACTTGCAAACCTTGCCATGCCATCATAACTGGAAAACCACTGCACCATGCCCGCCCCGCTCTCATTTACCTTTCCCGATAATTATGGCGAAAAATTTTCGGCACGGGATCGCTTTCTCGAACGTTTCAAGAGCGATGCTGCCTTGCGCGGGCTTGGCAGTTCGGTGTCACGGGTGGTACAACTGGCGTCAAGCGAAGACGAAGATACCTATAATCTGGCCAACTACGTGCTCTCCGATGTGGCCCTGACCCAGCGCGTGTTGCGCATGTCCAATACCGTGTGCTATCGCACCGCCGCCAATACCCCGGTGACCACCGTCTCACGCGCTATTTTTTTGCTCGGCTTTGATACCGTCAAAACCAGTGCGCTGGCCTTGCTGTTGGTCGATAACCTGAAAAACGACAAGCATGCCGACATTGTCCGTGGGGAGTTGGCCAATGCCCTGTGTGCCAGCTTGGTTGGGCGCGAACTGGCGCGGCGCAGCCACTATCAGGCTGCGGAAGAAGCGGCGATTGCGGCACTGTTTAAAAACCTCGGACGGCTGTTGGTGGTATCGACCGATTATGACTACTATTGTGACATTATGTCGCTCATTGCCGATGGCACGCATACCCCAAGCCAGGCTTCAACCCAGGTACTTGGCATCAGTTTTGATGGTTTGGCCGAATCGGTATTGCAGGAATGGAATATCCCGGAGGCGATTGTCGGGGCGATTGCTTCGGTTGGCAATGGCGTATTAAAAACGCCCAAAAATCGTGCTGAGTGGATGCGCCAAGTGGCGGCGTTCAGCAATGAGGCGATCAAGCTGGTGCCGAACTATGGCGATGAACAAAAGCTCGAAGAACACAAAGACCTGTTGCTGGCACGCTTTGGCGCGGCACTGAGTTTGGATCGGGAACGGCTCGATGAATTGCTCGACAATGTCAATCGTGAGATCAATACCCTGGCCGAAAATCTGAAACTCGGCCAAGCCAAGCGTTTGACGCCGCAGCAGGTGGCCGCAGGCGTAGCGAGTACCAGTGCCCAGGCGGCAGCCCAGATTGCCGCTGCCGAGGCTGAGCTGGAACTGGAGCTGGAACAAGCGAGCATCGTATTGCCACCCAAGTCAAGCGCGCCTATGGCACCTGCGCCACAGGCTAGCGTGGCCAAAGCGGAAGACGATATGGGTGGGCTGCCCAGTGTGTTGGCCGAGGCCACCATGGCCAGCGAGCCCGATCCAGAACCCGGATGCTATCCCAGTGGTAAGCCGTTCAATGCCCGCGATCTGTTGTTGGCCGGGGTGCAGGAAGTGTCCCAGACGCGCGCCTCGGGCTGTCGGGTCAATGAATTGATCATGCTGACGCTGGAAACGTTGTTTAACAGCATGGGGTTCCGCTTTGCCGTGGTGTGTTTGAAGGATGCCAAAACCAATACCTATCGCTCGCGCCTGTCGCTTGGTGAAAATCATGTGACGCGTCAGGCCGGGTTTCATTTTCCGGCCACTGCCAGCCGTGATTTATTTCATTTGGCCATGGAAAACGATGCCGATTTAATGATCGCCGATGCCAGTAGCATTAAAATCCGCGACCTGTTGCCGACCTGGCACCGAGTGCTGTTGCCCGATGCGCGCAGTTTCATTGTCTTGCCGCTGGTGGTACAAAAAGTCAGACTCGGCCTGTTCTATTTTGATCGAGCCGAACCGGCGCCGGAGGGCGTACAGCCTGATGAAACTGCCCTGATCAAGGCACTCAAAGGCCAGGTCTTGGCGATGCTGAAGCCGCATTGAGTGACATGGGCGCGTCAGCGCCGCTCACATTGTAAAAAACAACAAGCATGTCACAGGGCCGCATAAAACGCTGGCGTTTTTTTAAATTCCATGTAGAATACCGCCTTCCACAGCAAGCTCGTCTTGGTTGATCTAGGGTCGGGTTGATACTGTGGGAAAATTTCGCAAAAGTTTTGCCATAAAATGCAAAAGTTTTGCGAAAGTCCGCAGAAAGATGCGTCAAACGCTTGACAGCGAAAAAATGATGCTTCATAATCTGCGGTTCCTTGCGGAGGGGTGGCCGAGTGGTTAAAGGCGACAGACTGTAAATCTGTTCTCAATGAGTACGCTGGTTCGAATCCAGCCTCCTCCACCAAGAATTCGAGCAGGCACGATGGTGTAATAAAAATGGTGCGAACCAATGGTGTGAAATGAAGGTGTACGCAAGGCGGGTGTAGCTCAATGGTAGAGCAGAAGCCTTCCAAGCTTATGACGAGGGTTCGATTCCCTTCACCCGCTCCAGAAATGGCAAGTCGTGTTTGTCAGTAAGATCAGTAAAATCAGTAAAAAATGCCCTTGTAGCTCAGTGGTAGAGCACTCCCTTGGTAAGGGAGAGGCCACGTGTTCAATCCACGTCAAGGGCACCAGTATTAAGTAGTGTAAGCAACGTAAGTTATGTAAATCGTGCAGAGTCAATAGTGTAACGCGGTTGGGCGGGGTGCCTGGGCGTTTTGATCAAATCGTTAGGAGTCTAAAATGGCAAAGAGCAAGTTTGAACGCAGCAAGCCGCATGTGAACGTCGGCACCATTGGTCACGTTGATCACGGCAAAACCACCCTGACCGCAGCAATTTCGGCTGTGTTGACCAAGAAGTTTGGTGGCGAAGCAACTGCGTTTGATAAAATTGATGCGGCTCCTGAAGAAAAAGCGCGCGGCATTACTATTAATACCGCTCACATCGAATACGAAACCGCTACCCGTCACTATGCTCACGTTGATTGCCCGGGTCACGCCGACTATATCAAAAACATGATCACCGGCGCAGCCCAGATGGACGGCGCAATTTTGGTCGTGGCAGCAACTGACGGCCCAATGCCACAAACCCGTGAGCACATCCTGTTGGCGCGTCAAGTTGGCGTACCTTACATCATCGTGTTCCTGAATAAGTGCGATCTGGTTGACGACGAAGAGTTGTTGGAGCTGGTCGAAATGGAAGTGCGTGAATTGCTGTCCAAGTACGATTTCCCAGGCGACGATCTGCCGATCGTGCGCGGCGCAGCCCGTCCAGCGTTGGATGGCGATGCCAAGTGGGAAGAAAAGATTTTGGAATTGGCTGGTCATCTCGATAGCTACATTCCTGAGCCAGTGCGTGCCGTGGACGGTACCTTCTTGCTGCCAGTGGAAGACGTATTCTCGATCTCGGGTCGCGGTACTGTGGTAACCGGTCGCGTTGAGCGCGGTATCGTTAAAGTCGGCGAAGAAATTGAAATCGTCGGCATCAAGGATACGGTCAAGACCACTTGTACCGGCGTTGAAATGTTCCGTAAATTGCTCGACGAAGGTCGTGCTGGTGACAATCTGGGTGTGTTGTTGCGTGGTACCAAGCGTGAAGACGTGCAGCGTGGTCAAGTATTGGCCAAGCCAGGTTCGATCAAGCCACACACCAAGTTCACCTCGTCGATCTACGTATTGTCGAAAGATGAAGGCGGTCGTCATAC
>JACCDS010610980.1_pt1 | contig 17432 bp, 18 predicted proteins | sample 7446441 | NCBI WGS metagenome assembly JACCDS01 (sample SAMN15323445, study PRJNA562643) | freshwater metagenome | isolation source: river surface water | place: USA:Blue River Watershed | collected 2017-08-17
AAGTTTTCGGATAGTCAGATCATCGAAGCACTCAAGCGCGTGGAAGGCGGCCTGTCGGTGTCGGCGTTGTGCCGGGAGTTGGGCATAAGCGCGGCGACGTTTTACAAGTGGCGTGCGAAGTACGGCGAGATGGACACGTCGATGATGGCTCGTATGAAGGAGCTGGAGGCGGAGAATGCGCGCCTGAAGAAGATGTATGTCGAGGAGCGCCTGAAGGCCGATATTTTGAAGGAGGCGATGGCAAAAAAGTGGTGAGGCCATCTCGCCGACGTGAGATTGCCAAGCAAGCGGTGGGTAACCAAGGGATCAGCATTCGGTTGGCCTGTGATATTTTTCAAGTCAGCCAGACGTGCTACCGTTACGACGCCAAGAGCAACGCCGAGAACGAGGAAATAGCCCACTGGCTGATGCGGCTGACGGACAACCACAGGAACTGGGGCTTTGGTCTGTGCTATCTGTTTCTGCGCAATGTGCAGGGCTATGGCTGGAACCACAAGCGTGTGTACCGGATTTATCGCGAGCTTGAGCTAAATCTGCGGATCAAGCCCGGGAAGCGTTTGGTTCGAGAGAGGCCGGAACCATTGACGGTGTCGACAGCAATCAACCAGGTCTGGTCAATGGACTTCATGCATGACCAGCTCAGTGATGGCCACTGCTTCAGGCTGCTGAATGTGATCGATGACTTCAATCGAGAGGCGCCAGGCATCGAGATCGATTTCTCACTGCCAGCCGAGCGAGTGATTCGAGCACTTGAGCAGATCATCGAGTGGCGCGGCAAGCCCGATGCCATTCGTTTTGACAACGGACCAGAAAATATCAGTGGTACGGTACAGAGCTGGGCAGCAAAACGGCGCATCCGGGTCGATTATATCCAGCCCGGCAAGCCGCAACAAAACGCCTACGTCGTGCGATTCAATCGCACGGTGCGTTACGAGTGGCTATCGCAGTATTACTGGACGGATCTCGAGGAAGTGCAGCTGTTCGCCACCCAGTGGATGTATGGCTACAATCACGAGCGCCCAAACATGGCCTTGGGGGGCCTCACCCCAAAACAGCGGCTGGCCATGGCTGCTTGACTCTACCTCTGAATGCCCTCAATTCCGGGGTGATTACCGCTAGGTGAAGGGAATCGTTGGCGCATTTTTGAATATGCTGTGCGAAACCAGAGGCTTGGCAGAGCTAACGAATTTTTGCAGAGAACGAATAAAAGAGAGTTGCGAGAGAACTAGGTTAGTAATGCCTTTATGGTTTAATTTTTTTGTTCGCGGCGTTAATTTTCAAAAAATAATATTCGTCTGGTGGAATTCTTGAAAAGCTTGGCAAATATAAATCAGGAAGGTGATCCTTCTGCGTTTTTCGACGGTGATCCGATAAACGTTACCCAGCCATTCTTGCCACCACTGCAAGACTTTTTGCCCTATCTGCAAGAGATCTGGGATAGCCGGATTTTGACCAACGGTGGGCCATTTCACAAACGCTTGGAATTGGCTTTACGAGACGTTCTTAAGGTCAAACATTTGGCCCTATTTTGTAACGGCACAACTGCGCTGTTGACCGCGCTGAAAGCGTTAAATGTCACGGGAGAAGTGATAACGACTCCCTACACATTTGTGGCGACTTCTCATGCACTTTCGTGGAGTGGGATCGAGCCAATATTCGTGGATATCGATCCTGTGACGCTTAACATCGATCCTCGTCGTGTAGAAGATGCAATAACACCCAGGACGAGCGCCATATTGCCCGTCCATTGCTATGGAATGCCATGCGATGTGGAAGAGATCGCAAGAATTGCCGGTCGCCACGGACTGCGCGTGATTTACGATGCTGCGCACGCGTTCGGCGTCGAAGATCCGAAGGGGAGCATCCTGCGTCATGGCGATATGAGTGTCCTCAGCCTTCATTCAACCAAAGTTTTTAATACTTTGGAAGGCGGTGCGATTATCTGCCGAGATAAAGAAGTCTCCAGGAAAATCAAGCGGATGAGGAATTTCGGTATTGTCGATGAGATGACAGTGTCGGAATTCGGAATTAATGGTAAGTTGAATGAAATTTCAGCAGCTTTTGGCCTTATCCAGTTGAACTATCATTCCGCAGGATTGGCTCGCCGCCAAGCCATAGATACGGACTACCGGACTGCGCTAAGAACAATTTCTGGAATACGTTGCCTGTGGCAATCTGAACATCAAAAATACAACTACGGATACTTTCCGATATTAGTAGAGGAAGATTATCCGTTAAGTCGCGATGATCTTTATTTTGAACTCCGGAAAAGAGGAATCAACTCGCGGCGGTATTTTTATCCTCTGGTGTCAAATTTGCCAATGTATGTGAACCTGCCTTCGGCGGCAAAAGATAATCTGCCAATTGCAAATCGCATCGCTAACCAGATTTTATGTCTGCCTATTTATTCTGCAATGACCGAAGAGCAGCAGGAAAGAGTAGTCAAAGTCATTGATAATCTTAGTCGTCAAAGATGAGTGAGCTTCCACTTTTTAGGCAGCGCTGGCCAAATGATGTGCTCCCTACTGTGAGTGTCTTGGTGCCCGCCTACAATCAGGAACGCTTCATCGAGCGATGTCTGGTTTCTATATTGCAGCAAGTGACTGATTTTTCCGTAGAAATAATTGTGCGAGACGACGCTTCTGTCGACAAGACTGCGGCCGTCATTCAATCGTATGCAAAACGTTATCCGCAATTAATCAAGCCCGTGTTTCACAAGGAAAACCGGTACTCCAGCCATAAGAAACCAGGGCCGTCGATTAGATCACTCGCCAAGGGAAACTTTATTGCGAGATGCGATGGAGACGACTTCTGGACCGACAAATTCAAGCTTGCGAAGCAAGTAGATTTTCTAGTCAAGAACCCATCATTTGTACTAAGTTTCCACAATGCAGTCCACGTCGATGAAGACGGTAAGGGTATTCCGAAAAAATTTAACCTTCCGCTGGAACTACAAAGAGATTATTCAAAAGAAGACCTACGGGAGTTGAAGTGGGGATGGATGCTGCTTGGTACGGTGGTGCATCGCAATGTGCCGATCGTTTATCCCCCTGAGTATGCGCTGGTGCCGAATCGCGATAATTTTTTGCCGATGCTACTGGCTCCCTATGGTGGCGCTAAGTTCCAGTCTGAGGTAGGGCCGCTTGCTTATTGCCAGCATAGCGATGGAATTTGGTCGCAGAAGACTCCGAAGGAACGTGCCGCGATGCATCTGCAGAGTTATCTGCAGATCGCGTCATATTTTATAAGAATCGGGGAAAGTAAGACCGCAAGTGCAATTATTAACCGCCGGCTGACTCACTACTTGTCCAAATATCTTGCGATGGAAAGTTCGGGTGAAAATTAATCAGGTTAAGCGAGAAACGATTTATATATATTAAATCCTTTGTTGGGTTACTTTTAAATATAAAATTCAGGCTATTGCCAAAAATAAAATAAATTTTGGAGAAAAAATGCAGATCGATGCCTTCCTTAGAATGATTGAGGATTTGCTCGAAGTGGAAAGATTTTCACTTGTCCCCGAGACTCCCCTAAGCAGCATTGATCGCTGGGATTCGCTCGCGGTAGTGGGCTTCATGGCTATGGTCGATGAATCCCTTGATTTCATTCCATCTCCTGAGGCTATTGCCAATGCGAAGGCCATCAGCGATCTGCTAAAAATCTGCGTTGATAAACTAGACGGCTGAAATGGCTATTTCGCGCGTAAGAAATGTAAGAATTTCTGGCATTGCTAGTGCTGTGCCGAACCTGGAGGGTGATCCTGCGGATTTTTTTGATCGCTTTGGAGAAGGCGAAGTAAAAAAAATTATCCAAAGTACTGGCGTTTATAAGCGCCGTGTTGTTCCCCCTGGTATGTGTGCCTCGGATTTGTGTATGGCCGCCGCGGAGGGCTTATTCGGTCAGGAAAAATGGCAAAAGAATGATATCGATGCCGTTATTTTCCTTTCTCAAAGTGGCGACTATGTTGTCCCTTTTACGGCGGCTCTTCTGCAAAAGCGCTTGGGGTTAGCTACCAGCTGTGCCGCATTCGACGTGAATCTGGGTTGCTCCGGCTACGTCTACGGGCTTTGGATGGCTGCTTCGCTGATTGCCGGTGGCGGTATGGGAAAAGTGCTGCTCTTGATGGGCGACACTTCAACAACCGGAGTGTCCGCCGATGACCGAGCTACCGCATTGTTATTTGGGGATGCGGGCACTGCAACTATTCTTGAAAGGACTGATTGCCCCGATGCTGAATTGGTGTTTGTTCTTGGGACGGATGGCAATGGCGGTCATAATCTAATTGTGCCGGCGGGTGGAAGTCGCAACCCCAGCAGTCCGGAAACCCGGCTGAAGCGCGAGACTGAAGACGGAAGCCGGCGTAGCGATGAGGATCTGTACATGAACGGTCCGGAGATATTTGCGTTTACCCTCCGAGAAGTACCGAAAATGGTGTCTCAGGTACTGGCCGTATCAGGCAATTCAGTCGACTCTGTTGATTCATTTGTCTTCCACCAAGCCAATAAATTCATCCTTGACTACTTGGCGCGGCGGATGCGTCTTCCTGCAGACAAGGTGCCGCTTTCGATTGGAGAATATGGGAATACAAGTGCAGCTTCAATCCCGGTCACCTTAACTCATTGTCTTCGCCAACAGATCTCCGCGAATAAAATGAAATTGCTTCTGGCCGGTTTCGGCGTGGGTTACTCGTGGGGAGCCGTTATCTGCGACATGGAGAATGTTGTTATGCCGGAGATGATCTTTTTGCGGCAGAGTCAGAATAATTGAGGCAACAGCGATGAATAACCCCATGGATCTTTCTGGGTGTCGCTATTTGGTTACCGGAGCTTCATCTGGCATTGGCAGGGACATAGCCGTACTTCTCGATGAACTGGGAGCTGAGCTCATTTTGGCCGGGCGCAATGATGCGCGATTGGCAGAAACCGCCTCTCTACTCTCGAGGCCTGTGCGTACAGAGAAAATAGACTTGTCACAGATGGAGCGTATCTCGCAGTGGATGAGGAATCTGACACTCGAGAGCGGTCCGCTGGACGGTGTTGTTCATTCAGCCGGAATCCAGAGCACGATGCCCTTGCGTTTTTTGAAAGAGCAGCAGCTACAGGAAGCGCTGGATATTAATTTGAAATCTGGCATTGGTATTGCGCAAGGTTTCAGGCAAAAGGGAGTAAGCCGAACCCCAGGTAGTTTGGTATTTATTTCCTCTGTCGCTTCTCGCAGCGGCATCCCAGGTCAAATTGCTTATTCGGCGAGCAAAGCCGGTATGGAAGCTGCATGCCGGTGTATGGCTATGGAACTTGCACGAGAAGATATTCGGGTAAACGCCATCCTTCCAGGCCTGGTTAGAACGGAAATGGCGGAGCGATGGTTGGAAATTGCAACTCCGGAGCAGGCTGCGCGTATGCAAGCAGATCATCCGCTTGGACTTGGGCTTGTGCGGGACATTGCCTATGCTGCGGCATTTGTTCTGGGCAAGCGAACTGGGCGCTGGATCACAGGTGCGACGATAGCCGTGGATGGCGGCTGTTCGGCAGGTTAGGTATGAAGCGCCTTATATTTGTCGGTGGCGGTACTTTTTTGCGGCAACTACTCGACTGGGTTGAATCAGTAGGATCACCAGCTGATACGAGAGTGGCAGGATATCTTGGTACGGGTAAGCGGGATGAAGGAAGAAATATTGACTTGCCTATGCTGGGTGACGCTGAGGTTTACCAGCCGCATCCAGATGATCGGTTTCTCTGCGCATTGCTCGACCCAGCCGACAAGTTGAGGTTTTGCCGTCTGATCAAATCTCGAGGCGGGGAGTTCGCCACGTTTATGCAGCCCTATAGCGGCCCGCCACGGCGTACGACGCTTGGAGAGGGCTGTATTCTCGCTCCGAAAACGGAATTGACTGCGGATGTCGTTCTCGAAGATTTTGTCACCGTTCTTTCTTTCTCGGGACTGGGTCATAACGTTACTGTTGGGGCTGGGTCGACGATCGGCTCGCACTGTGACATTACCGGCTATGTGCGCATTGGTGAAGCGGTTCTCCTTCAGCCGCAGGTGGTCGTTCTGCCAGGAGTTCGTCTTGGTGACGGCAGTCGAGTGGGCGCCGGCAGTGCTGTTGTCGCTGATGTTCCTCCGGCGACGGCGGTTTGGGGTGTCCCGGCGAAAAAGGTTGACACTCTTCTGGAGGCATACTGCTAATGTCTCCGCCCGACGGACTTTATATTGTGGGGGCGGGAGGGCTGGGCCGTGAGGTGTTAGGGTGGTTGCATGAATCTCCGAGCGAGTCGAGGAATTGGGAATTAAAGGGTTTTCTGGACTCGCGTGTCGAGGTGCTGAATGGCTACGATATAAAGGTGCCTATCCTTGGAGACCCCATGCATTTCGATTTCACGGTTCGAGAGCGTGTCATTTGTGCCATCGGCAATCCAAAAGATAAGTTGCAGTACTGTGATGTCCTGGCGACAAAGGGTGTGTTGTTTTTGTCTCTAGTGCATCCGACAGCGCTTGTTTCTCCGCACGCACTTTTAGGAGATGGGTGCATTGTGGCGACAGATTCCATGATTGGGCCAGGTGCAAAGTTGGGTGCTTACGCCACGATACTGGGGTCATCGATTGTCGGATCTGACTCATCAATTGGCGAAGGTACTACGATCAGCGCCTTTTCATCGGTCGGAGAGGGGGCGATCTTGGGAAACGGTGTTTTCCTCGGCAGTCACGCTATGGTTATGCCAGGTGCAAAAGTGGGAGATTACGCTCGCATCGGTGCTCGCACGGTGGTATCCGGGACGGTTGCGCCACGAGCGACATTCTTTGGTATTCCTGCCAGAATGATTTGGGCCGCTGATGCAGAATAATAAATTTAGCCGCTTTCACAAGCATTAATTAATCAGTACAGGCCTTCATGGATAACTGCATACATCAGATGCGCATCAATTCCGAGATTGAATTGCTGGAAGATCTGTTGAAGTGGTGCGCTTTTAACGCAGAAATTTCAAATTGGCGGACGATTGACCCGCGAAGGCCTTTTCACTCATTGCGGCCGGAATGGTTTAAGCGTTTTGTGCTGCGCGATGCCCTTTTGCCATGGGTGCAAAGTACGCTTGGAATATCTGAATTCTATCCAGACGAACTTAGAGCCAACACACGTCCGGTCGGGCTTGCGCGCCATCTATTCCAGCGAATGCAACGCGCCCAAAATGAGGCAGGCTCAGATTCAAAGGCTATAGCGAGTCATAATCTGGAAACATCCAAGAGAGTCAATGAACCGACTGTCTTTGTACTTGGCTGTCCCCGTTCAGGCACTACTTTGTTACGTGCCATGCTGATGGGGCATCCACACCTCTTTGCCGGGCCGGAGCTGCATCTTGGGCAATACAAATCGATGCGATCGCGAGAAAGGAAAATCGTAGACACGAAGCAATACTGGCGAGTCATGGGACTGTGCCAGACCCTTGTGCATATGAAAGGCTGGAGTGAAAAGCGCGCTTTTCAGTATGTGAGTCGTTTGACCAGCAAGGATGCGTCTATCGAAGAAGTCTACCGGCTGCTACATCGGTGGTCCCCAAAACCTATTCTCGTAGATAAGAGCCCGGCGCTATCTTTTGAATTGGAATACCTTGAGATGCTGGAACAGCGCTTCGAACGTGCGCGCTATTTATGGATCACTCGCCATCCATTCCCGGTAATCCGCTCAATGATCAACCTGCAGATATGTCCACCAAATCCCAATTTTACATTTGAGCAGGCTCAGGAGTGGTGGGTACGTCACAATAGGAATGCCATGAGTTTCCTTTCCTCACTTCCTGGAGACCGCTGGATGAGGATCTCTTACGAGAGCCTGATGCTTGACCCGGGTGGAGTTCTTGCCGGTGTAACCCGCTTTCTCGGCCTTGAATTTGATTCACGTATGCTAGACGTCTACGATGGAACAAGAATTATCAACGGAATCGGCTGTATTAATTTGCGCAAGCGTGAGAGGGTCGATCCCTCCCTTGCCGACAAGTGGCGTAGCGATGGAGTGAGGTACCAACTATCAGCGCAGGCGATTAAACTTTCCAAAATACTGAACTACTCTGTCGAGCCTAAGGACTGATTTTTCTAGGTGCAAATCGGTATCAATTGGATTGTTCGACGAACGTAGGATTGAGTTCACAGTGCAAGGCAATGGGCAGGCGATATGAAATTTTAAGGGAACAGATCGACTCAGTTCTTTATGATGGGTGACCTAACAGCCAACTACTGACGCTATCAACAGGGAGTGCAGGTGCTTCATCGTCCGCAGCTTTTATTGGTATAAAGCGTAAATTTAGTAATTGAGATAATTGCTTGGTCATCCACGGGATGTAGTTGGTGGTACTTTTGTAAACCCACATCACCACAGTGCCCGGCTGCATCCAAATCACGTTGGCAAACTCAGCGCCATAAATACCGCAAATCCCTTTGCAGCATCTGAAGGCCTGAATTTGCTCGGCGAGGCTGACGCTACCGGGCTCGAAAAGTGAGATGGGTAGATTTCGGCTTTGTAGTGATTGCACAGACTCATTCAACCCGATCAATGATCGGCGCGCCGTACCATAACCTGGTCTTTCTGCTTTTCCACCTGGTTCGTAGAACGCCGGCTGCGGCGAGCGCCTTAAAATGAGGAACTTGTCAATCAGAGAATGCATCGAGTCACTCCTTTTCCCAATTTTTGCCTTTGCTATAAAGGCTTCCTTAACTTTCATGAAATCGGATTTAAGCCTTTCTCCTGTCAATGCTCGCCAGTGCCCGAGGTCAATATTCTCTGCTAATCGTAATGCTGTCGCTTCTCGCCAGTGGTCAAAGCGCAGGTTCTGATTCATAGGCGGAGCACAGGCCAGTTTAGCCAGCTCAATATCCCAACGTGGCGCAAGAATTTCGACGATAGCTGGATCGTTGTATTCACGATCCACAATTTGGTAGTCGAGGTCAAATAGGCACCCTATTTCATGTAGGAGATTATCCATCACCGGACCGCATTTATGAAACAGAAAGCGTGCAGGACTGACAGCGCAAGCGTTATTCTGAATTTTTAGGATTTCTGAAATGCTGGGAAGGGCGTAGCCCCAGAGGAAATGGTAAAAGTGCTCGACAGATCCAAAACGAACTTGGCTATTAAAAGTAAGAAAATACATGCTTTATGTTCATTAAATGGGGCAGCCATTTCGGTGATCTGGATGGCGGTATGCCGGGAAATAATCATTTGAAAAGGAACGTGCCGGCGTTAGTCGGTTAGCTGTGGGTCGGTCGTTAACGATGCACAAGAGATGGACGGGAAGAAAAGCATTTGCCCAGCGGCCCTTGAACGTGGCGAGCCCTTTGGTGGCACTCATCGGCACGCCGCCACACCCACAAAAACCCCATCGCACAAAAGCAAAACCACCCGGTCATCGCTGACAGGGGAGCATATTTGGTGGCTCGGGGCGGAATCGAACCGGGCTGAGGATGCGTGATCCGGTGGTTGCTAACAGGTCGCAATCGAAACTTGATCTGACAGTTACCCGATTTCAGCGATGAGACTGCTAGGTCAAAATCGGGTATTCAACTCAATTTTCTAAAACGCAAGTTACATTAAAATCTTGTGAAACCGAAGATTGATGCGGATATTTCAAAAAATTTTCTTTGTGCCGCCGATAAAACAAAAGCCCTTCTTTGACGCTTGCTACTGTCGCGCCTTGCTCAAGCATCTTATCCCACAGGTTCCAGTCCTCTTGGGGGTGAGTGCCGTCTTCATGGCGCTTTTTATAGCCGATTCTTTGGCCCAGAGTAGTACGGTACATCATTGACCCATGATGCTGATTCTGGCGATTCCAATACCAGTCACCCTGGTAAGGTATCGTCTCACCGGGCACTCTGGTCAAGATTTCTTTTCTTAATTCACCAGTAACAACAATGTCGTAGGTGACGATATCGGCGCTGGAATTTGACAGCAACTCAATGGCATCGGAGCGCAACCAGTTATCTGCACCAATGAACAGAACGTACTCTGTGCTCACCATGGACAACATGTCTTGAAAATTGTCTACCACTCCCAGATTTTTATGTCTGAAAATGTATTCAATGTCCGGGTACAGACTTGGTAAATGATTGCAATCTAACCCGCCGTCATCAACGAATAATATTCTTGAGGGACGGGTTGTTTGGGAGAGCAATGACTCGATACAGTGTGCAGCAAGGTGCCCGTATCGGTAGGAGGCGATGACAACTGTAACCATAGTGATTGATAAGAGCGCATGAGACTAAGACATTGCCGCTCATTAAAGCGCTATTAGCAACATTTCACGCAGGTTAAAAAAAATAGCCCACGAGGTGGGCTATTCAGAGTTCTTGGTGGCCCGGGGCGGAATCGAACCACCGACACAAGGATTTTCAATCCAGTTGCCACCATGATAACCACAGCTGATTCAGTGCGATAACTTGCCTTGAATCCACTGTTCAATCGGCACCGCTCCGCGCGGCACGCCCTGGAACGCACTGGCAACGGCCTCACATAGACACCGCTCCAAGCGGCTGCCAGCGTCCCGTTGCTGGACGGTGACTGACTTAAGGATTCCTGCTTCTTGGGCTCGTAGGCTTTGTAAAGGTAATTCGTCTAGTTACGGGACGATCTTGGCTTCAAAGAATTCTCAAAATTCTTATCAGCCTCGCTCTGCGCTTTCCCGTAACGCCAGAACGCAATTGCAAGGTCATCGTCCGTCGGCTTAACTTTCTGAGCATCTTGGGCGATCTGAGCTGCGAGATATTTTTGTAGCCATTCACTCTTCCACTTAGTCGGCGAGACCTTGATCGGTTCGGGGCTAGTTGGCGTTGGCAGTGTGTTTGTAGGCCAAGGCGTAGCAGACTTATTGCCCGGTGCTTGCTGCTGACTTATCTTGAGTACTGGCTTGGCTGGCTGTGGTGCAAATTCGTGAAATCTCATGGTGATGTTCTCCACAGATATTTATCTATGCCAACTTCAAGCCCAGAGATATGCACAAGTTGTTGGAAGAAGAAAAGACACCAAGAACGAAATATCAACGATCCTGCTACGAACATGGTTGCGTTCAACAAGTATAGATAAGCAGTACAGTTTTGAGGTGAATTGATGCGCCACGTGTTGAATAATCATCGCTCGAGTCTTGCGACTATTGCTGTGTTTGCGATGGCAAGTCGAGGTCTTGAGCCGGAATTCTCGCTTGCTGCACAGAAGCAGCTCAGCAAAATAAAAGGCTCAGCCCAAGAAGACAATCCCAGCATTCGCGATCTTACTTCGCTTTTATGGTGCTCGATTGACAATGACGACTCGCGCGATCTTGACCAGTTAACTGCAAGTGAACAGCTAAAAAATCGGGGCACTCGCATCTACGTAGCAATCGCCGATGTGGATGCATTAGTAAAAAAGGGGTCACCGATAGATGAGCACGCACGTCTCAACACAACATCCGTCTACACTTCTGCGCGGATGTTTCCGATGCTTCCGGAACTACTTTCGACTGATTTTACGTCGTTAAATTTTGATGAAAAGCGCCTGGCAATTGTCGTAGAAATGGATTTCACAGAAACGGGCGTCTTGGTAAGCTCGTCAATCTATCGGGCAATTGTTCAAAACAAAGCCAAGCTTGCCTACGATGCACTCTCTGCTTGGATTGAGGAAGAAGCCGAATTGCCTGAGCCAGCTCAGCGAGTTCGTGGGATGAATGTGCAAATAAGGATGCAAGATACCCTTGCACAAAAACTCAGGGTCATCCGAAGAGCCGAGGGCTCTCTAGAATTTGAAACATTCGAGCCGCATGCTGTTTTTGAAGGCGAGAGAATCACTGATATTAAATTGCAGCCACAAAATAGAACACGACAATTAATTGAAGAATTAATGATTGCTACAAATGGCTGCACTGCACGTTTCCTTGCCGAAAATGGAACGCCCTCTTTACGTAGAGTTGTCAGATCGCCTGAGCGCTGGCTAAAGATTGTAGAGATTGCAAATGAGCGTGGATCACATTTGCCGCACCAGCCAGATGGAAAAGCACTTGAATCTTTTCTTGCAAAAGAACACCGCAGTGATCCCCTACATTTTCCAGATCTTTCTCTGGTGATCATAAAATTGATGGGTTCTGGCGAATACATAATCGAACGTCCAGGAGAGTCTTCCATTGGTCACTTCGGTTTGGCGGTCAAAGACTACACTCACTCAACAGCACCGAACCGTCGCTATCCGGATTTGATTACGCAAAGGTTAATTAAGGCCGCAATAGCGAAAACGAGCTCCCCGTATACAAACACTGAACTCTCTGAATTAGCTGCACACTGTACGGCGCAGGAGGATGCAGTTCATAAAGTGGAGCGGCAAATGCGTAAGTCAGAGGCTGCACTATTGCTGCACTCACGAATTGGTCAATATTTTGACGGCATAGTTACTGGAAGCAGTGAGTATGGTGTCTGGGTCCGAATATTTTCGCCACCAACTGAAGGTCGGCTAGGTGGAGATATACCGGAATTAAAGCTCGGTCAATCTGTACGAGTAAAGCTAATCTCAACTTCAGTCGAGCGCGGATTCATCGACTTTGCAATTGTCCGTGAACGGACCTAGCACTTTCATTACGATTTCAAGTGTGAAATCAATCACTAATGCTAGTCTGAAAAATTCATCATGAAGTCCATTTACGAGCCGCGCCACGTACCACCAATTTCGCTTGCGAATTTTGCAGGCCGATTACTGACGCACGCCTGCGTTGCGATAGCGTTGATCATTTTTTCCCTCATTCTCGGCATGCTCGGATACCGACATTTTGAGACAATGGGTTGGGTCGACTCATTCTTTAATGCATCAATGTTGCTTGGAGGTATGGGGCCTGTAAAAACTGAAGGAATGAGCGACGAAGGAAAGATCTTCGCTGGCATTTATGCACTTTATTCAGGCTTGCTGTTCATTGCTCTCATGAGCCTGATGCTGGCACCAGTGGTGCATCGAGTCTTGCATCATTTTCACTGGTCTGGGGAAAGTGACATTTGAAACCGATCTAATATAGGCATTTCAGATCTGAAAATACGAAAGAATTGCTATTCTTTGAGCATGGTCAATGATGAGAATGCTGGGGCTTGTTCCTGTTTTTCCTTTTGTTAGGATATTGAAGTTTTTCATGCGTCAAGCTAGAAAAATCCTACCCTCATTACTTCAAGGGGATGCAGATGGAAAAGTTCGATTGGATTGTGGTCGCAAACGGTTCTCAAGCAAAGATACTTGAAAAGCCGCATGCCGAAGCTACAGATTGGGCAGAAATTGAAAGGCTGATATATCCGGACATTCGAATTCACGGAAACAAACTCGATGGCGATGCGAGGGGACATTCAATTTCCGGGCGCCGAGGGCTTGCGCCACGACAAGAGCTTAAGGAATACCATTATCAGAAATTTTGCAAGCTCATATCCGCAAAACTACGAGATGGTGTTCTTACAAGCCGGGTAAGGAAAATTACGATTTATGCTCCGGCGCAACTACTTGGAGAACTGATGAAACAGACTGAGGATGTCGTTAAGAAATTGATTAGTCAGACTCACGCGATCGATCTGACTGCATTGCCGATTTATGACCTAAATAAGCGATTTCGGGAAGAATTCGCAATTACGTAAATTGCATGGCGGGGTCCTTCATATGTGTTTATTGAGGGACAACAGACACATGACCATCTCGCATAATTTGCAAGAAACCCCGGTCGTATTATCTGGGACCTTGCAAATGCCGTCACGTGCTTTGAGGGAAAAGGCCTTACCTCTGTAGCATTTCTAGATTATTCAGGGCGGACCCAGTATGAAAATGACGTCGTCGCAGGGACGAGTGCTGGTCTAATTCCGATTGCGTTCCTGTCCCGGCAATCGGGAAGGGTGTACTGAAATCTGGAAGGCGTCTATGCCAGCGGTCATGAATACTTGGCGGTCAGTCGTATCAATCAGGCTAATCTGACGTGGTCCTCCGGCAAGGTCGATGTGCGCCTTGGCCGACAGCGCATTGCATGGGGTACCGGAAGGATATGAAGTCCCATCGACAGATTCAACCCTGTCAACCCCATTGCACTAGCTGGCCAATGGAAGCCTCGGCGACGCGCACGCTGAGCGACGTCACCCAGCCGCGCTGGCTTCTCGGTGTCGACTATACGTTTGCGAATACGCTCGTCATGTCAGCCGAGATTTTTTATGACGGCTCCGGACAGAGTGACATCACGAAATATGACCTTGCAGGGCTTATCGCCGGGACACGACCATAACTGGGTCGACGGTATGTCGGGGTGCTTGCCAGTTACGATATTTCTCCCCTTGTGCGGTGGAGCAATTGGCTGGCTATCAATCTGGACAACCATATAGCCGTTATTTTTCTAAGCGAAACAACTGGTCTGTGCGGTCAGATCTAGATCTGACTCGACGTACAACAGTATCACGGCGCCCAAGGCAGCGGGTTTAGGTTGCGCGATAGTTTGGGATTTGTAAAAGCACAGTGGCTTTTTTAAACGGCTGGCCGCATCCCTGCCCTGGAATTTATTCGGGCCTTACATTTGATCGACCTTTCGTCGTCGATCTTCACCAATGTCTCGATTGGTGAACAGGCTGGGAGCTTGACTGTGAGCTCAACTGGCTGTAGACAGCAACCATTATCTTGTTTTCAACGCTAGCAACAACGCCCTTTACTAAGATGCAGACGGTAGTGGTGCTGGAGACAATATAGCTTTTGCCGTTCTGACTGGAGTCACATTTATAATCTACTGGGACGCCCTGATCATCTAATACCTCTGTTCCATTTTGCACAGCACCCTCGCCTAAAGAGCGGTCAAAGTTTCGACTGGGCAGGTAGATGCGATAGCGCTGTCAAGAAGCAATTCGAACCTGGTTTCTGCCGCCATGTTTAGCTTCGAATAGGGCAGCATCTGACCTCGCCAGGATCTTATCTAGACTCGCCTCACCTGCACGCATTTCTGTTAAACCAATTGATACAGTGACCGAAACAGCTTTACCGTCGTCACATAAGGCGGCGCTTTGCGAAATTGTTTCTCTCAAGCGATTCAACACCTTTGCTGCCTCATTTTCATTCGTATTCGGTAATACAAAGGCAAACTCTTCGCCTCCAACGCGCGCAATGACATCAATTGTTCGCAGTTGCTCTTTCAGCACTCGACCTAGGTTAGCGAGCACTTTATCTCCTGCAGCATGCCCATTTTGATCATTAACATTTTTAAAATTATCAATGTCCAGCATTGCAAAAGCTAATGGCGTGGATTGTCGCCTAGCCCTACTTATTTCTATATTGGCTAATTCATAAAAATATCTTCGATTGCTAAGCTTTGTCAGCGAATCATTGTTTGACAATTCTTGCAACTTTTTTTCAATATTTTTTCTTTCAGTTATATCAACTACTGTACTGCTGGACATTACTGGATTACCAGCACTGTCTTTGATAAGTCTTCCACTCACCAATATATTCATTATTGAACCATCTTTTCTCACAATCTCAAAGTCGAGATCTTCGATGTGTCCATTTTTTAAAAAAATGGGGAAATTTGATTCAAATTTCTCTTTGCTTTCCTTAGTATAAAATTTTGTAATTGGCTGTCCGACCGCCTCATCTTTTATCAAACCGAACCAATTCAATTCGGTTTTATTCATTCTCAAGATTGTCCCATCTACTGCAAGTGAGTGATAGCCACATGGAGCGTTATCATACAAATCTCGAATTAGATTTTTTTCATTCGTTTCGGAAGTCAGATTTTTTTGCGCATCACACTCATCCTGCAGTACATTTTTGTAATTCTTGTATACAGATAACAACTCCGATATAAAGAATTTTGAAGGCAATTGCACATTTAAATCTCTAGAACTTACTACCGCCTCCAATGCCCTTATTTGCTTCGACATGAAGTTAGCCATGATGTAAATGACGCCGAATGCAACTATAATCGCCGCGATGGCGAGGAGCGCCATATTTATTAGCGATTTACGGTAACGATCTTTTAGAATGGTAACAGGAACACCAACTGTAACAAACCAATCACCGTGAAAGACTGGTGCGATGAAAGCAATAGTGGATTTGCCCTCAAGAGTAATTCCTTTAAATATGTTTTTTTCATTTCTTTTGATCGCCGCCATAAAGGTTGGGCTAGCCATTTCCCCAATATATTTTTCTGGGTTTTCTGTACGAGCTATTATTCGACCTTCTCGATCCGCAATAGCTACGATCCAGCCTTTTGGAAGGTTTTGATTTTTTAATATTTCACAAATGTAGTCTGTTTTGACAACAATTCTCAAAACTTTGATTGTCTTGTTGTCCTGAATGATTGGAATGGATGCAGCAACTTTATAGCCATCTGAAATTGGCACTTTAAATGGTCCTGAAATATTCGCCCTACCTGTCTCGAATACCTCATGTACCAAGTTTGGATATCTCGGCGAGAAAGTTTTATAGCCGTAAGGAATTGATGTAACAAAATCCAAGTTGTTCGCATCATCAGCAAGTGTAATTGCCGAAAAATAACCATGGTTAACGACGAGCGCTTTAGCGTCTTCGTAAAGCCCTGCCCAATTTTTATTTCTTGCATTTTTTGATTTGGCAAGCACTTCAAGAGCTTGAATTGATACTGCTATGTGCTCATTGACTACTTGAACCAAGCGACTGGTTTGGTATCTCACCTCACCATCAATGATCGCTTGCTCCGCCCCTTCGATATGGGCGATTGAGATAGACAGAAATCCCATCATTGGCAGCAAAATAATTACTGCAGCCAAACAAAGCCAAGTTCTGATCGTCCAGTTCATCACTAGCCTTTGGGAGGTGTAGAGATGCAGATTAAAGCTTCAGGTCATGCTTTTTTCAAATAGCCAACCAATGGCTTCGCAGAAATTTATCTTTTATGCAGCATCCGAACAGATTTATACATCCCACCTCTCGGTTTTGAGTGTGTTGTCGAGATTCCTTTAACTCGCGACCTTTGGCCTCGCTGTGCAAAATAGTAAGTTCACACAAAAATCCAGACATGCTCCTCGCTCAGACTCCAGCCACAGGTGCTGCCGCCGCCCGCGCCCTATGCAACTTCCTGTAACTATCAAGCAGCCGCTGGTGCCTATCAAGCCCTTCAAATTCCATATTCGTCGGTGTCAATCCAAAGAAGCGCACGCTGCCATCCACTGAGCACAGCGCGGCATCCATCCGGGCATCGCCAAACATCCGTCGGAAGTTGAAGACGTAGTCATCCATCTTGAGATCGTCGTCGAGGGTCACCTCCAGCACCACGTTCAACGCCTGATAAAACAATCCGCGCTCGACCGAGTTGTCGTTGTACTGCAAGAAGGCGGCGACGAGCTCATGCGCTTCATCCAGTTGATGTAAGGCGAGATGAATCACCAACTTCAGTTCGAGCACGGTCAGCTGCCCGCATTCCGCATTCTCATCGAATTCACCCCCGATCAGC